>ORMF012041528.1_pt1 | contig 15964 bp, 19 predicted proteins | sample 1779871 | NCBI WGS metagenome assembly ORMF01 (sample SAMEA104232316, study PRJEB22302) | groundwater metagenome | biome: forest; feature: aquifer; material: groundwater | place: USA | collected 2011-08-07 | depth 5.4 m
CGCTCAAAGACGTCATACGCGAGGCCAACGTCACCACCGTCGAAGCCGCGATATCCATTCCGTATTCATCGAGCTTGGTATCAATCATCCGCTTGCCCGCATCGGTTGAAAAACAGCTTGCGCAGGTGGTGCCTATCGAGGCGCGCAAATATATCCCCGTACCCATCAACGAGGTGCTTCTCGATTGGTTTGTCGTATCCGACAAAAAGTCAGCCGACGGCAAGCTTGAGGTTCTGCTGGTCGCCATCCACAACGACACCATCGCCAAGTTCCGCAGTATTGGGTCGGAGGCGGCGCTTAAGCCCGGATTTTTTGAGATAGAAGTTTTTTCCGCGGTGCGCGCGTCGCTCGACCACGGATTGGCGCCCGTGGCGGTCATAGACATGGGCGCGGCAACGACCAAATTTTATATCGTCGAGCGCGGGCTCATCCGCGAGAGCCACATCATCAACCATGGCAGTCAGGATCTTACGCTCAATGTTTCCCGCGCGCTCGGGCTCACGGTCGCCCAGGCGGAAGAGCGCAAGCGCAAGTACGGCTTAAGCGGCGAGGGCCCCGCTTCGGTGCCCGGAGCGAGCCTTCCTGCCGGACAGGCGGGCGCCGACCTCAAGAGGTCGTTTGAGTTGTCGCTCGCGCCGATGGTGTCGGAGCTTACCCGCACCATAAGTTCGTGGGAGACGCGCACCAACCAGACCCTCAACTCGCTTGTTTTGACCGGCGGCGGGGCTACCCTGCGTGGACTCAAGGAATTTATGCAGAGCAAAGTAACCACCGAAATACGCCTTGCGGACCCGTTCAGCAAAACACAGACGCCGGCGTTCCTCGAGGCTATACTCAAAGACGCCGGTCCGGAATTCTCCGTTGCAGTCGGTCTCGCCTTGCGCCGTCTGCAGGAGGTAGGTTGATGCTGGTTTGGTTTAGGGGGTTGCGTGTTTTTTTTACTATATACTTAAAACAAATGGATCCGGTAGGACAAGGCTCATTTATACCAAAGCAGTCATTGGCGGCCGCCGGCCGTAGCGGCGGCATGGGGCTGTTTTTCCTGATGGCTATCATTATCTTTGTACTATCAATCGTGTCCGCGGGAGGGGCGTTCGGGTACAAGCAGATTCTCAACAACACTATCGCCGGCAAGGACGAAAGCCTGCGTAAGGCGGAAGGGGCTTTTAACCCCGGTACCATACAAGATCTGCTCAGGTTGGATAACCGCCTTACCCAAGCCCGCACGTTGCTGCAAAAACACGTTGCGCCTTCGGCGATACTGTACTTCCTCTCCACTATCACGCTCGAGCGGGTGCAATTAAACAGTTTTGAAATGGGTCTCAACAACAACGGAAGCGCTTCCTTGAGCGTCAGCGGGTCGGCGGACAGCTTCTCGAGCGTGGCGCTCCAGTCCGACCAGTTCGGCGCGACCAAACTGCTCAAAGACGTCATCTTTTCCGGCATCTCAGTTAACGAGACGGGTAAAGTAGGTTTTACCGTCAATGCGACCGTAGACCCGTCTCTGCTCTTGTACAGCAACAGCATCGCACAGCAGGATACCACCAACGCGTCCAGCTCCGGGCGAACACAATAATATGCGCGTCATCATTCCATCAATACTGATAGCCGCCGCGATAGGGCTCTTTGTTATGTACACCAACGACGCCTATCAGAGCCCGGGAGGCATAAAAAGCCTGCAGTCCAGAGTGTCCGCGTTTGACGAAGCGCTCAACAAGGCGCAGCAGCTTAAAGCCAGCCGCGACGAGCTTATTGCCAAACGCAACACCTTTTCCGTGGAAAATGTCCAGAAGATTGAGCGCATACTCCCGGACAACGTCGATAACATACGCTTTATCATCGACATCAACAGCATCGCGTCGCGCCACAGCCTTTCGCTTAAAGATGTCGCGCTCGGCACTATCTCCAACGCCAAAAACAGCCGCTCCGCGCTTGCCGTCGGCGCCTCCGGAGACCAGATCGGTTCCGCCGAGATAAGCTTCGGCCTTACGACGACGTACGATAACTTCCTCGCTTTTTTGCAGGACCTCGAGCACAGTCTGCGCGTGGTTGATATAGAAAAGATTTCCTTCAAGCCGGGCGCTTTCGACAACTACGAGTTTTCTCTTACCATCCGGACCTATTGGCTGCATTAATATTTAAACATTTGAAAATTTAAATATTTACATATATGGATATATTCAAAAACAAATTTATTACCGGCGGAGTTGGAGCAGTGGTAGTGCTCGGGCTTGTGTACTACCTGTGGACTTCGTCCGGCGGTTCCGCGTTGCTTACCACGACGGAAGAAAACTCGCCCATGTCGCAGGAAATTTTGACGACGCTCGAACAACTCCATACCATCAAGCTTAATTCCGCTGTGTTCAGCGACCCGGTGTTTGCATCGCTTACCGACTTCGGCGTTACTATCCCGCCGCAAAACGCCGGCAGGCGCAATCCGTTTGCGCCGGTGGGCAAATAAATCAAAATCTTGCTATACTGAATGTATGTCAAAGGATGACGTAAAAGTAGTTCTCGACCGCGTTCTTGGTTGGCCAAAAGAACGGCAGGAGGATGTTGTCGAGGCTATCAAATCTATTGAGGAACAGGACAGCGGTTCGTACCGCCTCTCCAACGAGCAGGCGGCAGAAGTGCGCCGGCGTCTGACGGACAAAAATAGCAAAACGCTTTCTCTCGAAGAGGTGTTCGAGCGGTTTATGCGCAAGGCATGAAGGTTGTATTTTCTCCCGATGCGAATGACGACCTTGGCCGCCTCTTTGCGTGGATAGCCAAAGAAAATCCCGCTGCCGCATATGACATGATCGCGCGCATCGCTGCGCGCGTTGTTCGTCTGTCAGTACCCGGCTTTGCGGAGATGGGGCGCGCCGGCCACGTTGAGAGTACGCGCGAACTAGTCGAGCCTCCCTATGTGGTTGTTTACAAAATATTTGAAAAACGAAACGAAATAGTGGTTATTGCTGTCTTTCATGTGCGGCAAGACCGAGGGTAATAAAATATGCCACAAAAGCCCTTAAAATAAGGGTATTCTGTCGGATGCCCTTGACCCCTTGACAAACTCGTGGTCTTGGGTGTACACTGTAAAGGAAGTTCGCAAGTACCTTGATTCGGCCATTCCGGCCACAACTGCCCGAGGAGGCAACAATGAACAAAACTTTTCCGATGCTTATGTTCGTGTTCTGCGCCTTGTTTGGCGGCTACATCTTCTTCGAAACCTTGTCTACGATGCCGATGCCACAGGACGCACTGACGAATCGCTTCGTTGCGATTACCATCGTGTGGCTGATTGGACTGTGCTTCGGTGGTCTCAGCACCGCCTCGGCACAAGCCGTCATCAACTGTCGCTGCCGGTAACAACCACCGGTTCGGTGGTAGAAACATAATCGCGCAACCTGTCATGGGTTGCGCGGTTTTTGCTTTCAAAAACTAAAATGTGAATAAATCCAGCTATAGTCGGATTTATTCACAATGGTGCGCGCTGTTTTGTTTTTATGGCAGTTGATATATACTGTAAGAACAGTTGGCTTCGGCCTCGCCCCCGCAAGGGGGAAAAAGTAACTCCTTTCTGTTGATACCCATCCGCCAGCTCATTTGAAAGCGGTATACTTACAGGGACATGAACCTGCTCACTCTTCTCGCTGACGGCGGCGTCCTTGATAGGGGACGCGTTCCCGAGATAGGAGTCGAGCTTGCCAAACCGGACGCAAAAGAAGAGGACGTGCTCCAAAAGGCCGGCGTATCCCTCAAAGACATACTCAAGGCCAAGGGTGACTATTACGGCATCCCGACGCGCGAAGTCGGAGATACGTCCGTGCCTTTCGATATTCTGCGCTTTATACCGGAGGAGTCGGCGCGGCACTACGAGTTGGTCCCTTTGGGCGAGGCGGACGGAGTGCTCGAGATAGGCATTACCGACCCGGATAATCTTGAGGCGCGCGACGCGCTTACCTTTATCTCGGCTAAAGTCGGGATGCCGTACAAAATTTTTCTTATCACCGAGACCGACTTCGACCGCCTGCTCGGGCAGTATAAAGGCCTCTCCGGCGAGGTCGGCAAGGCGCTGACCGAGCTTGAGACGGATTTAATCGCAAAAACAAAAGAAAATCCGGTCGACTCCAAGCGCAACCTGTCTAGTACGGAGAACGATATCACCGACACCGGCTCGGAGTCTGCCATAGAGGACGCGCCGGTGACAAAAATAGTGGCAACGGTGATACGGCACGCCGCCGAGCAGCGCGCCTCCGACATACACATCGAGCCGATGGCGGGGCAGACAAGGGTGCGTTTCCGCGTCGACGGCGTGTTGCTTACCAACCTGACGCTTCCGCCGAAGGTGCACTCGTCCGTCGTGGCGCGCATCAAAGTGCTCTCAAACATGCGCCTGGACGAAAAGCGCAAACCGCAGGACGGCCGCTTTTCGGCGCGGGTCAGCGGCGACAAGGTAGACTTCCGCGTGTCCACCTTCCCGACGTATTACGGCGAAAAGGTGGTGATGCGTATTTTGGGCAATCAGACAAAAGACTGGAAGTTGGATGCCATAGGACTCTCCGAGCAGAACCTCAATCTCATACGGACAGCGATAAAAAAGCCGTACGGCATGGTGCTTATATCCGGTCCGACCGGCGCGGGCAAGTCGACCACGCTGTATACCTTGCTCAACGAGGTGGACCGCGACAAACAAAACGTTTTGTCGCTGGAAGACCCGATCGAGTATACGATAGCGGGAGTAAGCCAGTCGCAGGTGCGGCCCGAGATAGGCTACAGCTTCGCCAACGGTTTGCGCACGACGCTCCGCCAGGACCCGAACATCATCATGGTCGGCGAGATCCGCGACTCCGAGACCGCCAACTTGGCGGTGCAGGCGGCGCTTACCGGCCACCTCGTGCTCTCCACTATCCACACCAATAATGCCGTCGGCATTATCCCGCGCCTGCTCGACATGGGCGTCGAGCCGTACCTCATACCGCCGGTGCTCATTTTAGGCATCGCTCAGCGCCTCGTGCGCACGCTCTGCCCGGGAGGCGGCAAGCGCACCGCCGTTGAGGGCAGTATGAAAGAAATGATTACCAAAGAGTTTGCCGACCTGCCGGAAAAATACCGCAAGGCTCTGCCGGATTTTAAAGAAATATATCGCATCGAGACTACCGACGACTGCCCGGCCGGCACATTGGGGCGCATCGCGTGCTTTGAGGTGTTTGATATGTCGCCCGAGCTTGAAAAAGCTATTTTACAACGCAGGCCCGAGGACGAATTGCACTCGATTGTGCGCTCGCAGGGCATGATTACGATGAAAGAGGATGCTATGATTAAATCGGCGAACGGCGTCGTGCCGTTTGAGGAAGTGAACACGCTCGGCGGCGAGTTCGGTCTTGATGAAGTCATTCCGATCGCGCCCCCGGCGCCGGAGGAAATAACCGAGGATGATTTGGGCGGTATGTCCGGTAAAAAAGAACCCGTCTCGGATAAAGAGATAGAAGTGTAAAAAGTATTATGCCAGATTATAAAAAGAAACTGGAGAGTTTGATTGAAATAACGATCGCGCAGGGCGCGAGCGACCTGCATCTGGGCGCCGGCATACATCCGACCGTGCGTGTCAGTGGCGTTATGACGCCGCTGGTCTCCGAACCGATGCTTACTAAAGAGGATACGCTCGGTTTTATTGATGCCATGCTATCTCCTGAGCTTAAAAAGCGCTTTTTGGATACTCAGGAAATAGATTTTTCGTACGATTACGCGGGGAACAGCCCTGCGGGCGGGTCGCGCTTCCGCGGCAACGGCTACTTTCAGCGCGGTCTTGTCGGGATAGCGCTCCGGCTGATACCGCGGACTATACGCTCTATATCCGAACTGCGGCTTCCGTCGGCGATAGAGCAGTTTGCCCTCCGCGAGCAGGGATTCTTTTTGGTGGTAGGACCGGTGGGTCAGGGTAAGACGACCACTCTGGCGGCGCTTATCGAAAAGATAAACCAGGAGCGCACCGAGCACATCGTCACCATCGAAGACCCGATTGAATATCTGTTCGAAAACAAGCGCTCGCTTATCGACCAGCGCGAGGTGCGCATCGACACGTCGGACTTCCACGTGGCGCTCCAGTCGGTGTTTCGGCAGGACGTCGATGTGGTTATGATAGGGGAGATGCGCACGCCGGAGACGATATCCACCGCGGTTACCGCCGCCGAAACGGGTCACCTCGTGCTCTCCACCTTGCATACCAACAACGCCGTGCAGACCATCGACCGCATCATCGACGTCTTTCCCGCCGAACAGCAGGGGCAGATACGCATACAACTCGCTTCCTCGCTCGCGGGGATATTCAGCCAACGGCTCATCCCGCGGATTTCCGGCGGGCTTATCCCGGCGTACGAGCTCTTGCTCAACAATACGGCGGTCTCCAACCTTATCCGCGAGAAGCGCACCCACGAGATACAAACTATTATAGAAACCGGCGTCTCGGAGGGCATGATAGACATGAACCGCTCTCTCGCCGAACTCGTGCGCTCCGGCGAGATAACCGTCGAGTCCGCCTATTCCCGCTCGACCTCTCCAAAAAACCTCGAGCGCCTCCTCTAATTTTATATGGCTGAATTCAAATACGAAGCATTGGACCAAAACGGCAAAGCGACAGGCGGAGCCGTCAACGCGGCATCTCAAGACGCCGCTATAGCATCCCTGCAACGCAAGGGTTTTACCATTACGTCGATTACCGGCGGCAACGACAAGTCTTTATTGCAACAAATGCAGGAGGTGACCATCTTCGGCGGCGTGTCAGGACGCGACTTAGTTATGCTCTCGCGTCAGATAGCGACGCTCTTCGAGGCGCAGGTATCCGCCGTGCGCGTCTTCCGTCTGCTTGCAGAACAGGCTGAAAAGCCGTTTTTGCGTCAGGTGTTGGTGCAGATAAGCGACGACCTGCAGGGAGGAAACGCCATATCAAAGTCGATGGAGAAGCATCCTAAAGTGTTTTCCGACTTTTACGTCAACATGGTGCGCAGCGGTGAGGAGTCCGGCAAGCTCGACCAGACGTTCATGTACTTGGCGGACTATATCGACCGCTCCTACGAGCTCAGCAGTAAGGCAAAGAACGCGCTCATATATCCGGCGTTTATTATGATTACGTTCGTCGCGGTTATGACGCTTATGCTCACGTTCGTCATACCCAAAATAGGCGCCATCCTCCAAGATTCCGGCCAGGCACTGCCTTTCTATACGCAGGTTATCCTCGGTATGAGCAATTTCCTCGTCAATTACGGTATCTTTCTTCTTATCGGGCTCATCGTAGGCGGTTTCTTTATGTACAAATACGTTCAGACTCCGTCCGGCCGCATCGCTTGGTCCCGGTTCAAGTTTTCCATACCCTATGTCGGCGTGCTGTATCAGAAACTCTATCTGTCGCGCATAGCCGATAACATGAACGTCATGCTCTCGTCGGGCATTTCCGCCGTCCGCGCGCTGGAAATCACCGCCAACGTGGTCGAGGACGACGTATACGAAAGTATTTTGCGCGAGGCCATCGACGCCGTCAAAGGAGGCCAGCCGCTGTCGCAGACCCTTCTGCGCTATCCGGCGGAAGTGCCGGGGATATTCGTGCAGATGCTCCAGATAGGCGAGGAAACGGGCGAAATGGGCAACATACTCAGCCGTTTGGCCAAGTTTTACAATCGCGAGGTCAATACGGCGGTCGATACGCTTGTGTCTCTTATAGAGCCGGTGCTTATTGTCGCGCTGGCGCTTGGCGTCGGCTTCCTTTTGGCGGCTGTGCTCCTGCCTATATACAACTCCGCCAGCTCTTTGTAGTTGTGCGCACTATCCACAGGGTGCGATACAGACGGCTGGAAAGTGGCTATAATAGGGGAGCCTAACGGATTTACGTCTGGCCAATTTTACTAAGTGTAAGTGCAAATTTATTAATTAGTTATTAATAGCCACAATATATCTATGAAGAAAGCAAGTAATAAAATCAGCAACAGAGGTTTCACACTCATCGAGCTCTTGGTTGTCATCGCCATCATCGGCATATTGGCGGCTATTGTGCTGGTATCGCTCGGCAATGCCCGCCAAAAGGGCGCGGACGCCGGCATACAGGGCAACCTCGATACGGTCCGCACACAGTCCGAAATTTGGTCCAGCGATAACGGCAATGTCTACGATGTCGTAGCCGGAACAACCGCTACCGGTGCGGCCGGTGCGACATGCGGAACAACCGGCATGTGGTCCAGCCCGACAGTCATACAAGCTATCAAGAGCGCGTCCGCGCAAGCCTCTACAGGGTCTCTTAACGGTGTTGCGGCTCAGGCGGTCCTCTGTAAGTCATCTCCGACCGCGTGGTTCATAGCCGTCGTACGTAAGACAAACCCGCTCAATGCGTGGTGCGTCGACAGCGCAGGTGTGGCAAAGGATGTTTTGGTTTCGTTGTTTACCGCTGGAAATGTTTCCGGTTACACCGCTTGCCCGTAGTTTATAGCTTGATGTAAGTCAAACAAAAACCCCGCTTGTGCGGGGTTTTTGTTTGGTATACTAACGGCATGCGCCCCAGAGGTTTTACGCTCATTGAGCTTTTGGTGGTTATAGCCATCATCGGCATTTTGAGTTCCATCATTATGGTGTCGCTCGGCGGCGCCAAACAAAAAGCGCGCGATGCGCGGCGCATAGCCGATATACGCTCCATACAGCTCGCTCTCGCGACGTACTACAACGACAATCTTTTTTATCCCCGGAACATCTATACTCCTTCCAATCTGGTTTCCGGCTCTGACATCGGCAACGGTCTTGCTCCGGCGTATTTGGCCATAGTGCCAAAGGATCCCAACGGCAACTCCGGCGATAACTGCAACTCCAACGGCGCCAACACCCTCCCAAGTTGTTATCACTACAATGCCTACGTGGTGTCCGGCACCGGCCTTTGCAACTCGGGCAATACGCCCGTGGCATATCACCTTGGTGCGGCCATGGAGGACAACAAAAACGCGAACCTGTCTCAAGACGTCGATGCCGGCATCATACTCAATCCTCCGTACTCCGGCAGCTATACGGCATGCAACAACGGCTTCTCCCCGTCGGCAACGTTCGACGGGAACGCCGCCGCCTGTACCGGCGCCACAGCCGCTTCTCCCGACACGTGCTACGACATGACCCCGTAGCAAAGCTTCAGCTTGCTACGGGGCAGGCCCCATTATGATTGAACCGATATATATAATTGGGGCTGGGTTGCTCGGGCTCATATTCGGGAGCTTTCTTAACGCTCTGCTCTTTCGGTACAATACCGGCCGTTCTGTTATCTCTTTATCTCCGGCGCAGGGACGCTCGCGGTGTATGCACTGCGGGCACACGCTCGCGGCGGCGGATCTTATACCCCTGCTTTCGTATGTGTATCTGAATGGTAAGTGCCGCTATTGCCGTTCGCATATATCTTTTCAATATCCTGCGGTCGAGGCCGCCGCCGCCGTGCTGTCGGTGCTTGTGTACCTGCAATATCCGGAGCCTGCACAGTATGCGCTGGGGCTTGCCGTGTGGCTTACGCTCTTGTTTATAGTCGTGTACGACCTGCGCCACCAGATAATCCCGTGGAGTGCCTCTATTGTTTTGGCCGCACTTGTGCTCATACAAGTTTTCGTTTTTCAGTTTTCAATTTTAAATCTTATGGCTGGACCACTACTTGCCGCGCCGTTGTTGCTGCTCTCTTTGGTATCCCGCGGCCGGTGGATGGGGTGGGGGGACGGTCCTCTTGAGCTGTGTTTGGGGTGGCTTCTCGGTTTTACCGCCGGGCTGACGGCTCTTTTCATTGCTTTTTGGGTAGGGGCGGTTGTGGGGATTGCACTGCTGATTTTTGGTAAAGGGGTTACAATTAAAAGTGAGGTACCATTCGCGCCGTTTCTAATACTTGGCGCGGCTCTCTCATATTTTTTACATGTTGATTTTTTCCAAACACTTACGGCGTTCTTCTAAGGGGTTTACCCTGATAGAGCTTATCGTCGTGTCCGCCATCATACTTATTGTCACGGCGTTCATTATGTTCAGACAGACCAAGTTTAACAGCGTTACGCTGATGCGGTCTCTCTCATACAGTATCGCGCTCTCGGTGCGGCAGGCGCAGGTGTACGGCACCTCAATCCGCGAATTTTCCAAGGGCAGTAATGTATTTGCGCCCGGGTACGGAATACATTTTCCGTCGTCCGGAGCGTCCTCCGATACGTACTACCTGTTTGCGGATACCGTGCCGCCCAGCGGCGGCAACGGGGCATACGACGGCATATCCGAGGCACTGCCGGCATTTACGCTCGGCAAGGGTTATGTGATAAACAGTCTGTGCGCCGTTATTATCGGCGCAAACACGTGCACGCCGGTTTCCTATCTCACCGTGTTCTTCCGGCGTCCAAACCCCGACGCCTGCATCTCGACCAATGTATCACCGAGCTCGTGCGCGCCGGGAGCGGCCGCGACCTACTCCTCCGCGTACGTGCAAGTCATGTCGACCGGTAACAACGATACGCGTGCGATAAAAATATCCGACACTGGCCAGATTTCCGTCTGCTTGCCGAACCTCGCTCCTCCACAATGTTAACTGTAACTTACAACAGAGGTTTCACCCTGATCGAGATGATGGTCTCGGTCGCCATATTTACCATTGTGATGACCGTCGCGCTCGGCGCGCTCCTTTCCATGTCGGAGAGCGATAGGAAGGCGCAGACCCTCAAGTCGGTTATCAACAACGTAAACTTTTCCGTCGATTCAATGTCGCGCTCCATACGCACCGGATATATCTACCACTGCGACAGCGCCGTATCTCCTATTACGACCACGCGCGACTGTACCGGCACTCCGTCGACATCCTTCGCGTATCGCCCTGCCGACAGCCTTACTACCGTCGTGTACCGCTTGGAGAACTCAAATGCGGCTTTGTGCGGACAGCCGGCAAGTAGAGTAGGGTGCATAGTCCGCTCCGTCGACGGCGGTTTAAACTACTCTCCCATCACATCGGCCGAGGTGTATATAGACACGCTCAACTTTTACGTCACCGGCACCGTGAGCGCGGTTATCCAGCCTAAGGTCACTATCCTGATTTCCGGAGTGGTAAGTATGAATTTGGAGCAGAACTCCGTGTTTAACCTGCAGACATCCATAACGCAACGCTTGTATGACCAGTAAAATATTCAAATGTTTAAATATTTAAATATAAAAATCAATAAAGGCTTTACGCTCATAGAGACGCTTGTAGCGATACTCCTTTTAACGGTTGCTATCGCCGGACCTCTTACACTGGCTTCCAAGGGGCTCACCGCGACGCTTGTCGCCAAGGAACAATTTACCGGATTTTATCTCGCGCAGGACGCTATCGAGTTTGTGCGCTATGTACGGGACTCCAACTCTCTCGGCGCCGGAAATTGGCTTACCGGCGCCGGAGCCGGGAGCGGTATAGACCTCACGCCGTGCCTTAGCGCGAACGGATGCTACATAGACTCGATACAAAGCACCATTACGCCGTGCGGCGGCGTATGTCCGGTCATAAACTACAATCCGGCCAACCACTTCTTCAGCTATACCAGCGGCGCGCCTTCCGCACAGAAATTTATCCGTACGGTCAAAATAACAAACACGACGGCCGACGAGGCGGTCATTACCGTCACTATTTCATGGAATGACAGAGCCGGCACAACCCGGGTCCCCGTTACCGTGCGCGAAAATATATTCAAATGGCAGTGAAATATTCAAATGTTTAAATATTTAAATATAAACAAGCGCAGGCGCGGGTTTACTATCCTGTTTGCCATGCTTGTCAGTAGCCTGGCGCTTGCTATAGGCCTCGCCATATACGACATCACTGTCCGCGAGCTCGACCTGTCGAGTACCGCGACACAGTCCCAGTACGCCATATACGCCGCCGACACCGGTGCCGAGTGCGCCCTGTATTGGGACTCTAAAAACATCTTTGCCACCTCGAGCCAGTCTTCCGTACCGGCATCGGGCGTGTTGTGCAACAGTGTGGATATCGCCTCGGCTCCGTGGACGATAGACGCCACTCCTACTGCCGCCACAACCACATTTATGGTCACTTTTTCTCCCCAGCCGTACTGCACGAGCGTTACTGTTGCAAAGAGCGGTACGCCCTCTAAAACAACAATCACCTCCCGAGGATACAACGCGTCATGCGGGGTTTCTCTGTCCGGTACGCCCAAACTTGAACGTGTGTTCAAAGTGTCGTACTAACCCCGACGCTTTGGTCGGGGCCCCGACCGCTCGGCGCGTCGGGGTAAGTTTAGTATGATGGAGTAATGGTTCCAAGAGCCGTACAGGAACGTTATACAAAGCTCAAGGAGGCGGTCAACCGTCATCGGCATCTGTACTATACGCTCCAGAGTCCGGAGATAGCCGACAGCGCGTACGACGAACTGGAGCAGGAGCTTATACGGCTTGAGGAGCAATATCCGGAACTCGTTTCGCACGACTCGCCGACCCGGCGCGTCGGAGGAGCTCCGGAGACCGCGTTTAAAAAAGTACTGCATCAGGTTGCACAGTGGTCGTTCAACGACGCTTTTACGCCGGATGACATCAGCGACTTTGACGCGCGCGTGCGCAGAGGACTGCAGGACCTTTCGCAGATCTCCTATATGTGCGAATTAAAAATAGACGGGCTTAAGGTGGTGCTGACGTACGAAAAAGGACTGCTAAAAACCGCCGCAACGCGCGGCGACGGTGTCGTGGGGGAGGATGTGACGCACAATGTCCGCACCATCAAGTCGGTGCCGCTCCAACTAGAGCGGCCGGTCGATATTATTGTTGAGGGAGAGGTCTGGATGAGCGAGGCGGCCTTGAAAGAAGTAAATGTCCTTCGACAGGCTCAGGACAAAAAGCTTCCGCTTTTTGCAAACCCGCGCAATGCCGCCGCCGGCGCTATACGCCAGCTCGACCCTAAGGTGGCGGCGCAGCGCAAGCTCGATGTTTTTATATACGATGTGGCGCGCACCTCGGAACAACTGCCCGAAACACAGTACGAGGAGCTCCGGTATCTGCAGGGTTTGGGTTTTAAAGTAAACAAACATTTTACGCTCGCGCATTCGGTCGGGGAGATTGTCGAGTACTGGCAGAAGTGGCAACCCCGACGCCCCGGGGTCGGGGCCCCGACCAAAGCGTCGGGGAAGAAAGAAAATGAAGAGGGGTACTGGATTGATGGTGTTGTCATAAAAGTTAATGAGCTTGAGCTCCAGGAGCGCCTTGGCTATACCGGCAAAGCGCCGCGTTTTGCAATTGCGTTTAAGTTTCCTGCCGAGCAAGTCACCACGGTGGTCGAGGATATTGTTCTGCAGGTGGGGCGCACCGGCGTCTTGACCCCGGTGGCGCATCTGCGAGCGGTGCTGGTTGCGGGCTCTACCGTATCGCGCGCCACCCTGCACAACGAGGATGAGATTAAGCGTTTGGACGTGCGCATAGGAGACACGGTTGTACTGCAAAAGGCCGGCGATGTTATCCCCGACATTGTGCGCGTACTTGCCGAGCTCCGGCCCAAGGGCAGCAAACCGTATCGCTGGCCACAAAGGGTGGCGGAGTGCGGCGGGAGCGGCGCTATCGAGCGCATCCCCGGCCAGGCGGCATGGCGATGCGTCGACAAGGGCTCTTTTGCGGTTATGCGCCGGAAGTTGCGCTACTTTGCCAGCCGCTCCGCGCTCAATATAGAGGGCCTGGGACCGAGCACGGTCGACGCTCTGCTTGAGCGCGGCTTGGTCGTCAACATTGACGACTTTTTTACCCTGCGGGAGGGCGACGTGCTGGAGCTCGAAGGGTTTGCCGAGGTGAGCGCAAAAAAACTTATCGAGTCAATTAAAAAATCCGCACAACAGGTTCCGCTTTCAAAATTAATAACCGGCCTCTCAATCCCGCAGGTGGGGGAGGAGACGGCCATACTTTTGGCACAAAAGTACAATACAATAGATGCTGCAGCGCAGGCTTCTGAAGAAAACTTAGAAGTAATAAACGGCATCGGGCCGGTTGTCGCGGGAGCAATCCACGGCTGGTTCCGCGAGAATAAAAAATTAGTCGAGCGGCTTAAAAAACTCATACAAGTAACGAACCCCGACAAAATCTCAAGGGTAGTCCTTGAGAAACTGCCGCTCGCGGGTAAAACATTTGTACTTACCGGGACCATGGCAAGCATGTCGCGCGATGATGCAAAGGCGCGCATCCGCGCGCTTGGCGGCAGTGTTTCCTCCTCGGTATCCGCCAAAACAGACTACGTGGTGGCCGGCTCTGATGCGGGCTCAAAGCTCGACAAAGCCAAAGAGTTGGGCGTAAAAATCCTTACAGAGCAACAGTTTTTAAGCTTGACAAAGTAGCTCAGTGGGTGTATAATTATCGTCAGCTGATAGGTGCGGGGTTCGCCTGTATCCGCGGCTCTTTTAAAATAAAGGAGAACGACCATGAAGGTCCTCCGGCGCGATGGTAGCGCCAAGGTTGGTCCCATTGTGGCGCACGCTCCGGCGCAGTATTACCAAACCCGTGCCGGACTCTATGTCTGGGACGACTTTATAAACCGCATCGTTGCGGCTGCGAAGCAGGTGGAACTTAAAGACACCGTGAAGTTCCCTCGCTATTCCCTTGTCCGGGACGCGAGCGGCGACGATATTGCGACGGCTGCCTTGAAAATCTCGAGGCAGACGGTATTTACGGCAAGCGAGTTTTGCCCGATACTCGCCGCAATGATCGAAAAACAGAAAAGCGGCGGTACCGGCGACCTGCTCAACGATGGCCGAGCCAACCTCTTCCTGGTAGAGGGAGTTGGAGGCACGGTCTGCATCGTCAGCGTCCGCTGGGGCTCCGGCAGCGCCCGGTGGGGCGTCCACGCGTGGCTACTCGGCAGCGGGTGGGATCCCGGCTACCGGTTCTTCTCCCGCAACTGACCCTTTGGTCTTTTGCTCCTACAGTCCCTCGGATTCTTTGACACTTTGTGTCTTTGGTCCGGGGGATTTTTCTTTATATACTGTGTAATGGAATTTCTGGTAATGCGACGGCTACGGGGACAAGAAGTAGAAGAGGCCGCACGACAGTCGTATTTGGGGATGCTTTCGCATGGGAATACCAAAAAGCTTCTAGCTAAGGTACTATAGACCCATGATTTCGCGCGAGGAGGTTTTACAGCTGGCTGAACTTGCACGGCTCAAGCTCGATGATAAAGAGGTTGAAGGTCTGCAAAAAGATATTTCGGGCATTCTTGAGTATGTCGGGCAGATTTCTGCCGTGGCGCCCCAAGGAGCGACCTCTCCGCAAGCGGGTGAGGACGCACCTTTGTCCGCCGCATCTTTCGGCTCGCGCAACGTGATGCGCGAGGATGTGCCGCGCGCGGAGGGAGATGGTATGAGTGGCAAGGAAGAGGCTCTGCGGACCGCGTTTCCAAAAAAAGAAAACAACTACAATGTGGTGCGTAAAATAATCCAAAAAGATGAGTAGTCTTAACGAACTTTCAATTACAGAAGCCGGCAAAAAACTCGCCGCAGGCGAGATCACGGCAGTTCTGCTTGCCGACGCGTGTCTGGCGGAAATTGAGAAGAGAAATCCGTCTCTCAATGCATATTTGGAGGTATTTACCGATGTACGCGAGCAAGCACAAACAGCTGATGCACGGCGCGCGGCAGGGGAGAGTCATCCGTTGCTCGGCATCCCGCTTGCGGTTAAGGACAATATTCTGATCGAGGGCCGCCGTGCCGGCGCCGCGTCAAAAATATTGGAGAATTACGTTGCCTCCTACGACGCGACGGTTATAAAAAAACTGAAAGACGCCGGTGCCGTGTTCATCGGCCGCACCAATATGGATGAGTTTGCGCACGGCAGTTCGACCGAAAACTCGGCCTACGGCCCGACCAAAAATCCGCACGACGAGTCGCGCGTGCCCGGCGGCTCCTCCGGCGGCTCCGCGGCGGCGGTGGCAGCCCACATGGCTCTGGGGGCACTCGGTACCGACACCGGCGGCTCCGTGCGCGAGCCA
>ORMF011333664.1_pt1 | contig 15961 bp, 8 predicted proteins | sample 1779871 | NCBI WGS metagenome assembly ORMF01 (sample SAMEA104232316, study PRJEB22302) | groundwater metagenome | biome: forest; feature: aquifer; material: groundwater | place: USA | collected 2011-08-07 | depth 5.4 m
ATCGTGATTAAGGGTAAAGACATCGGCAAATTTTCACAGTTTATTTCTGCAATTCGCGCAAGGCCAATTGATTACTACATTGCAAAAAGTTGGAATGAGATGATTAAACCAGCTCCTCAGTCAGGAGCGGAACCCCGTCAGTCTACTATTTACAAATCGTCTGAAGAGCGGTCGGAAGTGAGGCAAAATTTTAGAAAAGTTAAATTGGTAGAGCTTTATTCCGCCCCGATTGATTCCGCGCACCAAATTTTTTCTCCTTTAATCAAATTAGTACAAGGCGAGGACGATGAAACCGTAGTTGCTAATTTATTTTTCTCACATGATAAGGAGCAACCGTTCGTAGCAATGTTAGCGTCTCGTAGAACCTTGGATGAACCGATTAGAGGAAAAGTGACGTGGGGACATGAGGCTTTGGCGAGGGAAGCAAAAATTCAAGCAGAAGTAGAAGGTATTGATTATGTCAGAGGCGTTGATTATATCCGTATAGATATTATGAAGTTCTCTCAAAAATATTACATATCGCTCAATCCCATTCGCGGGCAAATTTACTTGGGTCATGCGGAACAATTGAAGGATGATTTGATTAAGGCGGCCCGTTTGATTAATTCTTCAATTCCAGAAGAAAGTTTACAACTAAGCGGAATTGCCATCAAAAGTTTTTTTGGAAGCGAATCATATGAATCGTTAAAAGGAACAGACGGTGAAATCGAATTTAAAAAAGTTGCCGATCTTCCACTCTCGACGGAAGGTCGTTCAGAGGCAAGATCGAATCGCATTTTAAATCTCCGCTCTTTCGGGCGGGATGATATTTCGAAGCTGGATGTCTCAGCGATTCCGACTAAGATTAACAGCTTAGAGTTTGAAGCCATTTTAAAGCCTGTTCAAGCTGCTCTGAATGGACGAAAAGCGCCGGGTCACCTTACTTTCTTCATTGCGCACACCATCATTTTTATTTTAGGTGCATTTGGTATTTCAAGTCTTGCTGGTTTTATTCTGACCATTGCAACTTCCGCGATACACCTTTTCAGTGGAATTATTTTCCGTCATTTGGAGTATGCGGCGCTTAACAATCTTATTATTAAAAACAATGTTGCTCGCGATGCTGATTCCATAAAAAAAGAAATCATCCGCCGTCTTTTTTATTACCTGAGGAGTTCTAACGCCGAACTTTGGGGACCTTCATTGAAGGCGCTTCGGGACTTGAGCACGTACGTCCCGGAAATTAATGATTACCTTTTGATGGAGCAGAACAATGTAGAAATTGTAATGAAAGGTGCCGAACACCCGCTCCACACGTTTAAAATAGATGAGCGTGCAGTTTTGAAGGCGCGTTCCGAAGCGCGGAATAACAGCCGTCCTGAAGAACAAATGCAAAAAAAAGACCGTCATGAAATTGCAAAAGAGCTGACGAATAATTTGGCTGAGTGGTTTTCTTCTAAATATCCTAGTCTCCGGCTTCCTTTTTATATTGTCCGTAACAATCTTTCAACCCGCCAGCTGATTACGTTTATGCTAATAGCAACTTTATTTTTTGCAAGTGGCCCCATTTTGGAAATTCTTAAAGTTCCGCTAATTGGCGCAATTGTGGGCGCTGGTTTGTGGCTTGGCGCTCCCTATATCTTTTTTGCGGTTGGGCTGAGCACCCTAGTTGGTCTTTGGCTTGGCGGTTTCGTGCGCGCTTCCTTTTTTCTTCCTCTTTGGTTAGTGGGTCTACCGGTTAAAAGAGGTTTTGCGTGGAACTGGGTTCCCGGAGTTGGCGCTTACACAGGCCCGCTTGCGATCGCGTGGGATATTTTTACTCGAATAGATCCCAAATATAAAAGTATTAAATTTAGAGATGTGCGCCGGTTAAACGAAAAGATATTGCTATCTCTCGAACAATATTCCGGTTTTTCACCTGACGAAAGAAAACGATTGGAACACTTAAGTCCGCGAATTCTTTTTCTCATTTTAGATTTTCAGCTTCAGCATCAAACTGAATGGGAAGGCCGATTTACGAAGGTGCGTGGTGCGAGATTAGAGCAAGAGCCTTTGGATGCTAAAATTCATAGCAAACAACCGACTACTTTCTTAGATACCCAAGAACGTATTGACGTTTTAGGGGAGGAGATCAGTAGCCAAGTTCCAAAAGATAATTTGAAGAATCTCCCATTTTATTCATTCGATGCCCAAAATTTTTTATCGCTCATTGATCAGAGAAAACCAATTCGTACAGAAGATATTTTTTATCAGGTGTTCGAACCCTACGATTATGCGGTAAGCAAGCAGCTGGGGGTGGCAGAACTTTTGAATATTTTAGATCAAGAGAGTGAAGCGCAACTTTCTCAAGAGTATAACGGGGGCAAGCCGCTCATTCGCTTGGCAATTTCAGCGGATGATGAAAATTGGCAGAAAGAATTCAACAAACAAGAATATCAAATAGCGCGTGCAAAAGATTCCGATTTGGCAGCGATTGCTTTACGCAGAGTCGTTTCTCCGCAAAAACGGATTGAATATCGTTTCGTCGTTGGGCAAATTGAGGAAATTAAGAAAAATCTCGAATTGCTTTGGCGGGGACCGGTTATGCCAAGCCATTACGATCCCAAACAATTACTCCTTATTGATTTTATTTCTTACCCCAATCGACGGCTTCCAGGGAACAATCAGCGTGGCGTGATTTATTTTAATAATATCGCAGCTCCGGAACATATTCAAGGCACAAACTTTATCGAAAATGCAATGCAGCATTTGTCAGAACAATTAGCCAATAAATACGAGGGGTGGGCAGTTGCGTCAGTTACTTTGGAAGGCGTGGAGCCGTTATGGGTTCAGAAGTTTTCGGAATGGATGGGTGCGTTATTTAAAGCAAAAGAAAATCAGAATAGAAATAGTGATCTTTATAAAGATGTCAAATCGTTTGAAGTGGGTAAATATAAGACTCAAAATATCGGACGCGTTTGGACGGGGACGATTAAAAAAGATTTTCTTACAGAGTCCACCCATCAGGTTCGTTCACCGCCGAATCGTTCTGAAGCAAGGAGCGCTAGTGGATTTTTAGATCGAAGTAAAACAAAATTAATTAATCGAACTTTAAGCGTCGGAACGCGTTCGTATCTTAAAAATATTTTAAGCCACACAACTTTTCAATTAGCATTTCTTGTATTCACCCTCGGATGGGGAAGCAAATTGACAGCCTGGTTTCTTTTAGAAAAACCAAAAGAAATAACGCATGAATGGCCGTCCTGGCTCTCATTTAACTTTCTCCCGGAATTTTTGATCTATCCACAGCTTTTGTTTGGAGAATATAGCTTCAAATTGAATTATCATAATCCGACTTTTGTGCCTCGGATTTTATTCGTGGTGGCCTTGGGAATTATTGGATACTTATTCCATCGAATTGGAAAAGGCAATGTCTTATTTAAGGAACGCTTAGGTAGGATTGGAGCGGGTGTTCTGGCTGGTGCAGTGATTGGGAATACGCTTCAAGTTATCTTGACCGGAAAAGCGATTAATTGGCTTCATGTCCAATATGAAATTGGAAATAGGCTCGGTAGCATCATGAATTTTGAAGATTTGGTGCTTATTTTAGCGCCGGTAGCCCTCGTCACTTCGTTTATAATCAAAAAAATGTTATTGAAAGGAAAATCTGCGCCTAAATCTGCAAACCTATCTTCCGATGAGCCTTCGAAACGTTCTGAAGTGCGTCAAAAATCAATTCAAATTTTGTCTCAGATCAAAGGTGCTTTGCGGGCAAAATTAACTCCCGCAGAGTTTGGATTTGTATCCAAGCAGTGGAGTTTAGATAATCTGATCGCAACTACTGTAGAAAATAAGCTGGCCAAGAAGGGTAAGATTTCAAAAAAGTTTTTAAGACAAACTATTGAAAAGCACATCAGCGAAGAAATCGGTAACCAACCTATGGAAAATCTTATTGGTAGTCTAACCAATATTATTTGGAATGATGTGGTTCGGCCAATTATGAATGATAGGAAGCGCTCCGAAGCACGTGTTACGGTTGAGAGAATTATTGAAGTTAGGGAACTCATTAAGAAATCCTTAAGTGAAGATAAACCCGACATCAAAAGGCAAATCTTAGGATTGATTAAGGGAGCTGCGATTGCATTTGGTCGGGATGATTTTCAGCTTACTTTCAGTAAATTAAATGATGCGCATCGGCTTTTTAGCAATCAGTTGAGCGGGGATCAGGAAGAAGTGATGCATGCGGAAGACTTGCTTCAAAAACTGATAGATCAGTTGGATGCGGAATGGATTCATAACCCGCCACACCCATTTCATTTGATTGTAAAATTAATCGCGGAAATCAAAAGTATTGTTGAGGCTAATACCAGACTATTTTCTGATGAATCTTTAAGAAAGATTCAAGAGCTTTTGAAAGATGCGGAAACTTATTCGCAAGACAAAAATATTGCCAGTGTTCATTTAAGCGAAAAACAAGCCAAGCAACAATTGTTTTGGATTGCGAAGGACATCAAAGGTATTTTTTTGGGTGAAGGTGTGTTGACGAGCGACGAAAGGCCGGCGAAGTTGCCGCAATTAAATGAATTGATGACACAATTGCTACGCGAAACAAAAATACAAACGCCTCATACTGTGGAATCCACAATTGATACGCTGAGACATCAACATGAAGAAGAGGTACGGAAGGATCAACCGGACCAAGGCGGAGAAACGCGATCTGAAGCGCGGGTAACTCCTGAGGAAATTAATAGCTTAGCTAAGAAAATGACAGAAGTCTTACCAGATGATTATGAGCCAAAATCAAACATTATAAAATTGGTTGCAGAAGCTGGATATCTTAGCGAAGACGAAGCAACGTTGTTTGACGCGCTTGAGTTATTAAAAAATGCTAATCGTTCCCTTCGCGGTCATCCCTCTAATTCAAAGGAAATTGGGATTGAAATGGAAAGAATCATTGATGAACTTGAGCGCGCGGTGGATGCAGCGTCTGTCAGCGAATTTGATGGTGTTTTGCGCTTGATGTCCAATTTTGATTCACTCATTGGTTTTCGTAAGGAATTTTTCCCCCATGAGGAATTTGAAAAATTACATCAATTAATGAGCGTTGTTATTTTTGCTGCGCGAGGCCAAATCGCAGAGCCCGAACAAACTCCATGGCAAATCATTGACCATACTTTTGCGCAGATTAAGGGAATCATAGCAAAATCAAAATTATCGAATGTGGAAGGCTTTAGAAGTTTTATCAGTAGTTTTCAAGCCGAAATAAAAAAGAACATGGCGCGTTCTGAAGCGCGAGTGGCAGCAAACCGTTTGTCGACAGAAAAAAGATCAACATTTGTGCAAACGGTGAAGTTGCGGGCAATTCGATTATTTGATCAGAAAGTTCGGAATGCAAAGAATAATATTCCAGATTTAGCGAACGTACTTGTTTATAGCGCGCAAGACCAACGAGTTGAACGGGTGAATGAGTTTTTAATTCAAAATAATTTCCCGAAACTTAGTAGTCTCGACCAGGAAGAGTTTAATTCCTCGGTTAGTTTTATCGATGCGTCAACTTCATCTCCCAGCATTGAAATTGACGCGCTGGCTAAAAATCCCGCTCAATTTAATCAAGTTCAAAATTTCATAAAGCACATTGAATCCATGAGTGAGCCACGTGTTGAGGAGTGGCGCTTGAAAGATGCGTGGTTTCATGATGATTATTTAGGGCAATTAAAAGATTTAATGGAAACAACGCTCGCGCTTGCAGTGGTCAGTCACGGAAACTTTTTTGTGCGCCTAGTCGTAAGAACGCCAGCGCAGGCAAGAATCCTTGAGCGATTCCGGAATGAGTCAGTCAAAGTGAGCGGATTGCAGACGTATGAGAAAAATAAAAATATTGCGATTCAAATTGAGGGAAAGACGCAAGCAGATCTTTTCCCTGATCAAATAGATTTATTAATCACTGACTCTCCAAAGCCATTTGGTAAAGTTCATCAATTAGACGGCGCAGCGTATCAGCGTGAAGGAGAAGCGGTTCGATTCAATGAACGCGTAACGCTTTCTCGATTTCTGTTAGGATCATCCCTGGTCGGGACAAAACCGCAAGAGGGATTTGTGACCACCCAAAACAATGTCAGTCGTTTTATCGATGAATCTTCTTTTCTTGGATTTACAGGTTATCTTCTCGAGACTATGCTTGCGAAGCGCAGTTCCGAGATTATGGAAGCGCGTTCGGCGTAATCCTCTCTTTATTTTCCCTCTGGAAGCAGTCCATTTCGCTTGCACATCTCCCTAATTATCAATATAATGAACAGTTTTCATGCCTTTAATTCTAAGTTAAATGCTGGGCACAAGTTATGTCCGCTTTTTGGAATAAGCTGATTGCGAGCTTAGCTCATTGAAGATTATTTTTTATGCGAGCGTAGCTCAATGGTAGAGCACTTCCTTGCCAAGGAAGATGTTGTGGGTTCAAGTCCCATCGCTCGCTGTTTGATAAAAATTTATTAATTTCAGAGGAGTTCATGATTAAAGTATCAGTCAAAGAATTAAGTTCTTGCGAAAAACTAGTCACTATCGATGTTCCCAAAGAAGAAATCGAAAAGGAATATAATTTATTTTATGACCAAGTCGCGAAAGTTGCTCGCGTGCCCGGCTTTCGTCCGGGAAAAGCGCCGAGAAACGTACTGGTCAATCACTATCAGGAAGATGCTAAGGGAGAAGTTCTTAAGAAATTAATTCCGAGGTCTCTCAGAGAAGCTTTTAAATCAAAAAATATTTCTCCAATAGGAAATCCCTCGATTGAGCGGGTGAATTTTGAGACGAGCAAACTTTCTTATGATGCTCATGTGGAAATTCGCCCAAAGATTAAACTCGACCGTTACAAAGGGATTCATGTGAAGCAAAAGGCGATACCGATGCTGGATTCCGAAATAGACGATGTGCTCAAGCGGGTTCAAGAGACACACGCGAAATTTGTTCCGGTGGAAGGGCGCGTGGCTGAAATCGGAGATTTTCTGATTTGTGATTATGTCTGTTCTTCGGAAGGAAAAGAAATTGAGAAACGTTCTGAGGATATGATTGCGCTTAAGGAAAAAGATTACTTGGAAGGTTTTTCAAATCAGTTGGTCGGAATTGTTTCAGGTGAAACGAGAGAAGTCCGCGTCACCTTCCCGGCAAATTACACCAATAAAACTTACGCAGGGAAAGAAGGGGTTTTTAAAGTAACCGTAAAAGAAGTAAAAAAGCGTGATCTCCCGCCGCTTGACGATGAGCTTGCGAAAGAAACCGGCAATTTCCAAACCATTGCAGAACTTAAAAATAAAATCCGGGAAGAAATCGAAACGCGTAAAAAACATGATCAGGACATCGAAATTGAAAACGCAATTTTAGAGGAACTAATTAAAAAATCAAAATTTGATGTTCCAAAGAGAATGGTTGAACGCAGGCTCGAGGCGATGATTGACGAAGCGCTCCATGCGATGAAGCGTGAAGGGCTTTCTGAGAAAGATGAAGAAGTAAAAAGAGTTGAATTTCGTGAGAAATATAGAGATGAAGCCGGAAGGCAGGTTCGGATTTCTTTTATTCTTGATGAAATTGCACAAAAAGAAAATGTTAAACCGGAACCGGCGGATTTTAAATTGAAGTATCAAAACATTGCCGAGCGTTACGGTCGTCCGGTGGAAGAAATTGAAGCTCATTTTGAAAAAACAGAGAATGGCAGGGAATCATTAGTGCTTCAAATTATTACTGAAAAAGTCATTCAATTACTAAAGGACAACGCAGTTATCAAGGAGGCGGCTTAATATGGGTATCGAAAATAGAGAACCAGAAAAAATGAATTATTTAGTGCCGATGGTGATTGAGCAGACGAGCCGCGGAGAGCGTTCATTTGATATTTATTCACGATTACTCAAGGATCGAATTCTTTTTATCGGTACGCCGATTGATGACACGATTGCCAATTTGATTATCGCCCAGATTCTTTTTTTGCAAATGGATGACCCCGAAAAAGACATCAATATTTATGTCAATACTCCGGGCGGTGTTGTGACGGCCGGGATGGCGATCTATGACACGATGCAATTTGTGAAATGTGATGTGGCAACCTATTGCGTGGGTCAAGCTGCCAGCATGGGTGCGCTTCTTTTAACGGCCGGAACAAAAGGAAAGCGTTTTGCTCTTCCGCATTCTCGCTTCATGATCTATCAGCCGTGGGGTGGCGCACAGGGAAGTGCGAGCGATATTCACATTCAAGCGACGGAGATTTTAAAACTTCGTACAACGTTGAATGAGGTGCTCGCAAAACATACCGGACAGTCGATTGAACGGATTGAAAAAGATACGGATCGTGATCATTTTCTATCTGCTGATGAAGCGTGTGCATACGGTCTCGTGGATCACGTCATTTCAAGCGCGCCAGAGACAAAAAAGAAATAAATATTTGGTAGGCAACCTACAAATACAATGACGAAGCGCAATATTTTATTGACCCCGGGACCCACACCGGTTCCACCACAAGTGCTTGAGGCCATGTCTCGGCCTATTTTTCACCACCGAACACCTCAATACCGGCAGATTTTTGCGCAAGTGACAGAAGGTTTGAAACAGATTTTTCAAACGAAAAATGATGTTTATACATTTACCAGTTCGGGAACAGGCGCGATGGAAGCGGCGATTGTCAATTTCTTATCGCCGGGTGATACCATAATTGCTGCCTACGCCGGAAAATTCGGCGAAAGATGGCTGGATCTTGGCAGAGCCTACGGAATGCACGTGATTGATCTTAAAGTGCCTTACGGCGAAGCGATCAGTCCAAAATTAATTGAGAAAGCACTCAAAGAAAACCCGAAAACAAAAGCTGTTTATTTTACGCATTGTGAAACCTCAACCGGCGTGACACATGATGTTCAAGGAATCGCAGGGGTTGTGGCTAAAACCCAAGCCATTTCAGTTGTCGATGCGATCAGCGGTCTTGGAGCGGACGAACTTAAACAAGATGCGTGGGGTGTTGATGTTGTTGTAAGCGGTTCACAAAAAGCATTAATGCTTCCCCCGGGTCTTGCGTTTTTAGGTGTCAGCACAAAAGCGCGCGAATTAAATAAAAGTGCAACATGTCCGCGATTTTATTATGACCTTAAACTTTATCAAAAAGCACTTGCGGATTTTGATACTCCGTTTACATCTGCCTTAACGCTTGTGATCGCGCTTCAAGAAGCACTCAAAATTATTAAAGAAAAAACACTAGAAGGGCATTTGAAAGAAACGGGAGCGCTTGCGGAGGCCACTCGAGCTGCTATGCGTGCAATAGGGCTTGAACTTTTTGCAAAAGAAAGACTTTCAAATGCGCTAACGGCCGTAAAAATTCCGGCAGGAATTGACGGAGAGAAGCTTGTAAATACCATGCGTGACCAAAAAGGTGTGACGCTCGCTGGAGGGCAGGGAGAAATTAAAGGAAAAATCTTCCGCATTGCACACATGGGGTATATCACCAAAGAAGATTTACTCGCCGGTATTGATGTTTTATGCGAAACGCTTACAGAATTTGGTTTTAAATGCTCGGGAGTGCAGGCAAAAGAACAATTTACAAAAATCTTAAATGAAAATAAAAATCGTTTTGAAAAGGTAGCGCGATGAAATTTAAAATTTTAGTGAGTGATGCTTTGGGCGAGCGGGGGATCGAGATTTTAAAACGTGAAAAATTGATCGATGTCGACGTTAAAATAGGACTCAAAGAGGATGAACTTAAAAAAATTATTGGAAACTATGACGCGATCTTAATTCGTTCTTCAACTCGGTTGACAGCAGATGTGATTGAGTGCGCTAAAAAACTCCGCATTATTGGACGTGCAGGCGTTGGCGTTGACAATGTCGATTTGGCAGCAGCGACCAAGCAAGGCGTTATTGTCATGAATACGCCGGAAGGAAATACAATTTCGACATGCGAACATACGATGTCGATGCTGATGGCGCTTGCGCGCAACATTCCGCAGGCACATCAATCGGTCAAAAAAGGCGAATGGAGCCGTGGAAAATTTACAGGGACTGAACTTCACGGGAAAGTACTCGGCGTGATTGGTCTCGGCCGTATCGGTCGCCAGGTGGTGATTCGTGCGTCATCGTTCGGAATGGAATGTATTGGACACGATCCGTTTATTCCAAAAGAAAACCTGAGCCAGTTTGGAATCAGCATGGTAAGTCTTGAAGAACTTTTAAAACGTTCTGATTTTATTACGGTTCATGTGCCGCTCACTGAACAAACCCGGAATATGATCGGCGCTAAAGAGTTCGCGCTCATGAAAATCGGTTCTTATGTTCTGAACTGCGCACGCGGTGGAATTATCGATGAGAAAGCGCTCTATAACGCGATTAAATCGGGAAAAATCCGCGGAGCTGCATTGGACGTTTTTGCGATTGAGCCCCCAAAAGACAATCCGCTGCTTACGTTAGATCAGGTAGTTGCAACACCGCATCTTGGCGCTGCGACTCAAGAGGCTCAGGAAAATGTTGCGGTTGCGGTTGCGCAACAAGTGGTTGACGCTTTGCTTGACCGCGGTATCAAAGACGCGATTAACGTCCCTTCGCTTGACGCGGAAACTTTCAAGGTTTTGAAACCTTGGGTCAATCTTGCGGAACGGATCGGGCTTTTTTATACACAATATTTTGGGGGAACCTTTAGGCAGGTTTCAATCCGTTACGGCGGTGAAGTGACAAAATATAAATTAGAACCGCTCACAATTTCTGTGTTGAAGGGATTGCTTGCTCCGATTTGCGGAGAAGGTGTCAATTTTGTGAACGCGCCAGCCATCGCCAAAGAACGTTCGATCACCGTTAATGAAAGCAAAACAACCGAAGTAGAGGATTTCGCTAATTTTATCGAGCTAACCGCCACTGTAGACGGTAAAAAAAATGTGGTGATGGGAACTTTATTCGGAAATCAAGATCCCAGAATTGTCCGCGTCAATGAATTTCGTTTGGATGCCATACCGAAAGGGGTTGTTCTGGTGATTCACAATGAAGATAAGCCCGGTGTGGTGGGTCAGGTTGGAACGATTCTCGGTAACAATAAAATTAATATTGCGGAAATGACTTTGGGTCGCGTCGCAAAAGGTAAGAAAACATTTGCGCTCACCGTCATCAACACGGATAACGATATTCCCGCCAAAGTTCTGAAAGAGCTTAAAGAATTTAAACCTATCATTGAAACTAAAGTAGTTAAATTATAATCAACCCTTATAGGATGCAGAGGTCTTAATCATGTCAAATGTGATTTTAATTGGTTCGCAGTGGGGTGATGAGGGAAAAGGAAAAATCATCGATATTCTCGCTGAGAAAAGCGATTACATTGTCCGTTATCAAGGCGGAAATAATGCGGGACACACCGTAAAATTTGCTGACAAAAAGTTTGTTCTTCATATTATCCCTTCCGGAATTCTGCACCCAAGCAAGAAGTGCGTGATTGGAAACGGAGTGGTGGTTGATCCTGCAGCTCTCCAGGAAGAAGTTGAAATGCTCAAGAAACGCGGTGTCAGTGTAAAAAATAGGCTTTTCCTAAGCGAGCAGGCACATCTCATCATGCCGTACCATAGACTAGTTGATGAACATCAGGAACGCGTTAACGGAAAAGGCAAAATCGGGACGACCAAAAAAGGAATCGGGCCTTGTTATGCGGATAAAGCAGCGCGTCTTGGAATACGAATTGTCGATTTGATGAACGACCGCGTGTTCAAAGAAAGGCTTCGGCTGGTGTTGGGTGAGAAAAATAAAATTCTTAAAAGAATATATAATGAAAAAGAATTATCCTATCAGTCGCTTTACAAAACCTACAGCCGTTACCGGTCTTTTTTAAAACCATTTATTTGCAATACAAGTCTCTTGCTCGACAAGGCCCATCAAAAAAGAAAACATGTTTTGTTTGAAGGCGCACAAGGCACATTTTTAGATGTGGATCACGGCACCTATCCTTATGTGACATCGTCGAACGCATCAGCGGGTGGCGCTATCACAGGATCAGGCGTCAGTCCTGCGCGCATCGATTATGTCATTGGAGTTGTGAAGGCGTATACGACCAGAGTTGGCGAAGGTCCGTTTCCGACGGAATTTTCTTCGGTTCTCATGGAACACGTGAGAAGACGGGGAGAAGAGTACGGTTCAACGACAGGCCGTCCCAGACGATGCGGCTGGTTTGATGCTGTGATTGCGCGGCACTCTATTCTCGTGAATGGCTTGAGTAAGCTCGCAGTGATGAAACTTGATGTGTTGGACGATCTTCCTGAAGTAAAAATTTGTGTCGCTTACCGCTATAAAGGAAAAATTTATCGTCATTTTCCTTATGACATTGAAGTTCTTGAAAATGCGGAGCCGGTTTATGAAACCTTACCCGGTTGGAAATGTCCCATCGAAAAAACGAAGCGCTATCGGGATTTGCCGAAAAATGCGAAGAAATATCTTGAGCGCCTTGAAAAATTACTCAAAACAAAAATTACCATTGTTTCAGTCGGGCCCCACCGTTCCCAAACCATTTTTGTGTAGATAAATGATTAATCGCTCAGTCGTGGAACTTCCAAAACATATAGCCATTATTATGGATGGAAACGGCCGTTGGGCAAATGAGCGTCATCTGCCGAGGTATGAAGGCCACCGGAATGGTGTCGAGCGGGTTCGGGAAGTGATAGAAGCCTGTGAAGATCTGGGTGTTAAATATTTAACTCTTTACGCTTTTTCGAAAGAAAATTGGTCCCGACCGAAAGACGAAGTTAATTTCTTGATGAAACTTTTGTGTCATTATTTGGACGGAGAATTAAAAGAGCTGCAAAAACAAAATATTCGATTTCGAATGATCGGCAGGCTGAACGATTTGCCGGTTGACGTCCAGAAAAGAATCAAGCGAAACACAGAAGCGACAAAAGATAATACGGGATTAACGTTTTCTCTTGCGCTGAGCTATTCAGGGCGGGCGGAAATTGTGGATGCGATCAAAAATATCACAGAAGAAGTTCGTTCGGGCAAATTGAATGTGCCGGAGATTGACGAAAAACTAGTTTCAGACTTTCTGTATACGAAGGGAATACCAGACCCGGATCTTTTAATCCGTACCAGCGGAGAACTTCGCTTAAGTAATTTTATGTTATGGCAAATTTCGTATGCTGAACTTTACATCACAGAGAAATATTGGCCCGATTTTAAAAAAGATGATTTGCTTAAGGCGATCGAGGCTTACAAAACCAGGGAAAGACGTTTCGGAAACGCGAACGACCCTCTCGTTTCCAAACTAGTTCATCATGGCTGAGACTCAGCAGTTAACCAAACGTTTAACCGTATCTGCAATTTTGATTTTCCTTTTCTCTTACATGACTTTCGCCGCCCCGCCCATACTTTTCGTGTTAGCCGTCGAAATTTTTATTTGGATGGGACTTTGGGAATATTTTAATTTAGCGGAAAAAAAAGGTTATGTTTTAAACCGTTACTTAGGTCTCATCTTCGGTTCTTTATTTCCGCTTGCTTATTCCGCGCCTGCAGAGTCAATTATTTTTACAACAGCTATCCTTTCAATTTTTATTTTTAATTTTCATAGGCGCTTAAAAGACCAGGCGCTTGTCAGCACATCGCTTACTTTGTTTGGGCTTGTTTATGTGGCGTGGTTTACTTCATTTTTATGCAAAATCAAATGTTTGGATCACGGGGCTTTCTGGGTTTTTTACGCGATATTTACGACTAAAATGGGTGACGCCGCTGCGTATTTTATAGGTAAAGCGTATGGTAAGCACAAATACATTGCCCACATCAGTCCTAACAAATCGATCGAGGGTGCGCTCGGCGGCTTTTTTGTAACGCTCATTTGTTCTGTGGGTTCTAATGTCTATTTGCCTCAGGTTCCTCCGGCTCATTTGTGGGTACTTGGAATTGTCATTGGCATCTTATCGCAACTAGGCGATTTGGCCGAAAGCCTTATTAAAAGAGATGTGGGCGTGAAGGATTCGGGCGCGTGGCCGGGCTTAGGCGGTGTTTTGGATGTTTTAGACAGTCTTCTCTTTGTGTTGCCGTGTGTTTATTATTATGTAGAGGTGTTCTAGGTGAAGAATATAGCCATTATTGGCTCTACCGGTTCCATCGGTCTTAATACGCTTCGAGTCGTGAGAGCGCATCCCGGAAAATTCAATGTGGTAGTGCTTGCCGCTAAATCAAATGTCGAGGAGCTGTATAAACAAGCTCTTGAATTCAAACCCGAACTTATCTGTGTTTATGATGAGGAAAACGCAGCCTGGCTTTCAAAGAAACTTGAAAAACAGGGAATTAAAATTGCGATCGGAGAAGAGGGGCTTTTGAGGGCAAGTACGCATCCCAAAGTTAAGCAGGTCATTTTTGCGTTGGTGGGAGCAGTTGGTTTAAAACCTATTTTTTCTGCGATTGAAAACGGAAAAGACGTTGCGATCGCTAATAAAGAACCTCTTGTGATGGCGGGCGAACTTTTAATGAGAGTGGTTCGTCAGAAGAAAGTCACATTACTTCCCATTGATAGCGAGCATTCGGGTCTTTGGCAATGTCTTGAGGGGAAAAAACCTGAAACCATTAAGAAGCTCATCGTCACTTCCTCTGGCGGTCCTTTTTTTGGAAAAAAAAGCGGATTTAGTAAAATCACGCCAAGAGCAGCTTTAAAACATCCGCGGTGGAAAATGGGCCCTAAAATTACCATTGATTCCGCGACGCTCATGAATAAAGGGCTCGAAGTCATTGAAGCGGCAAACTTATTTCAAATTCCGGTTGAACAAATTGATGTTGTGGTTCATCCCGAAGCTATTATCCATGCGCTGATTGAGTTTGTGGACGGCTCGCAGCTCGCGCAACTTGGAATTACGGATATGCGTCTTCCAATTCAGTATGCGCTGGGATATCCGGAACGTCTCGTTAATTCATTGCCAGAGTTAGATCTCACAAAATGTGAGGCGATCCGTTTTTTTAAACCTGATCGGAAACATTTTCCATGTCTTGAACTTGGTTATGAAGCAAAACGCCGGGGCGGTTCAATGCCGGCTGTTTTAAATGCTGCGAACGAAATCGTGGTACAAAAATTTTTAGCGCACAAAATTGAGTTCACTCAAATTCCAGCCGTTATTGAGAAAGTGATGAAGCAGCATCGCGTGGACAACAATCCCGGTTTAAATGAAATTCTTGCCGCTGACCGGTGGGCGAGAGAGAAAGCAGAAAGTATATGTCCAACTTTTTAATCCAGTTTGTTCCTACCATTATTATTTTAGGTCTTTTGATTTTCATTCACGAGCTTGGCCACTTTTTGGCGTGCCGTTGGGCAAAAGTCAGGGTGGAAAAGTTTTCCATTGGATTCGGTCCTGAAATTTTTAGGCGCGTGATTGGTGAGACGACTTATGCGATCTCCGCTATTCCGTTTGGGGGCTTTGTGAAACCTGCGGGAGAGTCCTTTGCGGAGCTGGCGGGAAGCAAGCCTAAAGCCGGAGATTTTATCGCTGCTTCCAGAATTCGCCGATTAATCATTTTAGTTGCTGGCGTTGCCATGAATTACCTGCTCGCGTTTGTTTTATTAATTTGCGTATTTTGGATGGGTCAGCAGGTTCTCAAGCCAAAAATAGGCGGATTTGTGAAAGGTTATCCCGCAGAAGCGAGCGGTCTTAAAATCGGAGATAACGTTCTGAGTTTAAATGGCCGGCCGGTGAAAGATTGGCAGCAAATGACCATTTATATTATGGAAAATGATCAACCTTCGATTGTTCTCGGAATCAACCGGGGCGGGCAGAATTTATCCGTCGAAATAAAACCTCAAAGCGGAGAAGGCGTCAATGCGCTCGGAGAAAAGAAACAGGTTTCAAGAATTGGAATTTTACCGTCAGGGGAATACTCGATACAAAAATTTGGATTTTTGGATTCAATCACCCATGCGTTTAAGACGGTAGTCAATATCACTTCTATGACTTACCAGTCGTTGTGGCGACTTGCAACAGGTCGGCTTTCCTTTAAATCGCTGAGTGGCCCCATTGGAATTATGATGATTACG
>ORMF011120924.1_pt1 | contig 15957 bp, 9 predicted proteins | sample 1779871 | NCBI WGS metagenome assembly ORMF01 (sample SAMEA104232316, study PRJEB22302) | groundwater metagenome | biome: forest; feature: aquifer; material: groundwater | place: USA | collected 2011-08-07 | depth 5.4 m
AGAAACATGGAGGCAGAAAGATATTCTCTCACTCTTCATTTTTCTGCCTCCATTTTTCTGCCTCTGTCTGTGGCCGGTCCTGCCAGTCCCAGCTCGCTGGGCGTTCTGCGGAGCACGTCCTTTGGGTGCGGCGGAGCTGCGCCAAGTCCATTCGTGGTTTTCCGCTGAATAGTTGAGGCTAAGCAGCCCGTGTCCTCCACTCCTGGCCAATGCACTTTACGCTGATCCCGAATCGCCGAAATGCACTCCTAAATACTCTGTTTAGGACCGCGTACACGCGAATCTGGTTCTAACAACTCTTGTTTGGACTGCGTACACGTGAATCTGGTGCAGAACGTTCTCATTTGCAGTGCATCCACGTAAATCTGGTGCAAACGATTCTCATCTGCACTACATTCACGCAAATCTGGTGCAGATGATTCGCAAATGCAGAGCATTCACGTGAATCTGGTCCAAAATACTCTCGTTTGGACCTCATTTACGCTCGGAGCACATCGGTAACATACTACTTGCAAGTGAGTTATGGCATCTCGGTCGGAGAATTCTGCTACCTCTGCCCATTTTTCGGTTCACTCCGGCAGCGATGCCTCCGACAGCGGGGAATCTCGAAAACACGGAGAGTGAAGGAAGCGAGACAGATGGGTACTGTTGCGCAGACCCGATAGAGGAGTGAAAGGCGCGGTACGCCCCGGCCGTGTCGATGAAGACGACCCGGTAGCCAGTTTCCGCTCCCCCAACGACTGAAGCCGGTAATTCTGAAGCTCAAAGCGCCCGAGGAGCCGCCGGGCTTGTTTGGGCTTCAGCAATCAGCGCTTGCTTGCTCCGCATCGTGTGCACGATAGCGGGGTTGACGGGAATCTTCTCCCCGGTGAAATAATCCATGAACCACCAGGCCTGGCCATCCGGAAGGGCATCGGTAAAACAGCCGGTCCAATGAGACGTCCAAAGGTCGCACGTCTGTCGCAGGGTGTGCAAATGGGGGTTGCCGCAGAGCATGTGCATGGCGTAGGCCAGAGGAGGCTCTTCCGTGAACACACACACCGCTCTTTGGTTTTTCGGGGCCATGACACTTGAGACACGAAGCCTCGAAAAGCAGTTGGATGTCTTTTGCGAAATCCACGGGCCGCACGGCAGTGGGCAGCAGTTTGAACACGTTCACCTCGGCTCCAGCCGCGGTAGAAAAAAGACCGACGAATACAAAGACGACGACAAGCCTCCAGCCCTTTGTATATTTACGTTGCTGCAAAGGAGACTTCTGTTCATGACTTCGCCAGGAGTTGATTGGAGACGCCCATGACGGCCAACGCGACGATCAGGATGACCACGCCGAGGCACATCGCGGCTTTGGCTTGACGGGAAGTGCCCTTCCACTCCCCGGTCAATGCGCCGGCCAGGTTGCCGAACAATATCGAGCAGACCAGCATCATCGGGAACCCCACGTAGGCGCCATAATCGCCCAGCAGGTAAGCGGCGATGCCATAGATCGCGATGCCCGCTGGCCAGGCAATGCCCATGAACGCGACCCAGAACCAGTGCCGGCCGTCGCCCTGAGCGATTTGCGGGAACGATTTGTTCCGCGCCATCAGCCCCGCGGCGTAGAGGAAGTTGACCAGGTAGTTCCCGGTGAAGACCAACGCCCAGATCGCAAAGCCTTTGGCCCACACGCTCGCACCCGCTTTCTCCGCGGTCGCAGCGATGTCCGCGCCGGAGATGAAACCGAAATTCACCAGCGCAGAGAGAGCGCCGGAGAGCACGCAGAACAACAGCCCGACCGAGAAAGGTGTCGCGGAGTTGGCGGTCTGCGGAGCATCGCTTGAAGAACTGGCGGCTAGAAGATCTCGTTCCTTGATCTTCCCCGCGCGAGCGATGAAGAGGATGCCCAACACCATGATGGCCACCGCCCCGATGAGTGTGAGGCCACCGGCGGTGGCGACTTTGTCGCGTTGGAACAAAGCCAGCGGCACGAGCGAGCCGAACACGTTGATCAAGCCCATGAGCAGTGACACGCCCAGCGCCATGCCGACCGCCGCGATGGCCTTCCCCCAGAAAATGCCGCCCAAGCCCCAGCCCACGCCGAACAGGAAAGTGAGGAGCAGCCTGCTGGTCGGAATCTCGCCATAGACCGAGGCGAGGTTGGGCACGGTGAGCAGCGCCAGCGGCCACGGCACGACGACCAGCGCGATGAGCGAGCCGAGGCCCCAACTGTTTTCCCACTTCCACTTCGGCGTGCGCGTGACGCCGAGTGAGAAAAGGCCCTCCAAGGCACCCGCCAGAACCACCAACGCCAGACCCGGCATCAATTGTTCGGTCATAGGATTTCTCCATTTATCAATTACTTCGCCAGGTACCCGCCATCCACCACCAAGTCACTACCGGTCATGAACGAAGATTCGTCGCTAGCGAGGAACGCAACCGTAGCGGCGATTTCCTCCGGCCGGCCCTGCCGGTTTAAGAGGTGCATCGCCGACGCCCGGCGGTTTTCTTCCTCGATATCCAAGCCGAGCGCTTTGCACGAGTTCACGAAGGCAGAGGTGTAAATGTAGCCGGGACAAATCGTGTTCACGCGGATGCCGAAAGGCGCGAGGTCTTGCGCCCAACATTTTGTCAGCCCGCGAATAGCGAACTTGGTGGCGTTGTAGGTCGCGAAGTTCGCCTGCCCGACGAAGCCGCTCACGGAGGAGAAGTTGATGATGCTGCCTCCGCCCAACTTCTTCATCTGCGGCACGACGTGCTTGGCCATGAGCGAAGTGCCCATGATGTTCACCGAGGTGATTTTCCGCCAGTCCTCCACGGAGGCATCGACGCCCTTGAAGACGAAGAACGCGGCAGAGTTCACGAGAATGGCGGCATCGCCCAACGCGCTGGACACGGCGGCGCAGGCGTCGCTCACCTGTGACTCGTTCGAGATGTCCACGGCGAAGTGCGTGGCGCCAATCGCGCGCGCCTGGCCTTGAGTGTCCGGCTGGATGTCGAAGAGTGCGACCCAGCAGCCTTCCTCGATCAGTCGTTTGGCGCTGGCGTAACCGAGGTCGCCCAAGCCGCCGGTGACGATCGCCACTTTGTCTTTCAGTCCACGCATAACTCTTGCTCCTTTCGTGTTCAATCCACCACGGCCACGGCGCGAATGGGGGCGCCGTCGCGTCCTTTGATGTTCAACGGAAAACCGACAAAGAGAAACTCCGCCGGAAGCTGGTCCAGGTTGGTCAGCCCCTCCACGATGACGACCTCCACGCCCGTCTTGAGCAGGATGTGGTGGCACTCCTTCCAGTCGATGCTCGGCGTCGGCGTGTCCATGCCCAGAAGGCCAATCCTCCGCTCTGCAATCCAGCGCGCTGCGTCGAGCGTAAGCGTGGGAAACTCGGCGAAGTATTCCGGCTGGCCAAACATCCGGCTCCAGCCGGTGCGGTAGATGATTTTCGCGCCCGGCTGGAATTTTTCCGCGTGCGGCTCGAACAGCTCGGTGGTCAGCGGCGTTTTGGCTTGCAGGCAGCCATCCGGCGCGAGGTCGATCAGCGTGGCTGGGCCGTAGAACTGCTCCAGCCGCATCTGGTCAATCGTTTTGCCGTCGTCGTAGAAGTGGAACGGCGCGTCGAGGTGCGTGCCCTGGTGGGTGGACATGCTGATTTGGGTGATGTTGTAGCCGATGCTGGCGACGGTGTTGTGCACGACCACGCTGATCTTGGGGTCCCACGCGAAGTTGAGTTGCCCGTGTGCTAGAGCATGGGAGAGGTCGATGAGTTGAGCCATAGGTTTCGTCTTCGGGTGATCCTCCCAATCATGTGTTCAACAGACACCGCTGACTACGTTTTCCAGCGGCTCGCCCAAAACAGCAGCGCGGGCGATGCACGCGGAAGTCGTTCGCATTTCCTGTTTCGCTTCCACGCTGCAAAACGCGGCGTGACAGGTGACAATGAGATTGGGCGTGGCGGCTTCGCCGGGGGTCTGGAGCGGTTCGTCTTCGACCACGTCCAGCCCCGCGCCGGCCAGGCGTCCCTCGCGCAACGCCGCGAGGATGGCCGCTTTCTTGATGATGGCGCCGCGGGCGGTGTTCACGACGAAGGCCGCGGGCTTCATCAGCGCCAGTTCCCGCTCGGCGATCAGGTGGTGCGTTTCCTCGTTCAGCGGACAATGGAGTGACAGCACGTCCGCTTGCCGCAACAACTCGTCCAGCGTGCGGGCGCGCGCCACTCCAACGGCTTTGTCCGCGCCGTTGAGCAGGTAAGGATCGTAGAAACAAACCTTGAAGCCCAGCGCCTTGGCCCGCAGAGCGGTGGCCGTACCGATCCGGCCCAGACCGACGATCCCAAAGGTCAGTTCGCGCAACCGACGCAGCTTGGGCTCGACGCGAATGGTCCAGCCCAGTTGCTTCGCCTCGCGATCCAGTTCAAACAACTGCCGGCAGAGCGCCAGCGACAGGGCGATCGCGTGGTCTGCCACTTCCTCAGTGCCGTAGTCAGGCACGTTGCAGACCGCAATACCCCGCTGACGCGCCGCATCGAGGTCCACGGAGTCGTAGCCCACACCGTTGCGGATGATGGCGCGGCAGTTCTGGAGCCGTCCAATACCCGCGGCCGTGATGGGCGTGTTGTGCCACACAATTAACGCCTGAGCGCGGCACAGTTCATCGGTGAAGTCAGCATCGCCGTTGCAGAGAAAGCGGCGCACGTCCGCCACTTCGCCGATGACGGCCCGTTCGATCTCGGATTCCGGTTCCGCCAGCGGCGACTTGGCCCAGTCAATGATTCCAATTAGCGGTCTCACACTTGATTCCTCGTGGATTTTGAATTCAGTGAAAACTCTGCGTGATGGCAGCCAGATTGCGCCGCGCTACCGAAATGGTTTTTGATGGAAGGTGGATCATCAAGCGGGCCTTTTGCTACTGACGCCTCCCTGTGGCCGTGGCGCGGACCTCCTGCAAATCACTCGTCGCTAGGCGCAGGTGCTCCAGCATGGCCTCGCGGGCCTTATCGCTGTCACGCAAGCGGACCGCTTCGAAGACGGCCCGATGGCCCTTTAGCGCCACTTCCACGCCGGAATAGGCGAGCGTTTTCTCGCGGGATTCGCGCATGAAACCAGCCAGCGTTTCCAGCAAAAGCACGAAGACCGGATTGCCGGTGGCTTCGCCCAGGATGCGGTGGAACTTCACGTCCGCCTCAATGCGCTGCTCCAAGGTCGGGGCAGCGGCCAGTTCATGGATGGCGTGCTCCAACTGGCGCAGGTGCTCGTCGTTGGCACGCTCGGCGGCCAAGGCCGCAATTTCACTTTCCAGCGGTCGCCGGACTTCCACCAAGTTGAGGAGCGAGGCGCGATTGCGCCGCAGCAACATTTCCAGACTGGCAATCGCCGCTTTCGGATCCGGCGGCCTGACGCGCGCCGGTTTGCCTTGGGACATCTCCACCAAACCATGCGCCCGCAAGCTGCGCATGGCTTCGCGGATTACGGTGCGCGACACGCCGTGAGAGTTCGCCAGTTCCCCTTCCGGCGGAAGCGCCGTGCCAGGCGCGAAGTCACCGGAGACGATTTCGTCCGTCAACTGATCCAGAACGGTGGCCACCATGTCAGGCTGCCCGGCGGTCCCGGACTTTCCCGGCGGTTTTGTTCTCCGCTCCTTTGTTTTCGCGCGGTGCTGGTTCCGTTTCTCATTCATGCCGAAGCCAGATTTTCCCGATTTGACGGTGTCGATCAAATCAAAATGGCGCATTGGTGCTCCTCCGGATTTGCGGTCCCGGCACCAGCCGCAGACCAGAGAAATGTTGCCGAACAACTCGGCCAGCCCCCGCTAGCAATTCGTTGCGTGCGAGGTGGCCTGCCGCCTTCCGTCCTCGGCTCGTAGGAAATCGCTGTACCATCTTTTTCATTCGTCCAGTCACGTGTTGGCCCAGTGGGCGGGCATCGCATTGCCTCTCGTTATATGATAAGTGGACAAACAAACGCAAGAGTTTCTTGCGGCAAAACAGGAGAATTCTTCGCCGGCGCCTGGCCGGAGATTGTTCTGCAAACGCAACGATTTGGCCAGCAGTGCGTTGGCGAGGCCCGGCAAGCCAGGGATTTTTTTTGAAAAAGTTCTTGCCTTGCATCGCGAAACTTATATGATAAGTCGCGTGAACCACTGGAACCGTAACAGTCATCCATGCCGAGCGATGCAATCCACGGCGCTCATCCCGGCTTTGGCGCGTCGCGGTTTAATCAACCCACAACCCTCCCTCCATCGCCAGTTATGAGAACCACCTCGCTGATAGCATTCGCTGCTTGTTTCATTTGCCTGCCCTTGGCTGCACAATCCCCGCCGACTGAGGGTTTGGCGCTTTGGCTTAAACCTGATGTCGGCGTGACCGCCGACGCTTCAGGGTTTGTCTCGATGTGGGCGGATCAAACGCAAAATGGCAATAATGCCGGCCAGCGTGCCGATGGATCCGCGGACGAACTGCCGCAATTGATCTCCGGTGCGGTAAATGGCAAGCCGGCGGTTCGATTTGATGGTGTTGATGATGTTCTGGAGATCGTCAACAGCCCAAGTTTGCAGCCGCTCTCGGGCGACTGGACGGTGTTCTTCGTCGCCAAGCGGCTGACCACTTCGCAAGGGGATTTCCCCCAAATCATCGGTTCGCGCCCCTGGGTGGCCGGCTTGGACAAGGGCTGGGCCGTGAGTTTCAGCACGGGCGGATTGATTGGGAGTCATTTGGCCGACGGGAGTTCCGGGCACGATGTCCCCGCCGTGCTTTCTGCCACCGCCTTGTCGCAGGACACCTTTCAAGTCTGGCAGGTGGAAGAAAACCGGAGTGCCGGGACGACCAAGTTTTACCTGTCGGGCGCGCCTGATCGGACCTTGCAGACTGCCATGCCCGCCGGGCCGGTGGATCAAATCGAATCCATTTATCTTGGACGAGAGATCGGCGGCGCCAACAACCGGCGCGCCAATATGGATCTAGCGGAGGTCCTGGTTTACAACCGCGTCCTCTCGAAGGCCGACCGGGATGCGGTCGCCGGTTACTTGAGCGACAAATACGGTCTGCCGTTTGCACCCAATCGTCCTCCGGCTGTGAGCCTGACCAGTCCGGCCGATGGCGCAAGTTTCGATGTCCCGGCCAACGTGACGATCACGGCCGCAGCCACGGACACCGACGGAACAGTCGTGAAGGTGGAATTCTTTGAAGGCGTCCGGTTTATTGCGACGGCTACGGCTGCGCCGTACAGCGTGCCCATCAGCATTCAATCAACTGGTAGTGTTACGTTCACCGCAGTGGCGACCGACAATCTGGGTGAGCGGACCACATCCGCACCCGTCGCGATCGCCCTGACCGGCTCGCCTCCGCCAGTCCCGGGCCTCCCCACCGAGGGGCTCCAATTGCGGTTGAGTGCTGACGCCGGTGTGACGAAAGACGCCCTCAGTTCTGTCAGCGCTTGGGCCGATCAAAGCCCGAATGGCCATCAGGCGACCCAAGATAACGCCGGCGCAACTCCTCCTGACAGTTTCCAGCCGAGCTTCGTCGCGGAGGCGTTAAACGGCAAAGCCGTCGTTCGTTTTGACGGGGTCGATGATTTCATGGTCATTCCAAACAGCCCCAGCCTGCAACCGCTCTCGGGAGACTGGACGGTTTTGTTTGTGGGCAAGCAAGGGCCTGCCTCGCGCGGGGACTTTCCGCAGATCATCGGGTCGCGGCCTTGGACGGCGGGTTTGGATAAGGGCTGGGCCGTCTGTTTTAGCGCGGGCGGTTTAATTGGCAGCCATTTGGCCGACGGAAGCGCCGGACACGACGTCCCCGCCGTGCTTTCCGCCACTGCACTGTCGAAGGACACCTTTCAGGTCTGGCAGGTGGAGGAGAATCGAAGCGCCGGGTCCACCGCTTTCTACTTGTTCGGCGAGTTGGACAGGCAACTCAACGTGCCCATGCCCGCAGCGACAGTAGATCAGCCGAATGACATTTACATCGGCAGCGAAGTCGAAGGGGCCGACGTCCGCAGGGCGAATATCGATTTGGCTGAAATCGCGGTTTACAATCGTGTGCTCTCGAATGTGGAGCGTGACACTGCCACGACCCACTTCCTCAGAAAATACGGAATCACTCAGCTCGTTTCGCGCAACCAGGCGCCGGCGGTCACCCTCACCAGCCCCGGTGCGGGCGCCACGTTCGACGCACCGGCGGAGATCAAGTTGGCCGCTGACGCCAGCGACGCGGACGGGAGCATCGCACGGGTGGAATTTTTCAGGGACGGCACCTCGTTGGGGGCGGCAACCGCCAGTCCGTACTCCATAGCGGCAAAAATCTCGTCGGCCGGGGCCTTTGCGTTGCGGGCCGTGGCCACCGACAACCTCGGGGCCACAACCGTATCCGACCCGGTCAACGTCAAGGTCACGGCACGTGGCGTGGAATTGATCGGAAGCGTGGATTACAGCGACAGCTTCGCCTTGAATTCGCCACGGCAGAATGGGCTTTACAATGACAACAGCGCAGGTGGATATAATCTGGAAAACACCCACGGCAATCCCGCTGCGACCTGGACGCCCCAGAGCAACTTTAGCTTCAACGACATTCCAGGCTCCTTTGGGTCGGGACCGACCGTCCTGGCGGCGGCGATTGGAAATTCAGGGGCGGCGACAGGCGTCGCGCAATCGGGCGGTGGGGATTTCAGCTTCACGTACGGACTGAGGACCGACTACGTCGTCGAGGTGGACGCCTTTCTCTCGCCGGGTGACCGCACGGACATTTCGAGCCTTCCCCAAGCCGGCAATCCGATCACCACCCCCAACAGCCTGACGGTGTTTTTCCGTCGCGATTCGATTGCTGGCCTGCCTGGCATCGGCCTGTTCAATGGCGCCAAGGAAACCGCCGTCATGGATAGCAAAGGCAACTCAGTGAAAACAGGCGTTGACGACGACAACTGGCACAAGCTGGCTATCCATTTCAACCAGGACCAGGACAGGTTGAGGATATTCGTGGACGGCGTATTCAAGGCCGATTTGAACCTGAAAACCTTTGCTGGCGGCATTTACGAGAACTACTCCAATGGGGCTGTAGGAGCTGGAGGGGCAGGCGCGTTCGTTGCTGGAAAGGTCCTTTGGTTTGACAATTTCCAGGTCGGCGCGCCGGCAAAGTTGATTAAGAAGGTCGATTACACCGATACCTTCACGCTGAACGAGGTCCGAACGGATGGTCTATTCAACGACAACAGCGGAGGTGCATATAACGTCGAAGGCACTTTCGGAAATCCAGAAGCGACCTGGACCCCCCAGAACAACTTCAGTTTCAACACGCCGGCGAGTTCGACGGCGCCGGATCGGTTGCCTGCCGCCACGGGCAACGTTGGCGCGGATACCGGCTTGGCCCAATCCGGCGGCGGCGATTTCAGCTTCACCTATGGCTCGCGGAACGATTACATCGTGCAGGTTGATGCGATTCTGCCTGCCGACCGGCTCGATATCACCAGCCTGCCGGCAGCCGGCGGCGGCATCTTCGGCGCGGACAAACTGAGCGTCTTCCTCCGACGAGACTCGACGGCCGGACGTCCGCACGCTGCGTTTCCCGAAACCGGGCTGCCGGGCATTGGCCTCTACAACGGGTCGAAAGAGACGGGGCTGACCGATGGGACCGGCAACCTTCTCCTGATCGGAGTGGACGATGACAATTGGCACAATTACGCCGTCCACTTCGACCAGCCCAATCACGAATTGAAGCTTTACGTGGACGGCGCTTTGAAAGCGACCCTGGATCTGGCGGCCTTTGCAGGTGGAATCTACCAGGACTATTCCAACGGGGCAGTCGGCATGGGCGGAAGTGGCGGCGTTTTCTGGATGGACAATTTCCAGGTAGGCGAACCGGAAGTGGCTGCCCCGCCGCCCGTCCGCCTTGGGGTCGCTTTGAAACAAGGCAAGGTGGAGGTTTCATGGACCGGAGCTGGCACGCTGGAGGAGGCGGGAGCGGTGACGGGCCTTTGGACGCCCGTTGGCGGCGCGGCCAGTCCGTTCACCGTTACACCCACAGCTCAGCAGAAGTTTTATAGGCTGAGGCAGTGAGAATCTTTGGGAACACACACGCATAGGGTGCCTCAATGGATGGCGCGGCTGGAAGGCTTTCGGCTTTCTGGCCGCGCTTCCATTGGTCCTCATGAGATGCAACGCAGATGAGCTCGGCGAACCAAGTCCACCCTTCGGTCGGCTGAAACGAGGCCCACCGGGCTGGCCCCCAGATGACACCAACGCCTAAGCCACCGAATCTCTTACCATGATGCTGAACCAACGTCTGACGATCTTGCCGGGCCGCGGCGCACAGCCGCCGCCGCCGGCGTTCACCCTGATCGAACTGCTGGTCGTGATTGCGATCATTGCGATCCTGGCCAGTCTGCTCTTGCCAGCTCTCAGCCGGGCCAAAGCCAAGGCCGACCAGGCTCTGTGCCAAAGCAACTGCAAGCAGTGGGGGATCGCGATTCAGATGTACGCCGGCGATAACAACGAGTTGTTCCCGGACAATCGGGACGGTTATCACGTGAGCTGGATGGGCACGAGCATGGCCCAATTCTGGCAGAACTACTTGATCAAGTCGGAGAAATCACGCACTGAGAAAAACAAGTTTCACGTCATCTTTTGCCCGACCGACAAGTGGCATCGCGTGGCGGACCTCTGGCGGAATGACAATCCCAACTCCGAGACCCAGCCCATCCTCACCGGCTATTTTTACTTGCCGGGGCGAGTGCTTGGGAGTTGGGATTATGATGCCAACGGGATCGCTGCTTGGCACACGCGGAAAAAGCTCGGAGGGGAGTTAAAGAACGCTCCCATCCTGATCGACCGGCTGCAAGGGGTAGGCACCTGGTCGCCGCGCGCCAACAAGGGGTCAGTGACATGGTTCACCCAGAATACCGACGGCAAGACCGTTCCTTCGGCGACCCACCGAGCCAAAGCGGGCGCTCCAACAGGTGGGAACTTCCTCTTTGAAGACGGCCATGTAGAATGGCGGCGGTTCAACGTCAGCAATGCCCGGGACACGATCGACTTGGGTTCAATAGGTGGATCCTGGCTCTGTTTTTACAAAGTCCCGATCCAGCAATAGGCCAGACCAGATCTCTCTGCTCTCTATAGATGGCTATTACGGGTGCGGACAAGTTGCTCCGGTTGACAGAGTGATTTTCTTCCTCTGTTCTCTCCGTTGGCTCCTGTTCCTTCATCTGCCGTTTTAAGAATGCGTAGCAGTTTTCCCCACAGGATTATGAGCCTGGACATGCCGCAATACTCAACGTCACCAGCGCCGCCGCGTGAGGGCACGCGGCCTACAATTCCATGTAGGCCGGGTCCCCTGACCCGGCGTCGTGGACTTCTGACGTTTGGTATAACGAAGTTGCTCGTCATCGGATTCATTCTGTCCGGCACGATGGCGGCCCCTTTGAACGTCCAAGCCGGCGCACTGGCTGTCGAAGACCTGCGTTCGGAAGTGGCATTGTCGCTGCAAAAATCGATGATCTGGTTGTCGTCGGCTCCGGCGGGCAAACAGGTTTATGTGGTCTTTCGCAAGCAGTTCGACCTGGATGCCGTCCCGCCGGGCGCGAGCCTCCGCATCTTTGCGGACTCGCGCTATATCCTGTGGATCAACGGGCGCTACGTCGAGCGCGGTCCTTGCCGGTTCGACCCCAAAGGCCCGGAGTACGATACGCTGGACATCCAGCCGCACCTGCGCCCCGGCGCCAATGCGATCGCGGTGCTGGTGCATCACTTCCATGACGGAACAGACCGCACGGATTGGTCCTCACTCAATGGCCGCATCATGCGCCAAGCGCCCGGATTGTGCGCCTTGGTGGAACTGACTGATGCCGCTGGGCAAACCAAGATCGTGCGCACGGACGAATCGTGGCGCGGCAGCACTGCCACGCGCTTTTTGCCCGGTCCGCTCGATCGGTGGGAAAACTGCTGGGCCAGCTTGCCGGACCGCATTGATGCGCGACGGGACACCGGAGATTGGACCCTTCCCGGCTTCGATGACGCGCAGTGGGAACGGGCCGCGCGGGTGGATGGCGCTTTGTGGGGATCCTTGCGCTCCCGCGCGATTCCCAGGTTGCGCGAAACCGAAGTCGGCCCGCTGACCGTCATCGAACACGCACAGGGCACGAACCCCCCAAAGAGAGTTCGCCAGCCGCTCGGCAGCCTGCTGCCGTTGCAATTGAACGCCGGCGATCGGTTGGTCATTGATGCCGGCCAATTTGTGCAGGCTTACTCTGACTTGGATTTCGAGGCCGACGAGGGAAGTGAGTTCGAGTTGGAATATGCACAGCGTTACTTCGAAACCGGACGTAAACCTTCCGAATCCTACGGTCGCGTCAACCGCTACATCGCCCGGGCCGGACGCCAGAACTACATGAGCGGCGACACCTTCGGATTCAAATACCTCGTGGTGCGGCTCAAGGCCGGCCAGGCGAAACTCCACGGAGTCAGGCTCGTCAACCGGCTGTATCCGTTCGACGTGGCCGGCAGCTTTCGCTGCGACGACGCGTTGCTCACCGGGCTCTGGAGCAACTGCGTGCAGACGATTCGTGTTTGCAGCGAGGACGCCTACGTGGACTGCGCCACCCGCGAGCGCACCGAGTGGATGGCGGACGGATATGCCGTGGCATACCGCACCACGCGCGTTGCGCTGGCCGGCCCTGGAGCGGATGGACAGCCTGCTTACAGTGATCCCCGGCTGCTGCGCAATCTCCTGCGGCACATTGCGCAGAGCCAGCAACCCGACGGCCGGCTCAAGGCGCACCACCCTTCCGACCGCTGGGACATTCACGGCTACATCGAGGATTACTCGTGCCTTTGGGTCCAGGCCATCCGCGAGTATTACGACCACACGGGCGACCTGAATCTGGCCCGCGAGCTCTGGCCGGCGATGCAGGGACAGTTGCAGTGGTTTCTCAACCAGCGGACCGAGCGCGGCTTGGTCAAGGCCCGCGAGTTCGTTTATCCAGGGAGCAACCCGCTGTGCTACAAAGTGTGCGAAGGCACAACGCTCAATGCCTACGTCGCGCGCGCACTTCGGGATGCGGCTCACTTGGCGGGCCGGATGGGGAAGAGCAAGGAGAAGGACGCCTATTCGGCGGCCGCCGAAGAAATCGTGCAGGCCATCAACGAGCACCTTTGGAATGAGACCGCCGGCACCTACAGCGGCGGTTTCGTGGGAAACAAGACTCATCCGCCCACCGTGCCGGCCGCCTTCCTGACCTTGCACTTCGACATCGTTCCGCCGGATCGCCGCGCGCGGGTGAATGAGTGGCTATTGAACCATCACCGCGAGCAAGGCGGGTTGCCGTACGCCTACCAGTTCCTGTTCGAGGCTCTTTACGCCAATGACACCCCGGAAACGGATCGGCTGGTTCTGGACCTGATCCGCGAAAAATGGGCGGCCATGACCAAGGGCGAGACCGGCACGGTCTGGGAGGGGTTTGGCCCGGGCGAGAACTGCCACGAAGCCGGGGCTGTCCCAGCGTATTTCCTGAGCGCTTATGTCCTGGGCGTTCGCCTCGACGGGCCGGTCATGAACAAGCGCCTGGTGATCCAACCGCGCCTGGGCAACCTCCAGCACGCGGCGGGTGTGGTCGTCACGGAACACGGTCCTGTGCCGGTATCTTGGACGCGCAGCCCGGATACCGCCGCGCTGGACTTCACCTTGGAAGTGCCAGCCGGGATTCAGGCGAAACTCGCTCTCCCTCGCTTGGGAGAGAAAGCCGAAGTCCGCTTGGATGGCCGACAGATTGATCGCACCACGCTCACCTTCCGAGGGCGTTGGATTGAACTGGAAGTCGGCCCGGGCAAGCACGTGGGACGAATTTCGGCCCTCAAGGCGCAAGCATCGCAATAGCTGGCATGGAGAAAGGAAACCGTATGAAAACCCGCCTCCTCGCAACCATCGCACTTCTGCCTGTTATGTCATCGGTGGCTCTGTGCGGCGCCACGCTGGCCGTGCGCGATCTCCGCTGTGAATACCGCGTCAATCCCGTCGGCATGGATGTGGTCAAACCGCGCTTGAGTTGGACGCTCGCTTCCGACCAGCGCGGGCAGAAACAAACCGCTTACCAAATCCTGGTGGCCACCGCGCCCGAGCTTCTCGCCAGGAACGAGGGCGATCTCTGGGACACCGGCAAGCTGAATTCCGATCAAACCGTGCATGTGGTTTACGACGGCAACCCTCTGCGCTCGCGGATGCGCGCCTGGTGGAAGGTGCGCGTGTGGGACAAAGACGGCCAGTCGTCGGCTTGGAGCGGGTTCGGCTCATGGACGATGGGGTTGCTGGCCCAATCGGATTGGCAGGCCAAGTGGATTTCGGATTCTGCCAGCATGACCAATGTTGCGGCGCGCGGCCCCCTCAACGGCTACCACAGCCAGCTTGCGACCAACGCCGATGCCCACACGTGGGTCGCGCTCGATCTCGCCAAGGCACAAACTTTCGACGCAGTGCGTCTGTTCCCTGCCCGGCCGTACGACTGGCAACCGGACACGCCGGGTTTCCTCTTTCCGCTGCGGTTCAAGATCGAGACCGCGCAACACGCTGACTACTCCGACGCCCGCATCGTGGTGGACCGCACCGAAACTGACGAGCCGAACCCCGGCACCAACGCGCCTGTCTATAGTCTTCCACCCGTCACCGCGCAATTCATTCGTCTCACGGTCACGCGCTTGCGGCAGCGCGACGGGACCAACTACGCGGTTGCCTTGGCGGAAATCCAGGTCCTGAGCGACGCACAGAACCTCGCGCAAGGCGCCAAGGTCACCGCGCTGGATTCCATCGAAACCGGAGCGTGGGCCAAAGCCAATCTTACCGACGGCGTGCTCGTCACGGTGAAACCAGACGGCGGCTCTGGTGCGTTGAGCGCCACGATGGTCCGCAGATCCTTCCGCCTGGACAAGGCGGTCAAACGCGCCACGGCCTACGTGACCGGCCTGGGCCTGTACGAGCTACACCTCAACGGCCAGCGCGTGGGCGACCACCTGCTCGCGCCTGAATGGACCAGCTACCGCAAACGGGTCCAATACCAGACCTATGATGTGACAAGTCTCTTGCGTTCGGGCGAAAACGCAGTCGCCGCGCTGCTAGGCGAAGGCTGGTATGCGGGCCGGCTGATGGCCGTGGGCCGCTTCGCCTACGGCTCTTACCCGCGTTTTTTGCTGCAACTGGAAATCGAACTTGCCAACGGCCAACAGCAAACCATCGTGAGCGATGAATTCTGGCGCAGCACCACCGACGGGCCGATCCGTTCCTCCGGGATTTACGACGGAGAAGTCTATGACGCCCGTAGAGAAATGGCCGGCTGGGATGCACGCGGTTTCAGCGACAACACTTGGATTCCCGTCAAGGTGTTCGACGTGGGCCAGCCGCAACTTGTGTGGCAGCGCAACGAGCCGATTCGCGTCGTCAAGGAGTTAACGCCGATTGCTCTGACCGAGCTCAAACCCGGCGTGTATGTCTTCGATCTCGGCCAGAACATGGTCGGCTGGTGCCGCGTGAGCGCGCAGGGCAAAGCGGGCCAGCCCATCACCATCCGCCACGCCGAGATGCTCGACAACGACGGCGCGCTCTACACCGCCAACTTGCGCGGCGCGCCGCAGATTGACCGCTACACACCGCGCGCGGACGGCGAGTTCGTCTTTGAGCCACATTTCACCTACCACGGCTTCCGGTTCGTGGAATTGACCGGCCTGGCGCAACCGCCGGCGTCGAATGCCGTCGTGGGCCGCGTGTTTCACTCCACTTCGCCGATCGCGGGCCACTTCGAGTGCTCGGATGCATCGCTGAACCAGCTCATGCAAAACATTCTCTGGACCCAGCGCGCCAACCTCATGAGTTCGCCCAACGACTGCCCGCAGCGCGACGAACGCTTCGGCTGGATGGGCGACATCCAAGCGTTTTCGCAGACGGCGATTTTCAATATGGACCTGGCCGCCTTCTTCACGAAATTCGCGCAAGACATCCGCGACGATCAGGCCGACGACGG
>ORMF011367784.1_pt1 | contig 15957 bp, 13 predicted proteins | sample 1779871 | NCBI WGS metagenome assembly ORMF01 (sample SAMEA104232316, study PRJEB22302) | groundwater metagenome | biome: forest; feature: aquifer; material: groundwater | place: USA | collected 2011-08-07 | depth 5.4 m
ATTAGCAGTGCGCGAATTCCCATAATGGTTTGCGTGATCGCGGCACGCAGCCGGACAAACTCCGCGAGCTTCCCGAAAAGGGAGGATAGACGAGTAGTGGTTAGTTTTCAATAAGATGGTAGCTTGAGCAGGCCTGCCCGCTGGCGGGCCTTCCGGGGCTTGGCTTCGGGCTCGACTGAGGGGGCCCGACGGCAGGGGTGCCAGCGGTGGAGCGCACGGGTTTTTTGGCCTCCGCCAGGCTCATCTTGAGTGCTTCTAGTCGGCATAGGCCCATCCCGAGGCGCCGACGCAGAGCATGGGCGTTACCTGCTCCCCTGTGCCTGGCGAAGGGCGCGCGCCGCCTGCCAAAGCACTGCGGCTACGCCTGCGAGACCAAGCAGCGCGGCAGCCACGACTGCGCCGCGCCAGAAACGTCTTGTTGCGGGAAGAGCCACCGGAAAAACGGCACTATACACCACGGTAGACAAAGGTAAAGGCAGGAAAGTTCCAGAACGCCCCTCAAGCCTCGTCAAGACCGATTCGGAACGGCTTCACTCGTAGCGAAGGGCTTCGATGGGATCGAGGTTGGCGGCTTTCCAGGCGGGATAGATGCCGAAAATGAGCCCCACGGCGCAGGCGATGCCGAAGCCTGTGACCGTCCAGTAGAGAGACATGGCGGCAGGCAGCGGCGAAAGGGCGGCCACCAGATAGGTGCCGATGCCGCCCAGCAGGATGCCCAGGGCGCCACCGATGGCGGTCAAGGTGATGGCCTCCAGGGTGAACTGGTAGAGGACGTCGCGCTTGCGGGCGCCAATGGCCTTGCGCACGCCGATCTCGCGGGTGCGCTCGGTCACCGAGACCAGCATGATGTTCATCACGCCCACGCCGCCCACGATCAGACCGACGCTGGAGACCGCGAACATGAAGGTGAAGAGGCCAGCGGTCACCTGGTTCCAGACCTCGGTGATGGAGTCCTGGGTGAAGATGGCGAAGTTGTCGGGCTGGGTGGGCTTGAGTTTACGGCGGCGGCGCAGCAGCTCGCGCATCTCGTCGATGGCCTTGGGCATGTCGTCGTGCGAGGTGGCCTTCACGCTGATCCAGTGCTGTTTCAGCTCGGGATGAAGCTTCTTGAAGGTGGAGAGCGGGAAAAATACGATGTTGTCCTCGGGATTGGAGCCGCCGCCCACCGCCTGCTTCTGCGGCTCCGTGACGCCCACGACCTCGAAGAGCTGGCCTTCGATGTTGATCTGCTTGCCCAGCGCCGGGCGGTCTTCGAAGAGCGCTTGCGCGGTCTCAAAGCCCACCACGATGACCGGGGTGCGCTGCTCCTCATCCATCTGGCTGAACCAGCGTCCCTCCTTCATGCGCAGATCGAAGACGTCCTTCACCTCCGGAGTGTCGCCTTCGAGGATGGTGTTCTTGGCGCGCTTGTCCTGGTACTTCACCACGTAGGAGCCGGTGCCGAACTGGGGCAGGAAGTAGCGGATGCCCGCGGTGACGGCCATCACGTGAGGCAGGTCGCGCATGGCTTCCGCGTCCTGGCGGGTCAACTCCTTGCGGGTGCGCATCTCCTCCGAGGGCCGTCCGAAGTTGAAGACCTCCATGTGGAAGGCGAAGATGATGTTGGAGCCCATCTGGGTGATGGATTCCTCGACGTTCCGGTTGAGGCCGCGCACCACCGAGGAGATGAGGATGACGGTGGCCACGCCGATCACGATGCCCAGCACGGTCAGCGCGGAGCGCAGCTTGTTCTTGACGATGGTGTCCAGCGCCATGCGGACGGTCTCGGTGTGGTCGCGGCGGCTGATCATGGCTCCGCTATAGCTCCGAGCGCAGGGCGACGATGGGATCCAGGTCCGCCGCCCTTCGCGCCGGGTAAACGCCGAAGAACACTCCCACGCTGGTGGAGACGATGAGTGCGGCGGCCACCGACCAGGCTTCGACCGCCGAGGGCATGCCAATCAACAAGGTGACGGCCTTGGCCACGCCCGCTCCCAGCAAGATGCCGAAAACGCCGCCCACCAGCGCCATGGTCCCGGACTCGATCAGGAACTGCGCCAGCACGTCATTCTTCCTGGCGCCCAGGGCTTTGCGGACGCCGATCTCGCGGGTGCGTTCGGTCACCGAGACCAGCATGATGTTGATGATGACGATGCCGCCGATGACCAGGGAAATGGACGACAGCGCCACGGTGACCAGGAAGAAGTTGTCGCTGATGCTGGCCCAGATGCTGAGGAAGGTTTGGTTGGTGTCGGCCTCGAAGCTGTCGGGCTGGCCGGGAGGGTCGTGGCGGCGGGAGCGTAGCACCACGCGCGACTCGTCGATGGCAGCCTGCAGCTCGTTGCCCACGCCGGTGGTTTTGGCCCAGATGCGGCCGCTGTTGTGCGAGCCGTACTGCTTCATCCAGGAGGTGATGGGGATGAGGGCCCAGTTGTCCCGGCTGCGGCCCAGCGTCTTGCCTTCCTTCTTGCCCACGCCGATTACGCGGTAGACCTGGCCGTCGATGCGGACCTCCTTGCCGATGGGATCGACGCCGCCCAGGATGTTTTCCATGATGTCGTTGCCGATGACGGCCACATTGGAGCCGCTGGTGAGGTCGGCATCGGTGACGGCGCGCCCGGCCACCAGATCCAGGTCATAGATGCGGGCCATGGAGGGCGTCCAGCCGCGCACGCTGGTGTCGGTGCTGGACTGCATGCCGTACTTGACGTGGCCATTGAAGGTGTTGACGGAGGCGCCCACCACCTTGCAGGAGCGGCAGGCCTCGAGCACCGCTTGGTAGTCCTCGAGCGTCAAGTTCTTGCGCCGCTGGGCGTCGATCCACTGGTCCACGTTGGTGATGACGTTGGGCTGCTTGTTGATAATGAAGACGTCCGCGCCCAGGTTGAAGATCTTTTCCGCTACGTAGCCGTTGATGCCGTTGATGAAGGTGACCACGGCGATCACGGAGGCCACCCCGATCACCACTCCCAGCAGGGTGAGGACCGAGCGCAGCTTGTTCGACCAGAGCGCGCCAAGCGCGATGCGGACGGCTTCCGTGAAGTTCATAGAGGGGGGAAAGGAAGAGTTTAGCAGACGGTTCCCGGCCCCGCTCCACCCCGGCCGGAGGCCCCGGAGTCGCCGGCATCGCATATAATCAGAGGTGGCAAGCGGACCGGACGGTCGCTCTTGCCGCGCGGACGTTCGCTTCGGCGAAGCAGCGCGCGGCGGGAGAGGAAAGTCCGAACTCCACAGAGCAGTGTGCCGGATAACATCCGGGAGGCCCGCCTTCAAGGGCGGATCGACGGAAAGTGCCACAGAAAACATACCGCCCCGATTCGTCGGGGTAAGGGTGAAAAGGTGCGGTAAGAGCGCACCGCCTGGGCAGCAATGTCCAGGGCAGGGCAAACCCCACACGGAGCAAGCCCAAATAGGGGAGGAGTTTCCCGATTCGTCGGGGAACACGGGCCGGCTCGGCGCGTCCAACTTCCGGGTAGGTCGCTTGAGCCCCACCGCGAGGTGGGGCCTAGAGGAATGACCGTCCCCCGTCCCGTTTTGCGGGACGGGGACAGAATTCGGCTTACAGGTCCGGTTGTCACAATTGGCTCCGACCTGCATTTTGGGAACTAGAGGTCCTTCTCCCGCTTCGCGGGATCAGGATTTCGGCGCGCGGCTCAGACGCCGCGCAAGCGCCTCAACTTACAGGTCCGGTTGTCATGCATGCCCTTCCGCCCGGAAACGAGCGGAAGGGCATCAATCTTTTTCCGGGGCGGACCGGTATACAATTCTCCCAAGCCGCCTTCCCCCTTTGGAGGCCTCTACGCCCGCGCGCCGCTCCGCCGATCCCGCCTCGCCGACCCCGCCTCCCACCGAGTCCGCGGACTCGTTCCAGCTCGAAGGGCTGATCACCACTCTGGCTACCAGCTTCATCAGCCTGAACGCGGGTGAGGTGGATTCCGCCATCTGCCGCTCGCTGGGCATCCTGGGCGAATTCGCGGGAGCGCAGCGCAGCTACATTTGCCTGGTCTCCGAAGACGGCACTCGCCTCCGCCACACCCACCAATGGTGCGTGGCCGGAGTCGAGCCGCTGGAATCGGGCGCCGCCGGCTTTTCCGCCGACGCCTTCCCCTGGTGGGTGCAGAAGCTCAAGAACCTGGAGGACGTTCACATCCCTGATCCGGACGGGCTTCCCCCGGAGGCCAGCCAGGAGCGTGAGTTCCTGAAAGCGAACAAGGTGCGCTCCGCGCTCATGGTCCCGCTGCGCTACGGGCCGTCGCTGACCGGAGTGCTGGGGTTTGACTCGCTGCACCGCGCCCAGTCCTGGAACGAAGAGTTGATCGCGCTGCTCAAGATCGCCGGAGTGGTGTTCGGCAACGCCATCGAGCGCAAGCGCTCGGAGGAGGAGCGCAGCCGGCTGATTCTGGAGCTGCAGGAATCCCTCGCCAGAGTCCGCACATTGAGCGGGCTGCTGCCCATCTGCTCTTCGTGCAAGAAGATCCGCGACGACAAGGGCTACTGGAACCAAATCGAGACCTACATCCGCGACCGCTCCCAAGCCGAGTTCACCCACGGCATTTGCCCGGAGTGCGCCCAGCGGCTCTATCCTCAGGACTACAAGCCTAAATAGCGACAAGCAATCAGCAGGAAGCAATAAGCCACCACAGCATCGCCATTGTTTATCGCTTATCGCTTATTGCTTGTCGCTTCGTCTGCACGGCTTCCTGGTAGATGGCCAGCAGGCGGGTGACCGAAGCCTCCCAGGAGAAGCGCTGCACCTGCTCGTATCCGCGCTGCTTCAGGCGCTCGCGCAAGGGCTGGTCCACCAGCGCGCGGTGCAGGGCGTGCATGATCTCGAAGACGTTCTCCGGATTCACCAGCACCGCGGCGCTTCCTACCACCTCGGGCAGCGACGAGGTGTTCGAGGTCACGACCGGCGTGCCGTGAGCCATGGCCTCGAGTGGCGGCAGCCCGAAGCCCTCGTAGAGCGAGGGGAAGACGAAGATCTTGGCGAGGTCGTAAAAGATGCGCAGCACTTCGGTGGGCACGAATCCCAGGAAGCGCACCTCATTCTGCACGCCGCTGCGGATGACGGTGCGGCGCAGGTCGGGATGCTGGGAAAGTTCGTCGCCGATGATGATGAGCCGCAGGTCGGGGAACTTCCCTTCCTTCTTCAGTTCGCCTTTGAGCGCGGAAAACGCCTCGATGATGCGCACCAGGTTCTTGTGCGGCTTGATGTTGCCAGCGTAGAGCAGGAAGGGATAGTTCACCTGGTAGCGCTCGGCGACCAGCTGGCGGTCGGCGTCGGTGGCGTGGCCGCGCTGGAAGTGCTCGTCGATGGCGTTGTAGAGGACCTCGATCCTTTCCTCCGGGATGCCGAAGACGCGGCTGACCTCGCTGCGAGTGAAGCGGGAAACGGCGCAGATGCGCGCCGCGTGCCGCAGGGCGTGGCGCGTGAGCCGGGAGTGGAACAGACGCCGGAAGATCGAGTTGCCTTCCCGGGGATGCAGGAAGGTCTGCAAGTCGTGCACGGTGAGCACGTAGGGCAAGGGCATGTGACGCGGACGCCAGAACAGGTGCGGCACGTGCACCAGGTGGCAGTCGTACTTGCGCACCACGCCATAGAACTCGAAGTAGTTGCGCACCGAGCGCTCCAGGTGGGGGAAGACCACGGGCAGAAAGTTCTCCGGCAGGCGCCCGAAGTCGCGCTCCAAATCCGAGATCCCGATCAGGACGTAGTGGTTCTTCTGGTCGAGGCGGGCCAAGGTGCGCACCACATTGCGGATGTGGGTGCCGATGCCGAAGCTGCCGATGCGGCGGACGTCAATGGCAATGCGCACGGCGGTAGTGTAGCTCACGGCTTCCCGCCGGCCGCGGCTTTGCCTGGCCCGCTTGCCTGCTTGTATTATTACACATTGTGAAATATACTAAGACGAAGAGAAAAGCCTATGACTGGCGGTCAACTTCGGAAGGGGCGCCAACACAAGCGGTGGACGCAAGCCAAGGCGGCTGCAAAGCTCGGGGTTTCGCAACCCTATCTTGCGCTCATGGAGAGTGGGTGGCGACGAGTGCCCGACAGGCTGGCTCGAAGGGCGGCCCGGCTCTACGAGCTATCGCCGGTTGTCCTTCCCCTGGAAACCGGCTGGGCGCACTTGCCGCGCTGGAGGGAGCGGGAGCTGGCCGCCTTTCTTGCCGGGCTGGGCTATCCGGGACTGGCATGGATGAAGCCGGCCCGAACGAAGAATCCTGCCGAGGTCCTGTTGGCGGCATTGAGTTACGACGACCTGGAGAGCCGGCTCACGGAAGCGCTGCCCTGGGTGGCGTTGCAGTACCCGGATCTCGACTGGGACCGGCTGGTTCCCACAGCCCAGACACTGAATCTTCAGAACCGCCTGGGATTCGTAACCACCCTGGCGCGGCGCCTGGCAGAACAGCGCGGGGACCAGGCGGCCGCCACCCTGCTGGCGCAACCGGAGGCCCGCCTGGATCAGGCAAAGCTGGTGCGCGAAGACACGCTCTGTCACTGCTCCCTCTCGGAAGCAGAGCGGCGCTGGCTTCGGGGGAACCGCCCGGCCGATGCGCGCCACTGGAATCTGCTAACCGACCTCTCGCCCGAGCACCTGCGCTATGCCGTCTGAACCGATTCCGGAGCCCTGGAGGTCGTTTTTCTCCGCGATTGACGCCGCGCTGAAGGAGCGCGTGGACCTCGAATGCCTGGGCGCGTTTGTGTTAACAGCACTCTATGGAATGCCTCGGCCCACGGCGGACGTGGACGTGCTTTCCATCGCGCCCCTGGAGCAGCGCGAGTTCATTCTCGAGCTGGCGGGTCCGGGGTCGCCCCTGCACAAGAAGCATCGGGTCTATCTGGAACACGTTACCATGGCCGCCGTTCCGGTGAATTACGAGCAGCGATTGCGGGGAATGTTTCCGGGAGCATTCGCGCACCTGCGCCTGCTGGCGCTCGATCCCTATGACCTGGCGCTCTCCAAGCTGGAGCGAAACAGCCAGCGCGACCGCGACGACGTGAAGTTCCTGGCGCGCGCGGTTCCTTTGAGTCTGCAAGTTCTCAAGCAGCGCTACGAGGAGGAGCTGCGCCCAAATCTGGGAAACCCGCAACGAGAGGACCTGACGTTTCGGCTCTGGACGGAGGCGATCGAGGAAGAGCGCGCCAGGTAATCTACGCCGGTCCTTTTCGCTCCTTACTCCGGGCGGCGGGGCCCCAACAGCAGCATCAGGAGGACACCGGCAGCGTAGAAGGGCGCGGCCTGCAAGAGCGTCCCGCCCAGGAATCGCAGCACCATGCCATATAGGACCACGGCTTCGGAGCAGACGAGCGTGACGAGATTCGCCATCCGCCAGCGGCGCAGGGCTACAGCATCCTCCGACTGCGTTCGAAGCACATCCTCCGCAGGTCCCAACACGCGCTGACGGAAGAAGAGGATTGTCACAACCAGGCTTCCCGCGAACAGCGCCAGAAGAATCTGGATCTGCGTCACATCTCTGGCCTCGTGCGGCCCGACCTTCTCTGCTATGGCGAGGTAGAAAGCGACTGAAACGAGCAAGGCCATCTGAATGATGCGCAGCAGTCGCAGGGAGGCGTCCACGGTTTTCAGTCGGCGGGCACGCCGGCGCGGGCGCGGCGGGAGGCGTAGAGCGGGAAGGCCTCCGCCAGCTCCAGCACCTGCTTGCGGATGCGCGCCAGCACGGCAGCGTCCGTGCGGTGGTTGAGCGCTTCGGCGATCCAGCGGCCGATGCGGCGCATTTCCTCCTCACCCATGCCGCGGGTGGTAAGCGCGGGCGTGCCGATGCGGATGCCGGATGGCTTCATGGGCGGGTTAGTGTCGAAGGGGATGGCGTTCTTGTTGACGGTGATGGCGGCCACGCCCAGCGCCTTCTCCGCTTCGCTGCCCAGCATGCCCCTGGAAAAGACGTCCACCAGCATCAGGTGGGTGTCGGTGCCGCCGGAGATCACGCGGAAGCCTTCGGCGATCAGGGTTTCCGCCAGCACCTTGGCGTTGGCGACGATCTGGCGCGCGTAATCCTTGAAGCCGGGCTGCATCGCTTCCAGGAAGCACACTGCTTTGGCGGCGATGATGTGCACCAGCGGTCCGCCCTGCATCCCGGGGAAGACGACCTTGTCGATGGCGGCGCCGAACTCGGCTTTGGAGAGGATCATGCCGGAGCGCGGGCCGCGCAGCGTCTTGTGGGTGGTGGTGGTGACGATGTGCGAGTGGGGCACGGGCGAGGGATGAACGCCTCCCGCGACCAGGCCGGCGAAGTGGGCCATGTCCACGAGATACAGCGCGCCCACTTTGTCGGCGATCTGGCGCATGCGCGCGAAATCAATGATGCGCGGGTAGGCCGAGCCGCCGCCGATGATCAGCTTGGGGCGCTCGCGCTCGGCCAACTTTTCCAGCTCGTCGTAATCAATGGTCTCGGTCTCTCTGGTGACGCCGTAGGGAACGATCTTGTAGGTCTTGCCGGAAAAATTCAGATGATGGCCGTGGGTGAGGTGTCCGCCGTGGGCGAGGTTGAGACCGAGGATGGTGTCGCCGGGCTGGATCACGGCGGCGTAGGCGGACATGTTGGCCTGGGAGCCGGCGTGGGGCTGGACGTTGGCGTGCTCGGCGCCGAAAAGCGCCTTGGCGCGGTCGCGGGCCAGGTTCTCCACCACGTCGGCGAACTCGCAGCCGCCGTAGTAACGCTTGCCGGGATAACCCTCGGCGTACTTGTTGGTGAAGACCGAGCCCATGGCCTCGAGCACCGCCTCGCTTACGAAGTTCTCCGAGGCGATCAGCTCCAGGCCCTCGTGCTGGCGGCGGACCTCCTGGTCAATGGCGGCGGCGGTGGCGGGATCCACCTCGGAGAGCGGACGTGACATCCAGTCGTTCATGGTGAATCGCCTTTGGCTGTTGGCTGTTGGCCGTTGGCTCTTGGCTCCTAGCTCCCAGCTTTTAGCTTCTAGCGAGTAGCTTAAAGAAACTGTTCCACATGGAACATCACTTTGCCGCGGGCTTCGCGGGCATCTCCTCGCGCTCGAGCGCGGTGATCTTGTCCACGCGGCCTTGGTGACGGCCGCCGGCGAAGCCGGTGTGCAGCCACGTATCCACGATCTTGAAGGCGGCGGCATCATCGAGGATGCGGGCACCGATGGCCAACACGTTGGCGTCGTTGTGCTCCCGGCTGAGTTGGGCTTCGTACTCCGAAGTGACGTTGGCGGCGCGCACGCCCGGGACCTTGTTGGCGGCCATGGCCATGCCGATGCCGCTGCCGCAGACCAGGATGCCCCAGTCGGCGCGCTTGCCGGCCACGTCGTGGGCCACGTCACGGGCGTAGTCGGGGTAATCCACGGAATCGAGCGAGTTGGCGCCGTGGTCGGTGACTTCAATGCCCTGCTGGGCTAACCACTGCTTGATCTTCTCCTTGAGCTGGTAGCCGGCGTGGTCGGCGCCGAGAGAAATCTTCATGCGGGTCATTCTAGCGCGTCCTGAGGACGCCCGCGAAACGCCTCAACCTCGCTCCGGATGACAATCCACGGGAAACCTCAGCCGGGATATTCTATAATCCCGCCGAACTCTTCGCCCACGAGGTGAGCCATGGCAACCACTCCCACTCCCGAGACCGAATCAGCGCAGCCGACGCAACCGGCGGAAAAGACTTTCAAGTACATCCTGTTCGATACCTCCAGCTACATCGCGCGATTGACGCTGAACAATCCGCCCCACAACGTGCTGGTCGTGCCGCTCATGACGGAGATGGCGGAGGCCATCGAAAGCCTGAACGGGCGCGGCGACATCAAGGCCATCCTGCTGGAGTCGTCGCAGAAGACGTTCTCGGCGGGCATTGGCCTGGAAGACTCGAAGTCGGACCGCGTCTTCCAGACGCTGGACGCCTTCAACCGCGTCTTCACCGCCATCAAGGATATCTCCAAGCCGCTGCTCGTAGTGGTGAACGGGCCGGCCATCGGCGCCGGGTCGGAGCTGGTGGCCTTCGGCGACATGGTGATCGCCACGCCCAAAGCCAAGTTCGCGCAGCCCGAGGTGAAGCTGGGCATCTTCCCGCCCTTCGCCGCGGTGATGCTGCCGCAGGTCATCGGGCCCAAGAAAACGTATGAGCTGATCCTGACGGGCGAGGCGCTCTCGGCCGAGGATGCGCACCAGCTCGGCTTCGTCAATAAGGTGGTGCCGGAGGCGGAGCTGAAAAAGGCGGTGGATGACATCGTCAGCAAGATCGGCGAATTCAGTGGGCCGGTGCTGGAGATGACCAAGCAGGTCATCAGCGGCTCCCAGGGAATGCCCATGAAGGAGGCCATGAAGAAGTCGCAGGACATCTACCTTAACCAGTTGATGGCGCTCGAGGACGTCCAAGAAGGCTTGCGGGCGGGGCTGGAGAAACGCAAGCCGGTTTGGAAGAACAAGTAGAAGCCGCGACGGGCGCAGCCTAGCACGGTGTCCTGTGGAAAGGACACCTTCATCCTGAGCGCAGCGAAGGATCTCGCTGCAGCCTTGAGCAGTCAAATGGGCGGTCCCGCCGCTCAGTTGTACCCACCTGAAACACTTCTGCCGGGGCAGGGGTCCTTCGACTCGCGCAGTCGCCTGCGCTCCTTCGCGCTCGCCCAGGATGACAATTACAAAGCGGAATTCAGGAACGACGCCAGGTAGTAGGCGTCGAGGTACTTGAAGGGCGTTTCGCCGACGACGTAGTGGCCGCAGGGGAGGACCGCGACTTTGTGGTCCAAGCGGCGGCGCTCGAATTCCGCCACCACCTGCCTGGAAAACTCCGGCAGGAAGGTGAGGTCGTGGGTGGCGTAGACCACCAGCGACTTCTTGGGAAAGCGCTCGAACTTGTCGAAATACGACATGGGACTGATGGCCAGCCAGGCGCGGCGCAGGCAGTCGAGATCGATGTGCGACTCAATCCCCGCGCGGATGTGGCGGGTGGATTGGCCAGTCCAGACCACGTCGGCGAAGTAGGTGGAGGCGTGGTTGAAGGCGTTGGCGCGCAAGCGCGGGTCATGAGCGCTGGCGATGAAGGCGTAGCAGGAGCCCAGGCTGGTGCCCTCGATGCCCAGGCGGGGGTAGCCCTGGGATTCGAGCCAGTCGAGGCAGCAACGGACATCGAGGATGGCCTGGCGGGCGGCGTCGATGGTGCGGGCGATATTGGCGGAGACGGCGTAATCGGCGCGCTCCAGCTCCGCGGGGCGGCGGATGTCGTGGTAGGGCATGCTCAGGCGCAGGGCCGCGATCCCCAGAAAATTGAAGATGCGGCAGAGGCCGTTGTGGCTCTCGGCGTCGGAGTTCCACTGCGGCAGCACCACCACGGCGCGGCGGCCGCGCGCCGGGAACCACCGGGCGTTGGCCAGGTTGTTCTCGGGATAGGGTGTCGCGACCGGCGAGGTGAAGCGCAGGAAGTCGGCGACTTCTCTCTTGCCGCGGTCGGGCTGCTGGTCGCTGGTGCGGTAGAACTCGGCCACGCGGCGCTCGAGGCGGAAGTCGGAAGGAGTCTTGTAAGAGAAGAAGTCGTCACTCTGGGCGACGATCTCGCGGTTCAGGTGGTGGAGGAAGGCTTCTTCCTGGCCCGCGGTGGGGAAGTTGCCGTTAACGTTGGGCCAGGCCTTGGCCCACTCCGCTCCCCACTCGAAGGGGCGGACGACACGGTTGGTGTCGCGCTCGGTGAGGCGCGTTTCCCAGTCGTACATCCAGCGTTGGTAGAGGGTGAACATGGGTGCGCGTGATCCTCAAATATAGCAAAGGGCGTGCGCGGCGTGGCCAGCTGGACGCCGCCGCTACAGTTGAGCCTGCCGGGCGCGCCACGCGAATCAGTGCGGGCCGGCGATCATGCCCAACCATTCCGGCAGCCCAGGCGTCAGTGGCGCTTGCTCACGACCAGTTGAAGGTCACTTGATCCTGCTTGCTGTTGATGACGGCGTCCTTCTTCGTCCCGTCGGGGAAAGTGAAGTAGATGGTGAACGGATAGGTGACGTCTTCATCGCTGGCTTCGACCGCACTCTTGGCCTTCTTGGTCTTGTCTTCGGTGTTGACGTGGAGCAGGAAGCTCTTTCCACCGCCGATGGTTCCGTTGCCTCCCATGATGCACACTCCTTTGGGTGAATCCCTCTGAGATGAAGCCTTCTACGCCTTGCGATTCAAGAACCAGGTCCGGTTTGAATGCTAGGAAGCGCGCCGACTCGGTTGCTCGAGGATGGCGCGGATGTCACGCCGGGCCGAAAAACTCTGGCGATGCGCGGCGTCCAGCTCGTGCTGCAACTGGAGCACCGCATCCCGGGCGCGCTGCCGAGGCGCAATAGCTTGCTCCTTCCGGCCGAGATTTTCAAGGGCCAGGGCCTGTAGATAGTAGGCCCGGGCCTGCCACTCTTTGCCCAAGCCGGCGCTGGAGGAAAGCAGTTCATCCAGCGCTTCCAGGGCGCGGGCGGGCTCCTGACGCAGGAGATGCATCTCGGCGAGGTTCAGGATGGCGCGGGCCAGGGTGTGGCGATGCTGCAAACGGCGCGCTCGCTCGACGGCCGCGCGGCACTCGAAAAGGCCGCGGCCGGTCGCGCCCTGGAGCAAACCGAGTTGCGAGCGGGCGTCGATACTGGACTCGAAGACGCTGGGCTCTTTCGAGACCGTGGCACTCTGCTCGAGGAAGGCGCGAGCGCGGCCGCGATCGCCGGACTCCAAATAGAGCTCGCCGAGAGCGGTGTAGGCGTCGGGCAGCAGTTCTCCGTAGGCGTTCTTCCGGGCCGTCTTCAACCCCTCCTCCAGCAGAGAACGGGCACGCTGGGTGTCACCCAGACGAAGATAGATCCACCCGCTCAGGATCTGCACGTTCGAGACCTGGAAGGGGTTCTTTTCGTCCCGCGCGCGAGCCAAAGCGGCGTCCGCAGCCAGGCGGGCCTGCTGGTAGCGATTCTGAAAGAAGAACGCGCGCGCCTGGACGTAGGTGGCCTGCGTCACCGAAGGAGCCGCCTGCACCTTCTGGAAGAGGTCGCGGGCCTGATCGAGGGAATCGTTGCCTTGCTGGAAGGATCCCGTATTCACACTGTACATCCCGGCGTGCATGCGGTTGGTCGCCTGCCAGTCCACTTCCCCCATGGCCTGAAACAGGGAGAGAGCCTCCTGCACGGAGTGGATACCACGATCCGGATCGGGGCCGTATTCGATGAGGATGCCTCCCAGATTGGTAAGGGCCTGGCCGCGCTCGCGGAGCGACGGCCAGTCGCGATACTCCCCGTAGCGCCGGCCCTGGGCCAGACTCTTCTCGAAGTACTCCACGGCCTGGGCAAGCTCTCCCTGGGACCAGTAGGTCACGCCAACGTTCATGAGCGTCTGCGCCAGCAGGCGGTTGTTGCGGACGGCAGCGCCGGTTTCGATGACGGCGAGGTAATGGCGGCGGGCATCGTCGATCTTTCCCTGGGAGAACGAAACGTCCCCGAGAACCTTCTCAGCGCTCAGGATGGAGGACTCGTATCCCAGGGACTGGGCCAGGCGCAGAGCCTGCTGTCCCATCTCCATCGCCTGGGCCCGCTCGCCACTGCGGCGTTGAAGTTCGCTGAGAATGAGCAAAGCGTCGACTTCCGCTTCGCGGTTGCCGATGGCCCGGGAGAGTTCGAGAGCGCGCCGACTGTGCTCGATTGCCTTACGAAAATCACCGGTCCGGCCGTAGAGCTGGCCCAGGTACCCGTGCACCACCACATAGTTTGGGTCGAGTCGCAGCACCTCCTGGTAGCGGGCAATCGCCGCTGGGTAGCGTCCCTGGAGGGTGAGCACTCCAGCCAGCCCGGCATGGGCGTCCGGGTCGTCCGGGTAAAAACGGATCAGTTCCAGATACTTGCTCTCGGCCTCGGAGAAATCGTAGACGCGCTCGGCAAGGTTAGCCTGAATGAAGAGAGCATCCACCACGGGAGTCTCGCCCCGGATGAGCTGGCTGGCCTTTTCCGCAAGCGGACGGGCGCGGTCGTCGTAGCCGAGCGTGCCGTAGGCCTGGCCCATGCGGGCATAGGCTAGGGCGAACTCGGGGTCCTCATCGACGGCACGCTGCAGGAAATCGAGGGCGCGCGCATAGTTGCCCTGGGCGAGCGCATTCTTGGCTTCGGTGTAGTTGAAGGCGGCAGTCACGGTGCGCGGGCGGCTGGTGGGAGGACGTGCCTCGTAGCTTTGCCCCGGACCAACCTGTTTGAAGTAGTCCTGGATGCGGTCGGCGAGCTCGTCCTGCATGGAGTAGAAGGTCTCTTCGGGAGAGCCCGAGAGGGAGCGCTCGACCTTGGCGGCCGCCACAGTCTCACCCGTGCGGACATCACGGAACTCGGCAGACAGGCGCAGCATGTTCCCCGCGGCGAACATGGAAGGCACGACGACGAAGCGGGAGCCGGAATAATCGGCGACGGTCTTGATGGCCTCCGGCTGGTAGATGTCTTTGCCAGAGGCCTCGAAGCCGCGGCTCAGCTCCAACAGGCGCTCATAGGGGAGCACCTGGACGTTGGGCGACCCGGTCAGGTCCAGCACCATCATCTGGGTAAGCGTCATGCGGAAGCGCTCCAGGGCTGCATTGCCGGTCTGGTTGCTGAAGGGGAGCACGGCGAGACGAACGCGCTGGGCGGGCACGGGCGGCTTGCGCACCTGCCAGGCCACGACCCCTACCAGCACGGCCGCAAGCACGACGGCGGCGACCTGCACCACACGGGTCCGCAACTGGAGGGTGATGCGGGCGGGCAGGATTGGCCGCGTGGCGCCGTGCTCGACAGCATGCAGTTCGCTGAGGGTCTCACGCGCGGAAGCGAGGCGGTCGTCGGGATCCTTGGCCAGCATCCGCTTGACCAACGCTTCGAGCGCGGGCGGCACGAGGACGGTTTGGGTGGAAACGGCTTCCTCGCCCAGGAGTTGGCCGTCAGCCACCACCAGCTTGCGGGTGAGGAAGGGATGGCGGCGGTGCAGCATCTCGAAGAAGACAACGCCCAGGGAGAAGATGTCCGTGCGAGGTCCGGGATCGGAATCAAGGAGCAGTTCGGGCGCCATATAGCCTGGGGTCCCGGCCAAGTTCGAGGTGTGGCTGGTGAGCTGGGAGCTGTCGAGGGTCTCCTCCGAAAACAGTTGCCGGCGGGCGAGCCCGAAGTCGAGCACCTTGACCTCGCCCGTGGGCGTGAGCATGATGTTTTCCGGCTTGATGTCGCGGTGAATGATGCCCTTCTCATGGGCCGCGGCCAGGGCCTCGAGGCACTGTCCAGCGATGCGATAGAACTCGTCCAGCGGCAGGGGCTCCTTCAGGCGACCGCGGAGGGGGGCGCCTTCGACGTACTCCATGACCAGGAAGAGCTGGCCGCCTTGCTCGATGACGTCGTAGATGGAGGCGATGCTGCCGCAGTTCAGGGCGGAAGCGCGCTTGGCCTCGCTGAGGAAGCGGCGGTGGAAAAGGGGGTCGGCGCGCAGGCGCTCGGCCAGGCGCTTGAGGGCGACGGGGCGCTTGAGCGTGGGGTCCTCGGCGCGGTACACCTCGCCCATGCCGCCGGCACCCAGCCGCTCACGCACCACATAGCGCCCAACGGTCGAACCCGCCAGATCCTCGCTGGAGTGAATGTCCACTGGCTTTCTCTGAGGAACCGCCATTGGAGGCAGACTCGCGGCTGCTGGTGTGCCTCGAAATGGCGCCAATCGTACTCCGGGCTATCGTGGGACACAATAGCCGGAACCGGCCATTGAGGCAGCACCGTTGGGGAGATGCGGAACGCAAATCAGCCGCAGCCTTGCCGGCGAAAGGCTGACGCTACTGTCGCACCTGGCGGGCGCGCCCGGCGAACCACAGGGGGACGGCGATCATGCCCAGCCAGCCGAGGACGCGGACGGCGGCGGCGATGCGGGTGTCGTAGGGCAGCAGGTTGAGCTGGCTGAAGATCATGTTCCAGTCATGGCCGATGTCGCCATCGCCGCCTTCGGCGCTCACCAGCGGCAGGTCGAGGGCGCGAGCGTCGGCCATGTAGGTGGCGATGCCAAGGAAGTTCTCGAAGAA
>ORMF010881439.1_pt1 | contig 15956 bp, 11 predicted proteins | sample 1779871 | NCBI WGS metagenome assembly ORMF01 (sample SAMEA104232316, study PRJEB22302) | groundwater metagenome | biome: forest; feature: aquifer; material: groundwater | place: USA | collected 2011-08-07 | depth 5.4 m
ATTCCAACCATTGAATCACCATGTCATGGTGGGCTCATAAACATGGCGCAGTTGCCAGTTTGCATCCTTGTAGGATCCGCCTGCGTGATTCGCGGTATCCTCGCTGCCTATGTTATACCCGCCCAGGTTGACCTGACGCTGGCGTTCAACCCTGTAATATTCGCCCATTTGGGCAGGAGGCAAGGCCTGCCTTTGGCCCATCAGGGGATTGTGGCAAGACGGGCAGCCCAGGGTCTTGACGGGATGGCCACTGGCTACCACGGCTCCCATGGGAACAACCCATGCAAGCCCGGCGTAGATGGCAATCGCCACTATTGACGTGGCCTTGATTCCAACATGGAGTTTGCTGCGTTTTCGAAAAATAACCGGCACCAGAAACAGAAAAATCACCGCCAGGAACGGCAGCCAGAACGTGCCCACCGGCAACCACTTGGCATTGCCTCCTGTCAGATACCAGAAAGGCTGAAACAGAAACATCAGATACCATTCCGGGGCGGGTATGTGGAAACCCTCATCAGCCATGGGCGGCATATTTGGATCCATTGGTACCCTGATGAAATAGGATAACACCAACAACCCCAGGAATATGACCGATATCAGCGCGCCGGCCTTCACCGCATGCTTCGGCCAGAAAGGATAAAACGACTGCGGATAAGGGGGAGCGTACTTGGGCTCCATGATGATTTCTATTTTTTTGTGTGCCATGAGTTGGTTACCCCCGTGAAACTTGCAGTGGTTTATAGAGGCCCTGATATTCCATATCTCCGCACCATCTTGAAGTGAAAAAACAGGAAAACTGCAAGAATTAACGGAATTGCCAATATATGGGTGTAATACGCCGCATCGAGGGTAAAGGTATCAAGCATCACGGACTTGAGGGATTCTCCCCCAACCGTCCATGTCCCCACGTAATCCATCCATAGCGCAAAAGACCAATAGGATCTCCAGTCCCATGGGAGAATAATCCCGGTCACGACCATCAGGAACACCATGAGCAACTGGGAAACTCCGGTCAGCCAGGTGAACTGCCTGGGACTCTGGTAGGCCTTCAGATAAAATACAATGACCATGTGGGAAAACACGGTTGCCAGAAGAAGGGTGGAGGTCCACCGGTGCATGTTTCTGAACAGCCATCCCAGGGTCACCTCATTGCTTAAAAGAGCAATGCTTTGCAATGCCTTGGTGGGTTCGGGGGTATAGAAAAAAAGCATAAACGCACCCGAAGCCAACTGGAGGAGGATGAGAAACAGTGAAAAGCCGCCAAAGCAATAAAAGAAGTTTACGTGTGCGGGTATCGGCTTCCCCATTTTTAGCCGAATCCGTTTCTTGACCCACTCAGCAGCCTTGGCAGCATTCATCGTTATTTGCTCCGTGGTGAATCAGATCTGCTACTTGACGTCCTTGACGCAACGGAAGCCGGCATAGTCCTTGGCGTCATCGGGAATGCTGAGAAGGGTGCTGTAAACCGTGGCATAATTTCTGTTCTCAAAATACGACCCGCCCCTGAGAACGCTGTAACGCTGGTCGGTGCCGGTTGTCCACTCCCATACGTTACCGGCCATATTCATGACACCGTACGGGCTCTGGCCTTTTTCGCATGACCCTACTGGCGCGATTAGCGCAGGTTGTCCCTCATCGGTTTCGCTGGTTATGCAAAGCACCTTATTGAAATCGTTTCCCCAAGGGTAAATCCTGCCGTCTGTGCCCCGCGCAGCCTTTTCCCATTCCTGTTCGGTGGGGAGCCTCTTGTCGAGAGCTTCGCAATGGGCTTCGGCATCATGAATAGAAACCATTGTTACGGGGTAATTGTCTCCTCCGCGCCCGTATTTGTGATCCAGATTGAATTTGGCGTACTGTCTATTGGTAACTTCGTACTTGTCGATCTTAAAGGCAGGCAGAGTGATTTCCTTGGTTGCGCCGGGTTTGCCATAGATGAATTTCCCGGCAGGTATGAGCACCATTTCGTCGTAATTCTTGGCTTTTTCACCCGCAATGGCACTCGACATCCCCGCCACCAGAACAGTCAATAGCCCAAGAACAGCCTTGCTTTCCGTGAATCGTTTTTTCATAATAATTCCTTATAAATGAGCATTTGATTTTATGGACGCTTCTACTAAAAATATGGCAACACACCCTGATTCAAGATTCTTTTTGGTATAAACAAGCATGAAGTAATTGGTCAAATTTAGTGCGCTCGGCAAGCCAGTAATGCATCGGGTTTAATCTTTACATTGGCATACCGGTTGCATAAATGAATGGCACCTTACCTACGACTAGCGAGGCCAGACCACCAGCCGCAATCGCCGTATAGATACCTTGCTCAGGCTTGGCTCCTGAGGCGATGGCGAAACCATTGCTGGTGGCAACGCAACCACGCCGACGATCACATGTGCTGGGATGTTGTTCATCCAACGCATTACTGGATAGCAAACTGGCGTGCTTGGCTTCGAGAATCGCAAACATGATTACCATGATATTTGTTATCGAATGCTAATTATATTAACATGCAGTTAACATTAAATGGAAGCGTATATGGAAAACCGCATTGCCCGGCTCACTCTCTTGATTGACCCCACCAAGAAACAGATATTCGAAGAAGTCTGCGCCCTGCGCGATCTGACGCCATCACAAGTGGTGCGCCAGATGATTCGGGATTATGTTCAACAATATGGCACTCCCGAGCAGATTGCCCGCATGCCTCTCAACGTCAAGGCGAGTGACCGCTGAAGTTGCCGATTTTCTTTAACCACTGCCTGCAAGCAATTAATCCGAACTGATCAATTGCAGACGACGGCGAAGCGACGCTGCTATGCAGGGGAGTTGCTGAATATAGTATCGTGGGCGGTGTCGGTGGTGATGTGACGGAAAGCTGAATAAGGCTGATGTGTGCAGATCAGACTCACGATTGCGGCTTCGTGTCGGCCACTGCCCTTAGCGAGCGCCCGCTGTCGGGCAGCGTAATACAAGATTGTCTGGCAAGTTTGTGCCAGTAGCAGACACTTGTGAATAGCTGGTTCCGGCATAAAACTAATATACAGCCTGATTATCCCCGACTAATATTTCACCCCTTCCTTTTGATATGTAACAATGCGCGAATACTTCTTCTGCGGCTAATTCATGTCATCGCACAAACTAACGCTCTCCCACCTCGAAAGCCTTTTGCTGCGTGCCTGCGACGACCTGCGCGGCAACATGGACGCCAGCGAATACAAGGAATACATCTTCGGCATGTTGTTCCTCAAGCGCGCCAGCGATTTGTTTGACCAGCGACGCAAGGAGTTGAAGAAGGAGTTTGAGGCCAAGGGCATGACCGAAGCGGCGATGAACAAGCTGCTTGACCATCCCGATCAATACTCGGGCAAATATTTTTACGTGCCGGAAACGGCGCACTGGTCTAAGGTCAAACATCTGAAAGAAAACGTCGGCACCGGGTTGAACAAGGCGCTGGCGGCCATTGAAGATGCCAACATTGATGCCCTGCAAGATGTGCTTAGCGGCATCAACTTTAACAAGAAAATAGGCCAGCGCACACTGGGCGATGACACCCTTGCCGACTTTATCCAGAACTTCGAGAAAATTCCGCTCAAGGATGAAGACTTCGAATTTCCAGACTTGCTGGGCGCGGCTTACGAATGGCTGATCAAATACTTCGCCGATTCCGCCGGCAAGAAAGCGGGCGAGTTCTACACCCCGGCGGAAGTAGTGCGGATATGCGTCGAAATCGCTGACCCGCAACCCAACATGAGCGTGTATGACCCGACTGTCGGCTCCGGCGGCATGTTGATTCAGTCGCGCGATTACCTGCAAGAGTGCGGGCACGACCCGCGCAATCTTGCGCTCTATGGGCAAGAGAGCATAGGCACCACCTGGTCGATCTGCAAGATGAACATGCTGCTGCACGGCATATCCCATGCCGACATCAGGCAGGAAGACACTCTCAAGAATCCGGCGCACATGGATGAAGGCAACGAGCTGCGCCGCTTCGACCGCGTGCTGGCCAATCCGCCGTTCAGCCAGAACTACAGCAAGAAAGAACTGAAGTTTGCCGGGCGCTTTCCGGTATTCATGCCGGAGAAAGGCAAGAAGGCCGACCTGATGTTCGTGCAGCACATGCTGGCGGTGCTCAAGGCAGACGGCAAGCTCGCCACCGTGATGCCGCACGGCGTGCTGTTCCGTGGCGGCGAAGAACGCGAGGCGCGCAAATACTTTATCGACAAGGGCTACCTCGAAGCCGTCATCGGCCTGCCGAGCAACCTGTTCTACGGTACCGGCATTCCCGCCTGCATTCTGGTGATGAACAAGGCCGGAGCGAAAGAGCGCAAGCAGGTGCTGTTCATCAACGCCGACCGCGAATATCGCGAAGGCAAGGCGCAGAATTATTTGCGCCCGGAAGACCTCGACAAGATCGTCCACGCCTACCGGCAGGGCAAGAAAATTACTGGCTATGCAGAGCTGGTATCCAGAGAGGACATCGCCGCCGAAGACTACAACTGCAACATCCGCCGCTACGTGGACAACGCCCCGCCGCCCGAGCCGCACGACGTGCGCGCCCATCTGCACGGCGGCATCCCCACCGTGGAAATCGAGGCGCTGGGCCGTTACTGGAACAATTACGCCGGGCTGAAAGAAAGCTGCTTCACTCCGCGTCCGCTCCCCTCCCCCGTCTCGCCAGAGCGAGCAGCTTCGCTGCCGCTCTCGGCGGGGAGGCCCCTTGCGGGTACAGGGGGAGGGGCTGGGGGAGAGGGTGTCTATCAAGATTTCACCGCCCCCCTCAAGGACAAACGCGCCATCGCCGCACATGTCGCCCAGCACCCCGGCGTCATCGAGCGCCATGCCGAATTCATGACGCAGCTTGAACAATGGTGGCAGAAAAATTTACCATTGGTCGAAGCGCTCGCCGCCGACACAAAAAAGCCGCAGGCGCACACCGGCAACGTGTACGCGTTGCGCCGCATCCTGCTCGCGAGCATCGCCGCCAAGTTCCCCTCGCCCGCAAGCGGGGAGAGCGTAGCGAGGGGGGCGAAGCCGGCCAGGGGAGAGGGCGCGCACGAACAAACCCTGCTCACCCCCTACCAAATACGCGGCGCATTCGCCAACTACGTCAACCAGCTCAAGGCCGATCTCAAATCCATCGCCGCCAGCGGCTGGGGAGCGGAGCTGATCCCCGATGCTGAAATCCTGCAAAGCCAGTTCCCGCAAATACTGGCTGAACAGGAACAAAATCGTGCAAGATTGGCGGAACTGCAAGCACTGTTCGCCGCCGCCGACGAGGAAGATTTCGAAGGCAGCGACGAAACCGGCGTGCTGCCGGGCATTGAGGTGAAGGCGCTGAAAGCCGAACTCAAGGAACTCAACACCCGCGCCAAACTCGTGAAAAAAGAAGGCGAAAAGGGCGACTGGACGGCCTATATGGCCGAAGCCGCCGCCATCGAAAAACGCCTCGCCTCACACAAGGCGCTGGAAGACGAAGCCAAAGCCCTCAAGGCCGCGATCCGCAGCACCGACAAAAAACAGGACGAACTGGTGGAAGCCGCCCGCGCGAAGATCAGCCGCGACGAAGCGCGCCAAGTCATCGTCGAACGGCTGGGCAGGCTGCTGCTGGAAAGCTACCAAGCCTACCTGCGCGCCGACCAGCGCGCCTGCGTTGCCGCGATCGAAAACCTGTGGAACAAGTATGCGGTGACGGCCAAGGAAATCGAGGCGGAGCGGGATGCGGCCAGCAAGCAACTGCGCGGGTTTTTGGTGGAGCTGGGGTATGAATGAGTGGGTTGAAAAACCGCTAGGGCAACTCGCCAAATTTCAGAAAGGCCGCAAGGTTGCAACTTCGGATTATCTGCAAGCCGAGTATGACGTTTATCTGGGTGCATCATCGCTTGGAGGGTCTGTCGAAGGTTATGCATCGACAAAGTTGGCAGTACTGGCCGCACCGGACGATGTACTAATGCTTTGGGATGGAGAGCGTAGCGGGTTGGTTGGGTATGGTCTGCGCGGTGTCGTGTCCTCCACTGTGCAGCGGTTGACGACCAGTAAAGAGATTACTGGAACCTACCTTTACTATCACCTGTCGTCCCGTTTCGACTGGATACAGGGAAGGCGGACGGGCACTGGCGTCCCCCATGTACCAAAAGACCTTGCACGTATCTTGACCGTCAAGTATCCGCTTAATCACATCGAACAAGAACGCATAACAGATGTTCTTGCTTCACTCGACAAATCTATCGAAAGAACCGAAACCCTCATCGCCAAATACCAGCAGATCAAGGCGGGGCTGATGCACGACCTGTTTACCCGTGGCGTCACCGCCGACGGAAAGCTGCGCCCGCCCCGCGAACAAGCGCCGGAGCTTTACAAAGAGACGCCGCTTGGCTGGATTCCGAAGGAGTGGGAAGTAAAACCGCTTGGAACGTTGGCAGAAATCGTATCCGGAGTTACGCTGGGGTCGAAAGTTGAGATCAGTAATGAAATTGAGGTTCCTTACCTTCGAGTGGCAAATGTTCAAGATGGATATCTCGACCTAACCGAAGTGAAGACCGTTCGTGTGTCCATATCGCAGTTTGAGAAACTACAGCTCCGATACGGCGATGTGCTCATGAACGAGGGTGGCGACTTCGACAAGCTCGGGCGTGGTTCCGTGTGGCAGGAAGAAATCAAGCCTTGCATTCACCAAAACCATGTGTTCCGGGTCAGGCCTAGAGATGGCCAATTGCGATCTTATTTTCTGGCGTTTTGGTCTCAGTCTGAGATGGGGAAAAAATATTTTGTTCTGAATTCTAAACAGTCCACCAACCTGGCATCCATCAACTCCACGCAACTCAATCGGTTTCCAGTGGCGCTACCTTCATCAATCGAGCAAGAGCGAATCGAAGCAAGGATTGCTGCACTGAATGGACGCGCTGATTCGTTGGGGAAAGAACTCGCCAAATTCCACCAAGAAAAACATGGCCTCATGCACGACCTCCTCACCGGTCGTGTGCGGGTTAAACTTGCTGAAACCGAAGTTGTGCTTGCATGAGAGCGACAGGCTTTGCATCACAAATAAAAAGAAGAGATACCCATGACTAAAGTTCACGTCACCGCTAAAAGAGATTTCCTTGAATCACTAACAAATGCCAAGCCATTGGATGGATTAGCCGAGATTATCTGGAATGGATTTGATGCTGAAGCTAATCATGTTCAGGTGTTTTTTGAACTCAATGATATGGATGGCATCGAGTCTATAACAGTACGTGATTACGGCTACGGTATTGACCGGGAAAAAGTTGAAAGCTATTTCGGCAATTTGGGCGAGTCATGGAAGAAGGCGCAACATCGCAAAAATGGCCGGGCACTTCATGGCAAAAACGGTAGGGGAAGATTCAAGGCTTTCGGCTTGGGTGAACTGATTGAGTGGAACACCAGCTACAGGCATGACGGTAAAATTTACTCATACAAAATCAAGGGCAGCGCTCAAACGCTCGATGATTTTGATATATCTGACCCGGTTGAATCCAAATCTTCAACCGTTGGCACTGAGGTCGTCATTTATAACCTAAAAAAAGATTTTCGTTCTTTACGGCAAGATAGTGCGTCGCAGGAATTAGCGAAAAAATTTGCTGCTTACCTCACTGAATATCCCAGCCTCAAACTCGAATATAGCGGCACAACGATTGACCCCAAGATTGCGCAAAACCACCAGAAGAACTATCCCCTTGGCGACATAGAATTGACAGATGGTCGCCGCGTTGCCGTAGAGGTTTCTGTTATTGAATGGAATATATCGGCAGAGCGGGTTTTGCATTTGTGCGATGCAAAGGGGATTTCATTAGATGAGGTGCCGGCTGGCCAAACAATCAGGGCGCCTGGATTTAATTTCACCGCTTATATCAAATCAGAGTTTTTACGCGAACTAGATTCATCCAATAAGCTTGGTTTGCCAGATTTACACCCCGATGTGCAAATCATTTTAAAAGTTGCCAAAGGTAAAATTAAGGAGCATTTCCGGTTGCGCTTGCTGGAAAAGCAGGGCATGGTTGTTGATCGCTGGAAAAAAGAAGACATTTATCCTTATGAGGATAAGCCAAACCTTGACCCAGTTGAACTGGCCGAGCGCCAAGTGTTCGATATTTTGGCGGTGAATGTTGAGAGCTACTTGCCCTCATTTGAGGATGCGGATGAAAAATCCAAAAAATTTACTTTCCGACTGCTGGCACAGGCGATTCGGGAAAACCCGGATTCAGTGCAAGAAATTATCGGAGAAGTCCTTGGGTTAAAGAAGGCTGATCAGGATGATCTCGCAGAGTTGCTCAGGAAAACACCTCTCTCGTCGATTATTAGCTCAGCCAAGATCGTTGCCAACCGTCTCGACTTTCTCAATGGTTTGGAAATATTACTGTTTGACAAAGAGAATAAAAAGAAGCTGCTTGAACGGGATCAATTGCACAAAATCCTTGAAAATGAGGCTTGGCTATTTCATGAGGAATTCGCCCTTGCCGGGAGCGAGCAGCGGCTCGAAGAGGTACTAAACAAACATCTGGATAAACTTGGTAAACGCGAAGATGATCCAGAGCCAGTGGAAGTCGGGGAAGGCAAGACTGGTCGAGTTGATCTCCTTTTGCACAAGGCAAACCAGCCACGCACGGGTGAGTATGACTATTTGATTGTCGAGCTGAAACGTCCGTCACAAAAAATAAATTCTGCGGTTCTCCAACAGATTGAAAGCTACGCAATGGCCGTTGCACGCGACGAACGCTTCTCTGGTGTAAAGATCAATTGGACGTTTGTCGCCATTTCAAATGAGCTTGATGACTATGCAAAGAGAAAAGCAAATCAGCGAGATAAGCCAAGGGGACAGGTTTATGATGATGCTGAGTTCAATATTAAAGTCTGTGCTAAAGAGTGGGCGGAGGTTATCAATGATGCTCGTGCCCGCCTACGTTTTGTTAACGAGCAGCTTGTCTATGAAGCGGATCAAGAAAGCGCGAAGGCATATCTGAAAAAGGCTCATGCCAAGTTTATCCCGGACACGACTCAGATGCGTGGCGGCGGTGCGGCTGATTGCGAATGACCAGCAAACTCCCCATCAACCTCGCCGATCTGCTGCGCCAGCGCACGGTGGAAGGCGAGCGCATCGAATACAAGGCGGGCTGGAACCCGGATGCCATCGTGCGCACCTTGTGCGCATTCGCGAACGATTTCGAGAATCTGGGCGGCGGTTACCTTGTCATCGGGCAGGACTGCGATGCCAACGGCCAGCCGGTTTTTCCGCCGGTTGGCTTGGCCACCAATCAATTGGACAAAATTCAGCGCGAGCTGCTTGGGAATTGCAATCTGATTCAGCCGCCGTATTTTCCGATGCTGAGCGTGGAGGTGTTTGAGGGGCGCAATCTCATCGTGCTGTGGGCGCCGGGCGGGCAGAACCGGCCCTACAAGGCGCCTGCGGCGGTGACGGCCAAGCACAAGGTCTATCAGTATTTCATCCGACGCTATTCCAGCACCGTCGAGGCGCGCGGCGCGGACGAGCGCGAGTTGCTCAGTCTTACCGCGACCGTGCCTTTTGATGATCGCTATCATCAGTCCGCCAACTTGGGGGACCTCTCGCCGCGACTGATGGAGGAGTTCTTGCGCGAGGTGGGCAGTGATCTCGCGGATGAGGCCAATACCCTCTCGACCGAAGCCTTGGGCCAACAGATGAATGTCGTGGGTGGCCCGCAAGAAGCGCCTTTGGTGAAGAATGTGGGCTTGCTCTTTTTCAACGAGCACCCCCACCAGTATTTCCCTGCGACGCAGATTGACGTGGTATGGTTTCCCGAGGGCGCGGGGGGCGACCGCTTCGAGGAGAAAATCTTTCAGGGGCCTCTCGCCCGCATGACCCGCGAGGCGCTCGACTATATCCAGCGCAACTATCTTCGGGAAACTGTCATCAAACACCCGCAGCGGGCTGAAGCCGAGCGCTTCTGGAACTTTCCCTATGCGGCCATTGAAGAGGCTGTGGTCAATGCCGTATACCACCGCTCCTATGAAGAACGGGAACCCATCGAGGTACGGATCACCCCGGACGACTTGGTGGTGTTGAGCTTTCCCGGGCCGGATCGCTCCATCCGGATGGAAGACCTGCGGGCTGGCAAGGCAGTCAGCCGCCGCTACCGCAATCGCCGTATCGGGGAATTTCTCAAGGAACTGGATCTCACCGAGGGGCGCTCTACAGGCATTCCAAAAATACTGAAGGTCATGAAGGAGAACGGTTCGCCCGCGCCTGAATTCGAGAGCGACGATGGCCGCACCCACCTGCTGATCCGTTTGCCCGTTCATACGAAGGCGACCCGACTCGCTTCTGGTGAGGTTACAGGGGAAGCCACCCCGCAAGTCGGGACCAAGTCGGGACCAAGTCGGGACCAAGTGCTAATTCTTCGCAATCTTGCGCAGGACAGGGGTATAGCAGAATTGATGGCGCTACTGGCGCGCAGCAATCGGACCAAGTTCAGGGACCAAGTACTAAGCCCTTTAATTGATGCTGGTCTGATCGAGATGACCATCCCCGACAAACCGCAAAGCAGCAAGCAACAATATCGACTTACGGCGGCAGGAAGGGCATTGCTTGAACAGCGTGCCCGTAGCCAGGACGGAACCGATGTCTGAGTATTTTCACGTCGAAAAGCCCTTCCTCGACCAGCTTGCAGCGCTGGGCTGGACGGCGATCGATCAGGGTGTCGGCATCATTCCTTCCGACCCGGCACAAAGCTTGCGCACTTCGTTCCGCGAATGGTTGTTGCCTGAGGTGTTTCGCGCCGCCGTGCGCGACATCAATGTCACCGATGCGGGCAAGGCGTGGCTCACTGACCGGCAACTGGATGAGCTGCGCGACCAAATCCTGCGCCAGCCGAACCGCACGCTGCTGGAAGCCAACGAGGCGATTCAGTCTCTGCTGTTCAAGGCGCAGGTGGATGCGAACGAGTTGACCGGGGAGCAAGACCCGGTGGTGAAGTTGATCGATTTCGCCAATCCGGCCAATAACCAGTTCCACGCCATCAACCAGTTCCGTATCGACACGCCGGGCTGCGTGAAGCAGTTCATCATCCCGGATATCGTGCTGTTCGTGAATGGCATCCCGCTGGCTGTGGTGGAGTGCAAGCTGGGCAGCCCAACTTGCGCGAACCCGATGCATGAGGCTTTCGTGCAGTTGCAGCGTTATCGCAATGCGCGCGAGGCGACAGAGGAAGCCGGGCTGAAAGAGGGCGAGCCGCGCTTGTTTCACACCAACTTGTTGCTGATCCGTACCAGCGGCGCGGAGGCGGACTACGGCACCCTGACCTCGGGCGAGGAACACTTCTACGCATGGAAGACGCTGTGGCCGGAAAACGATGAGGATGCGAAAAAACTGAATCCGCAGCAGCGGCTGATTCAGGGCATGCTGAGCCGGGAGAACTTGCTGAGCATTCTGCGTACTTGTGCGGTGTACATGGATACCGATTCCGGCAAGCGCATCAAGGTAGTAGCGCGCTATCAGCAATTCCGCGCGGCGGGCAAGATCATCGAGCGGTTGCGCCAGGGTGAAACACCGATGGAGCGCAGCGGTGTGGTGTGGCATACGCAGGGGTCGGGCAAGTCGCTCACGATGGTGTTCGTGGCGCGCATGTTGCGCGTATCCCGCGACCTGAACGATTACAAAATTCTGCTGGTGAATGATCGCATCGATCTGGAAGATCAGCTTGGCGAAACAGCCGCGCTGATCGGCGGCAAGGTGAATGTGATCGAGAATACGCAGGGTCTGCGTCGGCATTTGGCAACGGACACTTCTGACATCAATATGGTGATGGTGCATAAATTTCAGGAGCGCAAGGAGACGCTGACGCCGCAGGTGGCCGAGGCATTGGGTACTTATCTGGCGATGCCGTCGGCCAGTACTTTCGGTGTGGTGAATACGTCCGAGCGCATCATCCTGATGATCGACGAGGCGCACCGCACGCAAGGCTCCGACCTTGGCGACAATCTGTTTGAGGCATTTCCCAATGCCACCCGTATAGCTTTCACCGGCACGCCGTTGATTACCGAGCGGCATGGTGGGAAGAAGACGGTGAAGCGCTTTGGCGAATATATCGACACATACCGCTTGATGGATGCTGTGCATGACGGTGCGACGCTGCAAATTTTGTATGAGGGCAAGACCGCCGATACCGCGCTGAACGAAAAGCATGAATTCGATACCAGGTTTGAAGACCTGTTCCGTGAGCGCAGCGAAGCTGATCTGCTGGCAATCAAGAAGAAGTACGGCGCTACCGGCGACATCCTGGAAGCGGAGCAGCGCATCGCCGCGATTGCGCGGGACATGGTCAACCACTACATCGACAACATCCTGCCCAACGGTTTCAAGGCGCAGGTGGTGTGTCATTCCAAGCTTGCTGCGATACGCTATCGGGGCGCGATTGAAGCGGCTCTGACCGAGCGCCTTGAGCGGGAGCGGCTGAAGGCGGCACCCGATCAGGAATTGATGACTCAGATTGCTTTTCTGAAGGCGGTGGTGGTGATCTCATCCGATGGTACCAACGAGGCTGCTTACGTCACACAGGCGCGCAAGCAGGCCAAGGCATGGAACGCGGTTGAAAACTTCTGCAAGCCTTTCGATCGTGTCGATGCAAGCAAGGAACTGACTGGCATCGCTTTCCTGATTGTCTGCGACATGCTGATTACCGGATTCGATGCGCCTGTCGAGCAGGTGATGTATATCGACAAGAAGATACGCGAACACACTTTGTTGCAGGCCATTGCGCGCGTGAACCGGGTAGCCAAAGGCAAGAAGCGCGGGTACGTGGTGGACTACATCGGGCTTGCCAATCATCTCACCGAGGCACTGACCCTTTACGCCGCTACCGATGAACAGGAGGAGTTGCGCGATGGCTTGAAGAACATCGCTTCAGAGTTACCGGTGCTGGAGGAGCGCTATCAGCGGCTGGTGCAGTTCTTCAAGGCTGCCGGGGTGAAGGGCATTGAGGATTTTGTGCAAGGGCGTTTGGGCAATATAGAGGCTGATGCTGCCGTGGTTCATGCAGCGGTATCGGGGTTGAAAGAGGAGAGGTTGCGCGCGGACTTCGAGGTTTATCTGAAGAAGTTTTTCATGAGCATGGACATCATCCTGCCGCATGAGTTTGCCCAACCCTACCGTATTCCGGCCAAACGTTTCGGTTATATCCTGAGCGTGACCAAGGAGCGTTACAAGGACGAGAGCTTGGACTTGGGTGACGCGGGTGACAAGGTGAAGCGGCTGGTCAACGAGCATCTGGTGAGTTTGGGCATCAATCCCAAAGTGCCGCCTGTGGAACTGCTGGCTGAGGATTTTATCGATCAGCTAAATCGCCACGCGAACGGCAATAATGAGGCCAAGGCCAGCGAGATGGAGCACGCAATCCGCAAACATTGCACAGTAAAGTTCGACGAAGACCCGGCGTTTTACAAAACGCTCTCGGAAAAAATGGAGCGGCTGATCGACCTGCATCAGGGCCAATGGGATTTGCTGGCGGACGAGTTGGAAAAGTTGAGGACGGAAGCCGCTGCAGGACGCACTAAACGTATTGAGGGGTTGGATAAGGAAGCGACGACTTTTTATGCGCATGTGGTCGATCTTGCTTTCGGCAAAGAGGGCGTCCCGGCAGGTCAGACCGCCAGGATAAAGGCCTTGATGGCGAATATTGTGGGGCTGCTTCAGGAGACCATCGGCATTATCGATTTCTGGAACAACCCGGCAGAGCAGAAGCGTTTGCGCGGCGAGTTGAATACGGCATTACTGATGGCGGATATCCCGGAAGTGACCGCCAATTTTGAGCGGCTTGCGGTGGAAATTATGAAGTTGGCAAAGAACCGTCACGAAGAATTATTGAAGGGTTGATGCCATGCAAGCAAGACGTGTAAAGGATATTGAATACCAGTTACTGCGCAGCGACCAGCGCAAAACTGCGGATATTGTTATTGAGCGCAATGGGCTGATTTCAGTTCGGGTGCCGGAATATCTGTCCGAAGAACAAGCCGATGCAATTGTGGAACACAAGCGGCTCTGGATATATCGTAATCTGGCCGAGTGGCGTGATTTGAATGCGGCGCGGGTTGTGCGAGAGTGGGTCAACGGCGAGGGATTTCTGTATCTCGGCAGTGCCTATCGGTTGTTGCTGGTACAAGAGCAGGATGAGCCGCTCAAGCTCAAGGAAGGCCGCTTTCGCTTGCAGCGAAAAATTGTTGAGGCTGGAGGCGAAGACGCGGCCAAGCGGGTGTTCGAAAAGTTCTACTCCGAGAAAGCAATGGAGCGAATACGAAAAAGTGTTGCCTATTTTGCCCCCAAGGTTGGCGTTAATCCTGTATCAGTGGAGGTAAGGGAAATCGGCTACCGTTGGGCAACGTGTACCCCGGATGGACGATTGAGTTTTCATTGGAAGTGCATGATGGCATCGCCCAAAGTTATCGATTACATCGTGGTACATGAGCTTTGCCATTTGCATCATCTGGATCACACCGATGCGTTCTGGAATGAAGTGGATAAGGTGATGCCCGACTATGCAGAGAGAAAATCATGGCTGCGGGAGAATGGTTCCGCACTCGACATCTGATTGTGTGTCATGAATTATTTATTGTTGGCTTGAATATCTGGTATTGAGCAGGTTGTGTATCGCCTTCGTGTCGATACCCGAAGGTTGCGAGCGTTCGCTGTCGGGCAGCGTAATAACAGGATCGTCTGGAAAATGTGGGTCGAAACCGGGCATCCAACAACTCACCACCTACCCGTAAACCACCTTCACGTTTTCCGGTTGCAATATACCACGCAAACTGCGCATCAGATCGTCATGCAACGTCACCTGCCATGCTTCGCCCAAGCGCAGTTGGCAACCCGCATCGTGAGTGCGGTAATGAACCTGCACCGGGCATTTCCCGTCGCGGTAGGGCGTGAGCAGTTCCTTCAGCCGTGCCACGCTGATGTGCTTGTCCGCAGAAACAGTTAATTCCAGGTGCCTTGCGAAAGTGGAACGCGCCGAGGCGAAATCGAACAATTCCTCGCCGCTGATGCGCATGTTGCCGGAATATTCGTCCAGGCTGGCCTTGCCGCGCACCACCAGCAGTTCGTCTTCGCGTATCCACGGGCGGCTGGCCTCGAATACTTCGTTGAACACGGTCATCTCCAGTTGCGCGCTGCCGTCGTCCAGCGTCACCACGCCCATGCGGCCGCGCCGCGTCTGCTGGATGCGCACGCCGGACACGATGCCGGCCAGCACTACCGCCATGCCGGCGCGGCGGCCGCTGCCATTCTGCTGCGGCAGCAGGTTGGGGCTGAGGTCGGACAAACGCATCTTGATGAAATTCGCCAGCTCCACGGCGTACTCCTGATAGGGATGGCCGCTGAGATAAAACCCCAGACTGAGTTTCTCGTTCTGCAATTGTTCGCGCACCGGCCAGCACGGCACATCGGCAAGCTGCACCGGCATGGCCACACTTTCGTCGTCGCCGAACAGGCTGTTCTGGTTGGCCGCGCGCGCCTGCTGCTCGGCGCTGCCCAGCGCGGCATCGAGCGAGGCCAGCAGTTGGTGGCGATGGCCGGATATCGAATCAAACGCCCCGCCGCGGATCAGTGCTTCGACGGCGCGGCGGTTGACCACGCGCTTGTCCACGCGGCGGCAGAAATCGAACAGGTCGCGGAACGGCCTCTCCTCGCGCGCCTTGACGATATTGCTGATGGCCGCTTCGCCTGTGCCCTTGATCGCACCGAGTCCGTAGGCAACGGTCTTTTCGTCCATCGGCGCGAAGCGGTACTCGGACGTATTGATGTCCGGCGGCAGAATATTCACGCCCTGCGCCAGCGTGTCGAGATAGAAGGTATGCACCTTGTCGGTGTTGTCCATATCCGACGACAACGTCGCCGCCATGAACGCCGCCGGGTAGTGCGCCTTGAGGTAGAGAGTCTGGTAGGACACCAGCGCATAAGCGGCGGAATGCGACTTGTTGAA
>ORMF010432216.1_pt1 | contig 15954 bp, 14 predicted proteins | sample 1779871 | NCBI WGS metagenome assembly ORMF01 (sample SAMEA104232316, study PRJEB22302) | groundwater metagenome | biome: forest; feature: aquifer; material: groundwater | place: USA | collected 2011-08-07 | depth 5.4 m
ACGCTCAATCAGCTGCTCGTCGAGATGGACGGCTTCACCCAGTCCGACAGCATCATCATCGTCGCCGCGACGAACCGGCAGGACATCCTCGATCCGGCGCTGCTGCGCCCGGGGCGCTTCGATCGTCAGGTGATGGTGGGCAATCCCGACATCAAGGGCCGTGAACAGATTCTTCGCGTCCATGCGCGCAAGGTGGCGCTCGAAGGCGACGTCGAGCTCCGCTCGATCGCGCGTGGCACCCCTGGATTCTCAGGCGCAGACCTGGCGAACCTCGTGAACGAGGCGGCGCTGATTGCGGCGCGCGCGGGACGCAAGACCGTCGGCAACCGCGATCTCGATGCCGCGCGCGACAAGGTGCTGATGGGTGTGGAACGGCGCTCGGTTGCGATGAGCGAGCGCGAGCGCAATACCTGCGCGTATCACGAGGCCGGCCACGCGGTTGTGGCGGCGTTGCTCCCCGACGCCGATCCGCTCCACAAGGTCACGATCATCCCGCGCGGCCGCGCGCTCGGCGTCACGATGCAGCTCCCGGAAGCGGATCGCTATACGCATTCGAAGCCGTTCATCGAGACGCAGATCGCGATCCTGATGGGCGGCCGCATTGCCGAGGAACTCTTCCTGCGTCAGATGACGAGCGGCGCCTCGAACGACATCGAGCGTGCCACCGAGCTGGCGCGCAAGATGGTGTGCGAGCTGGGCATGTCTCCGCTCGGGCCCCTCCACTTCCGCCGGCCGTCGGGCGCGTTTGACAGCGACAGTCGCGCTTCCGGTTTCAGCGAGGAGACCGCCCGCCGGGTTGATGACGAAATCCGTGTCCTGGTGATGCGCGGCTACGAAACAGCGCGCCAGATCATCGAGCGGCAGCGCGCCGCCGTGAAGGCGCTGGCCGAGGAGCTGCTCGAGTTCGAATCGGGCGACGCCGATCGCCTCAAGGAGATCCTCACGGGATCGGTCCTGACCGCGCCGTCGCCGTTTCCGCAGGCTGTGCGCGACGCAGTGACAGAGGCTTTCAGGTCGACCTGAGGGGAGAGGCCTTTGGGCCGACCTGAGGGCCGGCCTCTACGCGAACCTCACTGAAGTACGATCGTGTCTTGGTCTTTTACTGAGGCACAATCGTACAGTGATCACCGACACTCCCCGATTCGTCCTTGCCGCGTCGCTGGTGCTTTTCGCAGCGGTCGCGACGCCCGCCTCCGCGCAAATCCGAACCTCCGCGCCACAGATTTCCGACGACAGTCCACTCAGGCGGGGCGTTCCGGCCGGCACGGCCACGGCCGAGCCGTTGATGCTCTCGCTCGGCGACGTCATTCAACGGGCGCTCGTGAACAACCTCGGCATCGTCACCTCCGAAGACGCGATGGACCGCGCCCGCGGGACGCGGCGAATCGCCATGAGCGAGCTGTTGCCCAACCTGAGCGCCCGTCTCGGCGACACGCGCCAGATGACAAATCTCGAGGCGTTCGGAATTCCGGTGGCAGGGACGGGCCTGCCCCGCGTCGTGGGCCCATTCAGCGTCTTCGACGTCCGCGTGTTTCTGCGCCAGGCGGTCTTTGACGTTCGCGCGCTGAACGAGGCGCGCGCGGAAGGGCACAACGAGAGCGCGGCCCGCCTCACCAACAAAAGCCGGCGTGATCTGGTCTCGCTGCTGGCGGCGGACGTGTACCTGCAGGTGCTGGCCGCCAGCGCGCGTTCCCAGTCGGTGCGTGCGCAGCGAGACACCGCCCGGGCGCTCTTCGCGCAGGCGCAGGACCTGAAGCAGAGCGGCATCATTGCCGGGATCGACGTGCTGCGGGCGCAGGTGCGTCTCAGCTCGGAGAGCCAGCGCGTGACCGTGGCGGACAACGACGCGCAGAAGATGAAGCTTCAGCTCGCGCGCATGATCGGCCTGCCCCTTGGTCAGGAATTCACTCTGAGCGATCAGTTTCCCAACGTGGCCGTCCCGGAGATCACGCTTCAGCAGGCGCTCGACCGCGCGTACATGGAGCGGCCCGACTACCTGAGCGCGATCGAGCGCGTGCGCGCCGCGGAAGCGAGCCGCAGCGCTGCGCTTGGTGAGGCGCTTCCCGCGGTCCACGCGACGGCCGACTACGGGAAGATTGGTTTGTCGCCGTCCACGGCGATCTCCACATACACCCTCGCCGGCAGCGTCACGGTGCCGCTGTTCCAGGGTGGCCGCACGCAGGGACGTCTGATCGAGGCTGACGCCGACCTTCGAAGCCGGCGCGCGGAGGTCGAAAACCTCCGCGCGGACATTTACTACGACATTCGTAACGCCTTCCTCGATATGCAGGCAATGGAGGAGGAGCTGCGAACCGCCACTCAATCCCGCGACCTCGCCAGTCAGCAGCTCACGCAGGCGCGCGATCGATTCCAGGCGGGCGTCGCGAACAACATTGAAGTTGTCCAGGCGCAGGAAGCCGTGGCGGTGGTGAATGAGCAGTTCATCGACGCGACGTATGGTTTCTTGATGGCGAAGGCGATGCTCGCCGGCTCCCTCGGTATCGCGGAGGAAGAGATCAGGCGCTACCTCGAAGGCGCGAACTGATGAGCACACGGATTCGCATTGCGATTGGCGCGGTCGTGATTGCCGGGCTGGCGACGTCCGCCTGGTTGTGGGCGACCGCCGGCCGCGAGACGACGGACGACGCGCAGGTGGACGCGCATGTGACTCCGATAGCGCCGCGCGTTGGCGGGACGGTCATCGAAGTGCCCGTGAAGGAGAACGTGCAGGTCGAGGCTGGCACCGTGCTCGCGGTGCTCGATCCGCGCGACTACCAGGTGGCGCTCGAGAAGGCTCGCGCCGAGCTGGCGACCGCCGAAGCCGACGCCGCGGTGGCCAAGGTCAACGTGCCAATCACGTCGACCGCCGCGACCAGCAACGTCTCGACGGCGCGCGGCGGGGTCGAGCAGGCCGAGGCCAGTGTCGACCAGGCGCAACGCGGCATCGAAGGCGCCAACGCCCGGCTCGTCACCGCCCAGGCGCGTCAGCGCGAGGCGGAAGCCAACGCGACCAGGACTGCCAAGGATGTCGAGCGGTTCCAAGGACTGTTGGCGAAGGACGAAATCCCGCAGCAGCAGTACGACGCCGCCGTCGCCGCGGCGGACGGGGCACGGGCGGCTGCCGATTCGGCGCGCTCGCAGGTCCAGGAGGCCCAGTCCGGAATCCAGGTTGCGCAGAGCCAGCTGGCGCAGGCGCGGGCGGGCTCGTCGCAGGCCACCGCGCAGCTGCAGAATGCGCAGAGCGCCCCGCAGCAGGTCGAAGCGATCCGCGCGCGCGCGGCGTCGGCCGACGCGAAGGTCATGCAGCAGCGCGCCGCGGTGCAGCAGGCCGAGCTGAACCTGCAGTACGCGATCGTGAAGGCTCCGACGAAGGGAATCGTCAGCAAGAAGGGTATCGAGGTGGGGCAGGTCGTGCAGCCTGGTCAGCCGCTGATGGCGCTGATCCCGCTCGATGACGTCTGGGTGACCGCGAACTTCAAGGAGACGCAGCTCCGCGACATACAGCCCGGCCAGCCAGCGATTGTGGAGGTGGACGCGTACGGGGGACGCGAGTTCAAAGGGCCCGTCGAGAGCCTCGCCGCCGCGACCGGTTCGCGCTTCAGCCTGCTGCCGCCTGAAAATGCGACCGGCAACTTCGTCAAGGTGGTGCAGCGCGTGCCCGTGCACATCGCGATCGACGAGAAGCAGGATGCGCAGCAGTTGCTGCGGCCAGGCATGTCCGTGACCGCCAAGGTCTACACCAAATGATCCCCGCACGGGCCACAGAGACACAGAGACACAGAGATTTCTAGTCTTGGCCTCTGTGTCTCTGCGTCTCTGTGGCTTGTGGTAGCGAATGACCAGCGAGCCCCGCCACATCAACCCGTGGATCGTCGCGACCGCGGTGATGTTCGGCACCTTCATGGAGGTGCTCGACACCACGGTCGTCAACGTGTCGCTCCCGCACATCGCGGCAACGATGTCGGCGACGATCGACGAGGCGACCTGGGTCCTCACGTCGTACCTCGTCGCCAACGCCATCATCCTGCCGATGACCGGTTGGCTCGCGAGCACTTTTGGCCGCAAGCGGCTGCTGATGATGTCGGTGACCGGGTTCACGATTTCGTCCTTCCTGTGCGGCATCGCGCCGAACCTCGGGTCGCTCATCGCGTTTCGCATTCTGCAGGGCGCGACCGGTGGCGCCCTGCAGCCGCTGTCGCAGGCGATTCTTCTCGAATCGTTTCAGCCGCACGAGCGAGGGAAAGCGATGGGCTTCTGGGGTCTCGGCATTGTGACCGCGCCGATCCTCGGCCCGGTGGTCGGCGGCTGGCTGACCGAGACCTATAGCTGGCGCTGGGGGTTCTACATCAACCTGCCAGTCGGCATCGCCTCGATCGTCATGACGCAGTTGTTCGTCTTCGATCCGTCGTACCTCCGCCGCCAGGTCGAAAAAGTCGATTACTGGGGCATCGGCATGCTCGTTGTCGGCATCGGCTCACTGCAATACGTGCTCGACAAGGGACAGGAGGCGGACTGGTTCGCCTCGAAATCGATCCTGACGCTGTCGATCCTCTCGGGAGTGACGCTTGTCGCGCTCATGATCCACGAGTGGACCACCGACCATCCGATCATCGACCTCCGTGTATTCAAAGAGCGGAGCTATGCCACCGGTGTCTTCCTGATGACGATGCTCGGCTTCGTCTTGTACGGGAGCATGGTGCTGCTACCGGTCATGCTGCAAACGGTCCTCGGGTACCCGGCGATAGCGGCGGGTATCGCAATGGCCCCCCGCGGCATGGGATCGCTCGTGATGATGCCGATTGTCGGCATGCTGACCGGCAAGGTCGATGTGCGGAAGCTCCTGGCGATCGGCTTCACCGTTGCCGGTATCACGCTGATCTGGCTGGGACAGTTGAATCTGCAGGCGGGGTACTGGGACATCTTCTGGCCGCAGCTGCTGCAGGGGACTGGGATGGCGCTCACGTTCGTGCCGCTGACGACGGTGTCGATGCAGGCGATTCCGCCGGAGCGGATGGGCAACGCGACGAGCCTGTTCAACCTGATGCGCAACATCGGAGGCAGTGTCGGCATCGCGGTGACCGGGACGCTGCTGGTCCGGCAGCGGCAGGCCGTAGCGGCGGTGCTTGGCGAGCGCGTCACGGCCTACGCTCCGGAGTCGCAGGCGATGTTGGCGCAGCTGAAGGCCGCGTTCATGGCAAGGGGCGTGGATGCCGTTACCGCGAGCGAGCGCGCATATGGGGCGCTCCACGGCATCCTGATCCAGCAGGCATCAATGGTGTCGTTCGTCTGGCTGTTCCGGCTGCTCGGAACGATCTTCCTCCTGTTGCTTCCCCTGATCGTGATCATGCGGCACCCCAAAGGAAGGGTGTCGGCGCCGGCCGCTCATTGAGATCTTTTGCATTACAGAGTTTCAACGATCGGCGGCTCTGGTCTGAGTGCCGCGGGAGCTGCCGCGTATCCCACGTGCGCCAAGGACCGTTGGAAGAGCGCCGTTTCTGAAGCCAGGAACTGCAGCTTCACGATGAGCCGTGCGAGCACGTAACACTGCGTCGCCATGACGGCCCCCCACATTGACACTCCCGCCCCGCCTGCGCCCGGCGCAATCAGTGCCCATACGGCAACGACGACGAAAAATGTCGCGGCGTTTGCCGCGTACAGCGTCGCGACGCGCAGCGGATTCCTGACCAGAAAACGCAGCGCAGCGACGAGTGCGCCCATCATGCTGCGGCGATCTTCGACGACCGCCCGCACTTTCGCGTAGTCGAAGATGGTCGTGGTGAGCGCGAGCAGCCCGCCGAGGATCGCGTACATCAGGAGACGCCAGAAGAAGGCCGTGCGCTCGACCGACAGGTCGCGCGTCACGTTCACGTACCATTTCGTGAACAGCCACTCGTGCACGTAGACGAAGAGGAACCAGTACACGATCCCGGCCGCGATGCCGAGACGGAGAAAGCGAAAGAAGAACGTCCCAGAGGCCGCGAAGAAGCCGTGCGCGGCGATGCGACGCCCCCTCGCGTACCGGTCCAGGATCCCTCCTGAAAGAAAGATCCACGCGGCCACATACATGCCGAGCGCCCAGGCAATCGGCGTGATGAGCGCTCGCCTGTCGAGCAGCCCACTGACACTGTCGAGCGTCGTTGCGAACCCGATGATCGACGGCGTGAACGTCGAACCCAGCCCCGTGGCCTGCGATGCGAATTCCTGCCACCAGTCGTAGTTGACCGCGTCGGCCGCTTCTCCGGCCATGAGGCTTGCTCCGAGATGATTTTGCAGCGCGCCACGCAGCGACAGCGCGAGCGGCAGCGCCGCCAGCAGCGTCACGAGGAGCACCCCCGCGATGATCGCGGGAGCGGCACACACACGCCTCCAGCCGTCAGACCAGGAACGCATAGGTGAGCAGCGCGTCCTGCAGCCACGCCATCCATGCGAGGCTCCACTTCAGGCTTGCCTGGGATGCGCGCGGCTCGAGCGTCCGGCTGTTGTTCGTGTAGTTCACGTCCAGCATGAGGATCCGTCGTGGATCCACCTGCACCGATCGTGCGCGTGACGACCCGTCGTACACGTAGATCACGCGGCGATCGATACCGTCCCAGTGCTCGGTCTTCTGTGATCCATCCTCGAATGTCGTGACCACGTCAACGGGGAACGTGGCCTCGCCAAACCGGCGTGCGACAACCGTGGTGCGGAAGCGATCCTTGCCCGCCTCCGCGCTCACCAGTTCCTGTACGCCGTAGTCGAACGTGTTCGAGCTGCGATACACCTCGTCAAAGAAAGGGGTCATGTCGCGTCCGGCGCCTTCGCTCACCGCCTGAAAAAAGTCGGATGGCTGTGGATGGCGGAACTTCCAGCGATCGAAATAGGACGACAGGCTCCGCTGCAGCGTCGGCCACCCGAGCGATCGCTCCAACGTGTGCAGCCAGAGCGCCGTCTTGTAATAGGTGATGTTGACGCCCGTCGAGGGCCAGTAGCGGAACGAGGGCGTCGCTCCGGCATCCGATTCCGCCTGCAGCGTGTAGTTCGCCAGCCCTTCATCGGTCTGGCGGGTGACGCGGATGTCGCGGAACACCCACGGAATGAAGCCGCCGAAATAGCGACGGACGACGTAGTTCGGCGTGAAGGCCGCCTCGTTCGCGCGCGCCTCGGAGAACTCGTTGATGCCTTCATCCATCCAGGCATGCTCGAACTCATTGCTGCCGACGACGCCGTACCAGAACTGGTGGCCCGCCTCGTGAACGGTAACCGCCTCAGGCACCGTCACGCCGATGGGCGCGAGCCATCGCGTGCCGGCGGTGAACAGCGTCGGATACTCCATGCCACCGCTCACGCTTTGAAATGCGGGATCGACGATCGTGATGCAGCGATATGGATAGGCGCCAAACCACTCGCCGTAGTACTTCAGCGCAGCGGCGGTTGCAGCGAAATGGCGCGCCTCCTGGCCCGCGTGCTCCGGCTGCAGGAGGAGCCGCATCTTCACCTTCGGCAGCGAAGGATGCTCGAACGTCTGCGTCCGCTCGAGAAAGAGCGGACTCGCCGTCCACGCGAAATCGTGGATGTCCTCGCCTGTGAAGCGATGGACCGTCGTGCCGTCCGCGTTGTTCTCGACGTTGTACTCGCCGCCCGAGGCGCCGACGACGAAGCCGCGCGGGACAGTCATCCGCACGTCGTACGTGCCGTAGTCGGAATAGAACTCGGTGCCCGAGTGGAACTGGTGCGTGTTCCACCCGGCATCCTCCAAGACGCCCAGCTTGGGAAACCACTGGGCGAAAAAGTAGTAGTCGGCGATGAAACCGGTGCGCGAGAAAGGCCGAGGAATCTTCGCGCTCCACTCGAGATCGATCTCGATCGTCTCGTTCGGCGTCACGGCTGCCGGAAGCGGCACAGCGATCACCGTTCGATCTGCGGTGTTCCCGTCATCAGGTGCGATGAAGTGGATCCGGGATGTGAGGTCGTCCACCCGCTCCGCCACTCCGCCGCGCGCGACACGAAGCGCGCGGACATCGGTCCAGCCCCACGCATCGGTCCGCGGGACATTTCTGTTGCCGCCGAGGCGTCGCTCGCGCAGCCACGTCGAGTCGGCGTTGCGCCACGCGTTCCAGTACAGATGAAACTGCAGCTCGCTTGTCGGATGTCCGCTGATGTTGCGCCAGCGGATGCGCTCGCGCCCGCGCAACGAACGATCCTCAGGTTCGAGGCGGACGTCGATTAGATAGTTCGCGTTCCGTGGTGAACGGGCAGCCGGCCCGTCGTTCACACCGTAGTCGCTGCAGGAACCCGCGGATGAGAGTGTGCGTTCGCCGGCGGGTTGTGGCGCGGCCGGGGTATTGGCGTCCTGGCACGCAGCCACTGCTATGCCTGCCGCGACAAGGAGACCCGCCAGCCAAACGTGCACGCCCGAATGTTACATATAATCAAGTGTTTGCCCCACACTGAGATTCGATGATGACCATACGGGTGTTGCACGTCGGGCTGGGACCGATCGGCGCGGCTGTCGCGCGGCAGCTTGCCGCGCGCAAGGTGTTCCGCATCGTCGGCGCGGTCGACATCGATCCGAGCAAGGCGGACAGGGATGCTGGCGACGTAGCCGAATTGGGGCGTCCGTTGCGGGTGAAGGTCAGCGCAGATCTCCGCAAGACGATCAAGGCTTCCAAGCCCGACATCGCGGTGCTCTGCACTTCGTCATCGCTCGAGAGCGTGATGCCGCAGCTCGAAGAGCTGCTGAAGCAGCGCGTGCCCGTCGTGTCGACGACCGAGGAGCTTGCCTATCCAGCGCCTGCCAACCGGCGGCTGGCGACGCGTCTCGACGAGCTCGCGAAGAAGGCCAAGGTCGCGGTGCTCGGCACCGGCGTGAACCCTGGGTTCGCGATGGACGCGTTGCCCATCGCGATGACCGCGGTCTGTGAGTACGTGGAACGCATTGAAGTGCGACGCGTTCAGGACGCGCGCAGCCGGCGCCTGCCATTCCAGCAGAAGATCGGCGCCGGCCTCACGGAGGCACAGTTCAAGAAGCTGGTGGCGGCCGGTGCCGTACGCCACGTGGGCTTCACCGAATCGATCCAGATGATTGCCGACGCGCTCGGCTGGAAGCTGACCCGCGTTACCGACGAGGTGCGGCCGTGGATCGCCGAAGAAGAAGTCGTGAGCGAGTTGCTCGCTGTCGACCCCGGGTACGTCAGCGGAATCAGCCAGGAGGGGGTCGGGTACATCGGCAACGAGGCGAAGATCCGCCTGCAGCTCGAGGCGTATCTCGGCGCCCCCGAGTCGTTCGACTCGGTGTTAATCGACGGATCGCCGAGAATCTACTCAAAGGTACTCGGCGGCATTCATGGCGACGTCGCGACCGCGTCGATAACCGTCAACTCGATTCCGCACGTCCTCACCGCGGCGCCCGGACTCCGCACGATGCGGGACATGCCGCTGCCATCATTCTTCGGTGCCCGCTGACGGGCTGCCCGAAAGGTGCCCACCCACATCGCTTTACTTCGGCGAGACTTCGCTCAGCGCGACCGCGAAGGCGGGCAGCCGGCTCGTCACGCCGAGACAACTGTGCGCCCCCCGCACGCCGCCGTGCCTTGACCGCACACTTTCGTCAGACGATTCCACAGAACACCGCCAAAATCGCCGATTGGCCGCGTAACATTCCCGGCACGCTCCCTGCTCATCTGCCGTGCACGAGGAGCACGATGCAGATTCTCATTGCCGACGACGACGCTATCAGCCGCCGGCTCGCCGTTCACGCGCTCGCGGGCTGCGGCGCCGAGGTGGCGACCGCGGAAGACGGCCACGCCGCGTGGCAGCAGATCCAGGAACGGACGCAGTCGACCGTCATGATTCTCGACCGCATGATGCCGGGCATCGATGGCGTCGACCTGTGCCGCAGCGCGCGGCTCCTGCCGACCTTTCCGCCGCTTTACATCGTGATGGTGACCAGCGCATCGGAGACGGCCGATGTGACGGCAGGTCTCGATGCCGGAGCGGACGACTACGTCGTCAAACCGTTCAAGTCCGCAGAGCTGAAAGCGCGCGCGCAGGTGGGTATGCGGATAGTAGCGCTGCAGGAAACGATGGCGCGCCGTCTGGCAGAGCTCGAACAGGCGCTCGCCAGTGTCAAGCAGCTACGCGGTCTCCTGCCGATGTGCTCCTACTGCAAGAAGATTCGCGTGGACGATAAGTACTGGCAGCAGCTCGAAGGCTACCTGACGGACCACTCAGACGCGGAGTTCAGCCACGGCATCTGCCCCGAGTGCTTTCCGACGGTCATCGACGGAGTCCGCCGCGACGCGATGTGACTTTCTGAATTCGGTAGGGGATAGGCCCTGTCCCCTATCCCCTGTCTAATCCCCCGTCGAGCGCGGAGCGCCGTACGCCACGCGCCAGACCTTCTTCCCGCCATCATCAGACACCAGGGTCTCCACGGAGAATCCGGCCGGCACCTGCAGCCGCGCGCCCGCGGGCGCGTCGACCAGGACGGGACGGTTCGTCGAGGAGGTGGTAGAAAACGGCGGCGGCAGCTGCGGCGCCTGCTGCGCGGCAACCATCGCTCCGCCGATGAGAACGAGCATGGCCATGACGATACGCATTTGCGCCTCCTGGTGGCAGGGCCTGACAAGGCCCGCCCTGCAGTAATTTAGGATAGCTGTAACCGGACGATGAACATACCTCCGATGAGACCGGCGATCGACAGCAGCACAGACAAGCCGATGTAGAGGGCAGCGGCGGCAACGTCGTGCCGTTCCCACATCAGGGTGGCATCGAGCGCGAACGCGGAAAACGTGGTGAAGCCCCCAAGGACACCGGTCGTGAGAAACAGCCGCTCCGCCGCCGTCGTGGTTTCGCCGCGAAACGCGAACCACGCCGCAAGCATGCCCATCGCGATCGATCCCGTGATGTTCACGATCAGCGTCCCGGCAGGGTAGTTGGGACCCGCAAGCGTCAGCGCCGCGCGGTTGACGGCGTGCCGCGCCGCCGCGCCGACGCCGCCGCCGAGGAAGACCAGCAAGTAACCGAACGCAGAACTCATTCGTGACTCCGACGGGCCCGGCCCGCGTGAGTCATTGTTGCCCGGTTTGCCGCTTTGCCGCGACCTCGCGAGGTGTGCGCTACGGGGGAGAGGGAGACGGTGGGAGAGAAACTGACACCCAAGATCGCCGGGAGTATCTGAGAATCGAATTGTTCGCGTGGGCGCGCTCGCGGCAGCGGTCGTCGTGGGCATCGAGGACCTCGACGACATCGCCGCGCCAGGTCTCGTAGCGTCCCACCAGGCATCCGCAGGGCAGCACGCGGCCACTCAGCGTCATGCGCAGGCCGGGACTCCAGCCGAAGAACGTTCGCAGTTTCCCGTCGACAACGAAGAGCATCCGCTCCTCTCCATGCGCTGGCTGGAGGGTAAGACGGAATGCGTTGCCGATTGGTTGTCTCGAGGGTTCCCTGAAGCGCTTCGTGACCTTCCCGTTCTTCGTGGTTGAGTTAGACTCCTGCGCGTTTCTGGAGCTGGGCGGCATTTTGTGCGGCCTCATCCCGATGCTGCGCTTCCTCGGTCATCGCGCGCTGCTGCCGCGCGATCTGGCGCGCCTTACCTTCTTCGCTGCCAGGCCCGGCGTTGATCATGGCGATCGCCTCGCGGCGCAGGGTGACGCTCAGGTCGTAGCAGCGCTGCGCCAGCTCGAACGCCGCGGCGCCAGACGACCACCGCTGCCGCTCGGCCCGCACGGCGCCGAGGAGGAACGCGGCCTCGCACTGACTCGCATCAATAGTCAACGCGTTCTGCAACTCGGTCTCGCTTTCATCGAACCGATGCTCGTGCCATTCGATCATCCCGGACAGGACGAGCACCGGCGCGCTGTGCATCAACCGCTTCGCCTTGTCCGTGTCGGCGCGCGCCTCGGCAACGCGCGCCACGTGATATTCGTTCCACGCCCGCCAGTAGTACGCTTCGCCGGTGAACCAGCTTCCGAGCTCGAGGATCCGCGACGCTGCCGCAACCGCGTCGTCATGACGCGCCATGTGTGACAGCGTTACGGTGCGGCCGAGGAGTGCGTCGCGATGCGTCGGCACCAGTGCGAGGGTGGCCTCGTACGCCTCGAGCGCGTCGACCCACTCCTCGCGATCCTCGTGCAGCGAGCCAAGGCTCGCCACGATGGCCGGAGACTCGGGAAACGCCGCGCGCGCCGACGTCAGGCGGCGCAGCCCCTCGTCCTGGTCCGGCCGCTGCGGGATATCGAGCGCATATCGGCCGAGTGCCAGATCCACGTCGGCGAAATCAGGATCCGCCTCGCGGACTGCCGTCAGATGCGGCGCTTGCCTCGGTCCGCACAGTCCAGCGCGGTATTCGATCAGTGGCACATCGTGGAACTGGCGAACCACGGCCTCAATCGTTACGTTGCGATCGGCGGCCGTGTACTGGCAGACGAGGGAGAGATCCAGGTAAGCGCGAAGAAGGGGCGAACCTGTGCCGGCCGTCAGGTCGGCGCGCCAGGCGGCAACGGTCTCCGTCGTCGCACGGAACTTGAGATTCTCGACAAGGATTCGATCGCGGTCGTCGCTCAATGGGTCGACGCGAAGGGCCTGGACGATGGCGAGGTAATCCGGCCAATCGGGACCGGCAGGGATCACTGCGCGGGCGCGCTCGAGCCAGGGTTCATAGGGAAGGCCGAGCTCCTTCGAGCGGGCAGCCAGCAGAAGTGCTGCTTCGAAGGCCTGAGGTGCGGGGCGGACCTGCACAGCCTCTGCTTCAAGCGCTTCCCGATACGCACGTTCAAGGCAGTGATAGCAGCCGCGCTCGACGAGCGCGGTGACGTCGATCCGGGCGCGCGTCGTTTGCGCCGACGGCGCGGCCGCTGCCGGCTCATGCGCTGCGCACGCCGCGCCAATTGCCAAGCTTGTGAGAAGCAGTGCCGCCGCCGCCCAGCGTCGTCCGCGCAGTGCCATCGCAGGGAGAGATTAAACTACAAGACGTCTGGTTTGCACGTCGCCACGCGATGGCGCTCATGACCTATCACGAGAATTTGACACAGGTCCGCCGGACCCTCCTCGACCTCCACAAAGCGCTCATTGAACGGGAGCGAGCCGAGTACGAGAAGACCCACGGTTCCGTTTCGGCCGCCGCGATGCTGCAGTTGCTGATTCGGGACGATCGGTTCTCGTGGCTCCACCCGATTTCCGCGCTTATCGTCCGTGTTGACGAGCTGATCAGCAACGCGAACGAGCGGAGGCGCCCGAATCCCGCGCGCCCCGCTCTGACGCCCGACCAGGTGAGCGCCGAGACGGCGGCGCTGCTGCGCGAGACGCGCGACCTGCTCACGGGCCAAGGCGCGCCGGATGGCTTCCGCGAGCGGTACGGCGCAGCGCTGAAGCGCGATTCCGCGATCGTCCTGATGCACCAGGCGGTGATGGGGTCGCTGCCTCGCGATCCCGAACGCGGCTAGTGCGGCTAGTACAGTTTCGTCGCCTCCACTTCAGGGGCCTTCACAAGTGTGTGAGGCGACGCTTTTCACCCACAGCCGCGCCATCCACCATCGGCATTCTGTAGGCACATTTCGCGCGCGCGTGGATGCCTGACGCCGTCACGGGGTGCGGTGGTCGCGACCACGGCCTCCGCGAGCGAGCGGCTGGACAGATTCGTCCGTTCCATTTCGAGAGGTCCACACAACTGTCTGGTTCGCGATTTGAGCGCGTATCCGATCAATCGCGATGCGCGTGAAGAACACGATTCACCGTTGCATTTCGCGAATCTCACCGCCTGGTCCGCTGCTTGCTATTTGCGCTCCAAGCTACGCATCGAGCACGACGTGAATCACCGGAACGTTCCGGTCCGGCGGAGCCTTGCACGAGAGGAGAGTTCATGACGAGAAGCAGGTCGTCGCCGGGAAGATCCCGAAAAATGTCTTCCTCACGACCGCCGCGTCGACTCGATAACAATCCAAATCCCAAATCCCAGCCTCCAATTTCCGAGCTTCGACATCTTGGGAGTTGGGTGTTGGGAATCGGGAGTTTTAGGCGTCAGACACCTTCGTAGTCGCGCTGTCGCCATCCAACAGCATTGTCACACTATTGAATCGAATTCATTGAGGAAATCGCTCGTATTCGTGGAGCGGCCGTTGCTGAAGTGTCGTGATGATGTCATTCACCGGCACCAGGATCGGGACCATGGGTTGTCACCTTCATTCGTTCGTTGTCGTCACCGTGTTGTCGCTTGGATCGTCGCTCCAGCCTGCATACGCCGAGCAACCGCGCGACGGCAGTCCTCATGTACGCACAAATGATTCCCGCATGCGCGCGGCGATAGCGGATGGCATTGCAGGCTCGGCCGTGTTTCGTGACCTCGTCGCGCAACTCGACGCATCGGACGTGATCGTCTACGTGGAGAACGACTGCCTGATGCCGGCGCCGCTGGCGGGGCGGCTCACATTCATGTCATCGGCCGGCGGACTGCGGTACGTGTTGGTCAGGATTGCGTGCACGCTCGAAGGGCGCGCGCAGATCGCGATGCTGGGGCATGAGCTTCGCCACGCGGTCGAGATCGCCGACGCCGGATCGATCGTGGACCAGCCTTCGCTGGCCGAGGCGTACCAGCGCATCGGCTTTCTGTCGGGCGTGATGCGCGCGGGTCCCGGCTACGACAGCCACGCGGCCATCGAGACCGGGCGCCGTGTGTGGGAAGAGTTGAGCCGTCGGGCGGAGTAGCGCGGAGTACCGAACTCCGATGGGATCACAAGGTCATCCCACTCGATCCCGAGCGCGCGATCAAAACCGCGTGAAATCGTTCAACCGCTGAACGCTTAGCGACGACCACCTCCACCCGTGGGCCAGCTCCATCCGTCCGCCGGGCGACGGATGCTCTTGAGGTGCACCGAGTAGTCCGTGGCGCTACGGTTCGGTGCGCCCGTGATGATGACGTGGTCGCCCGCCTTGATGGTTGAGGCGGCCACACCCTGCTGCTCGAGGCGACGCGGGTTAGACCATTCCGCGCCGTACTTTCGGACGACGCCCGTCCCATCATTCGCCGTGAAGTACACCCAGGTGTGCGGGCTGCGGTATTCGAAGCTCACGACGTCGCCTTCGAGCGACACTTGCTTCTCTTCGGCGTACGTCTTCGCGAACGAGTGATGCGCGTAGGCCGAGGTGGTTGCCAGCAGCGCGCCGATACCGAGGATGAGGAGCCTGCGATTCATCGTGATCTCCTTACTAGGGCGTTACTAGGGCTGGCCTTCGCGGCCGCCTTGTGAAAGCTTAGCGCACCGGCAACGATGTGGCATGCGTGATCGCCATGAACACGCAGAACGAGCCAAACCGTACTCCCCCCGAGAATGATCCTGGCGATCGCGACCCCGACGAGCCGCCGGAAACGCCGCCAACCGAATCGCGACCCATCCCTTGCGCCATGATGATGCGATGAGAGTCGAACGAAGAAGTCTGCTGGTGGGCGCGGCCGACGCGCGGGGAATCGTCGTCGTGATCGACGTACTGCGGGCGTTCAGCTGCAGCGCGCTGATGTTTCACTACGGCGTCCGGGATCTCGTACTCGTGCGGACGCCGCAGGAAGCGCTCACGTTCCGCGATCGCGATCCGGACTACCTCGTCGCCGGCGAGGTCAAAGGCGTCAAAGTCGAAGGGTTCGATCTCGGAAACTCGCCCGCCGACATCGTAGCAAGAGGGGAGGCATTCTTCCGGAACCGCCGCGTAGCGGTCCGCTCGTCCGCCGGCACACAAGGTGTGCTCGCGGCCGCGGCGAACGCCGAGCAGATAATTCTCGGGAGTTACACGACCGCTGACGCCATCGCGCGGTACATCCGGACGACCGGTGGGAACGACGCGGTCGTCACGATCGTCGCCATGGGCTTTGAAGGGATCAAGCCGTCGGTCGAGGACGAACGGTGCGGCGACTACATCGAGCATTTGCTGACGCCGCGCTTGCTTGGCCCGCCGAAGCGCGGAACGCGCGAAGGCGGCCCTGGGGGC
>ORMF011889674.1_pt1 | contig 15946 bp, 12 predicted proteins | sample 1779871 | NCBI WGS metagenome assembly ORMF01 (sample SAMEA104232316, study PRJEB22302) | groundwater metagenome | biome: forest; feature: aquifer; material: groundwater | place: USA | collected 2011-08-07 | depth 5.4 m
GACTTGGTGGAATTCACCACCAGCTTTCCGGCATGATCCCCAAACGCGAGCTTGATCGCATCAGTTTTTATAGTCTGACGCAGCGGAGTCGAAGTGCCGTGTGCGTTGACGTACTGCACATCCTGCGGGTTCAGACCGGCATTGCGCAACGCATTCAACATGCTGCGCTTCGGACCATCGGCATTTGGCGAAGTAATATGGTAAGCATCGCCGCTCATGCCGTAACCGGCCAGCTCCGCGTAAATTTTTGCGCCGCGCGCCCTGGCGTGCTCGTATTCTTCCAGCACCATTACACCCGCGCCTTCGCCGATCACGAAACCGTCGCGCTCCTTGTCCCATGGACGGCTGGCTGTGGCCGGGTCATCGTTGCGCGTGCTGAGTGCGCGGGCGGCAGCGAAGCCGCCCACCGCCAGCGCGCTCACCGTCGCTTCAGCTCCCCCGGCAATCATCACGTCCGCATCGCCATACTCGATGATGCGCGCCGATTCGCCGATGCAATGCGTGCCGGTGGTGCATGCAGAAACCATCGCCAGGTTCGGGCCTTTCAGTCCGTACATGACGGACAGGTTGCCGGAAATCATGTTGATGATGGTGCCCGGAATGAAGAACGGCGATATCTTGCGCGGCCCTGCGGCAAGGTAATCTTTATGCGTGTCCTCGATCATCGGCAGGCCGCCGATGCCGGAACCGATATTCACACCGATGCGCTCGGCATTCTGTTCTGAAACTTCCAGCCCGGAATCCTTGAATGCCTCCATGCCGGCCACCAGGCCGAAATGGATAAACCGGTCCATGCGGCGCGCATCCTTGGCAGAAAGATATTGCGTGACATCGAAATCTTTCACTTCACCGGCGATCTGCGCTGCCAGCGCGCTGGCATCAAAGTGGGTGATTTTGGCAATACCGGACTTCCCCGCGACGATGTTCTGCCAGACCGCTGGAATCCCTGTCCCGACCGGGGAAATGATCCCCAGTCCGGTAATGACTACTCTGCGTTTGGACAAACTGACTCCGCTAACTGGGGAACGAAGAAAAGGAGAGATTATTTCTGATGGGCGTTGACGTAGTCTATGGCCTGTTGCACGGTGGTGATTTTTTCCGCATCTTCGTCCGGAATTTCGCATTCGAATTCTTCTTCCAGCGCCATCACCAGTTCAACCGTATCCAGGGAATCTGCGCCCAGATCATTGACGAACGAGGACTCATTCTTGACTTCGGACTCGTTTACGCCGAGTTGTTCAGCAACGATTTTCTTGACGCGTTGTTCGATACTAGACATGTAACTCTCCCTACCTATGGTTATAAATTCAAAAAGCAGCGCGTATTCTACCAAACTTGCCGGAAATTCCCAATAACCTCCCCCTTGAATAGCTATTTACTTCCCGCTGCCAGTTTTTCCAAGTCTTCGATAATAAGCCCCATCGAAAGCCGAAAATGGTCCCGGCTTTTTCTTTTCAACCCCTGCTATCGCGGGCTGCCCACTCCTGTACCAAACTGAATCCCACCGCAAGCAATGCCGGCCCGATGAAAACGCCGACGAAGCCAAAGGCGAGCACTCCTCCCCCCACACCGAACAAAACCAGGATAAACGGCAAGTGGCTGCCGCGGCTGATTAACAGGGGTTTCACCACGTTGTCCACGGTGCTGATCAGGAAAAATCCCCACAACAGCATGAAAATTCCCCAGCCCACTGCATCTTGGTAGAACAGCCAGATGGCCGCGCTGCCCCATATCAGGGGTGGCCCGACGGGAATCAGGGAAAAAAGGGATGTGACTGCGCCGAGCAGCAGCGCTGCCGGCACGCCGGCGATGGCGAAACCAATCGTGGCTACAAAACCCTGCGCCAGAGCGGTTCCCAATAGCCCGTACATGACACTCCGCACGGTGTTGTTGATGATGCCGAGGACATTCTCCACATGTGTCCCGACCAGCCGATCCATCGCCACGTTGAGAAAACGCACCAACGCGACACCATCGCGATAGAAAAAGAAACTGACGAAAGCGGCAAGACTCATTTCCAGGACACCCTGCCCAAGCATGATTCCGCCCGTAAGCAGAATATTCTTGGCGGGTTCCAGCAAACGTTGCGTCAGAGCGTCCATTTCTTCACGGTTGGTGGCGAGCAGGTGCCAATATTCATGGACCGATTTGCCGACTATCGGCACCCTCTTTAGCCAAACCGGGGGCTCTAGCGGTCCGTTCTCGACGGCCTGCTTGATCCAATCGTAAAAGGCGGTAACGTTATCGGCAAGGTTGTATGCCACCAGCGCCAGCGGCAGGATAACCACGAGCGCCAGCGATAGCGTCATGGTGAGCGCGGCTATGTTTTGCCTGCCCTTCACCCTGTGCAATAACCAGAGATAAAGAGGCCAGGTCGTGACACACACTACGGCGGCAAGCAGCGTCGCGGTCAGGAACGGCCTCAGTACCAGGAAGCAACCTGCCACCAGAATGAATACGACGGCAAGTTGAGCGAAATATTCGAAACGTTTTTCCACGGCATTGTGCCTCTTGCTGACTCCGGGAATCAAAACCCCAAATCAGGTATTCTTCAGTGTACGAATGGCGTCTATCCGCAGCTCCATATTTATGACATGACCATTCCGCCATCAACATTGATGACCTGGCCGGTAACGTAATCCGCATCGGCACTGCATAGAAAGGCCACCGCGTCGGCGACGTTCTCGGCGCTGCCAAAGCTGCCCGCTGGAATGTTTTTAATAAAATATTGTTTAACATCCTCCGGCAACTTTTCGGTCATTTCCGTATTGATGAACCCTGGAGCAACCGCATTGACCTGGATATTTCGTGCCGCAAATTCACGAGCCAATGTTTTCGTAAGACCAATAAGGCCGGCCTTCGACGCTGAATAGTTTGCCTGTCCCGCATTGCCCATCTGTCCAACCACCGATGCGATATTGACAATCTTGCCCGCACGTTGCTTGAACATCTGTTTGTTGACAGCCTTGCACACATTAAAAGCGCCGGTCAAGTTGACAGAAATAACCAGATCCCACTCTTCCGGCTTCATCCGCAAAAAAAGGTTGTCTTTGGTAATCCCTGCATTGTTGACGACCATGTCGAGGCTGCCGAACGTGGCAATCACCTGCTCGACGGCCTTTTCTACCGATTCCAGCTTTGTGACATTGGCTTCAAGGCTGATGGCTTTGACCCCAAGCGCCTCGATCTCTTTAACCGTTTCAGGAGCCATGGCCATATCGAGAATGGCGACATTAGCACCCTGACGAGCCAACTTGAGAGCAATGGCTTTACCGATCCCTCGAGCGCCTCCCGTAACAAGAGCTGTCTTTCCTTTTAAACTCATAATATCCTCCTTGAATCTGCCTGCGAAAACCACGAAAACAATTTATATGAGTGTACTCAAAGCCGACTTCAACGCCTCGCCGTCGTTGATGGCCAAGGCCTGCTGGTTGGTGTCGATGCGTTTGTTCAACCCCGCCAGCACCTTGCCCGGCGCACATTCGGCGTTATGGGTGATGCCCTGCTTGCCGAATTCCAGCACGGTTTCCACCCAGCGCACCGGCGAATACAACTGGCGCACCAGCGCGTCCTTGATTGAAGCTGCATCCGCATGGCTTTTTACATCGGCATTATGCAGCACCGCAATAGCCGGAGTTTGCACGGCAACGTTGGCGAGATATTCGCGCAATTGTTCCGCCGCGTCTTTCAGCAACCTGCAATGCGACGGCACGCTCATCGGCAGCATGATGGCGCGCTTCGCGCCCCTGGCCTTGGCCAGCTCCATGCCGCGCTCCACTGCCGCGCGATTTCCGGCGATCACCACTTGGGCGGGCGAGTTGTAATTCACCGCTTCCAGCACTTCGCCTTGCGCGCCTTCGGCACACACGGCACGCACCGTGTCGTCATCCAGGCCGAGGATCGCGGCAATACCTCCCATGCCTTCCGGCACGGCCTGCTGCATGCATTGCGCACGGTAGCGCACCAGCGGCAGCGCATCGGCAAAACGCAATGCCCCGGCTGCGACCAGCGCAGTGTATTCACCCAGGCTGTGCCCCGCCATCATCGCCGGAGCAGCACCGCCTTGTGATTGCCATGCGCGGTACACCGCCACACCTGCGGTGAGCATGATGGGCTGGGTGTTCACCGTGGCATTGAGGTCGGCGTCGCTGCCTTCGGCGACCAGTTGCCACAGGTCCTGCTTTAGCACGTCGGAAGCCTCGGTGAAGGTGTCGCGCACCGCAGCATAATCGGCGTAGCCGTTCATCATGCCGCGCGATTGCGAACCCTGGCCGGGAAATACGAAAGCGAATTTAATCATAAGAGCAGTCGTTAGTTGGTAGTCGTTAGTCGTTAGTTGAAAACCCGGTTTAACTAACGACTAGCGACTAACGTCTAGCGACTGGTTCACCAGCGTACCAGCACCGCTCCCCAGGTAAACCCGCCGCCCACCGCTTCCAGCAGAATATTCTGCCCCGCCTTGATGCGCCCGTCGCGCACCGCAGTATCCAATGCCAGGGGAATGGATGCAGCCGAGGTGTTGCCGTGAGTGGCAACCGTAACGATCACATTGTCCATGCTCAGTCCCAGCTTCCTGGCGGTGGCTTCCATGATGCGGATGTTGGCCTGGTGCGGCACCAGCCAGCTGATGTCGGAGCCTTGCAGATTATTTTCTGCCAGCACCTCCTCGACCACTTCGCTCAACACCTTGACGGCGAACTTGAACACCGCCTGTCCATCCATCTTGATGAACGGATCGCCCTGCACTTCGCCGTTGCGGATATTGCCGTCGGCTTTCAACATGTCGCGATGGCTGCCGTCGGCGTGCAGTTTGCTGGCGACGATACCGGGCGTATCCGAGGCGCGCAACACCACCGCGCCAGCGCCGTCGCCGAACAATACGCAAGTGGCGCGGTCATTCCAGTCCAGTATGCGCGACAGCACTTCCGCACCGACTACCAGCGCGGTCCTGGCCTGCCCGCCGCGTATGTACAGATCGGCGGTATTCAGTGCATAGACGAAGCCGCCGCACACCGCCTGCATGTCGAACGCCGCGCCGCAATTCCTGATGCCGAGTTTGTCCTGCAGGATGCAGGCAGTGCTGGGGAAAATCTGATCCGGTGAGGTGGTCGCGACGATCACCAGGTCAATTTCCTCCGCGCTGATACCCGCCGCTGCAATGGCCCGGAGACTGGCTTGCAAGGCCAGATCGCTGGTCATCTCATCGTCCGCCGCAATATGCCGCTCATGGATGCCGCTGCGCGATACGATCCAGTCGTGCGAGGTTTCGACGATCTTTTCCAGATCGAAATTGGTCAGTACCCTGGCGGGCAGATAGCTGCCGGTGCCGATTATCCTTGAATACATCAGACCGCTCCTTGCGCTGTGGTTAACGTGAAGCTCGCGTAGCGATTCGTTCGCTTCCTCGCCCGTTTGCGGGAGAGGATTGAGGTGAGGAAAACGGGCATGGCGAGTTTTATAATCAAGGATGGTTGCTCGCCATGCCCGTTTGCCGCTCGTGATGCCATTTTTCGATGTGCTCGCTGATATGCCGCAGCATGCCCTCGCGCGCCTCCTCGGCGGCGCGCTCGATGGTGCAATTGAAGGCGTAGTCATCCGCCGAACCGTGGCTCTTCACCACGATGCCCTTCAGGCCGAGAAAGCTTGCGCCATTGTAGCGGCGATGATCTACCCGGTGCTTGAAGGAATTGAGCACCGGCATCGCCACCAGTGCGGCGAGCCTGGTGAATAGGTTGCGGCTGAATTCTTCGCGCAGGAATCCTCCCAGCATCTGCGCCAGCCCTTCGGTGGTCTTGAGCGCAACATTGCCGACGAACCCGTCGCACACCACGACGTCGGTGGTGCCCTTGAAGATGTCGTTGCCTTCGACATTGCCGTAGAAATTCAGGTCGCTGGCGCGCAGCAATTCGGCGGCCTGCTTGACCACCTCGTTGCCCTTGATGTCTTCGCTGCCGATATTCAGCAGGCCGATGCTGGGGTCGGGTTTGTGCTCCAGCGCAGTGACCAGCGTGGAGCCCATCAGCGCGAATTGCAGCAAATGCTCGGCAGTGCAATCGGTGTTGGCGCCCAGGTCCAGCATGCAGATCTGGCCTTTTTTGGTCGGCAGATACGAGGCGATCGCGGGGCGGTCAATACCGGGGATGGTTTTCAGCACATAACGCGCCGTCGCCATCAGCGCGCCGGTATTGCCGGCGCTGATGCAAGCGGATGCCTCGCCATTCTTGACCAGGTTGATGGCAACCCGCATGGAGGAGTCTTTCTTGTTGCGCAAGGCCAGTTGTGGGGACTCGTCCATGCCGACCACTTCGCTCGCCGCGTGGATGCGCAGGTTTGGCCCGATGGAAGCCTTGATGGCGCGCAGCTCGGTCTCGATGGCATCGGGCAGGCCGACCAGCACGATGGTGTCGCTGGGGTTCTTCCGCAGGTATTCCACCGCGGCGGGTATGGTGACGTGTGTTCCATGGTCACCGCCCATGGCGTCAATGGCTATCGTGACATCCACCGGGCGATCCTCGCAACGCTGTGATCAAAGGAAGGAGAGGCACAAACTAACGGACATGGCGGCAACGCCACCATAGAACGCCGCCGTGTCCGTTCCCTCTCTCCTACCACTCCCCCCCAGGGGAAGAGTGATGTGGTGTCGCTTCGCGACGTTCAGGTTAACGCGCTGCATCCTGCATACCGGACACATCAGCTACCGCAAGGCGATATCAGTCGGCCTTGGTCTTGACAACTTTTTTGCCGCGATAGTAACCGCTCGGGCTGATGTGGTGGCGCAGGTGCGGCTCACCGGTAGAGGGCTCAACCGCCAGCGCCGGGTTGGTCAAAAAATCGTGCGCACGGTGCATTCCACGCTTGGATGGGGACTTCTTGTTCTGCTGAACTGCCATGTTAACTCCTTACAAAAACCAATAAATCCAACAATAAAAATCCAAAGGGTACCTCTAGAAATTCAGATTTCGTCATTGGTGAAACAACTAGCCATTCCACTAAGCGCGATGAAACATGCGCTAAGTGGCTGGTTATCCGGCGAAGGCCGGAATCCAGTATTTTGCGAGCATCCGCTTCGCGGATTGCCTGCTTACTCCACTTCAATAGACTGGACACCGGCCTTCGCCGGTGTGACGAATTTTTAGAGACACCCTAAAGTCTACTCAATTTTCAATCCTGCCAGAGCCGCAAAGGATTTTCTTTCCGGCTCTGACCTATCCATGCCTCCCGCTGCCGGCTGGCAGGCGCCTGGTGGATGCTTCGGCGCAAATGGCAGGCTCAGCAATATCTCTTCCTCCACCAGTGCAAGCACGTCCATATGCTTATCCGCCTGAATGCTGTCCAATTCGTCTTCCTCGATGGAAGACTCGTCCAGTTCCCCTCCCTGCACCAGCAGCAGGCGCGAAACCAGTTTCACCGGATATGCCAGGGCATTCAGGCAGCGCTGGCAGCGCAACTGGCACATGCCGTCCAGCGCTACTTCCAGCTTCAGCTTGCCATCCTTGTCCTGAAAGCCGCGCACTACATAGCCGATACTTCCCCTTCGACTGTGCTCAGGACAGGCTTCCGGAGCAGCCAGCATATCCTGCAGCCGGGGCATTTCAGACACCGGTATTTCACCGCGCAATTCCCTGCCGTTGCGGGCAAAGTCCAGGCTATCAATGAAATGCCGTGCAAACATGAGGCGCGCATGATATATATTTCGGGTATCACTGTCAAAAAAGCAGATGGAATGAATCCTCAGCCGCTTGTTCTCGCCTCCACTTCGATTTACCGCCGCGAATTGCTGGATCGCCTGCAAATCCCGTTTCAAACTGCCGCACCCGATGTGGACGAAACCCCGCTTCCCGGCGAGAGCGCCAAACAAACCTCCTGGCGGCTTTCGCGGGAAAAGGCGCATGCAGTGGCCGCAAATTACCCGGATGCGCTGATCATCGGCTCGGATCAGGTCGCGCTGCTGGGGGAGCAGCAGATGGGCAAGCCCCTCACCCACGACAACGCGGTACGCCAACTGCGCGCCATGCGCGGCAAGAGTGTGGTCTTTTATACCGCGCTGACCCTGCTGAACACGCGCTCCGGAGAAATGCAGACCGAAGTTGCGGAAAACCGCGTAAGCTTCCGCGAGCTCAGCAACGACGAGATCGAATCCTATCTGCGCAAGGAGCAGCCCTACCACTGCGCAGGCAGCGCAAAATCGGAAGGGCTGGGCATCGCGCTGATCAGCCGGATGGAAGGGGGCGATCCCAATGCCCTGGTCGGCCTGCCTCTCATTTTGCTGGTGGGCATGCTAAAAAAACAGGGTGTTTCTGTTTTGTAAGCTATACCCAACTATCTGTTGTTGCAGGGGGTGCCGCGAATTAAGTTGCGATGCACTAACGTTTCTGGTATTAAAGCGCGTTTCAAAATTTTGTTAGCACGTTTTTGGAGAGATAAATGCCGGTACAACCCACCAAGCCAGTCACCCCTTACAAGTCCAAGAAGGGGGAGTCTTATATGAATCCCAAGCAACTGGGTCACTTTCGCACCATCCTCAACGACATCAAGCTCGGGCTGGGCGAAGACATAGACCGCACGGTGCATACCATGCAGGATGAGGCCACCGTGTTTGCCGACCCGAACGACCGCGCCAGCCAGGAATCTGATGTGAGCCTGGAATTGCGCAACCGCGACCGTGAACGCAAACTGATCAAGAAAATCGACGAAATGATGGCCAAGATAGACAGCGGCGACTATGGCTATTGCGAGAAATGCGGCGTGGAAATCGGGCTTAGCCGCCTGGAAGCGCGGCCAACCGCAACGCTGTGCATAGATTGCAAGATGCTGGACGAAATCCGCGAAAAACAAGTCGCCAGATAATTTGCCGGTATCAAGATTCAAATAAGAATCGGCCAGATGGCCGATTTTTGTTTTTATCAATTGAACCTAAAAATCGTAATTCAAGCCACAGAGTTCACAGAGCACACAGAGAGGGTGGCAGTTTTGCCAGGTTCTTCCGCTTACCCGGTTAGTGAGCCAGTTCCTTTTTTCAACCGCCGTTTTTTCCTCTGTGATCTCTGTGTTCTCTGTGGCTAACTGTTTTTTTCCAGGTTGAACAGCGCACGCAACTTGTTTTGATCCGGCTGCCGCACCACTCCTTTTTCAGTGATGAGCGCGGTCACCAGTTCAGCCGGAGTCACGTCGAACGAGGGGTTGCGTATCGAAACCCCTTCCGCCGCCCAGTGATAATCGCGGAAGCCCTTGACCTCATCGGCTGAGCGTTCCTCGATGGGGATGTCCGCGCCGCTGGCGATGTTCATGTCTATCGTGGACAGCGGACAGGCCACATAGAACGGAATGTTGTGACGCCGCGCCAGCGCCGCCACCATGTAAGTGCCGATCTTGTTCGCCACGTCACCGTTGGATGCCACTCGGTCGGTACCCACCACCACCGCGTCTATCTCGCCGCGCGACATCATGAAGCCCGCCATGTTGTCGGTGATCAGCGTGACCGGGATATTCTCCTGCACCATCTCCCACGCGGTCAGCCGCGCGCCTTGCAGGAAGGGGCGCGTCTCGTCGGCGATCACGGAGATTTTTTTGCCCGCCTCCACTGCCGAGCGGAACACGCCGAGCGCGGTACCCCAGCCCGCAGTGGCCAGCGCCCCGGCATTGCAATGAGTCAGCACGCGCGCGCCGTCCGCCAGCAATTCCGCGCCCATCGCACCCATCGCGCGGTTGATGCGGATATCCTCGGCGAGGATTTCATGCGCCTCGGCCAGCAGGCGTTGCGCCACGGCGGCATTGCTCTGTCCCTTCACGCTCTCCCACACACCGCGCATCCGCTTCAATCCCCAGAACAGGTTCACCGCCGTCGGGCGGCTTTGCGCCAGCACGGTGAAACCGGCTTCCATGCCCGCATTAAACCGAGCGGCATCATCCGCCCGTTCGTGGTGAGGTATCGAACCATAATGGGCATGCTCCGATTCCTTGCCCTTCGATACCTCAGGGCGAACGGACAACCGCAACGCCTCCAGCGCCACCCCATACGCCGCCGCCACGCCGATGGCCGGCGCGCCGCGCACCACCATGCTGCGTATGCCCTCGGCCACCGAGGCAGCGGAGTCATAGGCCAGGTATTCAAACGAAGCGGGCAGGATGCGCTGGTCTATCATCTCCAGCTTGTTGTCTATCCAGCGCAAGGTTTCGACTTTCATTGTTGCGTTCCTATTTGTAGGGTGGGCAACCCGTTGCCCACCGATTCATTCAATCTCCGCGTGGGCACGATGTGCCCACCCTACCTGGCTATTCCAGTTCTATTTCGAAGGTCAAACAAGGCGGCGACGAGCGAACGACGCTGACAGTGCGCTTGGCACGGCTATAACCAGCGACTTGGCTATCGCTTATTGATAGCTTAGTCGAATGGCTAGTAGTTCCATCAGGAGTGAGTAAGGAAGTCAACGCAGTTTCACCGATGAAATAGAATTGGAATTAATCGCCTTCGAACTCGCATAGAGCAAACACCTTCTGCCCGTGCTTCTCCAGTCGCTTGCGCCCGCCGATGTCCGGCAGATCTATGATGAAACAGCATTCAACAACTTCGCCGCCCATCTTCTCGATCAGCTTGCAGGCCGCTTCCGCCGTGCCTCCGGTGGCGATGAGGTCGTCTACCAGCAGCACTTTCTCGCCTTTCTCGATCGCATCGGTATGGATCTCGATGCGGTCGGTGCCGTATTCGAGTTCGTAGTCATGGCCGATGGTTTCCGCGGGCAGCTTGCCCTTCTTGCGGATCGGAATGAAACCCTTGCCCAGCACATAGGCCAGCGGCGCTCCAATAATGAAACCGCGCGATTCGATGCCCGCGACCTTGTCTATTTTCATGCCGGCATAACGGCGCGCCAGTTCGTCTATGGTGATGCGCAGGCCGATGGGGTCCTTAAGCAGAGTGGTGATGTCGCGGAACATGATGCCCTGCTTGGGGTAATGCGGAACGGTGCGGATTCTGGATTTAATTGGCATTTATCTCTCCTCGGAAACAGTTTATACAATCCTTTTGAACTTCATAAATCAATTCCCGTCTTGCGGATGGGCAAAACCGATGAAACAATCCAGCCAGCAAGCATCCTTCAACTCAACAGAAATTCGGATCACCCTGGATTGCCACGGCCCTGCGGGTCACGCAATGACAGGCCTCCCGCCAGGCAACCCACCTTCCCCCGTCATTGCGAGGAGGCGGAGCCGACGAAGCAATCCAGAAAGTTTCTACTGCATCAGCGCGCTCAATCCGGTTAATAGGTTATCCGGGTTGAATAGAACAGGCAATTTTCATGGCTTGCCCAGCGATGCCTCAAACTTCTCAATCGGCACCGGCTTGCCGAACAGGTAGCCCTGAAACACATGGCAACCGTGCTTATCCAGAAATTTCTGCTGTGCCTCGGTTTCCACCCCTTCGGCAATCACGTTCAGCCCTAAAGCCTGTGTCATCGCGATGATGGTCTGCACGATGGCGGCATCATTGGGGTCGCTGGTGATGTCGCGCACGAAAGATTGGTCAATCTTGATTTGATCCAGTGGCAGGCGTTTCAGGTATTGCAGAGAAGAATAACCGGTGCGGAAATCGTCCATCGAGAAACTTACGCCAAGCATTTTTATTTCACGCATCTTGGCGATGGTGTCCTCGATGTTTTCCAGCACGGTGCTTTCGGTCAATTCCAGCTTGAGGCGTGAAGGCTTCGCGCCGCTTTCCAGCAGCACGCGCTGCACCTGGGCGGCAAAATCAGCCTGATGGAATTGTTTGGCGCTGACGTTCACCGCCAGCGTCAGGTCGCGGGTCTGTGCTTCATGCTGCCATGCCTTGAGTTGGGCGCAGGCGGTTTGCAGCACCCACAAGCCAATTGGCACGATGAGTCCGGTTTCTTCGGTCAGCGGGATGAATTGCATAGGCGAAACCAGGCCGCGTTCCGGGTGTTCCCAGCGCAACAATATTTCAGCGCCCAACGGGTGGCACAGGCTATCCACCTGTATCTGGTAATACAGACGGAATTGCTGCCTGGCGAGCGCCTGGCGCAGATCCCCTTCCAGGGCAGTCCGCGTATCCAATACCTTTTGCATCTGCGGATCAAAAAAGCGTGTGGCGTTTCGCCCCGCCGCCTTGGCCTGGTACATGGCGACATCGGCGTGCTTGAATAAATCTTCCATGCTGTCCAGATGGCCACAAAATATACTGATGCCGATGCTGGACGTAACGTAGCACTCGTAATTTTTCAGCATATAGGGCCGAGCCAGCTCGTTGCGAATCTTTTCCGCGACCAATTCTACTTGGATGGCCGCCTCATCCGGCTGGGTGCTCAATTCTTCGAGCACCACCACGAACTCATCGCCGCCCAGCCGTGCCAAGCTGTCACCCTCGCGCACGCAGCTCTGCAGCCGGTTCGCTACCTCGACCAGCAACAGGTCACCCATCGCATGGCCCTGAGTGTCATTGATGGTCTTGAAATGATCCATATCCAGAAACAGCAACGCACCATGACGGCCGCTGCGCACGCTGACCGCTATCGCCTGCTGCAAACGGTCCAGCAACAGGCGACGGTTCGGCAGTTTGGTCAGCGGATCGTAGAAGGCAAGCTGGTAAATCTTCTGCTCGTCCAGTTTGCGTTGGCTGATGTCGCTGGACACAGCGACGTAGTGTGTCAGCTGATGGTGGCCGTCGTAAACCGCGGTGATGGTCATGTACTTCGGATATATCTCGCCATTCTTGCGTTTATCCCAGATCTCTCCCGACCACTTGCCGATGCTGAGCAACTCCGACCACAAGGCCTGGTAGAACGCCTTGTCGTGCCGGCCGGACTTGAGTATGCGCGGATTTTTTCCAATCATCTCTTCCGCACTGTAGCCGGAAAGATTTTCGAAGGCATGATTGACGCGCAGGATGTTCGCATCCGGGTCGGCAATCAGGATGGCCTCCTGGGTTTCAAACGTGGCGGCGGCAATGCGCAAGTGTTCCGCCGCAAGATATTGTTCGGTGATGTCTTGCACCGCACCCACCGAACGCAATGGCTTGCCCGCTCCATCAAACTCGGTGATGCAGTGCTCGCGCAGCCACTTGATGCGACCGTCCGCAAACCGCAGCCGGTGCACAATATCGTAGGGCTGGCGGTTCTCCAGCGACTGCGTATAGGCCTGATTCACCATCTCGCGATCATCCGGATGAATCACATCCAGGAAATTCTCGTAGGATGGCGAGAACTGGGCCGGATCAAGCTCGAATATCCGGTAGACCTCATCCGACCATTTCAGCTCACCGCCCACCAGATCCAGTTCCCAGCTGCCCAATTGCCCCAATCGCTGCGCTTCGTTGAGCAGCTCCTGATTGTGCAGCAGCTCAAGCTGGGCAAGTTTGTATTCGGTCACGTCATGCAGGAACACAATGAGACAATTCGTCTCCGCAATGAAAGAAGTGGACACCTCGATATCGATCAGATGCCCGTCGCGATGGCGGTGCCTGGTTTCAAAACGGTCATATCCCCGCTCAACAACGCGCCGGATGTGGGCGGCAACGGCTTCGGGTGTTTGCTCTATGGCCTCGAATTTGGAGACATGCGCGCCGACAACCTCATCCATGGCATAGCCGATTATATGGCAATAAGCGTCATTGGCCTCGACGATATGGCCGGATTGATCCACCTTCCAGAATCCTTCGCCCGAGGTATTCAGCATCACCCGCAATTCTCTGAGTGCTCTGGCCTCCTGCTGCCGCGCAGTTTGCAGCTTCTCCTCGGCCTGTTTGCGTCTGGTGATATTGTGAATGAAAGCGCTGAATTCATGCTTGCCCGCCATTTTGAGTGGGGCAATGGACAATTCGACGGGAAACTGATGGCCGTCGCGATGCAAGCCCAGAAACTCGACCCGTGAATTCAGGATAGGCCCCTCGCCGGAGAGCAGGAAACGCTTCAGGCCGTTGGCATGCGCCTCGCGGTACTGGGGCGGGATGATCGTTTCGCTCAGCATCCGCCCCACCGCTTCCTCGCGGCTCCAGCCGAAAGTCTTTTCCGCCTGGCTGTTCCAGCCGATGATGATTCCTTCGGCATCCATCTGCACCACAGCAGCTATGGCGTTCTCGATGGTGGCGCGCAAGCGCGCGTCATCTTCCCGGCGCGCTTCAAGCATGGCACTGAGTCCATCGGCCATTTTGTTAAAGCTGTCGCCTATCTTGCTGAGCTCATCTTGCGTGTGGAGCTTGACCCGCACGCTCAGGTCGCCTTCGGCAATGGTGTGTGCGGCATGGATCAGTGCTTTAATGCTGCCGATAATGGCGTAGTAGATGCTGACCGAGATATAGACCACCAGCAGGAACAGCAGCATGGCTGTGTTGACAGTTATGAATAACGTCTTTTTCGCCTGGGCAATACGCGCCTCGATGAGATTTCTGGTTGTTGGCAGCAGGGATTCATACATTTGCGTGTAGCCTTTGTCGATCTCCGCAGTGGACATGTCCAGGAAGACACCCGGAGGCGTGGCAAAATGACCGGCGATGATGTCTGACTCCACAATGCCGGTAATCTGCTGCGCCGAACCGGCAATGCCGCCATATGCCGCCAAGAGTGGCTCCCGCACCGCCGGATTGTAGCGGCCAGTCTTCTCAAGATTGGTCTTGAGCTCAGCGAGCGCACTGGCAAATCCGCCTATCAGGGAGTTAAGTTGGGCCTTTTGGGATTCGGTGATCTGCTTCCTGGACAGAATGCCGGTGCCATATGCACGTAGCTGCCCAAGATGCTCAAGCGCATGTGGCAGTCTGTTGACGGTGGTATCGATCATGTAGAACGTGGCGACTTCCGTGTCCAGGGTCAGTGCATATTCATCGGCGACAGATACCTCGAATAAATGAATATCTTCGATCAGGCGGGTATGCGCGGCGAAGTTCTCGGCCACCGTCCAGTGGAGCCCCTCTTTGCGCAGCCGCTCCCAGCCTGCCTTGATGTTCCGGAAGTCTTCGTCCGAGGTCAGTGCGGGGGGCAGCGCCTCCTCCATGGCCCTGAATGCCTCGGCGGCTTCCTTTTCCGTGGCGGCACGCCTGTCCTTATAGGCATCGCCGTCACCGAGCAGGGTGGCCGAGAGCCCACGGTGCAGCTGGATGGCTTGCGCGGTTCGGGAAATCGGCTCGATCAGCGCGAGGCCCTGCAGTTCCCGCTGCGAGGGCTGGATAACCCGTTCAAGGCTGACAAACAGGCTGTACACCACCACGGCGATCGCGACCAGGGACACCACCCACAGTAATGTGAATTTTTTGGTGTAACCCATGCGGTTCAGCAGGGCGGTGGTAGGGTAAAAAAATCTCTGCATTATTTTATATTTTCGTGCGGATTCAAGTTCAAAGTGCAACCGCATAACGCCTACATAACAATACGGTTGGCCGCTGCTATTTCGCGCGTTATTCTGCCACAAACACAAGCCTGGCATTGTAAAAAACGCGATTATGACGGGCGCTTCGCAACACCTTATAATTGAACCCTCAACTTGCCCCGCATATTCGGAGATACTGCCATGCCGCATAATCTGTTTAATGCCCGCCAGTCTTTCAACCTCGCCAACGGCAAACAAGGCACGCTGTATTCGCTGCCCGCGCTGGAAGCCGCTGCCATTGGAAAAATTTCGCGCCTGCCGGTTTCCATCCGCATCGTGCTGGAAGCGGTGCTGCGCAATTACGATGGCAGGAAAATCTCCGAGGCGCATATCCGCCAGCTGGCCAACTGGCAGCCGAACGCGCCGCGCACCGAGGAAATCCCGTTCGTGGTGGCGCGCATCGTGCTGCAGGATTTCACCGGCGTGCCGCTGCTGGTTGACCTCGCGGCGATGCGCGATGCCGCCGCAAAGATGGGCCGCGACCCGAAAATCATCGAGCCGCTGGTGCCGGTGGACCTGGTGGTGGACCACTCGGTGCAGGTGGACTACTACAACCGCCCGGATGCGCTGCAGCTCAACA
>ORMF010563604.1_pt1 | contig 15945 bp, 14 predicted proteins | sample 1779871 | NCBI WGS metagenome assembly ORMF01 (sample SAMEA104232316, study PRJEB22302) | groundwater metagenome | biome: forest; feature: aquifer; material: groundwater | place: USA | collected 2011-08-07 | depth 5.4 m
AGCTATGGCGTCATCCGTTGAGGTTTGCGGTGGGGACACTGGTCGTCGTGTTAGGGGGGTGGTTCGTGGTATATCCCCGCTATGTGGTGCTCGCCGACATCGAGAAAAAAATTATCGAAGAGAAAGAACGGAACGCAAAGTTAGATGGTGTATTAGAGCGTCTGCGCACGTTTATTACGAATTATGAAGAGTTCAAAGCTCAAAGTGATATCACGGTTTTCGACGCGCTCCTTCCCCAATCCATGGATATTGTTCAAATTTTTTCCGATATCCATTATTTTTCAAAAGCCGCACATATTGACCCAAAAAGCATTGCGATTGCTACCGATAAAGCAGCTAATACTAAAGCTGTTTCCTCTATTCCTGGTGTGCAATCTCTCAATATTAATGTTTCTTTCCTTCATCCACCAACATATACTAATTTCAAGACTCTACTAGGCATGCTGGAAAAGAGCATTCCGTTGTACGACATTGATAAAATTACCATCGATGCAGGTTCCTTAGAAGAAAGCGATCCACGCGTGACATCATTTGTGATTAAGACATATTATTACCCCGGGGCTGTTGTCACTAAACCCGTAGTACAATAATTTTAATATGCTCCTTCCACAGCGTCTCACAAAAATTCAAAGTATGGTTGTTGTTGGGGGTGTTATTATCGCCTTGGCAGTAGTTGTTTGGTATCTGCCAGCATTTTTCCCTGAGGAATTCCATCCCGAAACCATTGCTCCCGAAACAACGAGCAAGGCAGCGATTTATGAACAGCGTCGGATTAAGATTCTTTTTTCAATCAATGATACGTTGCAAGACCCGCGATGGAAAAATCTTCAAGTGTTTGGAAAACCTGTCAAAACTATTCCGTTGGGGCGTTCCAATCCATTTGCCCCTCTTCCCAGTACCGGATCCTCAACGTCGAATCTTCCTCCTGAACTCATCCGTCAAAGTACTCAAGAGGCAACCCCATAGTACATGATTAACTCAATTCCAGACCTCGTCATTACGAGCCGTGCGCCTGTCCGCCTTTGGCGGGAAGTCATGCCAAAGGCAGATCAGCCTCTGGCTGACAATCCACAATATTGTCATTCTGGCTTGACCAGAATCCGATCGTGGATCGCCACGGTCGGCATGGCCTCCCTCGCGATGACTCAACAAGCCATATGAACACATTTATTACATTCCCCGATCTTTTGCGAGAGCGCAAACTCTTGACTGACGATGTGATTGCCAGCGTCCAGGCAGAGGCGCTCAAATTCAAGATCAGCTTTGAACAGCAATTGGTGACTCAGAAGCTGATGAAGGAAGATGACATTGCGAAACTGAAAGCCGAGTATACAGGGTTGGAAACAAAAGACCTTTCTGATACACCGATTGATCAAAAAATGGTAGAGATCATCCCAGAAGATGTTGCGGAGCATTATCAGGTGGTCGCCTTTGGTGGCAACGAAACCGAACTCTTTGTGGGGATTGTGGACCCATTGGATTATCAGGCTACCGAAGCGGTGCAATTTTTAGCCAAGGAACGACGCAAAATACCCCACTTTTATGTTATCACATCGGCTAATTTACAAAATGCACTCAAAAAATATCGGATGTTAGGGAAAGAAGTGACCGAGGTTGTGGAGGAAGCGGAAGAAAAGATGAAAGCCCCCGAGAAAGCATTGGGCGCGGAAGAAAAGAAAATGGAGGAAATCATTCGTTCAGCGCCGGTTTCAAAAATCGTGACCATGATTTTACGATTTGCCGTGGATAACCGCGCCAGTGACATTCACATTGAGCCCATGGGGGAAGAAAAAACGCGTGTGCGGTATCGTATTGACGGCGATATGCGCACATCGTTGGTGCTTCCCGGACAGCTTCATGCATCGCTGGTGAGTCGCCTTAAAGTGCTTTCGAATCTCAAACTCGATGAAACTCGCGTCCCCCAAGACGGACGCATTAAATTTCAAACAGAGAATCAGGTGATTGATTTGCGGTTATCAACACTCCCCTTGACGGGTCGAGAAAAAGTCGTGATGCGCGTATTGGATTCTTCCAAAGGCGTTCCCACACTCAAAGCACTTGGCTTTCGGCCGGGCTACATTGGCCTTATGGAGCGCAACATCAGTAAGCCCCATGGATTGTTTTTGATTACAGGGCCCACCGGCAGCGGAAAAAGCACCACGCTCTATGCTGCGCTGAATTCCGTGACCGACGACACCGTGAATGTGGTGACTATGGAAGATCCGGTCGAATATACCATTCCCGGCATTAACCAGTCGCAAGTCAACCCTGATGTGGGGCTTACGTTTGCTGCTGGGCTTCGGTCAATCTTACGGCAAGACCCCGATATCATCATGGTGGGGGAAATTCGTGATGGTGAAACCGCGTCGTTAGCCGTGCAGGCGGGCCTTACTGGCCATCTCGTATTTTCCACATTGCACACCAACGACGCCTTTGGCGCGGTCCCTCGGCTCATTGATATGGGGCTTCAGCCGTTTTTACTGGTGTCGACCCTCAACCTCGTCATGGCACAACGCCTCGTGCGCACGATTTGTGATAAATGCAAAGAAGAGAATGAGTTGCCCAGTACGATTATTGCGGAAATTACCAAAGAGTTGGAAACCGTGCCCAAAGACATGATCACCGCGCAGTTTCCCACGGGCTCGATTATCGTCAAGTCCTACAAAGGCAAGGGGTGTACACGGTGCGCCAATACCGGCTACAAAGGCCGCACCACGGTGGCAGAATATATTGAAATGACAAGGGAACTTCAAAAAATTGTGGTGGAGGGGAATAACGCCGAGAAAGTTCGCGAAGAAGTCCAGCGACAAGGCATGATTACCATGAAGCAAGACGGCATCCTAAAGGTCCTTGCGGGGATCACAACCATGGAAGAGGTGATTGCGGTAACGGTCGGTTGAGCTGTCTAGCTTGCTAGCTGACTAGCTTTCTAGGATATGACGGAAATAAACGGATACAAGAACCTTATTGTTTGGCAGAAATCGATGGACTTAGCCCGATTAGTGTATCTGTTAACAGAGAGGTTTCCCAAAAATGAAATGTACGGACTTACTTCTCAAATACGAAGAGCGGCAGTTTCGATGCCTTCTAACATCGCGGAGGGACGATTGCGGTTTCATAGGAAAGAATACCTACATTTTCTTTCAATCGCGTTTGGTTCAGGCGCAGAGTTGGAAACACAACTGACACTTGCGAGAACGTTGCCTGGAATGGACCATCTGGAGTATGGTGAGGTAGAAAATTTGTTGAATGAGGTGATGCGTATGCTCAACGCAATGATCGCGAAAATGGGCGTTGAAACCCCTAGTCAGCTAGAAAGCTAGTCAGCTAGAAAGCCCTGTTATGTTTTTCGAATATAAGGCGCGAAATTTGAAAGGAGATAGTTTAGAAGGAGTGGTGGAGGCCGCCAGTGAAAATTCTGCGGCCGAGATTTTGCGCGAAAAAGAGTTCGTGGTCGTGAGCCTTGTCCCGCAACGCGCTGGTGTGACCGCCATGAAGTCGGGAGTCAAGGGTTTTCGTAATCGGGTTAAGGAGAAGGACTTGGTGGTGTTTTCTCGGCAACTGGCGGTGATGATCGCTTCGACGGTGCCCATTGTGCAGGCATTGAAGATTTTGGTGGAGCAAACACAAAGCAAGGGGTTGAAGCACGTCATTTCGATGATGGTCGATGATGTGGATGGCGGCATGAAATTTTCTGAAGCTCTTGCACGGCACCCCAATGCATTTAGTAGTTTTTTTGTTTCCATGGTAAAAGCCGGCGAAACATCCGGCAAATTGGACGAAACACTCAATTATTTGGCCGAGCAGCAGGAACGCGACCATGAATTACTTTCCAAAATAAAAGGAGCCATGATGTATCCGGCGTTTATCATTTTTGCCATGATCGTCGTGAGCATTGTCATGATGGTGTACGTGGTGCCCCAACTCACCGGCATGCTTATCGAGTCGGGTGTTGAATTACCACTCCCGACCAAGGTCCTCATTTGGATGAGTAATTTCTTGGGGAAGTTTTGGTGGACATTGCCCATCATCGCCGTTGGGTGTATTGCTGGCTTCCGCGCCTACGCCAAAACGATTTCGGGACGGATGTCTATTGATACGGTAAAAATAAAGCTGCCGATTATCGGCACAATGTTGGGGAATATTTACCTTGTTCAATTTACGCGGTCGCTTTCCACCCTCATGGTCGGCGGTGTGCCACTAGCCCAGGCTCTCGAAATTGTGGCCAATGTGGTCGGGAATATGGTGTGGCGGAAGATGCTCATGGACACAACGACCGCGGTGCGCGAAGGCTATACCGTGTCGAGTCAACTGCTCTACAATAAAAATTTCCCCAAAACTGTTGCCCATATGATTAGTGTGGGGGAGCAAACCGGCCGGCTCGAAGAAATTCTCAAAACACTCACAAATTACTATACTAAAGAGACCGACACCTTGATTGATGGGATGTTAAAGTTGATTGAGCCGGTACTCATGGTGGTGATGGGAGTCGGCGTGGCAGGTATGGTCATGGCTATTCTTTTGCCGATGTTCTCACTTATCAATGCTGGATAGTGCCACGGTATCATTGTATGCTATAATACATTGTGAACTGTGGATAAGTCATTATAATTTTTTTCTCATTTCTTATCATTTTTTTAAGCATTTTATGAAAACAATGCGAAAGGGTTTTACCCTTCTGGAATTATTGGTGGTGATTGCCATCATCGGTATCTTGGCGTCGATCGCAACCGTATCATTCAATAGTGCCAGGGCAAAGGCCAGGGACGCAAAGAGAGTGTCCGATTCCAAGGGAGTCCAGTCCGCAATAACGCTGTACGTTGATGATTTGGGTGCACTTCCACTAAAAGGATCAGGAGCATCAGGCTGGTCAGGGAATGATAAATTGTGCGCAGACTATGAAACTTGCGGCACAGGCGCAACAAAATATCTTGACGTTGCACCAACTGGTAAATGGTATCTCGAGCCGGTCACCGGGACCGCCGTATCATCATGGGGCGCGTGGTATACAACATTAGAAAATAATAGTTCTGCCATTACCGGTTGTACCACAAAAAAAGATCTTTATACAAGATTTGATTATGATGAAAAGAATAAAGCGGTATCAAACTCAACTTTGTTTTGTCAGTAATTGTGAGATAGTTAATAAAACCCCTCTCAAACTGAGAGGGGTTTTATAATACATAGACAGTTATTTTTTTGGAGAAACGACCTTATCTAAATGGTATTTTTTTAGTTTACTAATATATTCTTTGAGTGAATATTTTTCTTGTTCGGACATGAACATTTGTTCAATGGTATGATCATTGTATCGAACAATCGTATCAACAAGGACTTGTTGGGCCTTTTGTGGTTTCTTATTCAAGATATAAGCGGTCGCCATTGTCTCGGTGCCATACGGATTTTGTGGGTTTAATGCGCGTGCGGTTTCTAGTTCCTTTATTGCTTCACCGAGAAAGGAGTGTTGTGAAGATGTTCCGAAAAAATACATTTCTCCTAAGCGAAAATGCGCGGTGGAATACTCTGGATGTATGCGGACGGCGCGCTGTGCCCAATAGATCATTCGTTCAATGTTTATTTTAGCGTCCCCTTGATTGTTCCATAAGAAATTACGATAATGGTCTGCGGCGAAAATGGCATATTCGGCATTGATGGGGTTTTGTTTTGTTGCTTGAAGTGCATATTGTAATGATTGTTCTGAATGTTTTCCTTGAGAATTAATCATCTCTATAGCAGTTGACGAGGCAAGATCGGCGTTGGCAAAAAATAAGAGGAATACTAAAGTTGCTATACCTAACATTGAGACACTCCCAACAACCAACGGGTGAGAAACCATTTTCATCGAGTAATGCTGTAAGCGACCCAATAGTCCTGTATATACCCCAATTTCTATAAAAAATACATAAAGAAGTGTTGGTACTTCCATGTCAACATCGAGGAGTATGTGGGTGAACCCGCCGATGATTCCTGTTAGGAGTCCGATTTGAAGCGGGGATAAACGCCTTGAATGTTCTTTGTCAATGAGCATTCTCCATGATTGGATGAAAATTATAGCCAATAGCGCAAGAAAGAAGATGATTGCAATGATCCCCATTTCCGACAGAATGAGAATAATAATATTATGAGGAGAAATACTCATGCTCCACGGGTGGCGCTGAAATTTTCGGCCGATAATTGAATAATTGCCTGGCCCAGCACCAAGGAGTGGATAGAGCTGAGTGATCTTGAGCCCTGCTCGCCAGTATTCTAATCGGTTGGTGATGGAAGCGGTGGGGATTCCTGATGAAGATTGAATGGCGGAGAGCTCATTGGTCTGTTGTTTTGTCGTTTGTTGGGATTCCCAGAGGACGTATAATGATGTTGTGATGAGAACGCTGATGATGCCAACGACCAACAGCCGAATTATCCAGGCTCGTGGCGGAATCCAGCGGCGTTGTGCCGATCGAGCGCTCAGAATGGTCATGATTATTAACTCAAGCGCCACTGCTAACCACGAAGCTTGCGAAAAGGTAAAAAATAGTGACGACAGTAGGAGTGCGGTGATGATACTTCCCACCCACGTCCATTTCGAAGGTGTGGCAAGGGTCCACGTGAGAAAGAGCGGGAGAATCAATACAATATACCCACCGTAAATATTCCTCCATCCAAAAGCCGCATCAATTCCTTCGCTCAAATATTGCACTGTAGGCAGTTCGATAAGGCCTCTGCCGAGTACTGCCAAACTCGCAACGATAATTCCGCTTATGATGATTCTGAGGCTTGTGGTGCGCCTGCAGAGCTGCCACAGTAGGGGAATCAGTAAGAGGGCGGCAATCCATCGGCTTCCGACCACAATACTATTGAACCAGTAGACTGATGTGGCCGTAGAAGCCAGAATGGTCGCGATAAGCCCGAGAATGGCACAACCCATGGCGGTTTGTTTGGGGTTTGGGTATCGGCGGGTCACTAGTGCAATGAGAATAATGCTCAGGAAACTAGCCGTGACCAACATGCCAGCCCATAGTTGAGTGCTCTTCCAGCCCATAAGGCTGGTGATAATCACCAGGGCCGCAATGCCGAAGGCCAACAGGTCGTCAATCCACTCCTCCCGTGAGCGTGAAGCAACCTGCTTTTGTATTCTATGTACGATACTGAACATATTTTTTTGAATTACGAAGCCCCTTTCTTGTCATCCTCGGGCCACCGCAGCGTGCGGGGTCCCGCTGGCGGCGGTGACTTGACCCGAGGATCCAGAAAAAAATCGTGGATTCCCGCTCAAGGCGGGAATGACAGCGGCGGCAGTCCCTCCCTTAAGCTGGGGCTTCCTCAGTGTTCCCTCTCCTAGGGTAGGAGAGGGTTAGGGTGAGGTACGTGTTAAGGGGGTTATGAATTGGGAGCCGTAGTTATCAAATCTAAAACGCACCCTTTCGTTTAATAACCAAAGGAATTGTTTTAAGTAAAATCACTAAATCCAAAAGGATTGATTGATTATTGATATAATAGAAATCGTATTCTAAATTTTCCGTGAGTGGATGGTCTTTACGCCCCAGAATTTGCCAAAGGCCGGTGAGTCCTGGTTTGACGCACAGACGTTTTCGTTGCCATGGTTCGTACTCTTCGACAATGAAGGGCATTTCTGGTCGCGGACCCACCAGGCTCATTTCACCCTTGAGAATGTTGATGAGTTGAGGTAATTCATCCAGGCTCGTTTTTCTCAGCCATTGTCCGACACGAGTAATGCGCGTGTCTTGTCCGTTGCGTGGGGCTTCCTGATACAAAGGCGTCTCTGCGAGCATGGTGCGAAATTTATACATCCGAAAAATGGTGCCATTCAGGCCTACCCGTTCTTGAATAATAAAAACGGGCCCCAAAGAATCGCGTTTAATGAGCAGTGCGATGAACGCCCAGAGCGGGAGGGTCGCAACTAGCAAGAGTGATCCCGCGAGTATATCTAAGAAACGTTTACTGAGTTGATAAAATATGTCGGTAGTCGAACGTCTTACATTTAATGAGGGAATGCGATCAATGAGGTACAGACCGCCACGAACTTCCGAGAGAAGCGGAAAAACATTTGTGGCAATTTTGAATTCCACATCGCGTTTTGGACAATCATTGACCAAGGTGAGAATGGTTTCGTATGAGAGAGAAGGGTCAGTGATGTACACTTCAGTGATTACTCGATCTATGATAAGGGAAGGGAGATGATGCATCATTCCAATCACCTCTGGATGTTTTGCATTGTCATCGACGAATCCTACAATTTTATATCCCAATGATGCGTACTCGCGCAATTGCTCATAGACTTGTTTGCCAGGCCTACCAGCCCCGACAATGAGTACATTGGTGACATGGCGACCGTGGCGAATATGCCACTGATGAATAGCGCGAACGAGGGTGCGGCCGGTAGTAATAAATAATAGTGAAAAAGTCCAAAACAGGATAACGATCAGTCGGGAATAGTCGTAACGGGTGAGATATGAGCCGCTCATCAGCAGGAGAAACCAAAAATTGACGGCTAGCACGATCTGATAGAGTTCTCCGAAATGGGTGAGCCGTTGCTTTGGGTGATAGAGGCCGCGAACACCAAAAATGAGAAGGAGAAGAAGGATCCCAAATGGTAAAGCGGTTAAATATGTTTTTAAGGGTTGGATCTCTTGAAGGTAATCCTGAAAGAGTGTCGATGTTCGAAGTATAAAAGCAACGGCAAATGCCGTAATTAAACTTAGGCTATCGGATCCAATGAGCAACAATGTCATACTTTTGTTAGCACTTTTTGATACACCTCGTGTGTAATATTGGCATGCTGGTCCCAACGATAATGTTTGGCAATGTATTGGCTCAACCGTTCAGTCTTTGGAGCACGATAGGCTTTCAAAATTGCTTCGCGTATAGATTCGATCTTGTCGGGTTGACAGTACCACGCCATATCCTTTAAATATTCCTTAGCGAATCCACGATCCGTGCTTACAATATTGCACCCCATTAAACCAGCTTCCAGGTTCACGAGCCCACAGCTTTCCGTCCAGCTTGGGAGTACATGAACGGAGGCGTTGGCATACGCAGAGTAAATCTCTTCACGCGTTGCTTTAGTAATAATGAGGACATTGCTAAGCCCCTTAGCGATTGTTTGGACACCGGCAAAATAGTTTTGATGTGTCGCAATGGGCCTCCCGATGAGAACTACGGGAATATTGATGCCTGTCATGGCTTTGAGTAGATTGATATGATTTTTTATACTCGCAAAGTTGGCAACGCAGAGAATAAAATTATTGCAGTTGTATTTTTTGGAAAAGATTTTTTTATCAACGATGGGTGGGGGATCGACACCGAGATACGCCACGGTATATCCCGGGGTTTCTGGTGTTATGTTTTGTAAGCATTCATATTCTGAAATTGAGTTAACAACAAGGAAATCGCACATTGTAATTAATTTTTTTTGGAGAGTAGAGTATCGTGTCGTCAGGGTTGTCAGCAGTAACTGCGGGTGTCGCAGGCGCGAAAATCGGGCAACATTTTTTATGAATTCTTTAGCGTCTTTGTTTTTTAACCAAGAAAAGATTTGTTGCCAACCGTAACGGCCCTTTTGGTCCCACTCGCTAAAATTCTGGTAGATGGGGGTGAAGATAACTTTTTTTCGAGACCGCTTTGCATTCACGAGTTGTAGCCAACTTTCGTATGGACGAGTGATGTTAAAAATGTGAACAAGGTCGTAAGACGAGACATTTGGCCGGAGTTCAGTAGAGATATCACATAACACCCCTCGTTGGCCAAGGTATTCTTTTGTCCGAAGAATATGGGTCGTATCTCCGCCCGGTCGTGAAAAAAGATCCATACGCGATTGAAGTAAGACGCGCATACTTATTTGCAGTTTTGAAATGGATCTGTTGCGGATTTGGTTTTAACACATAATAATTGAAATGCTCTTCTGGGTTTATTGCGAAGAAACAATTGTGATATATCGGAAATAACCCACCAAAAATATTTTGGCCAGAATTTAAACGCCGCACCCTCTCCCCGTAATGGTTTCCAGCCGCCGATACCGATGACCGTGTACCCTCGTTGTTCCATTTCATCGATAGTCCAACCTGACTTATGGACCTGCCATGGATTATCGTCGTATTCCCCTTGTGGCAAAAAACCATTTGGTGTGAAAATAATGACCTTATGCCTAGCGATTTTCTCCATCATATCTATTAGCCTATTGCCATCTTCCTTGGAAAGATGTTCAATCACATCAGAGGCGAGTACGCAATCAAAAGAATGAGGTTCAAAATTCTTTACAATATCCAATACATCCATGGTAACATAATCATTGTGAATCCTGGACAATCTACTTTTTTCTATACTCGGTTCATGGGCATCGATGCCCATTGAGTAGAGCTTGTGAGAAAAAGATGCTATCGGCGAAGCATCGCCGCAACCAACATTCAGTAGGCTTGAGCAGGTACCCACGGCAGCCCCAAGCTCTTTTGGGTAATCAGAAAAAATTTTCGTATAGATCGATGTTCGTAACCAAGATAATCGTTTAACTTTTGCCATAATTACTAAGCCGTTTTTTTATCTGAAGTAGGATATAAGGGTTCAGAAAACTCGATCGCAACAATTTTGGCAAATTATTTAGATAGAGTTGCACTAATGTCAGAAAAATTTTTAAGAATCCGGTCTGAAAATTGCTAAAACCAAAGTATCCTTTTAATGGCAATGCTTCAAGAGTCTGCGTACCACCACTCGTACCAAATAATCTTTTAATTTCGGAGTAACTGAGGAGATGATACTTCCCCCAGGTACGATGGATATTCATACCAGTTTTATTGAAAATATAATTCCTCACGGTATATTTAGGACTCCACTGATCACTTGGGCCATGTTGAACATCAATCGGAAAGGACTTATTGGGTGATGCGATGAGAATTCTGCCACCCAATTTCGTGACGCGCAGTATTTCGTTGGCATATTGTTGCCTCGCTTCCCAATAATTATCAGAAAGTGTACAGTGTCCAATGACAGTCCCAATGTGTTCAATCACGCCTAATGAATATACTGCATCGAAGAAGTTGTCTGGGAATGGAAGTGATGCAGTGTCGCAACAAAAGAAATAACTTGGATTGTTGTCCACGTCGTCCCAAAATTTGGATAAACAAGGAAGATCGACTCCATATGCATCGTATCCGTCCGCTCTAAGAATTGAAATGCCCTTCCCGATACCACAGCCAACATCCAATATGCGATGACATGGCTCACGGAGTAAAAAGGGTTTTAGATAGTCGTGATACACTTTTGTGCCGCAGAACTCTTGAATTTTAGCATATTTGTTTGAGGTCGTATCTTTTTCTGTGGTCGATTGATCTTCAACGAACTCAATAAATCCGTATTGATTTCTACGGAAGAGGATGTTGCATTGTCTGCATTCTATGATCTGGGATGTGTCAAGATGCCCGTGGCAAGAAGGACACACAAGAATCTGTTGATGACGAATGGTTTCTAGCATAAGATGTAAGTTGAGTGTATGCATTATACTCTAGATGTTTACGACTCACAACAATGTCAATATTTAGAAAATACTTGTATACGGGCATAAATTATGCGGGTGGCTCTCATTATTGTTACATATAACGGCTCCAGCTATATTGATGAGTTGTTTGAGAGTTTGATAACGGATACATATCCAAAAGAAAAATTGGGTATATTTGTTATTGATAATAGTTCAATGGACGACACCATCTTGAAAATAAGAGGTAAGGAATCGCGCCTTCGTCGTGGTGATGGCGTGCAGTCGGGGGTCAGAGATGTGGTAGTGATCCAAAACAGCGATAATCGTTTTTTTGCCGTAGCAGTGAATCAAGGGGCTAGCGCGGCGATTCTTCGGGGGTACGAAATGCTCATCATCTTGAATCAAGACACACGCATCGTGCCAGGGTGGATTACAGAAATGCTTTGGGTTGCGAATCAAAATAGTGAGATAGCTGTAGTCCAACCCCGTTTGATGCTATTTCCCTTTGGATCAGGGGTTGTTAACAGCATCGGGAATGAAGTTTTTTATCTTGGACATGGTTTCTGTGGGGGATACCTTCGACAATGGGAAGGGATGTCGCAGCAACAATTACGGTACTGGGATATTGTTTCGCCGTCTGGCGCAGCAATGATGTTGTCAGCCAAGATTTGGTGTGAAATCGGAGGGTTTGATGAGTCACTTCAGATGTATTATGAAGATCAGGATTTAGGTTGGAAGTTGCGGCTTATGGGGAAGAGAATGGTCTGCGCACGTGATGCAGTTGTTTATCACAGACAACAATCCCAACCATCGGGTTTAGCGTACTACTTTTTGCAGAGAAATAGGCTTCTGGTAGTGCTATCGTATTATCAGATCAAGACCATTATTCTTCTGCTTCCTCTGTTAATACTTGCGGAGTTAGGGGCACTCATAGGGGCATTTCAGAAAAGGAGGTTTCATGAAAAACTCAGAGCATTCAAGGATATGATTTTACTACTCCCAGTTATTTATCATAAACGAAGATATGTTTCTACTAAACGTAAAGTTTCAGATCGCGTTATTTTGGAGGGAATGCTTCAGGAGATCCATAATGTCTCGTTGAAAGATAGTTTTTTATTGCGATATATTGCAAATCCTCTATTTGGGCTGTACTACCGATTATTACTCTGGATTATTTGGTGGTGATGGTCACGATAAACGGGGGTTAGCCATCGTTTTTGATGCAATTGTGCCACAATTCCCAGCATATGCCCAGTATAGAACGCGTCGCTGGTGCTTGTATGCGTATCACGGGTAAGAAATCCCAACCCACTCATTCAAACAAGATAATGCAAGATCTTTCCTTTTGTTTTAGGCACGTTTCGTCCGTCATAGTTTACTTGTAAAGTATACTTGACAAGTAGGTACTCTTTGTTGTAAATTGAAATTACCATAAAAATAACAATGATTCTATGCCCAATAATGAAAGAGTGCTTAATTACCTACGTGAGCAGATAGCGCAGGGTGAAAATCGTGCCAGGGCGTATGTTTTTGACGAGAATAATAAACAACGACCCCAGCGAAGCATATTTTTAAAAATCAACAAATACGTAAAGGATTTTGAACAAACTAGAACATCGGCGCGATGGGTGATGCTCACCGGTTTGCGCGGGAGTGGAAAAACAACGATCGTCTCTCAAATCTTTCACCAGAACAAAAATATTGATGGGTACAAATTATATTTATCGCTGGATCAGATCACGCAAATTATCGGGTCTTCCTTGGATGAGGTGTTGGAGGCATTTGAGCAACTGCTCGGGTTTCGTTTTGAACAACTCGACAAGCCACTCTATTTATTCCTTGATGAAATTCAATACGACCACCGTTGGGGCGCTGTGCTAAAGAGTATCTATGACAGAAGCGCGAAAGTATTTATTCTGGCCACTGGTTCTGCCGCGTTGTTATTAAATACCAATTCTGATATTGCCCGCCGTGCTATTTTTGAAAAATTATTTCCATTAAGTTTTACCGAGTATTTAAAGATAAAAAATGAAAAGTACGAAATAAAGGGTCTGGGCAAAAATATCCGTACCGCGTTGTTTGAGGCGCAAACCGCCGAAGAAGCATTCGGCGCCATGTCTGAGCTTGAGCCTGAAATAAAAAAATATTGGTATGGTATTGATCGGCAGGAGGTGGACAAGTATATAAAGTATGGGTCATTACCATTTATGGTTGCCCTTAAAAATGAGGCGTTGATTTATGACCAAGTGAATAAAACACTGGATAGAATTGTGAATGGAGATGTGGCTCAGAGTGGGCGTTTTAATTCCGAAATACTACTGAAGATTCCATCGCTCCTCTATGCCATTGCCGACATGGATGAATTGAGCTTTAACAAATTGGCGGAGCTCTTTGAGATTAGTCGCCCTAAAATAATGGAAATTTTTGAAATTTTAGAACACACCGAGACAATCCTGCGTATTTACCCCCATGGTTCGCACTTAAACCAAGTGAAGCGTATCAGGAAAGCCTCGAAATATTTGTTTGCATCGTCCGCCTTTAGGGCAATGTATTTTAACATGGTGGGAAATATCATTGCCAACGAAAATTACAGAGGGAAGTTGTTGGAGGATGTTGTGGGCATGTATTTGAACAGAATATTGTACAAAAAGATTAATGTTTCGCTGACCTACGACAGTGCGCAGGGTGGCGCCGATTTTATTGTTGGGTGGGAACGACAACGCGTCATCATCGAAGTAGGCTCTGGCGATAAGGGTGCTCGTCAAATAAAACAGACCATGTCAAAAGTGGAGGCAAAATATGGCTTTACGGTTTCTCACAATAATCTGAATCTCATTCGAGGTGAAAATATCGTGCAGGTGCCATTAGAGTATTTTCTACTCATTTAGGTAAACGCTCGCGATAAACTGGTAAATGGGGGTCAGCCACCGTTATTGATGCTCTTGAGCCACAATTCCTTTCTCTGCCCAGGATAGAACGCGTTGATGTTGGCGATTATATCTATCATGTCATTAACCGATCGAACGCTCGGGCACGGAGAAATGGTGCGAGAATGTTAGAACAAAACATCGTTTCTATGGAACTTACCAAGGAAGAAAGACAAATACAAGATGAAGCCTGCGCGTTCATGGACGCGAACAAGGAAGCGCTGATCAAACAGTTTATTCTTCAAAAGAACCCATTGCGCCTTGGTGTTATTACGATCTTCATGGCAGGATCTCCGGGCGCGGGGAAGACCGAATTTTCTCAGCGCTACATTCCGTTAAGTACGACCTCCTTACTGCAAAAAGGTATAGATATTGAGTCAGTTGATACTTTTTTGATTCGTATTGATGTTGACGAGATTAGAGAATTTTTACCACAATATCGAAAGACGGATAGAACGGCGGGGACAAAAGGAAATGCGCACGTTATTCAAAAAGCGGCGAATAAAGGATTGGGTATACTTCGTGACTATTGTCTTAGTCATGAAATATCTTTTTTACACGACGGCACCTTTGCAAATTACGAGACAATGAAAGATTTGGTTAAGAAGTCTCTACAACAAGGGCGCAGTGTTCAAATTTATTATTTGTATCTTGATCCTGTTGTTGCGTGGGAATTTACAAAAGCAAGAGAATATCTGGAAGGGAGAAATATTGTTAAAGATAAATTCATTGAACAATATTTCAAATCAAGACGAAACGTTGATACGATAAAGCAGGAATTTGGTGGAGATATTCAGCTCAACTGTGTTCTTAAAAATGATAAGAATGAGGTTTTGAAGATTGAGTTTGATATCGAAAACGTTGACAAATTTATCAATTTACAGTATCATGAGGGAGTACTCAAACATTACTCTTTAAAGCATTTACACGATACCCTTACGTAAAAACTGATATGTTCAAGTCAATGGTGCAGAAGATTTTTGGTCATGCGAACGCCTCTAAGAATAAAGAAGTAAAAAAAATTATTCTTAAAGAATTTTTTAATTCCAAGCATCAGAAAAATGCGGTCATCCAAGCTGCAAAAGAATCGGCGGAAGACCAAAAAAGGCTCATTAAAAAGTATCACCAAGTGGTTCAAGAATAACAGCAAACCTTAAACTTTTAGAAAACAGGGTCAATAACGGTGGTCAGCCACCGTTATTGATGCACTTAGCCACGATGCCTCGCTATGCCCAGAATAGAACGTGTCGGATGTTGCACACCTCCCGAAGGCGCAACACACTTGAATTTTTGACCCACAGGATCGGGTATGATAGTATTAATGGTACAAGCATTACTATCACGCCCTTGATATGCTCGATTCAAATGACCAGCAATATATCAGCCAGCAATTCGAAGAAAATAACAAGAGAATCATTGGCGCGATTGGGGAATTGCTGGAACAAAATATTCTTCCACGGCTTGATGGCGTGGAACAGGGTCTAAAGGGCGTTGAACAGCGTTTGGGTGGCGTTGAACAGCGTCTTGATGGCGTCGAACAACGCTTGG
>ORMF010434421.1_pt1 | contig 15944 bp, 14 predicted proteins | sample 1779871 | NCBI WGS metagenome assembly ORMF01 (sample SAMEA104232316, study PRJEB22302) | groundwater metagenome | biome: forest; feature: aquifer; material: groundwater | place: USA | collected 2011-08-07 | depth 5.4 m
CATGCGCGCGATCGCCCAGAACAGATTGACAGCGGTGGGGCGCGTCGCCGCCATGAGGTCGCAGATCTTCTGGAATTCCGTGGCGAATTGCTTCGTCCCGGTGGCCTTGCTCCGACGCATGCCCAGCGCGATGCCCATCGCCGCGGCGACGCCAATCGCGGGTGCGCCGCGAATAACCATCGTCTTGATCGCCTTCGCGACGTCCTGGGCAGTCTTGCACGAGACGTAGATCTCGGCGCCGGGGAGCTTTCGCTGGTCGATCATCACGACCGCGTCGTCTGTCCATTCGATGGTAGGGAGCATCGGTTCCTGATGATATCAACCACGAAGGTGTGGTTCCTTACTTCAACAATCGAGCGTCAAATGGATTCGGAAGAAGGTCGCTCAGCCTGTGCCGTCCGGTCTCCCTCTTCAGGTTGGCGAGAATCACTTCCACGTCCCCGCCGAACTCCCAGAGGATCTGACGGCAGGCGCCGCAGGGCGGCGTCGGCGCCTCAGTCTCGGCGACAACCACGATGCGGCGGAACTCGCGATGACCTTCGGACAGGGCCTTGAACATTGCCACGCGCTCGGCGCAGATGGTCAGGCCGTACGTCGCGTTCTCGATGTTGCATCCGGCGATGATCGTGCCGTCGGCGGTCTCCAGCGCGGCGCCCACCTTGAAATGTGAAAACTCCGCATGCGCGTTCAGGCGGGCGTCGCGCGCGGCGGCGATGAGATCAGAGTCGCTCAACAATCCCCTCGAGCAGCGCGATGAAGGAGCCTCGCACGCGCCGCGCCGTTTCGATGACCTCGTCGTGCACGAGCGGTTGCGGGAGAACACCCGCCGCCATGTTCGTGATGCACGAGATGCCCAACACCTCCATCCCCATGTGGCGGGCGGCGATTGCCTCCGGAACCGTCGACATCCCGACGGCGTCGGCGCCGATGGTACGGAAGAACCGGATCTCCGCTGGTGTTTCGTAACTCGGACCATGCACCGCGATATAAATGCCGTGGGACACCTGCACTCGCTTCGCCCGCGCCGCATCGTCGGCAATCCGCCTCAGGCGCGCCGAATAGACCTCGCTCATGTCGGGAAAGCGCGCTCCGAAACGATCATCGTTCATGCCGATCAGCGGATTGCTCCCCAGCATGTTGATGTGGTCGTCGATGATCATCAACCCGCCCTGCGCGAAGCCGGTGTTGATCCCTCCGGCCGCGTTGGTCAGGATGAGCTGCCGCACGCCAATCCGTCCCATCACGCGCGTCGCAAAGACGACGGCGCCAAGGTCGTGGCCTTCGTAGAAATGCGCGCGGCCCGACAAAGCGGCGACGCGCGTGCCGCTCACGCTGCCAATGACCAGTCGTCCCTCGTGGCCCACGACGCGCGACGCCGGCCAGTACGGCAGGTCTTCGTACGGCATCGTGATGGCATCGACCAACGTGCCGGCGAAATCTCCGAGTCCTGAGCCCAGGACGATGGCCGTCTCGGGCAACGCGCCGCACTGCGTGCGTACCATGGCCGCCGATTTCTCGGCGCGGTCGTACATCGAGAGATCACTCACAGGAGCATTCCTGCAATCGTCGCCGTGAGAAAGTTCGCAAACGTGCCGGCGAGCATCGCCCGCAGCCCGAGGCGCGCGAGGTCGTGACGTCGCTCGGGAACGAGCGCACCGATCCCGCCAATCTGGATCCCGATCGAGCTGAAGTTCGCGAATCCGCACAGCGCGTAGGTGGCGATGGTGAAGGACTTCGGGTCTAGAGACGCTTTGAGCGTGCCGAGCTGCGCGTACGCCACGAACTCGTTCAACACCATCCGAGTCCCCAGCAGATTGCCGATGGTGCTGGCATCACGCCACGGCACACCGAGGCTCCAGGCGATGGGGGAAAACACCCAGCCGAAGATCTGCTGCATGCTCAACCCGGCCAGACCGAGGATCGCGTTGACGAGCGCAATCAGCGCGAGGAAGGAGATCAACATCGCGCCCACATTCAGCGCCAGGTGCAATCCTTCGCCGGTGCCGCGTCCCACGGCATCGATCACGTTGACGTCGGTCCGCTCCACGTTCAAGCTGACGGTCCCCATCGTTTCCGGTTGACGCGTTTCCGGCACGAAGAGCTTGGCCATCAGCAGGGTGCCTGGCGCGGTCATGATGACCGCGGTCAGCAGGTGTTGCGCTTCGACGCCGAACAGGATGTACGCCGCCATGACCCCGCCTGAGATGTGCGCCATCCCCGCCGTCATCACCGTCATCAGTTCTGACTCGGTCATCTTCGGGAGGAACGGCCGGATGGTGAGCGGCGCTTCGGTCTGGCCCATGAAGATGCTCGCGGCGACATTGAGCGACTCGGCCCCGCTCGCGCGCATGAAGCGGCGCATGACGATCGCGAAGACCCGGACGATGACCTGCATCACGCCGAAGTAATAGAGCATCGCGAAGAGCGCCGCGATGAAGATGATCGTGGGCAGGACCTGGAAGGCGAAGATCGTCCCGTATTGCACGCCTTCGGGGCCGAACACGTTGGTCATTGCGCGCGGCCACACCTTCGGATCGCCAAGTGGACCGAAGACGAATGCGGAGCCGACGTAGGTGAAGTTCAGCAGCGTCGTGATGTAGCCGCCGAGCGTCTGGAAGACGAGACGGCCGGCGTTCGTCTTCAGGACGACGAGCGCAAACACGAACTGCAGGGTGAGACCCCACCCGACCGTGCGGTAGTCGATGGACCGCCGCGCAGAGGAGAGACAGTACGCAAGAGCCAGGATGACCGCGAGCCCCGCCGCTGGCTGGACACGTGTCACCCCGGCGGTGCCGAGACCGATGGCCACCGCGGCCACCAGCGCGAGACCGCCGAGCACCGTCAAGTCGGCACTGGTCCAGGGCTGACGTCCGAGCGGGGGCGTGTCCGTGTCCGTCACGATCTGCATGGAGTCCTCACCGCACCTCGCCAAGCACCTTTGCGCGTGGCACTGGCGCCTCATCGCCGATGGATATTGAGTCGCCGCACAGCACGACCGCCGCGCTGAGTCCCCGTCCATCACGATGATGGAGTTCCAACAGTGGCTGCCCGCGCTCCACTCGATCGCCTGGCTTCACCAGCGTAACGATCCCGACGGCATGGTCGACCGGATCCCCGACCGCCGTGCGACCGGCGCCAAGCAGGTTGCTGGCGCGTCCCAACGCCTCCGCCTTCATCCGTGTCACGAACCCGGCGCGGGATGCCTCGAATCGTGCGCGCCCTGGCGCGGCCGGCAGCAACGACGGATCGTCGATCACGCGCGGGTCGCCGCCGTGCGCCTCGATCATCCGCGAGAACGTCTGCAGCGCGCGGCCGGAGGCGAGCGCCTGCGCGACGCGTGCCGTTGCCGCGGCCTCGTCCGACTCTACACCGCCGAGCATCAGCATCCGCGACGAAAGCCGGAGGACGACGGCGGTCAGGTCGGCCGCCCCCCTTCCTCTCAGCGTGTCAACGCACTCCACGATTTCCAGCGCATTGCCGATGGTCGAACCCAGCGGTGACTCCATATCGGTGAGAAACGCCTCGGTGCGCACGCCTGCGTGCCCCCCTATGGACACCATCGCTTCGGCGAGCGTCTGCGCGTCCTTCACGTTCTTCATGAACGCTCCATCGCCGCACTTCACGTCCAGGACCAGCGCGTTGCTCCCTTCCGCCAGCTTCTTGCTCATGATCGACGCGGCGATGAGCGGGATGCTCTCGATGGTGGCCGTGACGTCGCGCAGCGCGTAGAGCTTCTTGTCGGCCGGCGCCAATGACGTCGTCTGGCCGATGATGCTCGTCCCCACGTCGCGCAGCACGCGCTTGAACTCGTCGATGGTGAGGTTGATCCGGTAACCAGGGATCGACTCGAGCTTGTCGAGGGTGCCGCCGGTATGACCGAGGCCGCGACCCGACATCTTTGGCACCACGACTCCGCACGACGCCGCCAGCGGCGCGAGCACGATCGACACCTTGTCGCCGACCCCGCCCGTGCTGTGCTTGCCGACCTTGATGCCCGGAATGTCCGACAGGTCGACGCGGTCGCCCGAGCGGACCATCGCGTCGGTGAGCCAGGCGGTCTCCTCGTGGGTCATGCCGCGGATCACGATGGCCATCAGCAGCGCTGATGACTGGTAATCGGGTAGGGTACCGGCCGTCACACCGGCGACGAAGAATTCGATCTCCTCGCGGGACAGCGGGCGGCCATCACGCTTTCCAGCGATTACGTCGACGATGCGCACTGAGCAGGCATTTTATTCAATAATCGAGACCGCGATGCCCCGGACGCCCGCCCTTCCGCCGGATCTCATGCCTCAGTCCATCACGCTCCACACCAGGGAGCGCGATGGAGACGGCGCGTTTTCCGAAAGCGGTCGTCTGGTTTAGGGTTTGTGATTTAGATGACGACTCCAGTACCTACCGAGCCGATGTCCGCCGAACAAAGTGCGGCGCTCGCCGATTTCGCGCGAACGTGCAAGGCGGCGGCGCGATCGGTATCCCTGTACCCGGCCACCCATCCTGCGATCCAGGGTGCGCTCGCACGCGTGGTGAATGCGTCGCGTCGCATCACCGCGGCGGGAGACGTCACCATTACCGTCCTTCCCGAGCTGCTCGTGATCGACGGGCGCGCTCCAGCCAAACCGGACGCCGCCATCGGCGAGTTCGCCGGACTGCTGCACGATCGTCTGGTGGGCACGTTGCGCGTCCACCACGAGGCCGAGGCGACCGACTGGCGAACGCTCCTCCTGCTCCTGTCGCGGACCTCGGAAGAGTTGATGGGAGACGGTGGCATCGCCAAAGCGTGGGCGGCGACGGGGCAGCCGCATTTCGAGATCCGCGAAATCGACTACGCGGAAGTGCTGCGCGAGGGCGCGGGTGTGGACGGCGCCGCATGGGATCGCATCATCGAGTTCTGCCTGCAGGGCGACAGCAACGGGTCGATTGATGAACGCGCGCTCGAGGGGGTGATCGGCGCACTCGACAGCGTCGAGCGCTTTGGGGAGCTCATCAAGCGGATTCAGTCCGCATCGGGCACCGGGGCCAGCGTCGGGGCGCGCGCGGCCGCGTTGCTCGGCTTGATCAGCAAGGCGCTCGAGGCGCTGAAACAACGCCAGCAGACTGACGACGCCCCCTTGCTGCAGACAATCGCCGACTCCGCGGGGCACATGACGCCGGACATGATGCTGTCCGTCCTCCACCAGGCGCGCAAGCAGACCGAGACGGGCGAGCAACCGCTGGCGGCGGCCATTGTGGGACGGATGGGCGACAACACGATTGCAACGTTCGTCTCTGGATCCGTGGTCGCCGAGCGCGGCGCGACCGAGCGGCTCGCGCTCGCATTCGAAGCGCTGGTCCCGGACACGGACCGCAAGGAGCGGCTCCTCGATCTGGCCAGGACCGACGCGGAACAGACCGACCTCGGGAGCGAATCGGGCTTCGAGGAACTGTGGAAGGGCGCAACCGACATGCTCATGTCTTACTCGGACAAGGGCTTCGTCTCCGAAGAGTATGGGCGCGAGCTGTCCGGCACGCGGACCCAGGCGATCGAAGTGGAGCGCGTGTCCGACGATCCGCCTGAGCGCGTCCAGGGATGGCTGGCGACAGTCAGCGACGTCGCGCTGCGCGAACTGGATCTCGCGCTGATTCACGATCTCCTTCGGATCGAGAACGATCCGCCGACATGGCAGGCCATCGCGTCGGTTGCGTCCGGCGAGATCGAACGCCGCGCACTGTCTGGCGACGTCGCGACGGCGCAGGCGCTCCTGAACGACGTGGTCGCGGAGCGCGGCGACGAAGGGCGCGCCGCCCTGCGTCCTGTCGCCGAATCTGTCTTGAACAAGTTTGCCGAGGGCCAGATCGTTCGTCACATCGTGTTTCATCTGCGGAAGGTCGAGGATGCGGGCGTCGAGACGCTCAGTCGGTTGTGCCTCACGATCGGCCCGTCCGTCGTGCGCCCGCTCGCACTCGCGCTCGCGGCCGAAGAAAACAATCGCGCCATCCGGCGCCTGCGAGAGCTGCTGCTCGGATTCGGCGCGGCGGGAAGGCAATCGGTCGAGCAGCTCAAAAACTCGCCGAATCCGGCCGTCCGCCGTACGGCGATCGACCTTCTCCGCATATTCGGCGGCCGCGAGGCGCTGCCGGAGCTTGCGTCGATGCTGGACGACGCAGACCCGCAGGTGCAGCGCGAATCGATCCGCGCGATCGTGCTCATCGGCACCGATGAGGCGTTCGCGGTGCTCGAACAGGCGCTCATGGGCGGCGACGCCTCACGAGGCACGATCCTGCAACAGCTGATCGGACTCAGAGACGACAAAGCCATCCCGCTCCTCTGCTACGTCCTGGATCACACGTCTCCACGCCGCAAGTTGGTGCCCGTGCATGCCCAGATCATCGAAGCCCTCGGTAGTCTCGGGGCGCATCCGGACTCGACCCGCACCCTGCGTGCTGTCCTCTACCGTGGCCAGTGGTGGGCACCGCTCCGCACGGCTGCCCTGCGACAGGCGGCGGCCGCCGCCCTGAAACGGCTCGGATCGCCGGAAGCGCTCGCCGTCCTGCGGGACGCAGCCGCTGACGGCGCCCGCGGCGTTCGGAGCGCCGCAAAGCGATACGTGTCGTCTGTGTCGAGGGAGGTCTCGTGAACGCCGTGCAGAAGTCGCGTCTTGCAGACGATCTGGTCCGCCGCCTCGCGGCGGCGATTCGCGGTGCCCAGCTCTACGCGCCAGGTCATCCACTCGTCGTGCGAAGTGTGACATCGCTGGCGGAAGCGCTCTCGCAGATTCATGCCTCCTCCGCGTCTCTCGCGATTGGCATCGTGGGTGACGACCTGGTGGTGGGCGAGATACCGGTTCCGCGCGCCGCCGAGAACATGGGCGAGCTGATGCGACGGCTTCAGCAGGCAGGGGTCGAACGCATCGTTATCGATCGCGGCGTCGAGATCGCGGAGCTCACTCGGCTCGTGCAGGCGCTCGCGAGCGCCGATGCCGCGCAGGTTGGATCGGTGACGGGACTGTCGCACATCCGCGTGGGGCGGCTGCAGGTCGAGCGCCGCGTCGACGCGCCGTCGGGTGACGTCGCAACGTTCCGACGGCTTTACGACGATGCGGTATCGGTGGCCTCGCGACTGTGGGACGGCGCGCAGACTGAAGGCAAGCCTGATCCGAACGCCTCCCGCGGCATCGTCGATTCACTGGCGGAGGCTGTCGCGCAGAACCGGACGGCGCTCCTCGCGCTCACCGCGCTGAAGAACTACGACAATTACACGTTCACGCACATGGTGAACGTCTCCATTCTCACCATGGGCCAGGCGCGCGGACTCGGGATCGAGGGCGCACTTCTGCGCGAATTCGGTCTGTCGGCGCTCATGCACGACATTGGGAAGGTGAAGACGCCGACCGAGATCCTGAACAAGCCGGACAAGCTCGACGACCGCGAGTTCGAGATCATGAAGCGGCATACCGTTGACGGAGCGGAGATCCTCCGCCGGACTCCGGAGATGCCGGCGCTGACGCCGATCGTCGCGTTCGAGCACCATCTCCGGCTGGACGGCACGGGCTATCCGAATGGGGTCGTTCGCGGCCAGCTGAACCTCGCCACGATGCTGTGTGGCGTGGCGGACGTCTACGACGCCATGCGGTCGCAACGGCACTATCAGGAAGCGTTTCCCACTGACCGCATCCTGGCGGTCCTGCAGCGGAACGACGGCACCCAGTTCGACCAGAACCTCGTGCGACGGTTCGCGCAACTCGTCGGCATCTACCCGGCAGGGAACCTCGTTCGCCTGAGCACGGGCGAAATCGCCGTCGTGCTGAAGACGTACGCCCCCGATCCGTATCGTCCGCGCGTGCGCGTTCTTCGAGATGCCGACGGGATCGACCTCGCGCGGCCGTACGAGGTCAACCTCTGGGAAGCGGAGGAAGGACGGCCGGTCTCGGTTCAAGCCCCGCTGGACCCCACTGCCTACGGAATCGATCCGTTGACGCATCTGTAGCGCATACAATGAGGTGGCCCGCCTGTCCCAAGATCGTCCGAGGCCCCTCATGTCTTCTTCGAAGCTCGTCTGCGCGCTGACGGGTGCCATCGTCGCCATCGGCGCCGTCGTCACCGCGCAGAACGGGCTGCCTGCCTTCCGCGCGCTGATGTCCGACGTCGGTCTACCCGGCATTGACACAGGCGTTCGCAACGCCGATCCGCCACGTCTGCCGCGGCCGTCCAACGACGATCGCGTGAGCCGCTCCAGCGCTCTGCCCTATCTCCGCGGGAGCATTGTCGTGAAATTCAGGCCGGGAACGGCGACGGCGTCGCAGCGCGCGATGCTTTCCCGCGCCGGCGCCTCGGCGATGGAGGCACCGCCGTACTCGGATTTCGAGATCGTCACGATCGACGACACGGCCGATCCGGAACTTGCTGCGCGTGCGTTTGCGGCGCAGCCGGACGTCGAGTACGCACAGGCGCGGTACCGCATGTATCCGATGTTCGTCCCGAACGATCCGCTGTACTCGATGCAGTGGAACTATCCCGCGATCGACATGGAGCACGCGTGGGACGTGAATCCTGGCGCCAGCTCCTCGGTGATCGTTGCGGTGCTCGACAGCGGCGTCGCCTTCAGGAACGCAGTGCTGCAACGCAACATTCCCGCGTGGACACTGCCAGGCGGCCCGACGTTCCCCGCGCTCGGCGTGACCGATATCCCGTTCGCCGCAGCCCCGGACCTCGGCGGAGCGGATCGCTTCGTCTCTCCGCGCGACTTCATCTGGAACGACACGAATCCCCTCGACACTGACGGTCACGGCACGCACGTGGCCGGGACGATCGGGCAGCTGACGAACAACGGTGTCGGCGTTGCTGGCATGGCCTTCAACGTACGCATCATGCCCGTGAAAGTAATCACTTCGCAGTGGGACGACGTCCTGAGCAGCCCGTTCGAGGGCACCGATGATGTCGTGGCGCGGGGCATCCGGTACGCGGTGGACAACGGCGCGCGCGTGCTCAACATGAGCATCGGACGCACGGGCCCCCCTGCGCCGGTCGTGCAGGATGCGATCGCGTACGCGGTCAGGAACGGCGCATTCGTCGCGGTCGCCGCCGGGAACGACTTCCAGGTGGGCAATGGCCTGGAACGTCTCGCGGAGTTCGCCCCGCAAATCCAGGGCATGGTCGCGGTCGGCAGCATCGGCCGCGATCGCCTGCGAGCGTATTACTCGAACACCGGACCGTACATCGAAATCGTCGCGCCGGGTGGCAACCAGCGCACAGGCGGTACGGTCGGCGGAATCCTGCAACAGACGTACGACTTCAGTGTCGTCGATACGTACCTCAACGGCGTGACGCGCTACCGCGCTCCCCGATTCGACACGTTCGCCTACCAGTTCTTCCAGGGCACGTCGATGGCGACGCCGCACGTCGCCGGGTTGGCCGCGCTGCTGATGCAGCAGGGCATCACGAGCCCCGCGGCCATCGAGGCGGCAATAGAGCGTTACGCGACCGATCTCGGCCCTTCCGGCCGCGACGATCAATACGGCTACGGCTTGATCAACCCGCGAGCATCGCTGCGCGGCCTGGGGTTGGCGAAGTGAGCCGCGTTCGTTCGTACGCCGTCGGCGTTCTGGTTCTCGTCGTTCTCACTCCTGCCACGTCACACGCGCAAGCGCGCAGGCCGCAGGTGCCGCCCCGTACGACGAGCCAACTGACCTTTCGCGGTTTCGGTGACGCGGGAGTCACGGTCTTCTCGGCAACACAGAGCTTCAGGGCGATTCTGGGCCGTCCGGCCGGGCCTCTGTTCGGAGGCGGAGTGGAGCTCGGCCTCTCGAAGCATCTCTTTGTCTCGGTGGCGGCGTCACGGTTCCGGCGCACAGGTCATCGCGTCTTCGCATTCGAAGGGCAGGTCTTCAACCTGAACGAGCCCGCGACGATCACAATCACGCCCCTCGAAATAACCGCGGGATACCGACACACGGGATCCTCCCGAGCCGGGACGCGCGCGGCCGTCCCCGCCAAACGCATCCCATACGTCGGCGGGGGCGTCGGATGGCACAAGTACACGGAAACGTCGGCGCATTCGACCGATGCCGACGACGTGCACGCGACGTTCGCGGGCTACCAGGTGCTGGGCGGTCTTGAGATTCCGCTTCAGAAATGGATGGCGATCGCTGCCGAGGCGCAGTTCGCGTCTGTCCCGAATGCGCTTGGCCAGGATCCGAACGGCGTCTCGAGCGTCTACAACGAGCACGACCTCGGCGGCTTCACCTTCCGCGTGAAGGTCGTCGTCGGCCGATGACGGTCTTTCGCAGGAGGGTCATCGCTGCCGTCCGGCGGATTCCACCGGGACGCGTCGCGACCTACGGTGACATCGCGGCCCTCGCTGGACAGCCGCGGGCGTGGCGGGCCGTCGGCAACATCATGCGCGACGGGGGCGAGCCTGGCGCGCCCTGCCACCGTGTGATCGGCGCCGGTGGTGCGCTCGGCGGCTACGGCGGGAATCTTCAGTTGAAGCGGGAACTGCTGCGGGCGGAAGGAATCGAAGTTGGCATGGCACGCGTGCGGGGCTTCAACGACGTGCGATGGAGACCGACCGCCCCGACGAGCACAAAGACGAAATCAACCACGAAGTTTCCGAAGAACGCGAAGGAATCTTGACGCGTGTAATACAAGAAGCATTCCGGGCAACTCGCTCAGCCCCTTTTCCCGTCTAAACTGCCAGGAGACGTGAGAACCGCCGACCTGGAGCTGGCGGCGCGATGCCGGGCCGGGGACACCGACGCGTTCGAGGAGCTGTATCGCCAGCACGCCAGGCGCCTGTTCAGCCTCGTGTTCCGGATGACGGGGTCCGCCGAGGATGCAGAGGATCTGCTGCAGGAGGTGTTTCTGCAGGCCCATCGAAAGCTGGCCGGATTTCGCGGGGAATCGACGCTCGGCACCTGGTTGTACCGCCTGGCGATGAATCATTGCCTCGATCATCTGCGGGGCCGCCGAGCCAAGATGGGGCGCTCCACCGACTCGCTGGATGCGGAGGACGCATTTGAGCCGGCGGCGCACGCACCGATCGTGCCGACGGCCGTCAGCCGCGTCGACCTCGATCGGGCAATCGCCGCCTTGCCGGAAGGGTACCGGGCAGCGTTTCTACTACACGACGTGGAAGGATTTGAACACCGCGAGGTCGCGAAGATCCTCGGCGTCTCAGAAGGGACGTCGAAATCGCAGGTGCACAAGGCCCGCATGAAGCTGCGGGCGACGCTGAGCAAATGAGCTGCGAACTGTACGACGACGTGCTCGATGACTATGTGGATGGCGCCCGGGCCGCGGATCACGCGGATGCGGCGGATGCCCGTCTCGCCGCCTTCGAGTCGCACCTGGCCGGCTGCGCCCGCTGCCAGGCGCTGGTCGCCGATTTCACCACCATCCGCCGCACGGCGGCGGCCCTTGACGAGCACCTGCCGCCGCCCCGCGTCTGGGCCAAGATCGCCTCGTCAATAGAGCAGGAAGAGCGGCAGCCGTGGTGGACACGATCGCTGGCGACCACGTTTGCTGCGCGGGTGCCTCTTGCGGCCGCTGCGTCGCTGGCGCTCCTGCTGGGAGGCGCGGCATGGTTCGGCTGGCAGCAAGGGCGGGGCAGTACGCCGCAGACAGCGGCGGTCCAGACGCCGGACGCCGGCACCGCGGTGGCCGAACAGCACTACGAGGAGGCGATCGCCGGATTACAGCAGATCGTCGACGCGCAGGATGCGGATCTCGATCCGGACACGCGCGCGGTGCTGAGACAGAACCTCGCCGTGATCGATCGCGCCATCAGCGAAAGCCGCGATGCGTTGTCCGACGAGCCGGCCAGCACCCTTGCCCAGGAAAGCCTCCTCGACGCGCTCGACACGAAAGTCGCGCTGCTGCAGGACACCGTCGCGCTCGCGAGCGAGATCGACGGCGACCGACCGGATGATGCGGCTGGAGCCGCCCAGGTGAATCAATGATCAACGCTTCCCGCGTCCTTGCGATGGCCGTGCTTGCCGCCGCCGTCTCGGCGCCGCAGGCTGCGGCGCAGACCGACGTCACCGAACGATTCTCGAAAACCGCCCACCTGGATGAGAGTGGCACGTTTGATCTGGCCAACATTGCGGGGACCATCATCGTCACGGGCGGGAGCGGACGCGATGTGACCATCGAAGCGATCAAGCGCGTCCAGCGTCCGAATCAGAACGCTGCGCGTACGCTGCTGGGCATGATTGACATCGAGGTGGTCGAGCAGGCGAACCGGGTCGAAGTGCGAACGATGTACCCGCGGCCACGCAATTTTCCAGGCTCGGTGGATTACACGGTGTCGGTGCCCGAGGACTCCAACGTCACGATACGAACAATGTCAGGCGACATACGAGTCACAAGGATCGATGGCGAGCTTCGGGCGCAGACCGTTACTGGTAATGTGGTCGCCCTCGCGACGCGTCAGTTGGGCATGCTCCGCAGTGTGTCCGGCAGCATCGAGATCACCGACGCCGCCTCCGATGGTTTCGCCGTCGCGCAAACCGTGAACGGCAATATCACCGTCCGCAACCTCAAGGCGCGGGCGATCCAGCTGGGCGTCGTGAGCGGAAACATCCATGTGGAGAATGCGCAAGCGACGCGCATGACTGCCAAGGCGGTCAGCGGCAACGTGGAATACACGGGAGAGCTGGCGCGGAATGGCCAGTACGAGTTCACCTCGCACTCCGGTGATATCCGGCTGATGCTCGCAGGGAGCACGGGGTTCGAGCTCCGCGCGAGCACTTTCAGCGGTACGGTCCAGTCAGATTTCGCGGTGGATCGCCGAGGGGAGGATGCGCTTGGACGGAGGGGTCAGGCGGCCGTCAGTTCCGGCCGCGCGATCCGGGGCGCATTCGGCGACGCGAGCGCGATGCTTGCGTTGCGCGCGTTCAGCGGGAACATTTCGATCACGCGACGATAGCGAGCTCGCGCGATCATCGCTCGCACTCTCCGCAGTTTTGCTTGAGGTGTGGCCGCTGAATCGCTATAGTCTGACCGGCGCCCTGTAGGTCCGAGTTCGATGCGGTGACCCCCGCAATTCCTGATGAGGACAATTCATGCTGCGTAGTACAACGCACGTCCTGTGTGCTGGCCTTCTGATTCTGACCCTGGCGTTTGTCATGGCGTGCGGGAGCGACCCGTCGCCCACGACACCGTCTCCGAGCCCGGCTCCCGCTCCGACACCTGCGCCAACGCCGGCGCCCACGCCAGCCCCGACCCCGACTCCGGCGCCGACCCCAGTGCCAACGCCTGCGCCCGAACCCGCTGCGCTCTCGGCATTCACGATTTCACCGTCAAGGGTGCAGTCACAACAGGAGCCGACGGGAACCGTGACATTGACGACTGCTGCGCCGAGCGGCGGCATCACGGTGGAACTGTCGACATCCAACCGGGACGTGGCCCGGCCGGCCTCGAGCAGTGTGACGGTCGGCTCCGGGGCGACCACCGCAACCTTCAGAATCGAAACAACCACCGTTGCCGAATCTCAGGATGTTCAAATCACCGCGAGGTATCTGAGCGTCGCGATCAATCAGATTCTGCGGGTGACGATCACCCCGCCCGTGGCGCGATTTACGGTCACGAGTCCCTCAAAGGGCGAGAGCAACTGCGTCATCACCGACGGCAACGCAAGCCTCGATTGCCGCACCGACTCGAGCACGTCCTCAGGCTTCGCGCGCTTCTACAGGTGGACGTACAGCATCGGGTCAACAGTGAACACGGACGTGACCACCGACAAAACAGCCGATGTGGAGGTCAAGGACAAGTGTGACTTCTTCAAGGAACGCAGCCTGTCCAGTGACTCTAACGGCGACAAGTACATGAACATGGACATCGGATTGGTGATCGAGGATCGCGAAGGAACCTCGAGCGCGAAGACCACCAGGACCGTGAAGGTCTACCCGAACGGGAACTGCGGTTATTGACGCCGCGAATGCACAAGGCTCAATGGCTTCAAGGGCCTATCCGACCGCCATCAGGTCGAACTGCTCGTGGTGAAGCTGGACATCCGGCTTCACCGCGATCTCCCTGCCGATTGACTGCTTCAGCTCCTTGAACACCGCGCGCTCCTCGTCCTTCAGGGCGCGCGCAATGTCTGGGTTCACCCGCAGCACGAGGCTCTGGCCATCCAGGTCCCCGCTGATCTTCTTCACCTCTGACAGGATCTCGTAGCAGATCGTCGAGCGCGACTTGATGACGGCGCTGCCCGCGCAGTACGGGCACGGCTCCGTCAGCACGCGCTCGAGGCTCTGCTTCACGCGCTTGCGCGTGATGATCACCAGGCCGAAGTCGGATACCTGCAGCGCCTTCGAGGGGGAGCGATCCTTCCGCAGCTCCTGCTCCACGGTCTGGAAGACTTTCTGCCGGTTCTTCTTCTCTTCCATGTCGATGAAATCGAGCACGATGATGCCACCGAGGTCGCGCAGGCGGATCTGCCGCACGATTTCCTTCACGGCCTCCAGGTTCGTCTTGAGGATGGTGTCCTCGAGGCGCCCCGCCGTCTTCTTGCCGACATACCGGCCGGTGTTCACGTCGATTGCGACGAGCGCCTCGGTCTGGTTGATGACGATCGAGCCGCCGGACTTGAGCCACACCTTGCTGCGCAGCGCGCGATCGATCTCCGCCTGGACGCCATACTCCTCGAAGATCGGATAGTCCTTGTTGTGCAACTTCACCTTCGACGCAAGGGGTGGCATGATGCGCTCGATCAGCTCGTAGACGCGCCGGAATTCCAGGTCGTTGTCGATGCGGATCGCCGAGTACTCCTCGGTCAGCAGGTCGCGCAGCAGCTTGGCGACGAGGCTCTGTTCGCGATAGACCACGGCAGGTGCTCGCGAGGTCTCGGACTTCTGGCGGATCTCGGTCCAGACCGTGTGGAAGTAGCTCAGGTCCGAGACGATGTCGTCCTTGGGGCGACCGGCGGCGGCGGTGCGGATGATGACTCCGCCGGTGAAGCCGTGCAACTCGCGGAATTCCCGGACAATGCCCCGCAGCCGGCTGCGCTCCTCGCGCGAATCGATCTTGCGGGAGACGCCGACGTGGTCGACCGTCGGCATGAACACCAAGAAGCGGCCGGGCATGGTGGCGTGCGACGTGAGGCGCGCACCTTTCGTACCGATCGGCTCCTTCGCGACCTGGACAATGATCTCCTGACCTTCCTTGAGGAGCTCCTCGATTTTGGGCTCGGGCCCCTTCTCGCGGTCGCGGCGCCCACCGCGACCCTGGCCCGGCGCGGCTGGCCTCGCCATAGCCGACGCCGGTCCGTTGCCAGCCGGCGGCGACGGCGGGTCGTCTTCGTCCGTTTCGAGGCGATCGAACTCCTCGAACGTCGCTACGACATCCGATACGTAGAGGAAGCCGTCGCGCTCGAGACCGAGGTCAACAAACGCCGACTGCATGCCGGGCAGCACTTTGGATACCCGGCCCTTGTAGAGATTGCCAGCGACACCGCGCTGATGTTCGCGTTCGATGAAGATTTCGGCAACCTGATCGTCCTCGAGGATTGCGACCCGTGTTTCGTGGGCGCTCGAGGAGATGATCATCTCCTTGGTCATGCCCGAAGCTCCAGGACGGCCACCCAGCCAGCGCCAAACGGAGCTCCGCCGCGCGCACCATCAGGTACGTCAGCAGAATCCAGAGAAGCGCGGTCATGTCTGCAGTGGCCTCGTAGAGGCGGACCGTTCCGCCTTCGCCAACGGCTACGGCGGACTCGCCATAGCGCGAAGCGCGAAAGCGGGCAGGTCCCGCCTGGTTAGTTAGTAAAACGGCGCATCCGTACGTTGAGAATCAGGCCGAACGCCGCCAGGGTTGCAATCATGGAGGAGCCGCCGTAGCTCATGAGCGGAAGCGTCAGTCCCTTGACCGGCGCGAGGCCGGCCGACATCGTTACGTTGTAAATCACCTGGAACGTGAAGCTGGCCAGCACCCCCAGCACCAGGTACGCGCCCACCCGATCCTTGGCA
>ORMF011699064.1_pt1 | contig 15944 bp, 13 predicted proteins | sample 1779871 | NCBI WGS metagenome assembly ORMF01 (sample SAMEA104232316, study PRJEB22302) | groundwater metagenome | biome: forest; feature: aquifer; material: groundwater | place: USA | collected 2011-08-07 | depth 5.4 m
GTGCAATCCGTCGATACCGACGCCCTTTATCAAGAGGGCGTTATCGTCGCGTTCAATTGCGACACCCAGAGCTTCCAGACATGAAAGGGTGTCCGCACAGTCGCTGCTGGTCGAGAAATTCCTAATTGACGAGGGGCCGTCCGCCAGTGCCGCACACATTGCGGCACGATGCGAGATCGATTTGTCGCCCGGCACCAGCATTCGTCCGCGAATTGTTTTGGCCCCGCGAATGATCACGCACGAATCTTAACCTCTCTGGAAACTCGAGCGATAGTTCTCCGCATGAAGACGGCGCTGCAGGAGCAGGATGCCGCGCGCCTTTTCTACTCAACTTCTTGACATGCGACCAGCGGCCATGTTACACGTCCGTCTTCCGTTTGCTACTGGACAGCAGCAGCCAAATCGCGACTCCGGCAAGAAAGGCCGCGCCTTTTGTGACCGAACAAACGACTCGACTCGTTTTGCCCAGCCACATCGAGGCGGTTGCTGATGCCGCTGCCGCGGTAACGGATTTCGTCAAGAGCTGCGGCTTTGATGAACAGGCCGCGTTTGGCATCGATATGGCCTTGCGCGAAGCTGTTACCAACGCAATGGTGCACGGTAACCAGGAAGACGAAGCAAAGTCAGTTGAAGTAATTTTTAGCTGCCTTAAGGATGGGCTGGAGATCGAAGTCAGGGATCAAGGTGAGGGATTCGATCCGGCTACAGTGCCGGATCCAACTGAGCCGGCGAATGTCTTAAAGCCCTCAGGCCGCGGCATATTCCTGATGCGTACTTTTATGGACCAGGTCGAATGGTTCGCTCGGCCCGAAGGCGGCACAGCCGTGCGAATGGTGAAGAAATTTTAGAATTCAAATAGGAGATCCTCGATCATGGCAGAACTTAGCATTCGCGAGCGACAGGCGGGCGACATAACCGTCCTTGATATGGACGGCCGGATCACGATCGGCGAAGGAAGCGTCGCTTTACGCAGCGCTGTTCGTCGCTTGCTGGAAGAGGGAAAGAAAAACATCCTGCTCAATCTCGCCGGTGTGGGTTATATCGATTCGAGCGGCATCGGCGAGCTCGTGTCCAGCTATACCGCGATCAATAAGGAGGGCGGACAGCTCAAGCTGCTCAGCCTGACACAGAAGCTTCAGGATCTGCTGACGATCACTAAGCTCTTGACCGTGTTTGACGCTTACGACACCGAAGCAGAAGCTCTCAGCAATTTCAAGTAAATCAGCCGGACATACATCGAACTTAACAACGCTGGTCGCCGTATATCTGACTGGCCGCAAACGCAGGGGGTTTCAGCAATGGCTCAGCTAAATATTAAACAACGCCAGGCCGGTGATGTGGCAATTCTCGATCTCGACGGAGAAGTTCGCATGGGCGACAGCGCGACGTCCTTACGCGGCGCCATTAGAGGTCTGGTTGCGGGTGGCAACCAAAAGATCCTTTTGAACCTGGGGAGCGTCAAGTATATCGATTCGAGCGGTATCGGCGAACTGATTGCGAATTACACTACAGTGGGCCGCGGCGGTGGCCAGTTGAAACTCTTGAACTTAACTGAAAAGGTTCAGGACCTGCTGGTAATCACGAAACTGCTTACTGTCTTCGATGTTTACGAAGAAGAGTCTGACGCGTTGAGCAGTTTTAAGTAACCAGCGCGCTGTTGAAATCTTCCGCACGTCCTAGTATTTGTAAGGCAACGGCCCAGTAAATAAGCTGGGCCGTTTGCATGTTTCCCAACGCGTAACTGTTATTGTTTGAAAACGTGAGTCGCACTAAATTTGATCATGCTGCGGGCGAGGCGCTGGCGCAGGCCGTTCGCGATATCGAGAAAGAGACAAATGCCGAGATCGTGATCGCGGTGCGCGGTCGCTCGGGTAATTACCGTCACGCCGATTATCTCTGCGGAGCAATTGTGGCACTGATCGGTCTCGTCTTCGTTCTTGTCTCGCCCTTTGAATTCCACACCTACTGGGTCCCAATTGATGTGGCGCTATTGTTCATCGCGGGCGCTTTTGTCTCTGCCCGCTCAAACTCCATTAGACGCTTACTCACCACCAAAGACTTTAGGGCAAAGGCCGCCCGGACTGGCGCGGCGGCCATGTTTTACGAAGCCGGCATCGCCAACACCTCTGCCGAGAATGGCTTGTTGATTTATCTTTCCTTGCTGGAACGGCGCCTGGAAGTGATCGCCGATCGTGGCGTCCTCAAATCCGTGCCGGCTTTGAAGTGGAACAACTCAGTTTTCGAGCTAAAACGGATTGGCAGAAACCCTGAAGCTGGAAACCTGATCAAGGCCGTGCTTGCCCTGGGAGGCGTGCTGGCGGAACACATGCCCGCGACCGGCGAGAATCCGAATGAACTGCCGGACGGGCCGCGCATTGATTTGAAATAGGACGAAATATGCCTGAGAAGCAAATGGCGAACGAGAAGTCTTCTTGTGGCGAGTCGCTTCTATCGCCCGCTAAGGCGGGCTCAATACTTCAATCTGCAGCACAACCCAGCGTTCCGCGCGCTTCAGTCTGGGCTCGACTCGGCCGTCAGCTTCGCCTGCTTGTTGCTGCCTTCGATTTCAACTCGCCTTTATTTGACCGGCGCAAACACATTGTCAACCTATTTGGGTCTCTAGTAATAATTGCTCTGGTTTCGCTTGACGCATTCGCTCGCGTCGGGGGTGGTGGATCTTATGGTGGTGGAGGAAGCGGTGGTGGCGACGGTGGTGGGGGAGGCGCCGGTGCACTCGTTTATCTGCTCGTCAGACTTCTGCTCTGGCTGACGATCGAACATCCGGTGATTGGGATTCCAGTCGATATCCTGGTCATTGGTCTGGTGATCTATTGGTTTGCGCGGCCGTCGACGAAGTCAGTCAGTCTGGATTCGCGGTCTATTGATGCTCCGGATCCGGTCGCAACGGCTGTCCAGCAGCAAGGCTTCCAGCGCGAATTCAACCAACTGCGGCGCTTCGATCCCAACTTCTCAGAAATTATTTTCACGGACTTTTGTTACGCCCTGTACGGACGAGCGCATGAAGCGCGTGGACGTGGCCCCAAAGCCCTCGACGAGCTTTCCCCTTACTTGAGCGAGCCGGCCCGGGCTTCTCTGCTGCAACTGGATCCACCCAATCTGAAAGCTGTCGAAGGAATCATCGTTGGCGCTATGCAGGTGGCGGACGTGCGTGGGCTTGATACTCCGACGGTGATGATCACCATTGATTTTGACGCTAACTACACCGAGTTCACTCCCAGGGAAGGTGACCCACGCGGTGAAATGAGTTACTACGTGCGCGAGCGCTGGGTGCTGGAACGCAAACGTGACGTGCTCTCTCCGACGCCCGAACAGGCGACGGCGTTGCACTGTCCGCGTTGTGGCGCCGCTCTACAGAAAGACACCGCCGGCGCTTGTGCGTTCTGCGGCACGAAGGTCAACAGCGGCGAATTTCAATGGTACGTCCGCAGCATCACGACGTTGCACCGAGAGGCAAAAGGACCGTTGCTGACTTCCGAGGTTCCGGAAGTAGGAACAGACTACCCGACAATTACGCAGCCGAACTTTCCCGCGGTACGAACGGCCTTTGAACAGAACGATCCATCATTCTCTTGGGCCGACTTTCAGGCGCGGGCCCGGTTAATTTTCAACGAACTACAAGCAGCCTGGTCGATGCTAAATTGGGAACGCGCGCGGCCGCACGAGACAGACAGTATCTTTCAGATGCATCGCTATTGGATAGACGCCTATCAACGGCAGCGTCTGCGTAACGCGCTCGACAAGTGCCAGATCACTGCCATGCAGCCGGTCAAAATAAAGGTAGACGCCTTCTATAACGCAATCACCCTGCGCATCTTTGCCGAAGGATACGATTACACTGTAGACAAGACGGGTCGCGTAGTGGCCGGCTCTAATAAGAACCTGCGCCGCTGGAGTGAATACTGGACCTTTATCCGCAATAGCAAAGCCAAACCCGGACCGGCGCGCGCTGACCTCAACTGCCCGAATTGTGGGGCCCCTTTGAAAATAAACGCTACTGGTATTTGCGAGTTTTGTGGAGGCAAGATCACGTCCGGCGAATTTGATTGGGTGCTTTCAAAGATCGAACAGGATGAAAGTTACACCGGATAGATCTCCCAACTGTTGAGCGAAAGAACGAAAGTCCTTCGTCAATTACCTGTTTTTGATTTCGTCGAACGCGGGGTGCTGGTTCCCGTTCGTCCTTAACACAGTTCTTGATAGAAAGCGAGGACTCTTGGCCCAACGTTTGCTAGGCATGTTTTGTTACAGTCCGGAAAGCTTGACGCTTCCCGATCCAGCTTGCTAGACTCGGACCAGATCAGAATCAAGGGACAAACCCGAACACAAATCTCGCGTAGATTGTTTGTCAATGAGCCGGACATACGGCTTGCCAGGTGCACGTAAAACTAGTCGGAGGGGATTATGGTAGGCTTCAAGGTCGGCCAGAAAGTTGTTTATCCAAACCACGGTATCGGCACAATCGAACAGATCGAACAGAAGCAAATCGGGGCCATAGCGCTGCCGTTTTACACTCTTCGACTGGCAGCAACTAATTCGCTGGTCCTGGTTCCGGTTTCAAATGCCAGTGAAGTTGGCTTGCGTCGTCCGATTTCGTCGGCCGAATGCGATACGCTCTTTACGGCCTTGTCTGGCGATTTTGCCACGCCTGCCAACGATTGGAAAGATCGCTTCAAGGATTTTTCCGACAAGATGCGCACCGGCAATATTTTTGAAGTGGCCGAGGTGCTCAAGCATCTCCATTACCTCAGCCAGGTCAAGCCGCTATCATTTCGTGAGCAGCGCATGTTTGAGCGGTCGCGTTACCTGGTGGTATCGGAACTCGCCGCAGTCTGCCGCCAACCCGAGTGCAATATCGAACCCCGCGTGGATCATGCACTTGAGCAATCTCGCGCACGGCATGAACGCCGGGCCAACGGCCCCGCTCGCGCCGCCGCCGCAGGCAGTTACTGAAGACAATCAGGAATTATCGCGCTCTGTGCCGCGTCACTACCACCCCGCGTTGTTGAGCTGGGTTGATGGCGTGATAAGATGTGGGCACACTTGCGTCCGCTTTACTTGTTGAAACACGATGGATGACCCTGCTAGTTATTTCCTGGCCTCATTGATTGACGCCGCCCCGCACTCAGACAGTCTGCTGAAAATTCTGGCGAAGCTCTGCGCGGTCCTTTTTTTTGTGGGCGCCAACGCCTTCTTTGTCGCGGCTGAGTTCGCGCTGGTGTCCGTGCGTCGACCGCGGCTTGAAGCCCGGGCGGCTGCGGGCAGCCAGCGGGCGCAAGCGGCCCTGCGCCTGCTGGCTGATCCGACTTCGTTTATTTCGGCCACGCAGCTGGGAATCACTATTGCTTCGCTCGCGCTGGGTTGGATCGGAGAGCCTACAGTTGCTTCTGTACTCGAGCCGATCGCTGCGCGCATCGCCACGGTCGGAAGAGCAGGATACGTTGCCCATCTCTTGGCGATAATCATAGCTTTTGGGGCCATCACTTTTCTGCACATCGTGCTGGGCGAGTTGATGCCGAAGATGTTCGCGCTGGAACGGGCCGAGGACCTCGCGTTGCTCGCGGCGCGCCCGCTGGAAATATTCGCGAAAGTTTTTCGCTACCCGCTCTGGATCTTCAATCGTACTGGATCTGTGCTGGGCCGGTTGCTGGGACTGAAGTCGTCACTGCAACACGCCGCAGTTTACAGCGAAGCCGAGCTGCGCCAGTTGGTGGATATCTCTCGCGAAAGCGGCCATCTCCGCGCCGAAGAACGACGCCTGATTCACCGGGTCTTTGAATTTTCGGACACTTTGGTACGCGAAGCGATGGTGCCCCGTCCGGCGATCGCGGCAATATCGGCGGACTGTTCGCTGGAACAGATCACTCAGGCGTTTCAGCAACATCGTTATTCCCGTCTTCCGGTGTATCAGGGTTCGCTGGATAACGTCGTGGGGTTTATTCATAGTAAGGATTTAATCCCGTACCTTTTACGGCCCCAGGACTTTCGGCTGGATTATGTGCTGCAATCACCGATGTATGTAGTCGACACGGCGCGCCTGGAAGACGTGCTGCGCCAGATGCAGAAAGCAAAAACTCACTTCGGATTTGTGGTTGACGAGCATGGCGGCGTCGAAGGCATTATTACGCTCGAAGATTTGCTCGAAGAGATTGTCGGCGACATCTCGGATGAACACGACGAAGAAGTGAACGAGCAGATTTCACCGATTGACGAGCGGACCTATCTGCTGGATGGATCGCTGGCAGTTCGCGATCTTAATCGTCGTTTGAAGACTGCCGTGCCTGAGTCCGAGGCCTATACCACTATTGGCGGATTTCTGATGACGGTGGCCGGGCACGTCCTGCAGCCGGATGAAGTCATCGAACACGACGGGCTTCGCTTTCACATCGAGAAGGTTGAACGGCGGCGCTTGATGAGGGTGCGCCTGGAATTACCGGCAAGGAAAGCGGAAGAAGCGTCAGCCAGATCGGGCGCCGCTGCCATCGCTGGTTAACACGCTACGCTCACAGGGCGCGGAAGAGATTACTACTGAATCGCCCTTGCGAATCCAACCATGCTTTCTCGAGCCCGAACCCGCTCTGCGAACCCATCTGGGCCAGTCCAGCCACGTCAAATTTGTAGGAGTGTTCCATGTGCATCCACTCTCCGGCGGCGAAATCAATAGACATCTCCAAGGCCCTGATAGTGACCGACTGGGGTCGCAAGCTTTCCAGATAGACTTCCACAGCACCGGCCTCTTCGTTATATACGGACCTTAATCCGAACGCCCACAGGTCGAAATTTCCACCCAGTTCCCGATTGATTCGGGCCAGCTCATTTACAATGAACGCGCGCGTGACTCCGAGCGCATCGTTGTAGGCTGCCTCGAGCATCGCGCGATCCTTCTTTAAGTCCGCTCCCAGGAGTAGCGCGTCTCCCGGACGCATCATGCGGCGAATGGCTTGCAGAAAAGAGAGTGCTTCGGCCTTCTCGAAGTTTCCGATGTTCGACCCCAGAAACAACATCAACGCGGGGCCGGAAGGAAGTGGCTGCATCGCCGCCAGACCTTCCAGATAGTCGGCGGCATAAGCTTCGATCCGCAGCGCTGGATAAGCTGCGAGCAGGGCAAGGGAGCTCTTCTCTAAAGCGGATGCCGAAATGTCGACCGGGATAAACAGCAGCTCGGTCTGATGGCGCAATAACGCTTCGATAATCCTGCGGGTTTTGTCGGCGCTGCCGCTGCCCAGTTCTATCAGGGTCCGGCAACCTGGAATACTCGCTACCATCTCATCGGCATGCCGGGTTAGGATCTCATTCTCCGCGCGGGTCAGGTAATACTCATCGACTTGGCAAATCGCGTCGAATAGGCGCGAGCCCAGCGAGTCGTAAAGATATTTTGGGTAGAGTTGCTTTGGATTCGACGAGAGACCGCGGCGGACGTCTTCGGCAAATTCCGCGCTGCCGTACTGGCGCGCGAGATCATAAACAATCAATCGTGCGGGCGACTCTTTGGGTTTGGTTTGCGCCACCATGTCTTCCCCTACAGCTCGGCCCCACCGGGAGCAAAGAACGCAAATTGGCTCTTGAACTGGGTAGGTGGCGCATTATACGCGGGTGCAGCCACGAACAGAAAGGGCAGCCGAGCGTTGGTAGTGTCTTAATTTGAAATCAAATTAAGACACTACCCGAGCGTTAACTTGGCTGCCTATGTTTGTGGCTGCTCTTAAGTGACGCGATCTGGCGCTGACGGCTGGCGCTGATGCCTTCAGATGATGATCACCCGTGATCCTGTGCGTACGCGAGGAATTCTTGCAGGTACGGTCACGTCGATTTTTGGCGTCGCCGGGATGACGATTCGCGGAATCTCAATGTTCATTTCCGGTATCGCGGGCACCTGGACCGAGGGAATGACTATGCGCCGAGTGCCAATCGAGCCCGGACGCATGATCGTCGGTTCCTTGGTCTTTTCCGGAGTGAGGTTAATCGTGCGTGAATTATGGTCGCGCAGGATTGTCAGCGATATTTCGCCTTCTTCCTTTTTGTTGATAATTCGCGCGACGTCTCCCGACGAGTCGACCTTCTCACCATCGACGCCCGTAATTACATCGCCGGCCCTTAGTCCAGCCCTGGCAGCGGGACTGTTTTCGTTTACTGAAGTGATCAGCAAACCGCCGTCCTTTGCTCCAAAATAATCCGCAAGTTGCTTAGTCAGTGGCTGGGTGCTAACGCCGATGCGCCGGTTTGCGCCAAACGAGAAGACAAAGTTGCCGTCGCCGGTCGTTACCTGCGGCCAGTCTTTCTCAATACCCTTTATTACGTCATCGCGAATTGCGGCGCCCAGGAGATTCTTCATGCTGTGCCTGGACAGCGTGGCACTAACTTCCTGTTCGGCGCCTCCGCGGCTGATCGTGATCCGCACAGTCTGGTCGGGCGCGGATTCATTGACCAGGCGGCTGAGCTTGCGCGCGCTGGTTACGGATTCGCCATCAAAGCGGAGAATGACATCGTCTTTCCTGAGGCCGGCCTTTTCCGCCGGGCTGTCTTTGACTACCTGAGTCACTCCGGCGCCGCGCACTTCACGCATCCCGTAGCGGCCCATATTTTCTTTGCTGATATCCTCAGTGCCCACCCCCAGAAAGGCTCCACCGTCAATCAGAAAAGAAAACGATCGGTCGGTGGTCGCGGGCTCTTGAGCTTCTTGGGCTGCTAGGGGAGCAGCCGCCTCCTGCGCATACACAATTCCGCCGGCAATCACACCGACGCCAAGAATCAAAGCCAGTATTAAGGCCAGTTTGTTGCGGGTCATATCCAATCCTCCGGAAAGATTTTAGGGGTTTCACGCTGGGGGGAGGCGGGAGGTTCCAAAATTCTCCAATGCACAGCAGGTTTTGCTGTGTCAGAAGCCCGACCGTCAGGGAGGGCTCGTTTTGCTGGTTGCCCTCCCTGACGGTCGGGCTTCTGACACGGTTGTTTAGCGTACTATCCTGATCGCTCGCAGGTCCTGCTGCGGCTAACCAAATTGATAAATTGAAGTGGGAATCCTTAAGAGAGTTGTCGATAGACCTCGCGGCCATCACTGATTTCCAAAGCCAGCTTGCCTTCAGAATGTGCATAGTCGAGATGAGCGACTGCTTCGGAAACGCCCAGAAAGCGATGGACGTCGTCGGTGCCCGGAAACATTGCGCGCGATACCTCCCAGGCGCTGGCGCCCCCGGCAGGAACCATCTGAATGATTTGTGATTGACGCTCATCTATCGCGCGCAGGTAACGGTGAAAGAGTTCTTCGTAGTCATGCACCGGGTCGCCATGGCCGCCCAGCACCAGCGTCGGCGCCAGAGCACGCACGCGCGCCAGGCTGACCAAATATTCTGCAAGCGAGCGGAAGCGTCTCGATCGATCGACCGGGTCGGGGGAGAGAATTGGATTAGGGGTAATCCGTTTCAAGACGCAGTCGCCGGCAATCAGTGTGCGATCGGCATGACGAATAAACGAGCACGAACCCGGCGTATGACCGGGAGTGTGTACCACCTGCAACGCGCCTGAATCGAACTCGATCTCGGCTTCGTCGTTGAGCTCACTACAGTGTCCGTCGTCGAGCGAGTCAGCATACTGGCGCACTCCTTCGTACATTCTGCGCATGACTTCTACTTCGTCGGCGGACACGCCCGCACGCATCAGAAGTTGGCGGGTCTCGTCGTACTCCAAACGTCCCGCGCGATGACCGGTTTCCCATCCGTGCACCAGGACCTCGGCATCCTTCGCTTCATCGCGCAGCGCGCGCGCCAGTCCGCAATGGTCCTCATGCGCGTGCGTGAGTACGATGCGACGAATGTCCGAGACTGACAGACCTTCCTTTCGCAAAGCTGAGCGCAGAGCATCGACCGCTTCCTTGGTCTTGGGTCCGGTGTCGATTAGCGTGACGGGATCTTCCGAGATTAGATAAACGTTGACCGGCCCGATGTAGAAAGGCGTTGGTAAAGAGATGGGGACGATTTTCATTTTGAATTTTCAGATCTGGTATCTCAGATCTCAAATTTGAGATACCAGATCAAGGCGCCTTGCGATTGCGAATCTCCGCCAACTCTTTCAGGAACTCTTCGCGTTCGCGAGCCTCCTTCGACAAGCGTTTTGTCTTCTCTGTCAGGTAGCGCTGGCCTCGAACGTCTGAGTTTTGAAGAGAATCTGCCCAGGCTCGGAGCTGGCGGGAGATGTTTTCTGCTTTTGATTTCAAATTTGAAATTTCAGATCTGAGATCAGGAATTCCTGGTAACCGCTCTAGCAAACACAACATCGATCGTGTCTCGCCAGCCGACCCGCGTGATATATAGATAAAGGTCAGGAGCTCTGGCGTGGTTCCTCGCTCGAAACCTTCCGCGACGTTGTTCGAAACTGAGACTGCAGCTCGCTCCAATTGGTTTCGAAGACTTGCGTAGGTCTTAAATGTCGGTTTGGCAGTCAGTGCGAAAACGCCCACCGCCAATTCAATCGCTGCCTTCAAAACAGGCAACTCTTCGAACCTCTTGTACTTCATCGGGCCACGTCTCCTGCGCAAGTGATGAGCAAACCTGCGCGGGATTGTAGCCCCGAATTTCAGATCTCAAATTTGAAATTTTCAAATTAAGGGTACTGCTCGGTTTCTAAACGGTTTATCCCTATATGCAACTGGAAAGGGCAGAACCAGGTGCGGGCCACGCCTCTTATAATTGGCAATCGGCAATCGCCAGTGCCCTAATACACGTACCGGTTGGCTTCAATCATCGCATTCGCGATTCTTTGACGCGCTGCCACCGTGTTCATCGGCGTCATCTTGGTAAAGCGACGCAGCGCCGCCAGCAACGTGCGTAGTTCGTCGCCTTCCGCCATCGCCGCCAAAGTGTTCTTTGCCTCCGCTTCAATCCGCTCGATCGCGTCGTTACAAAAGACACGCGTGATCTCGATGTAATACTTCGCAGACTCTTCGCCTTGCGCCGTCGCCATTTTCTTCGTGCGCAAGATCGCCGACTCCATCGCGTATGTATCCATGATGATATCCGCGACGCTCATCAGGATTTCCTGCTGATCGGAAAGTCCCATCATGTATTTCTGCGCTGCCGCCCCCAGCGTCATTAACGCAACCTTCTTCGCGTTCTGTGCCAGTTTCTGCTCGGTTGCCAGCAGACTTTCGTCCAGATCAAAACTGGCCATGGAGGGCGAAAGGATTTCGTCCATCAATGCCTGGGCGGCGGGCAACAGTGCCAGACGTCCACTCAACGCAGCCTTCATCAAGCGGCCCGGTATCAGCATGCGATTGATTTCATTTGTGCCTTCGAAGATCCGGTTGATGCGCGTGTCGCGATAAGCACGCTCTGCCGGATAGTCGGCCGAGTACCCATAGCCGCCAAAGATCTGCACCATCTCATCGGTCACAAAGTCGCAGTATTCGGATAGCGCGACCTTGATGATCGAACATTCGGCCGCGTACTCTTCGATGGCTTTCAAGCGCGCGTCCATGTCCTTGGAATCTGCGACGGCGCCGAGGCCCTCCTCGATCATTCCCAGCGTCCGGTAAATCATCGCTTCACCGACCCAGGTGCGAATCGCCATTTCGCCGAGCTTTGATTTGATTGCGCCAAACGACGAAATCGACTTGCCAAACTGCTGCCGCTCGTTCGCATAGCGCACAGATTCCTGCAAGGCCAGTTTCATTCCGCCCAGGCACATCGCGCCGAGCTTAAAGCGCCCGATGTTGAGAATGTTGAAAGCGATCTTATGACCTTTACCGACCTCGCCGAGCAAATTCTCGACCGGCGTACGGGCATCGGCGAGAATCAAAGGCGTCGTGCTCGATCCTTTGATCCCCATCTTGTGCTCTTCTGCGCCGTGCTTGCATCCTTCCTGCCGCTCCACGATGAAAGCGGAAAACTTATCGCCATCGACTTTCGCGAATACGATGAAGATGTCGGCAAAGCCGCCATTGGTAATGAACATCTTCTCGCCGTTGAGCAGGTATTCCTTCCCGTCGTCGCTCAGTTTTGCCGTCGCTTTCGCCGCCATTGCGTCTGAGCCAGAGCCTGCCTCAGTCAAAGCGTAGGCCGTGATCAAATCACCGGCAGCAATCGGCGGCAGATATTTTTGCTTGGCAGCTTCGGTACCGAAATAAAGGATTGGCAGTAGGCCGATGCCGCTCTGCGCGCCGAGCGTGGTGGCAAACGATGCGGACCGGCCGATATTCTCGGCGATGATCGCGCCGCTGGTCTGGTCCAGACCCAGACCACCGTACTCCTCCGGAATATTGGCGCCGACCAGACCGAGCTCGGCAGCTTTCTTAACTAACGCGCGAGCCAGCTTCCAGTCTTTGCTTTCGAGCTCAGGTATCCGCGGCAAGACTTCCGCGTCCATGAACTGCCGGGTGGTGTCGGCGATCATGCGATGCTCTTCGTTGAAATCACCGGGCGTGAAAATGCTCTCCGGCGTTTGCTCTTCGATCAGGAAACTCCCGCCCTTGACGATCTGTTTTGCTTCGATTGCGGCTGCCATATTGATGCCTTTCTGTTGTAGCGCAACTTGTTAAGTTGCGATTCTTGCGTTGCGCCCAGTCGTTTGGAGTTCCGCCTTTAGGCGGCTTACTCGCTTCCCGCCTGAAGGCGGCACTCCAAACCTAATTCATTCTTTCAAAAATTCCGGCGGCGCCCATGCCGCCGCCGACGCACATCGTCACCATGCCATAACGGCCATTACGCCGTGCCAGTTCTCGCAGAATCGACGCGGTCAGTTTCGCGCCGGTGCAACCCAGCGGATGGCCCAGCGCGATCGCGCCGCCGTTAACGTTGACCTTGTCGATATCCAGGCCGAGAGTCTTGATGACCGCCAGCGACTGTGCGGCAAAAGCTTCGTTCAGTTCGATTACGTCAATTTGATCCAGAGTTAGCCCGGCGAGCTTCAAAGCTTTCGGGATCGCAAAAACCGGCCCAATGCCCATTTCTTCCGGAGGACACCCCGCAGTCGCGTAGGCGACAAAGCGCGCCAGAGGCTTTGCTCCGAGCTCCTTCGCACGTTCTTCCGACATCACTACGGCGACGGCAGCGCCGTCTGACATCTGCGAAGAATTGCCGGCAGTGATAGTTCCTTTGACTTGAAACGCCGGCTTTAGTTTTCCGAGAGCTTCGGCGGACGTGTCACGGCGTGGACCTTCGTCTTTGTCAAAGATCACTTCGCGATGCTGCTTCTTACCCTTGACGTTCAACTCTTCCACGGTGACAGTAAGCGGCACAGTCTCATCCTGAAACTTGTTCTGCTCCAGAGCAGTAAACGCGCGCTGATGAGAGCGCAGGGCGAACTCATCCTGTTCTTCGCGAGTAACTCCGTATTTCCGCGCGACATTTTCAGTCGCCAGGCCCATGTTCAAGTAAAAGTCCGGATAGTGTTCGACCAGATATGGGTTGGGTCGAATGATGTGGCCACCCATGGGAATCATCGACATTGATTCCAGCCCACCCGCGAGCGCCACCTGCGCGCGCCCCGTCCGAATCCGATCGGCCGCGATGGCAATCGATTGCAGCCCTGAAGAGCAAAACCGATTGATAGTCATGGCGCTGGTTTCCACCGGTAAGCCCGCGCGGATTGCGGCTGAACGGGCTATGTTCATGCCTTGCTCAGCTTCCGGCATCGCACAGCCCATGATCACGTCTTCTATTTCGGCGGCTTGCAATCCGGGTACGCGGGCCATCGCTTCCTTAATTACTGCTGCGCCCATTTCATCGGCGCGGGTATCGCGGAGAGTGCCTTTGGGCGCTTTGCCAACTGCCGTACGAACTGCTGATACGATAACTGCTTCTTGCATAAACTTCCTCTGCGGCTTTGCCGCAATTCTTCCGCGGCTTTGCCGCCTGATGTGCGGAAAGGCTCTGCCTTTCCGGAATCGCTCACTTGTTTGGAGGCTATGCCTCCCGCTTCGCTGTCGCGAGGCGTAGCCTCGCGAGTGACATTAACTCTTTTCGAAAGGGCGAAGCCTTTACGCACGTCAGGCGGCAAAGCCGCGCCGGATGCCAATTAGTTCCTTAACGGTTTCCCCGTCTTCAACATGTGCGCGATGCGATCCTGCGTCGGGCGCGTACCGATCAGCGAAAGAAAAGCTTCGCGCTCGAGATCGAGCAGATACTGCTCAGATACTCGCGTCGGGTGGTTGAGATCGCCGCCAGTCAGGATTCGTGCCAGCTTCTCTCCAATCAAAGCATCATGATCCGAGATATAGCCGGCGCGCTTCATCATGTGGACGCCCAGTTTCAGAGTCGCCAAACCGGGCATCCCTAACGCAAGAATATCCGTGCGCTGTTGTGGCTGCTGGTAACCACTCGCAGCGAACGCTAAAACTTCTTTCTTCGCATCGGCAATCAAGCGGTCCCGGTTCATCGAGATTGAATCATCCGCGCTGAGAAAACCAAATCCGCGCGCTTCTTCCGCTGAGGTCGCAACCTTGGCCAGCGCAATCGTTTCGAACGCGCGCTTGACGAAGGGAAACGGGTCCGCGTCTTTCATGTCTTTCGGGATCGAATCGAGCGCGCGCACCAACATTTCTTTCGTGCCACAGCCCGCGGGAATGATGCCGACGCCGACTTCCACCAGGCCGATGTAGGTCTCGGCATTTGCGCGCACGCGATCCGCATGCAAAACCATTTCACAGCCACCGCCAAAGACCAGCTGGAACGGCGCCACCACTACCGGCTTTGGCGAATAACGCAGACTCATCACCGACTGCTGAAAGAAACGGCCGATCATGTCCAGCTCTTCCCAGTTCTCGTCCTGCGCTTCCATCAACATCAGCATCAGGTTCGCGCCCACGGAAAAGTTCTGACCCTGATTGCCGACTACCAACCCGAGAAAATTCTTCTCTACTTCGGTCAGCGCGATCTTCAGCATCTCGAGCGTGTCGCCGCCAATCGAGTTCATCTTCGAATGAAACTCGAGACACGCCACGCCATCGCCAAGATCGATCAGCGAGGCCCCGGAATTCTTTCTAATGACGCCGGTACGATCTTTCAGCGACTTCAGGATGATCGTGCCCGGGAGATCGGCGGCCGGAACATACTTTGCGGAAGGGAAGTCGAAATAGAAGCGTTGGCCGTTCTCTTGTTTGTAGAATGACTTCGCGCCAGAGTCGAGCATCCGCTCCACATTCACCGGAACGCTCTTGCCTTCTTCCTTCAATTTCGCGGCTGACTTCTCGACTCCAATCGCGTCCCACACTTCGAACGGTCCCAGCTCCCAATTGAAGCCCCATTGCATGGCGCGATCGACTTCGACCACCGTGTCGGCAATCTCCGGAATTCTTTCGGCAGCGTAACAAAGCGTGCGCGCCATGGTCTTCCAAAGAAACGCACCCGCGCGATCCTTGGACCACACCAGCGTCCTAATTCGTTCAGCCGTGTCCTCGATGTTCTTAGCCATCTCGAGCGACGGTAGTTTTACTTTCTGTGCCGGTCGATAGTCGAGGGTGGCCGTATCAAGCGTCCATATCTCGCGCTTGTCTCCCTCGCCTTTCCGTCTCTTGTAAAAGCCGGCCTGGGTTTTGTTGCCGAGCAAGCCGCGCTCGATCATCTTGCCGACGAACTCAGGCATGGTAAACATCGCGCGTTCGGGGTCTTCGGGAAGGTTCTCGCCCAGGTTCTTGACCACGTGCGCGAGGACGTCGAGGCCGACCAGATCGAAAGTCCTAAAGGTTGCGGTCTTGGGCCGGCCAACGGCGGGCCCGGTGATCTTGTCAACTTCCTCGATCGAATAACCGTCTTCCTGCATCGCGTGAATGGTTACCAGCGCGCCGAACGTGCCGATGCGGTTGGCGATGAAGTTCGGCCGATCCTTCGCGACCACGACACCTTTGCCGAGGCGTTCATCGAGAAAGCCAAACATCGAGCACGAGACTTCCGGCTTGGTCCATTCGGTGCGAATCAACTCGACCAGGTGCATGTAAC
>ORMF010713422.1_pt1 | contig 15943 bp, 15 predicted proteins | sample 1779871 | NCBI WGS metagenome assembly ORMF01 (sample SAMEA104232316, study PRJEB22302) | groundwater metagenome | biome: forest; feature: aquifer; material: groundwater | place: USA | collected 2011-08-07 | depth 5.4 m
GCTCGGTCATGATGCAGGTGACGCCTGTCTCAAGGAGGTCGCCCGCCGCTTGCGTCAATGCGTTCGTGCCTCCGATACAGTGGCGCGCATGGGGGGCGATGAATTCACCTTGTTGCTACCGGAGATCGTCGCGGAAGCCGTTGCCCGCGCCGTTGCGCAGAAAATACTTGATGCCATGCAGTTGCCGATGACGTTGACGGGACAGGAGATCGTCATCACCACCAGTATCGGCATCAGCCTGTTTCCGCGCGATGGCGACGATAGCGAGACCCTGCTGAAACATGCGGATGCAGCCATGTACCAGGTCAAGGGCAGCGGTCGCGCAGGAATGTATTTTTATGGTCCGGAACTGGGCGATGTTCTGCCCAGTCGCGTTGATCCCGAGGAATCGTAGGCAGGCCTGGCAGCAATCCGACTACAGTTTAGCGGCTGGAGCCTGTCGACGGAGTTGATGGTGTCCGCAGCGGGTGGAAGGCGCGATTGACGTAATCCGCAATGGCCTCGACTTCCGACGCGGACAGCACGCTTTTCCAGGCCGGCATCGAGGTGTTGGACAGTCCTTCGCGGACCACTTCGATGAAATGCTGCCGCGTGATGTGACTCATGAACTTGGTATCGCGCAGGTTGCGTGGATGCGGTTCGAGAAAGCTGCCAATCCAGTTCTTGCCGGTTCCGTCAGCGGCGTGACAGAAGGCGCAGTTTGACTGAAAAAGCTTCTCGCCTTTCCTTTCCGTTCGGGTCAGGCGTTTCAGCTTCGGCGGGATATCGTGCAGCGCATACGGACTGGCACTGGTCGTGGCATCGACCTTCTGCGGGACCGAGTATGAAAAGTTGTTACGCGGATAGGACAGCGGGCGGGCTTCCCAGGCCAAATCCTGATTTGCCTGGGCACCGCGGTCGTGGCAGGTGACGCAGGTCTCGAGAAACAGTCGTTTGCCACGCATCTGCTCGGCGCTGAGGGTCTCCCAAGGTTGCGAGAGAGGGATTTCACCCGTCGCAAACGGGAAGGCGATGCGGTAGCGTTCATGATTCGGCCAACCGTTTTCGGCAGTATGGTAATGGGTATTGGCAGCCTTCCTGACGACAAACTCGTCAAAGACGAAATGCGCGACCGCACGGATTTCTTTCTCCGACAAGACCGAGGTGAATGACTTCATTGCCGTTCCAGGCCTGCCGGCTTGCAGGGTGGCAATGATTTTCGCTTCTGGCAGGCTGGCCTCCGACGCCTTTGTGAAGTCAGCCGGGAGCGGAGTCAGAAAGCTGGCGGCCACGGTTTTCGCATTACCCGAATAGCCGTGACAAAAATAGCAGCGGAAATTGTAAATCGCGCGGCCCTCGGCCATCGTGTCGGGCACGGAAGTCGCGCCGGCCGTAAAAGGCAGTGCAGCCAGAGTGGCGGCGAAGGCGAGAACCTTCATATGCGACTACTTGGTCTTGCGCGTCTTCTGCCCCGGCAAAATGAAGCGTTGAAAGACGAACTCCGACACGTTGGCGATTTCCTGGTCGGTGAGAACCTTGTTCCAGGCGGGCATTTCCGTGCCGAGGCGACCGACCGATGTCGCGGCGAAGATGGCCGGCCGATTGGCCCCCGAACTGTAGGCCGGGTCGACGAAGTTCCGCGGTTTCGGCATGATGAAGTAGGCACGAGGCCCCTTGCCGTCGCCTTTGGCGCCGTGACATGTTGTGCAGTTAGCCATGTAGAAGCGGCCACCGGCAACCGCGTCCCCTTTCAGTCCATTGGGCATGGGTTGTTTCATGTCGGCGCCCGAGGCTTTGGCGGCAGGGACCGGAGATCCCTTTCTACCTGCATGGGCATCGGTGCCAGAGATTTCGGTCTGCGGCACCATGATGGCGCTGCGTACGTAATCGACCACGGCCTCGATGTCGGGTGCCGGCAGACGGCCGCCGAATCCTGCCATCGCCGTTCCGGGGCGACCTGTTGTTACCGAAGAAATCATGCGTTCGCGGTTCAGTTCTGCCCGAGCCTGGGGCGAAGCCAGGTCGCGGGCAGGTTTCGAGCCGCCGATCGGCAGATTGCTGCCCTGCCCCTGTGCGCCGTGGCAGGCAATGCAATTCTGTGCATAGAGGGCCTTGCCGCGCTGCAGTCGCGGATCAAGCGCAACCACCATGAAGGTCTTGCGGATGTAGTCCACGACCCCTTCGATTTCAGCGGTGCTGAGTTGGGTCTTCCAGCCGACCATGGCGGTGCCGGATTTTCCGTGCGTAGTGATGATGATCATGGTTTCACGGCTAAGTTCGCCCGCCGCGGTGAAGTCTCGCGGCGGCGGATTCAGACTGTTCCTCGCCCGACTGCGGCCGTCACCTCTGTCACCGTGGCAGACCGAGCAGTAATTGTGGTAGATGGCGTCGGGTCTTGACTCAGGGCCCTTGGCGTCGTGCTTGCCGGCGAGAGCCGCGGGAACAAGCGCCAAAACGGCAAGGGTAGCGAAAACGATCCTGGCGATAAAACCTGAATGGTGCAACGGGGTGACAGTCATAGCCGAGCAGTGCTCCGTGGATTTGTTTGCACAAGGCGTACATGGTAGAGCCAATTCATGCCCTGCAGCAATCGCGGAAGCAGGTATCGCGCCTGAAATATTGTCTGGTGTGATTCTTGCGTAATCTTGCTTTATTTCTAAACAAATCTCCGGCAGCGGATAGCTCCCGGCAGGTCGCGAGACATTGCATACTAAAATGGGTTCGGTTGGAATTAGGCTTCTGCTGATTTTGGCTCCGCTGGTCGTGTGGATGATTTCATTCGGCTTCACGGAGGGTGTCGCAGTCGCAGCAGACAGGTCAACCGGTCGGGAAGTGTTTGTGCAGAACTGCGCCTTGTGCCATGTCCATGGCGTGGCAATGGCACCGCGCGTGGATAATAAGGCCGAGTGGGGGCCGCGCTTGTTGCTCGGACGGCAGGTTCTCCTGAATTCGGTCTTGCGCGGCAAGGGCGGTATGCCGCCAAAGGGCGGTAACGCGTCGATTTCCGATGAGCAGGCGGCTGCGGGTCTTGACTACATGCTCGAAGCGGTTACCGGCCTGGCGGATCAGGCGCGGGTAGCGAAAAGGCGCTAGGGTGGATTAAGAACATGCCGCAGATTTTGTTTGATGACAAATGAAACGTGATTCATTTAGCTTGCAGCGCGAACACATGCTGAATTGTCAGCAACCAGCAGCGTGTGCAGCCGAGTTGCCATGGCTTCAGCCCATGGCACTGATGGACCCGGTTGATTGTGGCAGCAGTGTCTCCCTGGCCGAACTGCGTGTTGAAGAATGAAGGCATATCGATCGTTTTTTCGCCCGATGCGGAGCATCGTTGCATCGCTGTTCGTCGGGGTCGGCCCACTTCTTTGGGTCGCGCAGGCGTCGGGCGATGTCCGCGAGACCAAGCACAATCTGATCAAGTCCCGCGACAAGAGTGTCAGTGAAAAACAGGTTTGCGTGTTTTGCCACACCCCGTTGAACGAGGAAGGCGACCTGCCACTGGGAGCGGACGGCACCGGCGGCGCCATGACCCCACTCTGGCAGAAGAAGTCGCTGGTCGACGGTTTTGTGTACACCATCTACGACGATATCGGACGACTCGGTCTGGGCAAGCCCTCCGTCGGCTCGCAATCGATGGCATGCCTCTCCTGCCATGATTCCAATCAGGCCCTGACCATCAGCGCGACCTCCAGTGATCATCCGTTTGGTGTTCCTTATCGTGGCGCGCTGAAATACACGGCGCCGAGCGGCGCCATCGTGACGCCAAAGGCGGATTCCTCGACGCCATTTCGTGCCGCCCAGCATCTGCTTGCCCTTGAGGATTTTCGCGAAGCCAGCCAGGGAATCGTCGAGAATCGGGCGGTGTTCTGGGTGTCGCGCAATGGTGTCACTGCGCGTCGCACGCGCAACGATCTGCCGCTGTATGGACGTGTCAGCAACAATGACCCTTCCATGGATTTCGGCATGGCTGTGCCGCACATCGAGTGCAGCAGTTGTCACGACCCGCATGCTACGACGGAAACCTTCCTGCGCGTGTCCAGCGCGGGCAGCCAGTTGTGTTTGACCTGTCACGATAAATAAGCGCTATCCTTTATAAATATCTGGACCAAGGAGTCGATGGATGAAAACGGATGTCTGTGCCCTGACGCGAGTGGCTATGCTGCTGTGTATTTTGGGCTTGAGCGCTTGCGTGACGGTGCAAAAGCGCGACGTCGAACAGACCGGGCGGGCGGCCCGGTCGCTGGTATACCCGGAGCCGCCGGATGAGCCGCGCTTTGTGTTTGAACGCGCGATTCGCGGAAGTACCGATGTCGTGCCGGAGGCCGATCAATCGGCGCTGAAGCGGGTATTGACCGGCACCTCGGACGAGAGAGCCGAGCGGCTCTCCAAGCCTTATGCGATAGCGGTGCACAAGGGCAAGATATTCGTCTCCGACTCGGTAAGCAGAGCGGTGAAAGTGTTCGATGTGCGCGGCAAGAGATACTACCGGATCGGCGACGAGGAAGGTGAGAGCCGCATCGCCAAGCCTTTGGGCATCGATCTGGATGGTGCCGGCAACCTATACGTGGCGGATGCCACGCAAAAGCGCATTTTCGTCTTTGACAATGAAGGCAAGTTCCTGCGCAAGTTCGGCGGTCCCAAGATGTTCGACCGCCTTTCCAGTGTGACGGTGACAGAGAACGGAGACAAGGTCTACGTGGTCGATATCGGCGGCGTCAGTTCCGATCAGCACCGGGTGCGGGTATTCAATGGCGTGACGGGCGAGCATTTGTTCGACATCGGCAAACGCGGCACCGGGCCGGGCGAGTTCAATCTTCCGCGCGATGTTGCGCTGGGCAAGGATGGCCGAATCTATGTGGTAGATGGCGGCAATTTCCGCGTGCAGATTTTCGACAAGGACGCCAAGTTCATCAAGAGCTTCGGTGCGGCCGGCAAGCAACTCGGCAACTTTGCCCGGCCCAAGGAAATCGCCACCGATCGGGAAGGCAACGTCTATGTCGCCGATACGGCTTTTGGCAATTTCCAGATATTTACTCCGGACGGCGAACTACTGATGTTCATCGGCGATCGCTCCGAGCAGGATATCCCGGCTGGCTACATGTTGCCCTCGGGCATCGCGGTTGATGAGGATGGCCGCATCTATTTCGTCGATCAATGGTTTGCGCGGATAGATGTATTCCGGCCCTATGCCCTGAAAGAAAGTGAGGGCTATCTCGGACGCGGATCAGGATCAAGCAAGGCCGCAAAATAGCTTTCCCGATATTGGGAAGATATTTTCTTGTTTCTTGGATTCGGTTAGAAAAGTTCGTGTGACAAAGCTGGCATTGTTGGCCCATTTTCCAGTACCTACGACTTGGTTATGGTCACGTGACGGCCCAGGGATGGTTGGCATGGAAGCTGCTTTAGTTCGGGCGCAGCAAGTTATCGCATTAACCCAGACAAAAAGGAGCAGGTCATGAGAATTGGAACAGGAGCGGGCCGTACGGCGAGGTGGCTGTTGGCAGCGGTCATGGCCTTCGGCGCATCGGTCGCCATGGCGCAAATCACCACAACACGACACAACCTAGGAACCACGGCCGGAAATCCGGGCGCCAACAAGGTTACCGCCGGCACCGCCGAGATTTGCGTGTTTTGCCACACCCCTCACGCGGCAGATGTGTCCACGGTGGGCGTTCCCTTGTGGAACAAGCGGCTCAATACCGGCGGTGCGGCTTTCACCACCTACTCTTCCTCCACCATGAACGCAGTAGGCGCCAATGACGGCTTGGCGGGCAGTCTAAGCATCGGCTCGGTATCGCTGGCCTGCCTGTCTTGCCATGATGGCACGCAGGCGATGGATAATATCTTGAATGCGCCTGGCTCCGGTGGGTTCGACTCGACCGGCGGTGGAACGACCGGTTTGTCCTACACTTGGGCGGGTAACGTTTCTGTTGACGGCATCATGCAGAACGGGGCTACCACCTTGGCAATGCTGGGTCGCGACCTGACCAATGACCACCCGATCGGCATCCAGTACTGCGGAGGTGGGCCAAGTCTTCTTGCTCCCACAACCGCCTGTCAGGACACCGATTTCAATGCGCCGAGCAATGGCACCATAGGTGGTACCACGGCATTCTGGGTTGAGAACCTGACTCCGGTCGCAGGACGACAGAAGACCGACATGATTCTCTACAACCGCAACTTCCCGGCGAATGGGTCGCTAGCTGCTGGCGTCTATCCCTCGGTCGAGTGTGCCTCCTGTCACGATCCGCATACTGCTAATCCGACCTTCCTGCGGGTTTCGAACAATGGCAGCGCGGTGTGCCTGACCTGCCACAACAAGTAAACAAGATCAACCGGAGTAGCTGTCCAGGCGAGGTCTGGGGACGGTAAGCAACACCCTAGCTCCTGATTGAGACAAAGGCCCCCAGGGAAACCTCGGGGCTTTTTTCTTGTCCTGTACAAAGGGTAAAACTTGCGCCGGACAAGCGGCAGTGAGCTCTTGCCACAGGTATTATGGTGGCAGTTTTTGAAGCGGCGCTCGATCATGCTGTAGTCATGCACAGAAAAACAGGAAAGGCGAAAAATGAACTTGAAAAATAGCTGGGCGGTCGCGGCCGGCATCATGTTGGTGACATGCTTGTCCGCCTCCATCACATTTGCACAAGACGTCAACCCCGGCGCGTCGGGTCCCACTCTGGCGGCGGCTACCGCTCTGCCGCTGTATGCGACGGTGAATGGCAAGCCGGTGACCCAGGCGGAGTTTCACTCTGTATACGCCACCTTCCTGCGGCAAAAGTATTATCACGGCCAGGTGCCGCAGGACCAGTTGGAACTGGCGCGCAAGGAGGTCAGTGATAGGCTGATCGACCGCATCCTGTTCCTCGAGGAAGTCGACCGCCGTGGCATCGTTGCCGACACGGCAGAGGCCGAGAAGCAGATTCAGGTTTACGAGCAGCGCTACGCGGCCAATCCAAACTGGCAGAAGAGCCGTGAAGCGATGCTGCCTGGCTTGCGCCAACAGTTGGAACAGCAAAGTCGTCTGAGTCGACTCGAGCAGGTGGTGCGCGATGTCCCGGCACCTGGTGCCGATGAAGTTAAGGCTTTTTACGCAGCCAATCCGGAACTGTTTACCGAACCCGAGAAAATACGGCTGCATTCCATTCTTCTGGCAGTCGAACCGTCCGCGGCGCAGCCGGTGTGGGATGCCGCGATGCGGGAAGGGGAGGTCATCGTGAAGCGAATCCGTGGCGGTGCTGATTTTGCCGAACAGGCGCGCCTGTCTTCCAAAGACGAGAGCGCAGAGAAAGGCGGTGACATGGGTTACCTGCACCGGGGCATGCTGCCCGAATCGCTACAGGCAAAGGTCGATCAGTTCAAGGTCGGCGAGGTAGCCGATCCGATACAAATGCTACAGGGAGTTGGCGTGTTTCGCCTGGACGACCGGATTCCGCCCAAGTTGCAGGACTTCGGCCGTGTCGTCGAGCGCGCTGCGGATTTGCTGCATCGTGAGCGCAAGGAAAAGGCGTGGCAGGATCTTGTGGCCAAACTCAGGAGCACGGCAAAGATCGTGATCCATGATCCGGCGACGCCCGCGACCGCGAAGTAGGCTTCGGGGAGTCGTCACGGCGGAAGCGCCGTTAGGGTAGCCCGCAGGGATGAGGGCCAGTAGCGCATGCAAAAGCTGCCACGGTCCAAGGCAGCTTCGGCGCTGGCCAGTTTGATGGTGCTGTTGCGCCGGCTTGCTGTGGGTCGTGCGCGTCGTGCCGCGGACTGAAGTGCTTCATCCGGGTGGCGCGTTCTTTGCGCCCGCATTGTCTGTGTTCTGCTTAGCTAATTCGAGATTTTCAGGATGACGCCAGTCCCCGCTTCGCGCAAGAGTACTCCGTGAGGAATGGTCTGCCGACCTTTCGTCACGCGCTGCTCTGGTGTTTGCAGGCCGGCGTCTTGGGCGCCGCCGCCTGTAGCAGCGTGGTCTGCGCAGCGGATGCGGGGACGAGAAGCGGGCCTGATCAGCCAGAGGCGCCAGTGCCTTTCGATCCGACACCAGCAGTAGCGGGCGCGAGGCGCGCACCCACAGGTGCATCTCGGCCAGTCCCCGACAATGCGAAGTCAGCCGATTCCGGACTTCCTGATTTGAGTGGCGAAACTTGGATAATGGCACCGATCCGCTGGTTGGGTAACACCGGCACCAGCGGCAATTACTTCAGTTCCGATGGCGGAAATAGTCTTAGCATCGCCAATACCCTTAATGTACAAGCCAACAGCTTCATCGGAGCCCCCTATATTGCTCAATGGTCGGGCGTATTCGGGATGAATTCGAGCGATTCGACGTTTACCCAGTCCAATGGTGCGACGCAAAAGAGTGACAACAGCGGACTCAATTTTGGTGGCAGCGTCAATGTCTTCCCGGTCAGTCGCTTTCCCTTTAGCGCAACATACAATCATGGGACGTCGGAGTCGCGGGTCGGGGAGAACAGGGCGCCCACCACCAACACTTCACTCGGCTTGCGCCAGCAGTATCGGACGGAGGGTGGCGACACCTATGCCGCCAACTACAATCGCAACAGCTTTGTCAGCGGCGCTAACACCAGTCGGAATTCGTCCCTGAACGGCAGCGTTTCGGTGCGGCGGGTTTTCGATCCTGATCATTATCTTGCAGGTGATCACAGCCTGAATGCCAGTTTGGCGTTCTCACCTTCTACCAGTGATCTTGGTGGGCAGACGTCACGCCTGCTGAATGCTAATGCCAGCCACAACTGGACGGTTCATGAAGATCTCAATATTGGCAATTCCCTCACATTGGCCAGCGCCCAGCGCAACCAGTTTGTTGGTGATACCTTGTCACGCGAAGATTCGCGGGTGCTGCTCGCGGCCACCAATTTTGTCTGGCGGCCCGTCGAGGAACTGCCGCTGACCCTGACCGGTGGCGGCAGTTTTGCGCAGACGCAAGTTATTGTGGCGGACGATGTTGTCAGTCAACAGACTCTGGCCGCGAACGTATCCACCAGTTACCGTTTCAACAATAACCTCTCGGCATCGGGGAATGCCTTCGTGGCGACGACATCCTCGGGTGTGGGCCGTATTACTTCGGGGGGCGCCGGTGCCAACGCCTCGTATACGGGTGACCCGATCAAATTCGGCGACTACAGTTATGGCTGGAACCTTGGCACTGGTGTCAGCGGCAACGTCGCCACCCAGGGAAGCAACTCCTTTGGCCTCAGCGTCTCGGCCGGGCACGGCCTGACGCGGATCTTGTTAATCAACGACGCCCAAGCGCTGAATCTGAATGCCGGTCAGACATTGTCGTACAACCAGACCCAAGCGGGGCCGGCGACGGCGCTGTCGCACAGCCTCGGTGCAGCATGGCGCGCGGGCTATGGCGAGGCGCTGACAGTCAGCCTGAGCGCCAACTTTTCCGACAACATCAGTACCGGGCAATCTGGGAACAATCACTATCGCAACATGAGTTTGGTGGGCAACGGGCAGTACCAGATCAGTTCGAGGGCAGCGCTGACGCTCAATGCCAACATAAACTGGAGCCAGAACTTAGCCGGTACCAGCGCTCAGCAGCAAGTAATCAATGGTCTGATCAGCAACGACAACCAGAGCCAGGCGAGCGGCAGTTTCAGTCTTGGCTATGTGCACAGCAGCCCATTCTCGATCCGCAATCTGAATTACAACGCCAGCGTGCTCTGGATCAATAGCCAGTCCAGCGTCAGGTTGGCTGAGTCAGATCCCCTCGGCAGTCTGGCGCAAAAAAGCGTTTCATTTCAGCAACTGCTGGATTACCGGATAGGGCGTCTGACGTTTCGCCTGAATCACGCCATGATCGACCAGGCTGGCAGGAAAAGTGCTTCCATCTTCGGCTCCGTTAACCGTGAATTCGACGGTTTTTTCGACGGGCGCTGGTAAGCGATGTTCTGTGGGCTAAACTTCCGCCCTGGGTCTGCAAAGAGGAAAACCATGTCAGAAAAATCTATCTGGCGGCGATTGCTGCTGGTCATGTTGGCGCTGGTTGCGGTGCTGATAGTCGACGTCGATGAGGCGCGTGCCGAATACGGCGATATCGTGATCAATAACTATTCCGACGCAGCAGGTATGCGGCCGGCGATCTTCCCGCACTGGTTCCATCGTGTGCGCTTTCGCTGCAAAGTCTGCCATGCCGATCTGGGCTTCAAGTTCAAGGCGGGTGGCAACGAAATCAACATGGTAAAGATCATCGACGGCCAGTTCTGCGGCGCCTGCCACAACGGCGAACTCGCCTGGTCCGTCGAAAACTGCAATCTGTGCCATTCGGCCAAGCCGGGTACGCCGACTCAGGTGCACGAAAGCACGATCCAGAAGCTTGCCCCTGCGGCGCTTCAAAAGAAATAAGGACGCGCGATCATGAAAATCGAACGAATTGTTTTCCCCGCGCTGGCCTCGCTGCTTTGGGTCGCGTCCGCAGTTGCGGCCGATGCCGGAAAGGATCTTTACTCCAAAACATGTGCCGTCTGTCACGCGGCGGGTATTGCCGGTGCGCCACGTTACGGCAATGCCGCCGATTGGCAACCGCGCATTGCTGCCGGCACAGCGCGTTTGTATAACAGCGCGCTAAAGGGTACGCCCAAGGGCATGCCGGCCAAAGGCGGCAATACCGGCGCATCGGATGGCGATGTCAAGGCGGCGGTGGATTACATGCTGGCGTCGGTCAAGGGCAGTGTCGCCAAGCCGGCGCCGGCGGCTACGGCTCCCACTCCGGCAAAACCTGCGGCGACCGTGGCTGCTCCGGTTCCGGCTCCGGCGGCGCAAGCGACCGCCGCGGCGCCATCCGCTCCGGTCGATGTGTCCTCGAATACATCGGGCGCATCGTCGGCCGACATCAATTCCTTCAATCGTTTATTGAAGCCGGTCGGCAAGCGCAATCCCCCTCCTGCAGAAGACGGCATCCATGACCCGACCAACGACGGGACGATCGCCCTGATGGCGCCGTTGGCGGCCTATGGCCCCTTGCCGAAGAGCCTGGCCGGCAATCGCGTCAATTGGGTCAAGGCCATCGAAGAAGGAAAGATCAATCCGCGTTGGGACAAACAGGATCCCAATGCCACTCCGGTGATCATCGATCTGAATATCGTGCGCGAGGTCAAGGGATCAATGCCCGACGTGGTCTATCCGCATAAGCAGCACACCGAATGGCTGGATTGCTCGAATTGCCATCCGGCGATTTTCACTCCGCAGAAAGGGGCCAACTCGATCAGCATGGCCGCCATTCTTCTGGGTGAAAAGTGCGGCGTCTGTCACGGCAAGGTGGCCTTCCCGGTTTCGGAATGCCGTTTGTGCCATTCAAAGAAAAAAGACATCCGTCCCGCGCAGGCAGCTGCGGCGCCGGCGAAGTAAAGAGGTTTAGCCATGAACAAATCCATTGTTTTGTTGAGTTCCCTGTTGCTGTCCGGTCCGGTGTTGGCACAGGCCACGTCACCTGCGGGCGCACCTGAGACCGCCGCATCCCGTCTGGCCGGCAACAAGATCGACCAGGCGCAGTTGTCGTCCAATCTCGATTCTTTGGGAAAACTGCTGGAAAGTTCCTCTGCCGCTCGTCAGATCGAGTCGAGCAAGGCGCCCGACGCCCTGCAGCGACGCGACCGCGCGCGCGAGTTGCACGCTGCCGCCAAGGCCGCCCTGGAGCAGGGCAATCTCGAAAAGGCTTCGGCTTTGCTGGCCGAGTCGCGTTCGACCTTTTTCGATGCCGTGCGTTTCGCAGCGCCGGAAGAAGTGTCCGCGAAAAAGTTCGAGAACGACTACCTGCTGCGCCTGGAGAGTGTGCAAGCGCTGCTCAGCGCCTACAAGCGGGTTTCGAGCGAGAAATCAGCCAAGGGCGTCGCGGAAACGGTTATGCAGATTGAAAAGTCGATCGCCACAGGCGCGGTATTGGCGAAAGATCGAAAATTCAAGGAAGCGCGCACCGAGATCGACCGCGGCTACCTGGTGGCGAAAGCCGGGCTGACCAGCCTGCGTAGCGGAGATACCTTGACGCGTTCCTTGAACTTCGCCAACAAGGAAGAAGAGTATCACTACGAAATTGATCGGAACAACACGCATCAAATGCTGATCAAAGTTCTGGTTGATGACAAAAAGGCGAGTGGGGACATGGTTCAGGCCTATCTTTCCAAGGCGCAGGAAAAGCGTATCAAGGCAGATGATGCAGCATCGCGCAAAGCTTACGACGAGGCGGTCAAATTGCTGGAGGATTCAACTGCGGAGCTGGTGCGCGCAATTCGCAATGCGGGCATATATATTCCTGGATAAAGTATTTTGCCTGGGGCTCGCCGCCGCATTTGCGGTATTGGCGAGCTTTTCCGTCCAGGCTCAGGGCTGGGAGTCTCTGCGCAAGGATGGCATTCACGATCCCCGGGCTCCCGCCGCAAAGGAATTGCAGGAACCCGCCGCGGCGCTTTCCAAGTTGACGACGGACAACACCGGCAACATGGTGCGCTGGGTTCAGGCCTTGGAAAAAGGCGAAATCAATCCCCGCGCCAGCATCCGGCCCGACACCAAGATTCGCGTCTATGACTCGGATTCCCTGCTCAATCTGAAGGGTGGCATGCCCATCGTCCGCTTTCCTCATCGCCAGCATACCCAGTGGCTGGATTGCAGCAATTGCCACGATCACCTGTTCAAGGCCGAGGCGGGTGCCAACCAACTGTCCATGCTGAAAATTCTCGAGGGCGAGCAGTGCGGCGTGTGCCATGGCGCGGTGGCTTTTCCTTTGACCGAGTGTTTTCGCTGCCACAGCGTGGCGCGGCCGGGAAACGTCTTGCGGCCGACATTGCCGATAGCGATTCCGCCCGGCGCGGTGCCGCCGCGATGATGGGTGCGCGACAGGTCCGAATCCTGCTGCTGCTGTTGTTGGTGGCCTTGGTCGGCGAAGTTCCGCCCGCAGCCGCAGAGTATGCGGACGTGGTACTGAACCGCCGCGCCGAAAAGGAAGGTGTGCGCCCGGTGATATTCCCCCACTGGTTTCATCGCATCCGTTTCCGGTGCAAAGTTTGTCATGCCGAGCTCGGATTCAAGATGCGCGTTGGCAGCAATGATTTCACGATGGCGGACATTGTCGACGGACGCTTCTGCGGCGCCTGTCACAATGGCGACATAGCCTGGGCGCCCGATAAATGCGATTTGTGTCACTCCGGCAAGCGCGGCTTGCCCACAGGAATCTATGGCGGTCATGAAACCGGCGGTCCCGGGCGCTGGTAGTCGCCGCGGCTTTCTATTGCGCGGCGTTGCCCTTGCCGGCGCATTGGTAATAGTCGGCGGTGGCGGCACGGCGACTGCGCGCGACAGGGCCGAGCATTGGCTGGAACCGGCGTTCGGCATCACCGGTGCGACGCTGACCGACAAGGCCGATGGAACCGGCTATCCCTTGCCGGGGGGGCGGGAAACTTATCTCCCCTTCATGTTTCCGGTGGCCGTGGTGGCCAGCCTGGGGTCGATCTACATTGCCGATGCGGGCCATCGACGCTTGTTTCGCTATGAGCGCAACAGCGGTTTGATGTATGCGCTGCCGGGGGTGAGGATCGCTGCCGGCAGCTTGCTGCGCAGCTCGCCCGACGGCACGCTGTATGTGCTCGACGCCATGCGTGGCGAGATTCAGCGCTACGGCCTGGACGGTCGGCCGCTACCGGCTTTGCATCCACGGGTGCCAAGCAGTCGTTATCTCGATTTCGCGGTCGACGGCGCGAGCGGTCGCGTGTTCGCCATCGATGCCATGTGGAGCGTGGTGGATCAGATCGAGCCGCTGGGCCGCATGGCACTGGCGCATCTCGATGTTCCTGCCGCCGGCCCGCTGGCGATTTTCGGCGACAGTTTGCTGATCGCCGACGCCAAATGTCGATGCGTCAGCGAGTGGCGTGCCGGACGCCTCGTGAGGCAACTGGCGGCGGGGCAGATTCGGCTGCCGAAGGCGCTCGTTGTGGATGCTGGAGAAATTTATGTACTCGATGGCTTCGACAGAAGCATCTCGCGGGTTTTCCAGGGGGGCCTGGAAACCATTCCGGCTGCGGAACTCAATCTCCTCGCCCCCGATCAGATTTCAGTTTCCGGTGGCATGATGTACGTTGCGGACGGGGCCAGCCGCACCGTCGCCGTATTCAGGATTCGTCGGCATCGAAAATGAGCCTGCACGATGCGCTCGGACCCAAGGATGCAAGACTTCGCCATGATGTTTTCAACTGCAAACGCATGAGATTCCTGATTCTGGCCTTGTTGTCTTTGAGTCTCACCGGCTGCTCCAGTCTGCGCGAGAAGCCGGTGTTTACCATGGGCCTCGACGCCACCGCGGAGACCCGACGGCTGATGTTCCCGCCCGAAAGCGACGGCGAAGTGCCGCGCTACGTGTATCTGGGCGAACTTCGGGGAGAGACCAACATCCATCGGCCGGAAGAGTTCGGCCAGGGCGTGGTCAATAGCATTTTCCGGGTGCTCGACATCATTGCCGGTCCGGCGCCACCGATGGTGCTTGACCGGCCGCAATCGGGCACCGTGGATAACAGGGGTCGTGTGTTTGTTACCGATATCGGTCGCGGCGCCGTGTTCATGTTCGACGAAACCGTACCCGAAGTGAAAGTCTGGTCCAAGGCCGAAGGCCTGGTCGACTTCGTCAGTCCGGTCGGGATCGCCATCGGGCCGGACGGCCAGATGTTTGTCGCCGACGCCGACCTCGGGCTGGTGGCCCGTCTCGGTCCGGATGGCCAGACGCTTCCCAGTATCGGCAAGGAGCACCTCGACCGTCCCAACGGCGTTGCCTACGATCCGCTTGCGCGCAAGTTGTATGTCGCCGACGCGTCCGCGCATCAGGTCAAGATCTTCAATCTGGAAGGATTATTGCTTGCTGAACTGGGTGCGCGCGGCGACGGGCCGGGCGAATTCAACTTTCCGACTCATCTCGCGGTCGCCAATGAAAAGCTCTACGTTACAGACACCATGAATGCGCGCGTTCAGGTGTTTTCGACCACCACCGGCAGCTACCTTGGCACCATAGGCAAGCGCGGCATGTTCATCGGTGATCTTTCCCGTCCCAAGGGCGTCGCGGTGGACAGCGAGGACAATGTGTATGTGGTCGAGTCCTATTTCGACTATTTGCTGATCTATAACCGTCGCGGACAATTCCTGATGCCACTGGGTGGGGTTGGATTCAGCGCCGGTCAGTTCCACCTTCCCTCCGGCGTCTGGATCGACGCGCGCAACCGGGTCTATGTGGCGGACATGATGAACAGTCGAATCGCAGTATTTCAGTTCCTCGGTGGAGGCAGCGAGAATGAATAGCTGGCGTTCGCTAGTGGTGCTTGCTAGCGGCACCCTGATGCTGCTGGGAGGTATCGGCCCCACACAGGCAGCACGCACCTCCGACGTACGCAATACCCTGCACAACTTGTCGTCGACCCAACAGCAACAGCAGCAACAGCAACAACACGATCAACCACCAGCGCCTCGATCCCGCTTCGACACACCCGACCGCGTCAAAGTCCGCGCGAGCATTTTTGGAAAAAGCAAATCGCCGTCGACGTCACCGAAAGAGTCTCCTCTCTCCCGCGCGTCGTCGACAACGAGCGCGAACTCTGGCGTGCCGAAGCCAAAACAAACCCAACAGCAAGTGGCGAAATCGAAGCAACAGGAAAAACAAGGCTCTTCGACAGTGGTCGCAAAGACCAAACCCGCGACGGTGACATTTTCTGCTTCTTCATCTCGTTCCGCGGCAGCAGCGACAACGACAAACACAGCAAACGCAGCAACGACGAAACGCAGCTCGCCGCAGGTTCCGCAAAAGAGCGTCGGCAGCGGCGTCACTTCGCGAACGTATTTCCCTTCGCCCTTTCGCAATCCATCATCGTCGCACGATGCGGCACCTTCGACGACGACAACAACAACCACAATCGAGAAACGTGATCAGCAGCATGTGAGAGTGCAAAGTCACGTTGACGAGGTCGGCAGTACAACGAAGGAC
>ORMF010886426.1_pt1 | contig 15937 bp, 15 predicted proteins | sample 1779871 | NCBI WGS metagenome assembly ORMF01 (sample SAMEA104232316, study PRJEB22302) | groundwater metagenome | biome: forest; feature: aquifer; material: groundwater | place: USA | collected 2011-08-07 | depth 5.4 m
CTGTCATGTGATGCCGACATTTTTTTCGGTGTAACATTGGATGGATCAAGGGGATAGGAAGTTGAGTGCGTGCCAACTGTGTCGAAATCCTGTCGTCTCGAAAATCACCTATGCCTGTGTGCATTTGTGAACCATGCCCGAATCTTTACCATTTTTGTAGCGTAAGTCGTTGATACATCAAGACTTTCCATGATTCGTTTACCAAGTCACTCCTGTTAACGAATTTTCGGACACGAATCCTCGAATGCCGGACTTGGTCCCTTCCGATCGCGTCTCCTGGGCGCAACCATCGTGGATTCGGCTTCTGTTGACAATCATTGGCCGACATGTAGAATTGTGGGAAAACACCACTTTTCATTTTCCCCACCAAGGCAGGCCATGAAGACGACCACCCGAAAAGCCGACAGCAAAGGACGCGTTACCTTGTATCCCGACTTCGGCAATCATCTGCTGATCGTGGAACGCATCGGCGATGATGAAGTGCGAATTCGCAAAGCGAAGGCCGTGCCGAAACGACTGTCGCTGCGCGAACTTTTGCAAGGCATCAACGAGGACAACATTCATCCCGAAGTTGATTTCGGCCCGCCGGTTGGCAAGGAAGCGCTATGAAACGCAAACCGCCATTCATTCCCGACCGAGGCGACGTAGTCTGGCTGGATTTCAATCCTCAGGCAGGCCACGAACAAGGGGGCCGCAGACCCGCACTCGTATTGTCACCAATCGAATACAACGAAAAGGTTGGCTTGCTCGCCTGCTGTCCGATCACAAGTCAAGCAAAGGGCTATCCCTTTGAGGTTGCGATTCCATCGGGTCGACCTGTGGCAGGCGTCGTTCTGTCGGATCAGGTGAAGAACTTGGATTGGAAGGTGCGCCGAGCGGACCTGCTTTGCCGATTGCCAGAGGAGATCGTCGCGAGCGTTTTCGGAAGAATCTGTTCGCTTCTTGATCCTGAGCAAGAATAAATGCCCAAGTTGGTTTCCTGCAACCAGACACTTCCCTCTGCCGCCCTTTTGCTGTCTAATATCCCCATCAGCCCGCCTGCCTCGGAGCACCTTCGATGTTGTCCCGCCTTCCGTTTGTTGCGTTGTCGTTGCTCGTGCTGATCGCACCGTTCGCCGCTCAGGAGAAGAAGCCGGCCGAGCGCAAGACCGCGCTGTCGCCCGCTGAAGCCGCCAAGACGTTCAAGGTTCCCGACGATCTGCGCGTCGATCAGGTGCTGGCCGAGCCGCTGGTCAGGCAGCCGTTGTCGCTCAGCTTCGATGAGAAGGGCCGGCTGTGGGTGATGAATTACGAGCAATATCCGTATCCGGCGGGGCTGAAGATTTTGAGTCGGGACAAATATTGGCGCGTGGTGTACGACAAGATGTCGCCGCCGCCGCCCAATCACTTCCGCGGCAAGGATCGCATTACGATTCACGAGGACACCGACGGCGACGGCGTTTACGACAAGCACACCGTTTTCGTCGAGGGGCTGAACATCGCCACGTCGTGCGCCAAGGGCCGCGGCGGCGTATTCGTGCTTAATCCGCCGTATCTGCTGTTCTACCCGACGAGACTCTCGGAAAAGGGGACAGACCCCAAAAATGCAGGGGGTCAGTCCCCTATTCCGTCGGAAAAGGGGACAGACCCCAAAAATGCAGGGGGTCAGTCCCCTATTCCGAGAGATGCCGACCATCCGACCGGCGATCCGACCGTGCTCTTGCAAGGCTTCGGCATCGAGGATTGTCATTCCACCGCGAACAGCCTTCGCTGGGGAGTCGATGGCTGGCTCTACGGGACGCACGGCAGCACCGTCAGCGCGAATATTACTCGGCCCGGTTTCAAGGACCCGCCGATTCAAATGATCGGCCAGCACGTCTGGCGATACCATCCGGAAAAGAAGATCTTCGAAGTCTTCGCGGAAGGCGGCGGCAATGCGTTCGGCGTCGAGATCGATGCCTTGGGACGGCTCTATTCCGGGCACAACGGCGGCGACACGCGCGGCTTCCATTACGTCCAGGGCGGCTACTATCGCAAGGGCTTCGAAAAGCACGGCGTCCTCGCCAACCCGTTCGCGTTCGGCTTCTTCGAAGCGATGACGCACAACAAGGTGCAGCGCTTTAGCCACACCTTTGCCATTAACGAAGCCGACACGCTGCCCAAGAAGTACCGCGGCCGGATGTTCGCCGTCTGCCCGCTGCAAGGCCACGTGATGATGAGCGACATGCTGCCGGACCGGTCGTCGGTGCAAACCAAGGACCTGGAGCCGATTTTGACGACAACGGACACGTGGTTCCGCCCGGTGGACATCAAACTAGGTCCGGATGGTCTTTACGTCGCCGATTTTTACGAGCAACACATTGCACATTTGCGGCACTATGAAGGCCTGGTCGATAACACCACGGGGCGGGTGTACCGCATCGCGGCAAAGGATGCCAAACCGAGGAAGCCGGTCGATTATGGTGCGATGACCAGCGTTGAACTGCTGTTCGAACTCTTCAATAAAGAACGACTGACGGTGGACGAGTTCGGACAGTATGCGTTTAAGTTCGACCTAGCAAAAGACCGTATTGGCAACAAAAACCGATGGGTGCGGCAAACGATTCTGCGACTCCTCGGGGATCGCAAGGACCAACAGGTCGGCCAGATGGCGAGTATGCTGCTCCGTTCGACAGCGATGTTTACGGGGATTGACACTGAGGAACATGCAGTAGATCTGTTGTTGGCAGCCAATGCCTCTGGCCAATTCACGCCGGAGCTTGCCCAGAAGACATTGTTCCACGCGCAACCGATGGTGCGTGCGTGGACGGTGCGCCTCTTGGGCGATGAAAATCGTGTCGGACCGGTGCTTGCCAAGAAACTCGTCGAAAAGGCGGAGTCAGAGCAAAGCATCCATGTCCGCAGCCAACTGGCCTCGACGGCGCGGCGTTTGCCCGCAGCCGAGGGCCTGCCTATCGTCCGTCGTTTGCTCGAATACAACGATAAGAACGACATTCACATTCCGCTGTTGTTGTGGTGGGCCATCGAGAAGAATTGTGCTCAGGATCGCGATGCGGTCCTCGATTTGTTCCGCGATTCCCCAGTCTGGACCGCGTCAATTGCGGAAGCCACCATCTTACCGCGGCTGATGAAGCGTTTCGCCCTGGCCGGCACGCAGAAGGACTTGCAGACATGCACGGAGTTGTTCCGCCTCGCGCCGGAAAAGAAGCACGGTGAGATCCTGCTCAAGGGCTTTGAAGAAGCGTTCAAGGGCCGCTCCAGCGCCGGCTTGCCGCCGGAATTGCTCGCGGAGATCGCCAAGCTCGGTGGCGGCTCGGTGGCGTTCGGCGTGCGCCAGGGGAAAGAAGAAGCGATCGGCAAAGCGCTCGCGGTCGTGCAGAATCCCAAGGCGCCGGTGGCGGATCGTGTCGAGCTGATCGAAATCCTCGGCGAAGCGAAACAATCGCGCTGCGTGCCGACTTTACTCGCCCTCCTCGGCGGCAAGGAGAACGAGACAATCACGAAGTCGGCACTGACGGCTCTGCAAGCGTACAAGGACGACCGCATCGGTGCTGAGGTCGTGAAACGCTATCCCTCATTCAAAGACGAGCTGCGTGAGACGGCCGAGACGCTGCTCTTGAGCCGGCGCGAATGGAGCAAGCAATGGCTCGCCGCGGTCGAGCTGGGCGTGATTCCGATGAAGGCGATTCCGCGCTCCACGGTTCGCCAAATGCTGCTGCACAACGACGACGCCATCAACAAGCTGGTGCGCAAGCTGTGGGGCGACGTCAAAGGCGCCACCACGGAAGAGATGAAGGCCGAGATCAATCGCCTGCTCCAAGTCGTGGGCACCGGCGGCGGCGATCCGCTGCCCGGCAAGAAACTGTTCACGACCAAATGCGCCGTCTGCCACACGCTGCACGCCCAGGGCGGCACGGTCGGCCCCGACCTGACTACCTACAAGCGCGACGATGCCGCCAACCTGATGCTGCACATCGTCAACCCGAACGCCGAGATCCGCGAAGGCTTCGAGACGCACGTGATTACCACCGAGAGCGGGCGCACGCTCAACGGCATCATCGTCGAGAAAGACAATCGCGTCGTTGTGTTGCGCACCGCGGATGGCCAAAAGGTGGTGATCCCCAGGGACGAGATCGATTCGCAGCGCGTCACCGGCGTGTCGCTGATGCCGGAAGGGGCGCTGCAAGGCTTGAGTGACCAGGAGGTTCGCGATTTGTTCGCGTATTTACGGAGCAGCCAACCGTTGAATTACAACAAATAGTGGATAGTGGATGGTGGTTGGTGAGTGGTGAGTGCAGTTCACGCCGCGGGATGAGCGCAGCGAATCCCGCGGGTCGGCCGCGAGGCACCCGCGGGATTCGCTGCGCTCATCCCGCGGCGTGGAGAATGATCATGAAACGTGCCTTTATCTTGTTGTCCCTTTTTGCCGCCCCAGCCGCCGCCCAGGACAAGGACTTTGTCCCCCTCTTCAACGGCAAAAACCTCGACGGCTGGCTGGCAATGGCCGGCGGCAAGCTCGAGGACTGGTCGGTGAAAGACGGCATTCTGGTCGCCAAAGCCGGCCGCGGCTGGCTCGGCACCAAAAAGATGTACGGCGATTACGTCGTCCGCGTCACCTGGAAGCTGCCCACAAAAAAGGGCAACAGCGGAGTTTTTCTGCGCGTGCCCGACATCGAGACCAAGGATTCGCCGTCGGGCTACGCCATGGAAATCCAAATCCTCGACGACAACGATCCCGTCTACAAGGATCTCAAGCCCTACCAGTACTCTGGCTCGCTGTACCACTTCTTCCCGCGCACCAAGGCGATGTATAAGCTTGGAGAATGGAACACCTTCGAGATCACTTGCAAAGGCAACCAGGTGATCGTCGTCTACAATGGCGAAAAGGTCGTCGACGGCGACATGACGAAATTCCCCGAACTGGACAAACGCCCGCGCCGCGGTATGATCGGCCTGCAGAACCATGGCTCGGCGGTGGAGTTTCGAGAGGTGTCGATTAGAGTTCTTCACACGAAGGAGCGTTAGTCATGGCCAAAAAGAAATCAGTCAGCGCATTGCCGAAGAAGATCTACTCGCTCAAAATCACGCTCAAGGGCGCGAAACCGCCGATTTGGAGGCGGGTCGAAGTCCCTGATTGCACCCTCAGTCAATTGCACAACATCATCCAGCAGGCCATGGGATGGCAGTTTTCCCATCTGTGGATGTTCATGATTGGCGGCGACACCTACACCGAACCGATGGATGACCCGTATGGCGATGAAGCTGATGATTTGGTCGCCGGCAAATACCGGCTCAGTCAGTTCGCCGCCGCCGGCGTGAAGAAAATCGAATACCAGTACGATTTCGGCGACAGTTGGGATCATACGATCGCCGTCGAAAAGTCCCCGGACCCCGATGCGAACGCAAAATACCCCCGGTGCGTCGCCGGCGCCGGCGCTTGTCCGCCGGAAGACTGTGGGGGCATCTGGGGTTATTACCACCTCTTGGAGGTGTTGGCGAATCCCAAACACGCGGAACATGACGATCTGAGTGAATGGATCGGCGGCGCCTTCGATCCCGATGCATTTGATGTCGAAGCGGTGAATCAAAGGCTTCGAGGTTAGCGATCATCGTCCGCTTTGCCGTTCGTTTTCCGGAGCAAATCCGCTGAAGCGGGTCACCACGCGCGCAGCATCACATCAGTCCATTCACCACCTGTCCCACGCTCGATTGGTGCGGCCGACCCTGGCGATCGTAGATGATGCTGCCCGGATCGAGGCCCAACAGGTGCATCACCGTCGCTTGCAAATCGGGCGGCGACACCGGGCGGTCGGTCACGAATGCGGCCTTGTCGTCGGTGGCGCCGTAGACGGTGCCGCCGGGGATGCCGGCGCCGGCCAGCAGCACGGTGTAGGCGTGCGGCCAGTGGTCGCGGCCTTGCCCATCCGTGGCAGCGTTCATGATCACCTGGCCGATGCGCGGCGTGCGGCCGAATTCGCCCATTACCAGCACCAGCGTTGAATCGAGCAAACCGCGCGTGTGCAAGTCGTCGAGCAGCGCGGATAGGCCAATGTCAACCGGCGGCAGCAAGCTGTTCTTCAGCGTTGTGAAGTTGTCCTTGTGCGTGTCCCAGAACGGCGATTTGACGTCGCTTTTATCGTCGTGCCAGTTGACCTGAATGAGCGTCGTGCCGGCTTCGACCAGCCGCCGCGCCAAAAGCAACCCTTGGCCAAACGGGTGCCGGCCGTAGCGGTCGCGCACCTGATTGGGTTCGGCGGCGAGATCGAAAGCTTGACGGACGACGCGCGAGCTGAGCAGCCGATAGGCCTGGGCATTGAGCGCATCGTGAACTTCGCCGCGCTCGCCGAATTGCGCGAGCCGGCGATCGAGCGTGTCGAGCAGGCCACGGCGCTGATGCAGTCGGCCGACCGGCACGTCATCGGGTAGCGCAAGTTCATCGAGGCGGAACGATTGGCCGTCCTTTTCGGATTTCACGAGCCACGGATCGAACGAGCTGCCGAGGAAACCCGCTTTCTCGCCCGCGTAATCGCTGGGCAGATCGAGGAAGCGGTTCCAGCGCGGCAAGGTGACGGCGGTCGGCAGGTCGCGATACGGCGGCTTGAGCTTGTTCACCAGGGCGCCGATCCCTGGATGATCATCCGGCGTCGGCGGAGCGTCCAGGTCGGGACGATTGTGGCGTTGGCCGGTCAGCATGTAATACAGGCCCCAGCCGTGACGCGGATGTTCGTGGTTCATGCTGCGCATCAGGCAATACTTGTCGGCCCGCCGCGCCAAGTTCGGGATGTGTTCGCAAACGCGGATGCCGGGCACGTTGGTGGCGATGGGCCGGAACTCGCCGCGAAAATGGTCGGGGGCATCGGGCTTGAGATCGAAGATGTCGATTTGGCTTGGGCCGCCGAAGAGGTAGATGAGGATGCAGGAACGCGCTCGGCCCTGACCGGCCGCGGGACGCGCATTGGCTGTCGATTGCAAGCCGGCCAGCGACACGCCGAGGGCGCCCAGGCCGCCGAGTTGGAGCACATCGCGGCGACTGGGTCCATCGCAGGCGCGCTGATGTTGACCGAGAATGCGAAACATATTGGCAGTGTAAGAGGCCTGGGGGACGGATGCAAGGGATAGTAGACCGCACACTCCGTGTGCGGAGATTCCGCACACGGAGTGTGCGGTCTACTATGTGCGCAGCGCCTCGGCGATCTTACGAATCGTTGCCGGCGTCGTGCGGCAGCAACCGCCGATCAAGCGTGCGCCTAAGGCATGCCAGCGCCCGGCAGCTTGGCTCCAGTCCCAACGAGTCGTCCCCTCGTCCCAGGTTTGTTTGGCCGCGTTCCAGCGCTCGCCGCTGTTGGGGTAAGCGACGAGCGGCAGCGAGGTCCGACCCTGGACCGAACTCAACAACCCTTCGACAAACTGCGGGGCCGTGCAATTGACGCCGACGGCAACGACGCTTGGGGCTGTCTGTGCCGCTTGAACCGCGTCGAGAAACGGTTCGCCGGTGCAAAGGCGGCGCTCGTCGCAGCAACTGAAGCTGAGCCAGGCGGGGATTGGAGGAAACTCGTCCAGCAGTCGCGTCAGGGCTTCGGCCTCGTTTAGGCACGGGATGGTTTCGCACGCCAGCACATCGGCGCCGCTCGTCGCCAGAACAGCCAGTCGGGGCCGATGCCAATCCATCAATTGCTGGACAGAAAGGCCGTAGTCGCCGCGGTATTCCGAGCCGTCGTGAAGAAAAGCGCCGTAACAGCCGATCGAGGCGGCGACGAGAGGGCGATGCCGAGATTGTCGGACCGGGATGTCGTACCAAAAGCGGTCACGCGCCTCTTGAACAAGCTGGACGCTGCGGCGCATCAACTCCGCGGCTTGTCGAGAATGGTAGGCGATGGCAAGGAACTCTTGAAACGACGCCTGGTAGCTGGCGCTCGTGCCGACGTCGGCGCCGGCGCGGAAGTAGTCCTCGTGAACTTGGCGGATCAAATCGGGATTCTCGATCAGCAGTTTCGCCGACCAAAGAGGATCGCGCAGGTCAGCGCCGCGGCGTTCGAGTTCCGTCGCCAGGCCGCCGTCGAGAATGACGACGCCGGATTGGTCGAGGAAAGGTTGCCAGAGATCTGTTAGCGCGGTCATCATGAAATGCCTTGTGGGGCAGGCATTCTTGCCTGCCTGAAGCGGCAGACAGGAATGTCTGCCCCACGTTTTGGTCATTCCAGGAATACGGTTTGCCGGTCGCCGCATGAAAACGCGATGATGCAGACCATCGTCTCGCTACCTTCGTTGATCAAGTTGTGCTTGACTCCGGTCGGAATTCGGACCGTCGTGCCGGGCCGCAGCAGGACCCATTGGCCGTCGATGCTGTGCCTACCGCGGCCTGCGAGCACATGCAGCACTTCCTCGCAGTTCGGATGATAGTGCAGCGGATTGCCCTGGCCGGCGAAGATGTGGCAGATGCCGAGCGTCTGCTGGGCGCCGGGCTGAAGTTGAGCGCTGGACAGCCAGCGCAGCGTGCCCCACGGGAAAGTCTGTTCAGGAAGATCGTCACGCTGCGTTACGAGAATCGATGGATTGTGCATCTTGGGATTACGTCCTGTAAATACAATAGAGTGAAGCTCGCTTGCGGCTTAGCGGATCCAATGCACGCGATGGCCTGGGTCCGCTAAGCCGCAAGCGAAATACGACGGTGTTGGATGTCCCTGCGTTTCGAAGGTGATCGCGTATTTGCGCTGCCGCCGGCTCAATTGTGGCCCAAGCTGCGCGACGCCGCCTTCCTGGTGCATTGTATTCCCGACTCCATCGTGCAGGGTCAACCGGAGCGCGATCGGGCCCGGTGCAGCGTTCGGCCCGGTTTTTCGTTTGTGCGCGGGCAACTCGATGTTAGCATCGAAGTTTTCGACGCTCACGAGCCCGTGGCGCTGAAGTTCACCCTGGTCAGCAAAGGCGTCGGCAGCAGGAGCGAAGTGGAAACCGCGTTGACGCTGGCGCCTCATGCAAGCGGTTCGCAGGTGCATTGGATTGCCGAGGTCAAGCAGCTCGGCGGGCTGTTGAAAATGGTGCCGACCGGCCTGATCCGCGGCGCGGCGCAGAAAGTCATCCAGGATGTCTGGAACGGTATCGAAGCCAAATTGGCCCATCCGGAATTCGAAGAAAGGAAGCAGCATGAACAAGGTTGAAGAAGAGGTGATGCAGGCGAAGATCTTCGTGATGTATCGCGAATACTTCGATATGGCGGAAAAGAACCGGCGCTGGTCGATTCGCGAAGACGTGCCTTGGGACCAGTGCAATCGGTCGCTCAACCCGGTGATCGCCGACATCGTCGAAACGTTTTGTTCGGTCGAGCTGTTCCTGCCCGACTACGTGAGCAAGCTGATTCCGCAGGTGCGCGAAAACCGCGGCCGGGCCTGGTTCCTGGCCAACTGGGGCTACGAGGAAAGCAAGCACTCGCTCGTGCTGGGCGATTGGCTGCTGCGCTCCGGGCAACGCAGCGACGAGCAGATGGCCGATCTGGAAGCGCGGCTCTGGCGCGAAGCCGTCTGGGATCCGCCCTACGACAACAGCCTGGGCATGCTCTGCTACACGATGATGCAGGAACATGCCACATTTCTGCACTACCGCAACTTGCGCCGCGCCGTGGTGGACGCCGGCGGGGATCCGGCTCTCGAAAAGGTGCTGATGCTGGTCGGCGTGGATGAACGCGCTCATTTCGACTTTTTCAAGCGCTTGATGAAACTATACCTGGAATACGATCGGGCCGCGACGCTGGAACAAATCCGCGTCGTGGTCAACACCTTCAAGATGCCGCTGTACCATATGATGAGCGACGGCAGCCAGCGCGCTGCCCAGATCCAAGACTTGAAGATTTTCAACGAAGAGATTTTCTATTACGAGATTTATCGGCCCTATCTCGCCGCGCTCGGCCTGACCAAGGCCGATCTGAAGCCCAAGCGAAAAAGAACGTCACCGCTGACGCTCGATGAGGCAGCGGTTCCGTAGGGTGCGCCAAGCGCAGCGCGGACGCACCCTACGTCTCGACCATTTCATCGCTCATTTGAACGCTTCGAAGTCCTTGCCCAACAGCGCCGCGGCGATCTTCAGCTTCAAGATCTCGTCGGTCCCCTCATAGATGCGGCACACACGCACGTCTTGCAGGTGCCGGCCGGGGCGGTAGAGCCTGGACCAGCCGCGGCCGCCGAAGATTTGCACGGCGTGGTCGGCGGCGTCCCAAGCGGCGTTGGCGACGAACAACTTGGCTTGGGCAGCGATCAATTCCGCTTTTGCCTTCAGGTCGCTGCTCTTCGGATCGGCGTTCCAAGCGTCCTTCGCCGCAGCGGCTTGCAGAACCAAGGCTTCACTGGCGAGCCGGGCCATCTCGATCGCGGCCAGGTGTTCCTGCACGAGCTGATGTTTGCCGATCGGTTTGCCATGCTGGACGGGCTTTGCAACGCAATTGCCGAAAACGTCAAGCCAGCGAAATTAGGCAGCCATCCGTTTTACCTATCGTGATGTTTTTGGCAATTGCGTTGCAAAGCCTCTGGGAATCAGGAAAAATACCAAGCCGATCGCGCACAATTTTCTGTCTGCGCCGGATTTCAGTTGCAATCGGTGTTGCGTCGGGCCATGATGCCGCATTCTTCCTGCGCGGCGTTTCACCGAGGCAAATGCACAATGGACGGTCCTTTCCCCAGCGAGCGTCGAGCAGTGCGACGAAATGCCGGCGATACGATCGGCCCCGTCCAATTTCGAGAGCCTCCCGCGGGGCAGGCGCAAAAGGCGAGGGTTTGGGACATCTCGGTGCAAGGCATCGGCATCCTCGCGGATTGCGATGTCGCCCCCGGGACTACGTTGGCCATTCATGCGTGGAGCTCCCAGAGAAGCTCGCCGGAGTTGACAGCGCACGTGCGGCACACAACGCGTCGGCCCAACGGCGGTTGGCTCTTGGGTTGCCGCTTTGCCCGCAACCTGACGATGGACGATGTGCTGGCGCTCGGCTGAAGCACTTCAGAGCATTGAGCCAACGTCACCGTACCGCGATATGCTCATCCAAATTGACCATGCCGCGGCGCACCTGCTCGGCGGTCAGCAGCACGGTCGTGGCGTCGCGGTAGAGCGGATCGGCAATGTGCGGCTCCAGCGCGCGCCACAGCGCCCCGCGGACGCCCCAGGTTTCGAGCAGGAAATACTCGGTGGGATACTCGTCGAGCACGCGCCCCAGCCGCTGCCGCCATTGCAGTCCCATGGAAGGCACGTAATGGCTGTCCTCAACGAGCGTCGGCGGGAAAAAGAAGCCACGCGTGTCCATGTAGGTCTTGGCGCGGCTCTTCAGTCGCCAACCGATGTAAGCGCCATAATCGGGCGGAGCGAAGAAGTTGCCGTGCAGACCGGTATGCTCGATGTGGTCGAGAGCTGCGACCGGCCATTCCGGGGAATCGCGCAGCGGCATGTCGCGGCCCCAACCGGGAATCAACGTCAACGCTGTCAAGCCGGCGCCGCCCGCCAACAACCACCCCGGCTGCCAACGAAACAGCCGGCCGGCGAACATTCGCTTGAGACCGTTATCGAGTCGCAGCAAGCCGTGCAGCCAACCCGGCAGCGGACGGCGCTTGACCGCGTCCACATAAATCGCCGTCAGGTGTGGCAAGCCCAGCGCGAGCATGATGACATACCAATCCATCAAGCTGCGTACCGCGACGCTGCCGAGCAACGCCAAGCCCGCCAGGAGTGCCAGCTCCCACGCGCGGTAATGACGAAAACGCTTGACGATCGTGAACAGCACCAACGCCGCCGCCGCATACACGACCGGCGCTACCAACGGCTGCTGGAACAGAAACCGGTGCAGTGGCTGCATCTCGACGAAGATGCGAAAGATCGGATGTTTCAGATCGGGGGAAAATGGATAAAGCAACCGGTCGATCGGATCGGGGCTGACGAGCGTCGCCGCCAATGCCAGGCCGCCGATGAACGTCAGACGCCAAAGCGCCGGCCGTTCGAGCGGGTTGTTCCAGCCAATGTGGGACGGGTTTCCTAACCCGTCAAGGACGGACGGGTTAGGAACCCCGTCCCACAACCAGCGATTGAGCCACTCCCAACCAATCGCCCCGGCAAGCAACGCCTGCCCCGTGATCACGCCGGGGTGCATGTTCGCCCACAGCAGCATCACCAGCGGCAGCGCCCACAACGACAGCGCCCTACGGCCGGTGCAGTGGTCGTGCAGCAGGCTCCAGCACAGGAACAGGCCGATGGTCGTGCAATAAAGCGGCCGCAGGTTCCACGCGGGCGCCACGACATGGAACGCCGACACCAGCGCCAGGACGATCACATGCCAGCGCAAGCCGTCGCGCTGGAGCCGCCATCCTAACAGCGTCAGCGGTGCGGCGACGAACAGCACGCGCAAAAGTTTCAACCCGCCCAGGCCGAATTGGTTCCACGCGTTCCACAGCAGCACTTCCCAGAGCCATTCGAAGTCGTGCAGGAGCTTGCCGTCGAGCGTGTAGGAGAATTCGTCGTGGGTGCGCAGGCTGCCGGATTCGACAATGCGCTGCCCGGTGCGCACTTGCCAGGACCAATCGAGATCGGTCAAGCAGCCGAAGTAATTGGCGGCGAGCAGGGAAAGAATCGCCAGGCTGACAACGTTGGGGAGTCGCATAGGAGTCAGTAGTCAGTGGTCAGTAGTCCGTAGTCCGTAGTCAGCAGCAAACGGGCCTTCATGCCACTGACTACTGACTACTGACTACTGACTGATTTGCTTGTTCGCGCAATTCTCGGGCCTTTTCGGTCATGCCCAGCATGCTCAAAAAGAAGCTGCCGAAGACGGTTTGCACGCCGAGCACCATGAGCAGGAAGCCCCACAGGGCGTAACGAAAGGTCACTTGCACGTCGAGCGGCCCCATGGCGTTGGCGTACCAAGTGTGGAACAGCCAGATGTTGATGGCGATGCCGGCGACGAGCGTGCCCAGGCCGAACAACAAGCCGCGTTCCAGGTTGAGATAGTTGAACAGGCGTGTGTTGAAGGTCTTGGCCGGCAGCAAACCGCTGGTCCAGCCGTGAATCTTCGCGAACAGCCACATCCAGAGAATCTGATAGCCCAGAAGAATGCCGAGCGTGCCGAAGAGCATCGTGTGGATGTCGAAGGTCACGCTGCCGAGCTGCCGCGGGCCGGGCGTGAGCCAGGCCATCAAACCGACGCCCGCGCCTAAGAGCAGCGCCGCGGGAATGAGGAACAGCCACAGCGGGCACATGAGCAACAGGAAACGCAGATGCCGCCAGCCGTCGCGGAAGCTGCGCAGGTGCGGCGGACGATCGCGGCCATCCGGCTTCAGCGTCGTCGGCACTTCGCTGATCTTCTGCCGGTGCAGCGTCGCCTTCACGACCATTTCACTGGCGAACTCCATGCCGGGCGTGGTCAGGCCGAGGCGCTGATACGCGTCCTTGCGAAAGCCGCGCAGGCCGCAGTGTGCGTCCTTGATCGGCGTGCGGAAAAAGAGGTTGAGAATGCCGGTCAGAACCGGGTTGCCGATGTATTTGTGATGCCACGGCATGGCCCCCGGCGCGATGCCGCCGCGAAAGCGATTGCCCATCACGAGGTCGTCGCCCTGGCGCAACCGCTCGACGAACGGTCCGAGGTTCGTGAAGTCGTATGAATCGTCGGCGTCGCCCATGATGATGTAACGGCCCGTCGCCGCCGCGATGCCGCCCTGGAGCGCCGCCCCATAGCCTTTGCGCGCTACCGGCACGACGCGGGCGCCGTGGGCCTGCGCGATCAACTGCGAGCCGTCGTTGCTGCCGTTGTCGGCGATGATCACTTCGCTGCGTACGCCGAGGGTCTCCAGCGACGCCCTAGCCTTGGCGACACAGGTGCCGACGGTCCGCGCCTCGTTCAGGCACGGCATGACGACGGAGACTTCTAGTTCATCGCTGTCTTGAGGCGCTGCAATCGATGCTTCGGAAAGTGTGGCAGGCATGAAAGGGATCTCTTAATGAGGGGAAGGTCCGCGATCTGCCACAACCATAGGTCACTGGACACAGGGGAGCAAACGAACGCAATGTGCCGGCCGAAAAAGTCTCTACCGTGTTGGTTGGCTTAGTATTGCTTCGGTCGGATCGCTGAAAGGCTCTACGTGACAATGGCTTATAGCGATCTTTGGCATGAGCTCACCAGGCTGTTCACCATTGGACCGATATTCGCAGTTTCATTCGTTTGCGTTCGGCACACACCCAGAGCGGCGAACGAAATTCTGTGAGAATTCGCAACTGCTTGTATGGTATGGGGTTGCGAGAATTGATCATCTGCTGCGGTCTTCCCCCTTCCGAATGAAACCACGGTGCTGGGCAAAGACTGACACCATTTACTCCCCCGACCCGGCCCATTTACTCTTCGGCCAGCTTCTTCGCGATGACGCCGCGCAGGTAGCCGAGCAATTCCAGCTGGCGAAACAGGAACTTGAAGAGAAATACGATGTAGGGGATCACCAGGACCATGGTGACGAGCAACATGGCCCCGACAACCGCGCCGGCATTTTCCCGCGACACCATGGCCGCAATGAGAAGGCCGAGGCCTACCAGGACCACGGGCGGCCCGAGCACCAACAGCGCGCCAACCAGGATGATGGACCCGGCCTCATCCGCATGGCCCCATTCTTCCAGAGAATGGGCCATCCGCCGCAAAAACAGCATGAACAATACCCAGGCCGCGAGCGTCAAGCCCAGTTGCAGGAACTGGAACACCAGGACGAACATCGGCGCGCCGAGCACGCGCGCCAACATGAGGACAATCTGGACAATTCCCAGGCCGAAGCTGCCCGCGTCCAAACCAAAGGACACCAGGATCAGCGTTCGAGCCGTTTTCTTGGGCACCCAGGCGCACAATACCGAACCAATGATGCCGAGGATGGGCGTTACCAGGAGCGCAGCCAAAAGGACCAGGCCGGCGATTACGACCAGCGCTCCGCCCACCAGTCCGGCGCCGCGGCCGGCGCCGCTCGCCATTCCCCCCACCACGGAGGCAAAAATCAGGAAGACGGGCGTGAACAAGAAAATAATGAGGCGCGCACGGTGAAACGCCAGGCCCAGCCGGACCCGTGTCCACTTATCCGCGCGCCGTTCTTTCTGCACCGACTTCTTGATCTTCGTCTGCAGACGTTGACCCGTCTTGACATTCAACCCGCAATGGATGCAGACGACGGCTTCCTTAAGCATCAGCTTGTTGCACCCCGGACATTTCTTGTCGTCGCTCGGCGACAAACCGACCGCGCCGCCCTCTTGGATTGCTTCGGAGCTGTGTGGAACCTGCACGACCGCCTGGCACTGCGGGCATTTGATGCGCTTGCCCGCCAGGCTGTCCTGAACGTTGATTTGTCTGCCGCAGCCGCATTGGAGCGAGATCATCGTGGTCAATTCTCAAAGGAAGAGAAAAAGGACGCAAGCTCCTTTTTATCTTCCGAGGCGCCAGTGACCCGGCCCATTTACGCCTATTGATCCAGAACCTCGCGCACCTTTTGTGCCAACATCGTCGGACTGAACGGCTTCTGAAGAAACGCAACTTCCGCGTGCAAGACCCCGTGGCGCACCACGGTGTCGTCGGTGTAGCCGGAAAGAAACAGCGTCTTGATGCCGGGTCGGAGAGAGGCAATGCGCAGGGCGAGTTGCGGGCCGCCCAATTCCGGCATCACGACATCGGAGATCAACAGGTGAATCGGCCCCTGGTGCTGCGCGCTGATGCGAATGGCTTCGTGTCCGCGTGCCGCTTCGAGTACCGTGTAGCCGTACGAACGCAAAACATGCCCGGTCAACTTCAGCAAAACGGTTTCGTCCTCCGCAAGAAGGATGGTTTCTGATCCGAATGGCACTGCCGGTTGCGGGGCTTGGACTTAGGGCGACTGCTCCGCAGGGCGTCGATGGTGGCGAGTTGGCATTCGCCATCAAGCGTCCGTAATGGTCTGGGCCATCGCCTTGGGAAGCCTTGGGGCGCACGGGTAGA
>ORMF010075349.1_pt1 | contig 15936 bp, 7 predicted proteins | sample 1779871 | NCBI WGS metagenome assembly ORMF01 (sample SAMEA104232316, study PRJEB22302) | groundwater metagenome | biome: forest; feature: aquifer; material: groundwater | place: USA | collected 2011-08-07 | depth 5.4 m
GCGAGTGATATCGCGCGTCAACTGCCCGCTTCATCGCATCTCCGCGGCAAAGGGCGTGCGCAGCCGGCGGTAATAGTCCAGCGAATGCTCGGGTGGCTCGACGCCGGCGGGCAGCGGCCGTTTCGAGAACGTCGCGAAATATTGCGTGCACGCCTCGCGCCAGATCCGCGCCTCGCGCTCCTGCCGCGCGAACAGCGACGTGATGGCGGCGAATCGCTCCGCATCGACGGCGCCCCGCAGCGTTTCCCACAATCGCTGCCATGCGCGCACCGCGTCGACGCCGAGTTGATAGCGCAGGCAAAGCTCATCCCAAAGCGGACGGCCGGAGCGCATCGGTTCGTCCCACGCCACGTGATGAAACCAGAGCAAGAGTGCCTCCGGGCACGTGGCGCGATTGCCCCAGCGTTGCGCGATCTCGGGGGCGTATTGCCCGAGTGCGTTGGAGCCCGTCGCCGTGCGATCGAAACCGATGCCGGTTTCGGTGGCCCGATGATAATACAGCGCGGTCCAGTCGGCGCGTCCGCCGGTGGCCCAGGGGCCCGGTCCCTGGTGATGATCGCGAGCCATGATGTGGTGCAGCCCGAGCGGCATCGAGTAGTTCACCACCGCCTCGCGCGAGCCGAGCAGGATGGGCACGAGCGTCGGCACCACGCGCGGTGCGTTGGAAAACGTCATCCGGGTCCATTCGTCGGCCAGCTTCTCCGAGCTCAGCGTGGGATCCCAGGCGAGACGGCCAAAGGCATACCAGTTGGCCGGCGCGAGCGGATGGCCGCACCAATTGCGGTCCGAGCCGGTGTTGGCGACACCGGCGATGACGCTGAGCGGCACCGAACGTGAACTCGCGCTCGAATCCTCCCCACGTTCACCCGCCGGGCCACGTTGCAGATACGCGCCGTCGACTATTCGGGCCACGGTCGCGCCGGCGCCCGGCCGGAACGTGTCGGCGTCGAGCACTTCGCGCCACAGCGGTGCGAGAAACGCGAGCTCGCCGGAGCCACCGAGGTATTCCTGCGTGATCTGGACTTCGAGCGCGAGGGGCGTACGCGGCATCGCGCCGAACAGCGGATGAAACGGCTCGCGCGGCATGAAATCGATCGGGCCGTTCTTCACCTGCACGACGACGTTGGCGCGGAATTTCCCGTCGAGTGGCGCGAACTCGTCGAACGCCTGCTTGTGCCGGTCGTCGGGCACCTTGCTGTCGTAGACGAACGCCCGCCAGATCACGATGCCGCCGTGCGGCGCCACGGCCGCGGCGAGCAGGTTGGCGCCGTCGGCGTGCGTGCGGCCGTAATTCTGCGGCCCGGGCTGCCCCTCCGAGTTGGCCTTCACGAGAAATCCGCCGAAATCCGGAATTGCGCGATAGATCTCGTCGGCCTTGTCCTGCCACCACGCGATGACGTCGCGGTCGAGCGGGTCGGCGGTCTTGAGTTTTCCGATTTCCACCGGGGCGCTGAAACGTGCGGTGAGATAGACCTTCAGTCCATAGGGGCGAAACACGTTGGCGAGCGCGGCGACCTTTGGCAGGAACCCGGCGGTGAGCACCTGCGCGTTGGCGTTCACATTGGTGAGCACGGTGCCGTTGAGGCCGAGGGAGGCATTCGCGCGCGCGTAATCGCGATACCGCGGATCGATCGTGCCGGGCAGTTCGGACCATTGCCAAAGCGATCGGCCCGCATAGCCGCGCTCGATCGTGCCGTTGAGATTATCCCAGTGGTTCAGCATCCGTCGCTGGGTTTTCGGCAGGCTCGTGAGATTCAGATCCGCGAGCGGCTGCTGGGTTTGCAGATGTCGCAGCAGGGCAAATGCGCCGTAGAGCACGCCGACATCGCGGTTCGCGCGGATCTCGATGCCGCGCACCGTGGCGCGGAGCGCGAAGCCTTCGTCGCCGAGCGCGGCGGCTCCCTCCGCCTTGCTGAACTCGATTCTCGGTGCCCTGCCGAGGAGGCCGGTGAGACCGGAGAGCAGTTCCTCGCGCGCGGCGGCGATCGTCGGTGATGGCGCGCCGCCGGGTGTAGCGAGGAGAATGACCGGCGCGCGTTCGGCGTAGTCACGGCGCACGGTCTCGTCGGCAATCCGATCGTAGCGGAGCCAGAGCCGGTAGCCGTCCTCGGCCCGGAGGCACGCCGCAATTGCAAACCACGCGAACAGGCAGGGCGCGGCCGCCGGGCGCGCCGAATGCCCCACGCGCCGGCCCTCGCGTCTCCATCCTGCAAGCCCCGCCTCAAGCCATCGCATACTGCTTCCGACGTTCCTCGAGTTCGTGCTGGATGCGAGCGCCGAGTTCCCGGCCAATCGGATAAATCGCGAGGCACACCAGGCCGAAGACCATCGGAACGGCCGAGTAGATCGACGCCGCGAGACGGATCCCGAGCAACGCGTGCGCGGATTGCGCGACGTTCGGCACATAACCGTAAGCGGCGATGATCCAGCCGCTGAGTGCGCCGCCCAGCCCGAGCCCGGCTTTGAGCGCGAAGAGGATGCCCGCGTACATGAAGCCGATCGCGCGACGCGACGTTTTCCATTCGGAGTAATCGGCCACGTCGGCTATCATCACCCACAGCAGCGGCACCGTCGGACCCCAGCCGAGCGGCCAGAGCATGCCGATGAGGAAGAGGAGATTCACCGCGGTCGGCGGCACGATGAACACGAGCGCGGTCGCCACCGTCGACACCGACATGCCGGCGATGAACACCGCCTTCTTCCCGAAGCGATCGGTGAGCGGCTTCGAGCAGAAGATGCCGACGATCTGAATGAGCGAGCCGGCGACGAAGAAGAAGCTGAGAAAGACCGACGCGGCGTTGGAACCGTCGGGTTTCACGACGAGCCCGAGCGCAGCGAGCGCCTGTTTCCCGAGCGACGACGTCTCGCCGGCGGCGGTCGCCGCGAGGCCGACTTGATCGAGGAACGCCCGGACCGCCTTTGGTTCGAGGTAGTAGTTCGACAGGTAGTTCAGCGAGCTGCCGCGCACGACGAGCATCGTGAAGATCAGCAGCGTGAGAATGAACATCACGAGCCACGGCCCGCACGTGAACACGTTCTTCAAATCGGCGCCGAGCGAAGACACCTGCCGAGGGTCCGGCTGCACCCGCTCGCGGGTCGTCGCGAACGTGATCAGGTTGAAGACGACGATGAGGGTGCCGAAGATGGCCATCGTGATGGCCCAGCCGCGGGCGCTGTTGCCGGCGCCGAATTTGTCCACGAACGGCAGCGCGAAGGCCTGGATGATGAACTGGCCGACGAGCGCGGCGATGAAGCGGTAGCGCGCGAGGTTGGTGCGTTCGCCCGAGTCCGGCGTCATCACGCCCATCAACGCGGAGTAGGGCGTGTTGTTGGCCGAGTAGAGCATCATCACGAGCGTGTAGGTGACGTAGGCGTAGATCAGCTTGCCGGCCGGCCCGGTGTTGGGCGTCACGTAGACGAGCCAGAACACGAGCCCGAACGGAATCGCCGCCCAGAGAATCCACGGACGGAATTTGCCCCAGCGGGTGCGCGTCCGATCCGCCAGCGCGCCGACGAACGGATCGAAGACCGCATCGGCGAGCCGGAGGACGAGAAACATCGTGCCGACCGCCACCGCCGAGAGTCCCACCGTGTCCGTATAAAAACGGGTCTGGTAGAGAATCATCGACTGGAAGAAGAAATTCGTCGCGGCGTCGCCGAGCGCGTAGCCGGCCTTCTCCCGGAATGAAAGTTTCGGCGCGGAAGGGGGCATGGCGGCGGATAACGGGAGGGCGATTTCGAGCTTCCGGCGGCCGGGGCAGTACACAACGTGCCGTTGACGCTAACAATAGACTTGTCTTGTTGCCGGAGTCGCTGACCCCGGTTTAGCCTCAGACGGATCAATGCAGCCCCAACCGCAAAAGGGACTTTTGCCCGTGACGGGAAGAAACCCAGCTTGTAGCGACGAGCGCCAGCGAGTCGTCTTGCACGCTCTCGGCTCGCTGGTGCTCGCCGCTACACGAACGGCGCTGTTTCCTAGCCCGCGAATGGACGCGAATAAACGCGAATCAGATCATCGAGAGAACCCGGCTCCACAGAATGGTGAAAACACACTGCGCAATGCCTGCACGGTCGTTTCCCTCTGAATTTCGCGGCAATTCGCGTGATGCGCAGGCACTCCTCTGAATCTTACCGGCGCAGCGAGACCGGCTGCAGCCGGGGCGTCAGGATCAACCCACCCCACACCCCATGAACGATCGTCGCATCACCCTGAGCGATGTGGCGCAGCGCGCGAACGTGCACGTGACCACCGTCTCGCTCGCCCTGCGCAATCATCCCCGCCTGCCCGCGCAAACCCGCGAGCGCATTCAAACGCTGGCTGAAAAGATGGGCTACCGCCCGGATCCGTTTTTGCGCGCGCTGGTGGCGTATCGCGGGAGAATCATGCCGCGACGGAATCCGCCCACGCTCGCCTACGTGACGAACTGGAACACGCGGTGGGGCTGGAAGAACGTGACGGCGCACCCCGATTTCTTTGCCGGGGCGGAGCGGAAGGCGCGTGAGCTCGGGTTCAACCTGGATCACTTCTGGATGCGCGAACCCGGTCTCACGCACTCCCGGCTCAATTCGATTCTCTGCGCGCGGGGCATCAACGGCGTCATCATCGCCTCGCACATGCGCGAGATCGACGTGGCGCTGCACTTCGACTGGGCGCGGTTCAGCGCGGTGAAGATCGACTATTTCCCGCACCAGCCGAAGCTCCACAACGTCACGAACGACCAGTGTGGCATCATCCGGCTCGCGATGCAAAGGGTGATGGCGATGGGGTATCGGCGGATCGGATTCGTGATGCACCGCGGCTGGGATCACAGCGTGGATCATCTCTGGTCGGCCGGCTTTTTGTGCGAGCAGCAGAACCTCGCGGCTAAGGATCGCATTCCGATGTTCCTTTTTCCCGAGCCCGAGCCGGTCGATGCGTGGTTCAACGAGAGCAAGTCCGATGTCGTCGCGCCGGGCGACGCGTTCGCGCGCTGGTTCAACCGCCATCGGCCCGCCATCATCATCAGCAAATGGTCGTTCGTGCAGCCGCGGCTGGCCGCGCTGGGCGTGCGCGTGCCGCGCGACGTGTCGTTTGCGGAGGTGTTTCTGGAAAAGTTCGACGGCAGCGTGGCCGGCGTGCGGCAGAACCACGCGACCGTCGGCGAGATCGCCGTCGAGATTCTCGCCGGCCAGCTCCAGCACAACAAGTACGGCGTGCCGGAGATCCCGACCACGACGTTCGTGGAGGGCACATGGTTCGACGGCGCGACCTGTCCGGGCCGGAACGGGCAACGCTGAGCCTGGCGGCTGTCCGAGAACGAGGGCGCCGCCTCGCCGAGGCCATGGAAGGTGGCGCGGTCAGCCTGACCGCGCATCCGGGATGCATTTCCCGCTCGCTCCGGCGCGGTCAGGTTGACCGCGCTACACCAAAACGCGCCATATAGGATCCGGTCTCGCGTCGTCGGGTGATGAAACCCGCGGCGCATTTCCGCTGGCAAAACCGCGGAGTTTGCAGACGGTTGCGCCATGCGAATTGGCAAATTCATCCTCCTGCTTGTAGGTGTCGCACTGGTACGCGTGAGCTGCCCGGCGCAGGCCGCGGAGCCGGCCTTCGACTACAAGGCCGATCGGTTCGCCGACATCCAGGTCCTGCGGTATCGCGTGCCGGGCTTCGAGCAGCTGACGCTGAAACAGAAGCAGCTTGCGTACTATCTGGATCAGGCGGGCCTGTCCGGCCGCGACATCTTCTGGGACCAGAAATACCGCAACAACCTCGTCGTGCGGAAAACCCTCGAGGGCGTGCTGCACAGCTACCGCGGCGATCGCTCGGGCCGCGACTGGGAGGCGTTTCTCAACTACGCGAAGCAGGTGTTCTTCGCGAACGGCGTCCACCATCACTACGCCAGCGCGAAAATCCTGCCGACGTTTCCGCAGCCGTACCTGCTGACGTTGCTCAAGCAGTCCGACGCCGCGCAATTGCCGCTGGAGGGCAAGCCGGTCGCCGAGTTCGCGCGGACGCTGACGCCGATCCTTTTCGACCCGAAGGTCGATGCGAAGACGACGAACCTCGACGCGGGCATCGACAACGTGGCCGGCTCGGCCAACAACTTCTATCGCGGCGTCAGCGCCGCCGAGGTCGAAAAGTTCTATGCCGACCTCGCGAAGAAGACCGGCAACCCGCGGCTCTCTTACGGGCTGAATTCGCAGCTCGCGAAGGCGAACGGGCAGCTGGTCGAGCGCCCGTGGAAGGTCGGCGGGATGTACGGTCCGGCGATCGAGAAAATCGTCGGTTGGCTCGAGCGCGCGGCGACCGTGGCCGAGACCCAGATGCAGCGGAAGAGCATCGAGCACCTGATTCGCTACTACCGCACGGGCGACATCAACGAGTTCGACCAGCACTGCATCGCGTGGGTGAGCGACACGACGCCGCGGATCGATTTCGTGAACGGGTTCATCGAGACCTACGTCGACGCGGCCGGCAAACGCGGCTCGTTCGAATCGGTCGTGTCGATGCGCGACGAGGAAGCGACCAAGCGGATCGCGGCGATCTCGAAGGAGGCGCAGTGGTTCGAGGACCATTCGTCGATTTTGCCCGCGCACAAGAAGGCGAACGTGAAGGGGATTTCCGCGAAGGTCATCACGGTGATTGGCGAGGTGGGGGACTCCGCACCCGCGACGCCGATCGGGATCAACCTGCCGAATGCCGAGTGGATTCGGGAGGAACACGGCTCGAAGTCGGTCTCGCTCGGCAACATCGTCGCAGCGTACAACGACGTGCAATCGAAGAGTCCCGCGAACGAGGAATTCGGCGTGAGCCCGGAGGTCATCGCGCGGCTGAAGAAATGGGGACCGCTCGCGAGCGACCTGCACACCGACATGCACGAGGTGATCGGCCATGCGTCGGGCCAGATCAACCCGGGTGTCGGCACGCCGGACCAGACGCTGAAGAATTACGCCGGCACGCTCGAGGAAGCGCGCGCCGATCTCGTGGGCTTGTATTTCGTGCTCGACCCGAAGCTCGTCGCGATCGGCGTGATGCCGTCGCTCGAGGTCGGGAAGGCCGGTTACGACAAGTACATCATGAACGGACTGATGACGCAGCTGTTCCGGATCCAGCCGGGCCACAACCTCGAGGAGGCGCACATGCGCAACCGGCAGCTGATCGCGAGCTGGGTCTTCGAAAAAGGCCGGGGCAACCGCGTGATCGAGCGCGTGAACCGCGGCGGGAAGACGTATTTTCGAATCAACGACTACGAGAAGCTGCGCGAGCTGTTCGGCCAGTTGCTGCGGGAAATCCAGCGGATCAAGTCCGAGGGCGATTTCGCCGCCGGCAAGAACCTGGTCGAGACGTACGGCGTCAAAGTCGACCAGGCGCTCCTGACGGAGGTCCATCGCCGCTACGAGCCGCTGAACATCGCGCCGTACATGGGCTTCATCCAGCCGAAGCTCGTGCCGGTGAAGCGCGGCAACGAGATCGTCGACGTGAAGATCGAGTACCCGAAGGATTTCCTGGCGCAGATGCTGGAGTACGGCCGCGATTACGCGTTCCTGCCGCTGCATAACTGAGAAGAACACCTGCCACGCTGGTGGGGCAGGGCGCCAAGGCCGAGGCTTGCCTGAGCTCCACCGGCCGATCACAACGCTGCTGGGCAACCGGTGCGTGGACCCGCCGGCTGCCCTGGCGTGAGTAATTTCCGCTGCTGGATTCCGTTGGTTCTCCCACCCCACCCCTACGAAGTATATGAGCGACGTCGCCTCCGCGATGACCCCCGGTCAGGAACGACGGCTTGCCGCCGTCCTGTTTACCGATGTGGCCGGTTATTCCGCGCGAATGCAGCGCGACGAAGTCGGCACGCTGGCGCTGGTCCGGGACGACTTCGCCCGGATCGAGGCACTGTGCGCGAATCACGGTGGCACGATACTCAACCGCATGGGCGACGGGATGCTCCTGTGTTTTTCCAGTGTCGTTCAGGCCGTGACGTGCGCGCTGGCCATTCAAACGCTCTTCGCCGAACGCCGCAAGACCCAGCCGGCCGAGCAATGCCTCGAACACCGCATCGGCGTGCATCTGGGCGACATTTTTTTACATGACGGCCAGGTGGCTGGCGACGGCGTGAACATCGCCGCCCGGCTCCAGACGCGGGCCGCGCCGGGCGGAATCTGCATCAGCCAGACGGTGCACGACACGGTCAAGGGCAAGATTGGCGTCCAGGCCGTCGCGCTGGGCCCCCACGATTTCAAGAACATCGCCGAACCGATCGCGATTTTCCACCTGGCGCCCGAAGGAGGACCGACGGCGCCGGCGGCGGCGCCCGCCGCGAAAAAGTCGGGGCGCCGGCCGCGCCGCCTTGCCGTCGCCGGCGTGGCCGTCGCGACGCTGGCGGCGGCCGCGTACTTTGTCGCTAGATACGCACGTCCTCCCGCCGCGGGCGGCCCCGACGCGGGCGGACGGCTGGCGATTGCCGTGCTGCCCTTCGCGAATATGAGCGCAGATCCGGCCAACGCGTATTTCGTCGACGGGGTCCACGAGGACATCCTGGCCAGCCTGACCCACGTCGACGACTTCGCGGTGATCTCGCAGCGGTCGGTGATGCCGTATCGTGGCACGGCGAAACCGACCCGCGTCGTCGCCCAAGAGCTCAAGGTCAGCCACGTGTTGGAAGGCAGCGTGCGCCGCGCCGGCAACAGCGTGCGGATGAGCGCCAAGCTGATCGACGCGAAGACCGATCGTCACGTCTGGGCGGAGAACTACGATCGGGAACTGAACAACGTGTTCGCGATCCAGACCGAAATCGCCACGAAGATCGCGCAGGCGCTCCACGCCACGCTCGCGCCGCACGAGACCGCTCACCTCAGCCGGGCGGGCACGGCCAGCGTGGACGCCTCCGAGAGCTACCACCGCGGTCGCGACGTGTTTCACCGTGCTGAAACGGTGCGCGACATCGTGAGTCAGGCGCTCCCGTGGTTCGAGCGCGCGGTCGAACATGATCCCAACTACGTGGACGCCTGGGCGGAAATCGCCCGCGTGCATCTGCTGGCCTACGCGAGTTTCGAACCGACGGCCGCGCGGCTGGCGCGGGCCCGGGCGGCGATCGATGCCGCGGTGAAAATCAAGCCCGACGACCCCGCCGTATTCCTGGCCCTGGCGGATTTCGAGACGGCGAACGATGAATTTGCCGCCGCGGCCACCAATTATCGCAAGATTATCGCCACGTATCCGAATCACGTGGCGGCGCGGACCGGGCTGAGCGAAGTCGCCCAACGTCTCGGCCAGTGGGCGGAGGCGCTCAACGAGCTCCGGCAGGCCAGGACGCTCGATCCGCGCGGGCCGGAAACATTGAGCAACTTGAGCAATCTGCTGGTCCGCGTGCGCCGCTTCGACGAGGCCGAGGCCGTCGCGCGCGAGGTTGTGCCCCTCATGCCACCGAGCGCACTCCGCGCGTTTCAGATCGCGCTAATCCGTTTTCATGCGCACGGGGTCTCCGCCGACGTGGCCGACATCATCGCCGGGCTGCCGGCCGAGGCACTGCGCACCGATTCGAACGCCGTCAGCATCACCGCCCGGTGGGCGGCCATGCGTGGCGACGCGGACGAACTGCTGCGCGTCTGGCGCGAAAGCGGTTCAAACTGGCGGTTCAACCCCGGTTCGGCCCGGCTCGACATCATCGCGGTGGCGGCCGCCCACCTCGCGCGCAACGATGCCGCGGCGGCCCGCGCGCTGCTCGACCCGTATCGCGGGCAACTCGAAGCGAGCGCGGCGGCCAACGCGACCGACGCGGCGGTCTGGTGCGATCTCGCGCTCACCCGCGCCATGCTCGGCGACCCGCGCGGCGCCCTCGCGTCCGCCGACCGCGCGCGCGAACTGGCGGCGGCGCTGCCCGACGTGATCGCGCGGACCGAGCGCAACGCGGAGCTCGCCCGCGTGTATGCATGGGCTGGAGACAAGCGGCGCGCGTTGCACGAGCTCGCCGACGTCCTGCGGCAGCCGGCCACGGTGGCGATTGCCAACGTGCACGAGTTGAAGCAAAGCCTGTTGTGGCGCCCGCTGCAGGCCGAGCCCGAGTTTCAAGCGCTGCTCGCCGCGGCTCCCAACAACGCCCCTCTGCTCTAGGGTGGAGTTTCCCGGGCGGCGAACCGCGGCGCACGGCGCAGCCCGGAGCACGCTCATTCCACTTTGCATTCAAGATGAGCGTTATTTGGGTGGGGCCGGCTCTCCGAGCCGGCCTGGGTTCCAGCGTGCATTCGCGAGTCAAGTTCAGGCCGGCTCGGAGAGCCGGCCCCACCTGCGCCCCCGTTTCATTCGTCTCAACTTGAACGCAAATTGGAATGCCGATCGCGGCAGTGCTCGATCAGCAGCGCGGTCAAATTGACCGCGCTACGAGACGGCCGCGACAATCGCGATTGCTTCGGCAACGACATTTCTCAGGCTGAATGCGCCGGCCGGAACTCCCGGGCGGCTGCTTTCTCACCTCAACCCCTCGGTGCCGCCGGACTGCGACGCGCGGCGTCATCGCCACGATGCTTCACCCTTTCCCCCGACGTTTGCGGCGCGCGTTCGCTGCGCTTTTGTTTGCCTCCGTGTGCTGGCTCGGCGCCAACGCCCAGCCCGCCGCCGCCACCGGCACCCTGACCGGGCGGGTCCAGAATTTCGTGACGGGAAATTACCTGGGCAAGGCGCGCGTGGCGGTGAAGGGCACCGACCTCGTGAGCTACACCGACGAGTTCGGGTTCTATCGTCTGGTGGACGTCCCCGCCGGGGTGGCCACGCTCGAGGTGTTCTACACCGATCTCGATCCGCAGGAGGTCAGCGTGAGCGTCGCCGCCGGTGGCACGCTCGAGCGCAACTTCGAGCTCACGAGCAAGGCGCGCTACGGCGCGCAGGCGGCCGACGTGGTGAAGCTCGATCGGTTCCTCGTCGCGTCCGACAAGGAGACCGACGGCCGCGCGATCGCCACGAACGAGCAGCGGTTCGCGTCCAACATCAAGAACGTGATGGCGACCGACGAACTCGGCGATGTGCTCGGCAGCAACGTCGGCGAGTTCCTCAAGTTCATGCCCGGCCTCACCGCCGAGTACAGCGAGGTGGAGATCGTCGGCATTTCGGTGCGCGGCATCGGCGGGGCGATGACGTCGTTCACTTCGGACGGCGCGACGCTGGTGAGTGCGAACGCGTCGCCGGGGCGCACCTTCAACATGAACCCGCTGGCGCTGAACAATATTTCGCGGATCGAGGTGACGAAGGTGCCGACCCCGTCGACGCCGGCGGATTCGCTGGCCGGTTCCGTGAACCTGGTGACGAAAAGCGCCTTCGAGCGGAGCGCGGCGCGCTTGAACTACGGGTTCACGCTGATCGCGAACAGCGAGAACCTCACGTTCAAGAAGACGCCGCACACGAACGGCGATCACCCGACGCGCAAGATTCTGCCGGGTTTCGAATTCGATTACACGCTGCCGGTGAACCGGAACTTCGGGCTCGTGCTCACCGGCATGCAGAGCAACAAGTACAACGAGCAGCATCTCTCGACGACGCTGTTCAACGCCGGCGGCACGGGTACGGGCGCCTCGTTCGGCCGGCCATATTTCCAGCAATACACGTTGCAGGACGGGCCGCGGAGCCAGGCGCGGACGAACTTCGGTTTGAAGGCCGACTGGCGGGTGGCGCCAAACTCCGTGCTCTCGTTCAACGCGCAGCACAACGCCTACAAGACCTACATCGGCACGCAGTCGTGGGCCTTCAACGCGGGCACGACCGCGGCGCCCACGCCGGCCACCGGCACGCCGTTCAGCTACGGCGAAAACTACACCGTCGGCGCGACCGGCCGCGGTGCGGTGACGCTTTCGGGCGGCGGGCAGACCTTCCAGGGCGGCACCGACCAGTTTGGGCTGAAGTACCGGTTCGACGACGGCCAGTGGCGGATCGAAAGTGGCGTGAACCTCTCGCGGTCCGAGCGCTCGCGGCCCAATCCCGGGCACTTCGGCGGGTTGTCGGCGACGCTGAACCAGCCGGTGCGGGTTTCGCTGCTCGATGTGGTCCTGGATCGTCCGCGGTCGATTCAGGTTTTCGACAACGCCAACCGGCCGATCGACGTGTACGACATCAACAACTACACGCTCACCTCGGGTACCGAGCAGCCGTACAACAACCAGTCGGATTTGCGCTCGGCGAACCTCGACCTGCGCCGCCGCTTCAACGTGCTGCCGTTCCCGACCGCGCTGCAGATGGGCGGTTTTCGCAGCGCGATGCGCGTCGATGCGCGGGTGCAGACGACCCCGTGGACATACAACGGGCCGGACGGCAACCCGACGACGCCGGACTCGGCCGCGCCGTTCCAGATGCAATCCTATCGGAACCAGGATTCGTTCTACGGTTTCCGGAACGTGCCGTGGATTTCCGCCGACCGCGCGCATGCGCGACTGGACCTGTTCGGCCAGACCGCGGCGAACCTGGTGTCGTCGGAGCAATCGCGGATCACCGGATCGGAGCATCTCGAGGAAACCGTGACGGCGGGCTACATGCAGGGCGAGGCGCGCGTGTTCAAGAACCGGCTCACCGTGCTCACCGGCGTGCGCTTCGAGCAGACGCAGGACGGCGGGGCGGGCCCGCTGGTGGATCCGGCGGCGGTGTTCGTGCGGAATCCCAACGGCAGCTTCGCCCACACGGCCGCGGGCGCGCGTATCCGGAAACCGGAGGCGGGCGCGGCCGGCTCGATGGAGGAGCTGCTGCTCACCCGGCACGAGCGCGCCTATCACGCCGCGCGGCAGTATCATGGTTACTACCCGAGCCTGCATTTGAATTTCCAGGCGACGGAAAACTTCCTGGTCCGCGCGGCGTTCGCCAAGACCTACGGCCGGCCGGAGCTGACGGACGTGATTCCGAACGCGACGTTCGCCGAGAACGACCTCAACGAGCAGGACCAGAACAACCCCGCGATCGTCAAAGGCACGATCACCACGCGCAACACGGCGCTACGGCCGTGGACGGCGAACAACTTCGACCTGTCGTTCGAGTATTACACCGAGGGTGGCGGGCTGTTCAGCGCGGGCGTGTTCCGGAAGGACATCAAGAACTTCTTCGGCACCGCGGTGCGGCTGGCGACGCCGGAGATTCTCGAGGAACTCGGGATCGACGAGCGCTACGTCGGGTGGAACGTGAATTCGAAGTTCAATTCGGGCGACGCGCGGATCACCGGCGGCGAGTTCAACGTGCGGCAATCGCTGCGGCGGCTCGGCCGCTGGGGCAGCTACTTCACGGTGTTCGCGAACGCCACGAGCCTGCGGCTGCAGGGCAACCGCGGGGCAGACTTCACGAGCTTCATTCCGCTGACGGGCAACTGGGGCGCGTCGTTCAATTGGAAGCGCGTGAGCTTCGTCGCGCGCTGGAATTACCGCGGGCTCGACAAGCGAACGCCGATGCCAGCCGTCGGCACGAACGCTTTTCAGTACATCGGCGCACGGACGGCGCTCGACCTGAACGGCTCGTACCAGGTGACGCGGCGGCTCTCCATCGTCGCGAGCGTGAACAACGTGTTCAACGTCCCGCAGACGCTGCTGCGCTACGGCGACGAGACGCCGTTCTACGCCAAGCAGAATCGCACCTCGGAATTCGGCGTGGCGATCGGGGTGGGGGTGAAGGGGACGTTTTAGCGAGGCTTCGCCTCGGACGAGGAACCAAAGACCAGGGACCAGAGACCAGGGACCAGGGACCAAGAGACCAGGGACCAGGGACCAAAGACCAGAGCATTTTGCGACCGGGAGCCCACGTATCCACAAGATGGTTAAGCGGCCGTTGATCGATGACACTTCTAGGACGCGCCGGACCTTCCACTCGCTCATGCTCGTGGCCACGTTTCTCGGTTGTCGGTGGGACAACTCGCCTTTGACATTGCGGCGGAATGGAGTGCGCGACATGCAGAAACGTCATGAACCCACGTGCATTGCTGCTTTTCGCCGTGCTCGGCGCGGCGCTGATCGGAACCGCTTCAATTCAGGCCGCGGACAGCGACCTTGGTGCGATCAAAGACCGGATCACGCAGCAACATGATCGCGCGGTGAAGCGACTGCAGGACTGGATTCGCGTGCCGTCGATCGCCGCGGAGAACCGCGGCTTTCCGGAAGGCGCCGAGATCATGATCCAGCTGCTGAAGGAGGTCGGCTTTCAACAGGCGACGCGGATCGAGACGGAGGGGAAGCCCGGCGTGTTCGCCACGCTCGATGCCGGCGCGCCGAAAAGCGTGGGCGTGTACTTCATGTACGACGTGAAGCAGTTCGACCCGAAGGAGTGGTCGTCGCCGCCGCTCGACGCCGCGCTGGTCGACCGGCCGGGACTGGGCAAGGTGATCATGGGCCGGGGCGCGGTGAACCAGAAAGGGCCCGAGGCGGCGTTCCTCGCGGCGCTGGATGCGTTTCGCGCCGCGGGCAGAAAACTGCCGGTGAACCTCGTGCTGATCGCCGAGGGCGAGGAGGAGATTGGTTCGCCGCACATCGGCCAAATCGTGCGCCGGCCCGAGGTCCAGGCGGCGCTGGCGAAATGCACGGGCGTGTTCATGCCGGCGGCGACGCAGGATCTCGACGGACTTGTGACAGTGAGCCTCGGCGCGAAAGGCGTGATCGAGTGCGAACTGACCTCGGACGGGCTGACCTGGGGCCGCGGGCCGACGCGCGACATCCATTCATCGTTGAAGGCGATGGTGGACAGCCCGGTGTGGCACCTTGTGGCGGCCCTCGCGACGCTCGTCTCGCCCGACGGCAACACGCCGCTGATTGACGGATTTGCCGCCAAGGCGCGGCCGTTGAACGCCGAGGAGAAGGCGATGATCGCGGCGGCGACGAAGCGGCGGAACGAGGCGCAGTACAAGGCGCCGCTGGGCGTGCGTCACTGGATCGATGACCTGGCATTCCTGCAGGCGATGGAGCGGCTCGAGTCGCAGCCGACCGTGAACATCGAGGGCATCATCGGCGGCTACACCGGCCCGGGCGGGAAAACGATTCTGCCGCACAAGGCGGTGGCGAAACTCGATTTGCGGCTGGTGCCGGACATGACGGCGGACGAGGCGCTGGCGGCGTTGAAGGCGCATCTGGCAAAGCGCGGGTTCGGCGACATCGACGTCAAGATGACCGGTGGCTACAACCCGACGGCCACGCCCGCGAACGCGCCGATCATCCAGGCGCAGATGGCGGTGCTGAAGCGGGCGGGGATCGATCCGACGCTGTGGCCGCGCAATGCGGGCTCGTATCCCGGGTACATCTTCACCGATGCGCCGCTGAATCTGGGCGCGGGCCACTTTGGACTTGGCTACGGCACCGGGGCGCATGCGCCGGACGAGTTCTACGTGATCGAGTCGAGCAATCCTAAAATCGCCGGGTTCGACCGCGCCGCGATGTCGTTCGTGGAGTACCTGTACGAGCTGGGGAAGTAGCGGCGACGGCGTTGAAGGGTTTTCGTCGCCGGTTCGGTACGACCGCCGGCCCGATGCCCGAATGGCACTCAGCGCCGGAACCGGGCCGTTGAACCTCAGATGGACACCGATGAACACGAATGAGACCAGGATTCACGCCAGACACACTGAACGCTGAGCGCGGGATTCAGGAAACCGCCGTGTCAGTACGTCCGTGTTTTTCTGTGTGCATCCGTGGTTGTTTCTTCTGAATCGTTCCAAGATGAGCGTGAGGTATCGCGGGTGGATCGATCCGTAGCGCGGTCAATCTGACCGCGCTTGCATTGTGAAATCGGACGCGGTCAGGTTGACCGCACCACGCCGGACCCGCCCGGCCGCGCGTAGTCGTCGCCGCGGGCATCGCCTTCGCTACGGGCAAGTATGCGAAAATTTTCGGGTTAAAGCTTTGCCTGCAAGCGGTGAATCCGCTGTGAACAACCTCCGGGGTTTTTCCGTTGCGGGTGGCAGGGGCCATCCTTCAATCGCCCGCTCTATTCCTGCATGTATCTCAAGGCGCTCAAGC
>ORMF010815180.1_pt1 | contig 15934 bp, 14 predicted proteins | sample 1779871 | NCBI WGS metagenome assembly ORMF01 (sample SAMEA104232316, study PRJEB22302) | groundwater metagenome | biome: forest; feature: aquifer; material: groundwater | place: USA | collected 2011-08-07 | depth 5.4 m
GAGTCCAGTCCAAGCACAATCTGTTCGGCATCCTTGACGGCCGAGGCAAACGCGCGTGTGCCGGCTGGCAGATCGACTCCCTGCAGTATCGATGAGGGGATCACAACCAGGAAGGGATGCTTGGGCAAATCCAAATCAGAGGGCCGTCGAACCGGACCAATCAAGGCGTAGGCCGCCTGCGGATCTTCGCTAATGGCCAGCGCCAGCGTGGAAGGCGAGACGGGAAAAAATGATACATAACGATTCCCATCCGTTCCAAGCGTGCAATACCCGTTCTTGCAGGAGCCCCCCTTGGCCAGCGCATACTTGCGCAGTTGCGGCCAATCAAAGCGCCCCCGCAGCAGGAAAAACTGATCGGATTTCTGGAAAGCGGCGGCGATCGCGTCCAGATCTTCGCGATAGTTGAATGAGCTGTCCCGCACGAAGTTCTTGTAGTCCGTCTCTTCGGCGGTGCGGCTTCCGGCCAGCATGTCCAGCACTCCCGCCTGACGCAGCGCCTGCACATTGATCACAACGTGGATCGCGTCTTTTACCGGTAGACGCGCCACAAGGTCCTCATTCGTGAGGCCCCCGTTAACGCGCCGGTATTGGAGCCATGTCCCCGCCGCGATGCAGAGCAGGACCAGTCCGGTTACCAAATGCCATGGTCTGAGATGACTGCGCACAACTGCAAGCCTACACCCCGACCGGGGCTTCTGTCATGCGCGACTGTTTCCAGAGCTCCACGTATGGCGCCAGGCTGCGCATCATCTTTTCAAACTCCGGGATGTGCAGAGACTGCGCTCCGTCGCTCATGGCCTTCTCCGGGCACGGGTGTACTTCCAGAATCAGCCCGTCCGCTCCGATCGCCACCGCCGCCCGCGAGAGCGCCGGCACAAGGCTCCGCTTCCCCGTCGCATGGCTCGGGTCCAGGATCACCGGCAGGTGCGTCATCTCCTGCAACACCGGTACCGCCACAATATCGCACGTGTTGCGCGTCACCGTTTCAAATGTGCGTATGCCCCGCTCGCACAGCATCACGTCGTTGTTGCCGTGCGCCACAATGTACTCGGCCGACATCAGCAGTTCCTTGATCGTCGAGCTCAAACCGCGCTTCAACAGAATCGGCCGCCCCGCCTTGCCCAGACTCTTGAGCAGCGAGAAGTTCTGCATGTTCCGCGCCCCAATCTGCAGGATATCCGCGTATTCGGCCACCAGCGGCACATCGGCATCGCTCATCACCTCCGTGATGATCGCCAATCCGGTCGCTTCCCGCGCCTTCCGAAGCAGCTTCAACCCCTCCTCGGCCATGCCTTGGAAATCGTACGGCGAGGTCCGCGGTTTAAACGCTCCTCCGCGCAGAATGTTGGCCCCCGCCGCCGCAACCGCCTCCGCCGAGTCCATGATCTGTTTCTCAGACTCCACCGAACACGGGCCGGCCATCACGATGAACTCATCCCCGCCGATCTCCAGTCCGTTCACGGTAATTCGCGTCCGGCCCTTCTTGTACTCCTTACTCACAAACTTGTAGGGGGCGCTGATGCGGACCGCTTTCTCCACTTGAGGCATCGCTTCCAGTGACTCCAGGCACGGTGTCACATCGCCTACCCCAATCACCGCGATCACCACCCGCTCGGCTCCCTCGATCGTGTGAATCTTGTACCCGAAGTGTTCGATTCGCTCACACACCGCGGCCACGTCCGCCTGCGAGGAATGCAGTTTCATCGAGATAATCATATCGACCTCCCCAAAACAAAAAACCCACTCTTTGACGAGTAGGTTGGACCGCTGGACCTCTAAATTCCCTACGCCAACGCCACTTTCCCCGGCTCTACCAGTAGAGCCGGAATCTAAACGAAAATGGAGCGGCGTACAGCATGCAGTCCCATATTAGGATAAGCGGGTCTGCATTGCAACAGTGCCCTTCTCAAGCACGCAGGTGCGGCTTCATCAGCGCCAGCAACTCCGCCAGGTAAGCCTTCGCCTTCTCATCCAACGGCGAGTTCCGGCCGCCTCCCTCCGCCGGCTGATCCTTGCCCTGTCGTATGAGGTAATTCGGAAACAGCCCGCGCAAATGCAGCACGTACTTCACCGCCGCCATCCCGTAAGAATCCACCGTGCTGATCATCAGCAAAGCCTTCCCGCACAGGTCCGCCGCAAGCGCTCGATTGCCCGACTGGAACGCGTCCCAGGCCGCCGCGTTCAGGTCTCCCCAACCCGCCGCCGGCATCGACCCGGCCGACCCGCGGATCATCTCATCCAGCAGCGTCTTGCTGTGCCCGCCCGTGAACACGTTCATCTCCGGAGCCTTTTGCCGCATCTCACTGAGCCGCGATAGAACCGGACCCGCCTCGTCCTTGACGTAGCGCAAGCTCGGCACCGCCTTGGCCAGCTCCAGAATGTTTTCCACGCTCACCTTTCCGACCGCCTGCACAAACAACGGCAGCGGCGAAGAAGCGCCGATCTCCTTGTAGTACGTGGTAATCCGCCCCCACTCAGTCTCCCCGCGCGGAGGCAGCGCAATCAGCGCATCCGCCCCAAGCCGCGTGGCGAGCTTTGCGTACCCGGTTGCGGTGGCCGCCTCCTCCGCCTGCACCCCGATCACGATCGCCGGCTTCACCCCTTTGCCCGCTTTCAAAATCGTCTCCACTCCCGCCAGCCGCTCCTCCTTCGTCAGGTTGTAATATTCGCTGGCCAGTTGCGGCCACACCATCCCGTGAACACCGCATTGCTCCAAAAACAAAACCTGCTTGGCGAGAATCGGCAGATCCACTGCGTCGGCCGTGGTGAAAGGCGTCTGCATGATCGGGAAAATTCCGCGCAGCGGTTTTCCGGATGCGGCCGATAAGGCCGGCAGCCCGGCGAGGACTTGCAGAAACACGCGACGGTCAATCATGATGCCCATGATAGGATAATTTCGCTATGTACCACCACACCCTTTCCCGCCGCCATCTCTTGTTCGGACTCGGAGCCGCAAGCCTTACCCGCGCCGCCGCCGCAAAACCAATGCGCGGCATCTTCATCATCCTGGCCACCCCGTTCACAGATTCCAAGGACGTGGACTACCAGGACCTGGCTCGCGAGGTCGACTTCATGGACCGCTGCGGAGTCCACGGCATGGTCTGGCCGCAACTGGCCAGCGAGTACGCCTCCCTCACCCAGCCCGAACGCATGAAGGGCATGGAGGTGCTCGCCAAAGCATCACAAGGCAGGAAGGCCGCCCTCGTGCTCGGCGTCCAAGGCGCGAACCTCGCCAAGGCGATGGAGTATCTGAAGCACGCTGAATCGCTCGCCCCGGACGCCCTCATCGCTATCCCGCCCACGGAGGCCGCCGGCGTCGATGACTTCCGCCGCTACTACGCCGGACTCGCCGCCGCCACCAAACGCCCCCTCTTTGTCCAAACCACCGGCGGGGCGAAAGGCATCACTCCGCCCGTGGAGATGATGGCCGCCCTTGCCAGGGAATTCCCCCAGCTGGGCCACATCAAAGAGGAATCCGATCCCGTCATTGAGCGCATGCTCGGCTTGAAGGAGCACCGTCCGGATGTGAAGAGCATCTTCAGGGGCGCCGCCGGCAAAGGCATGATGTACGAGATGCGCCTCGGCATGGATGGCACCATGCCCGGCGCTCCACTCTCCGATGTCTATGTGCAAATCTGGGATGCCTACCAGGCCGGGGATCGCGAAAAAGCCCGCGAGATCTTTTCCAAGCTCCTGCTCATGGTGAACCTCGATCAGGTGATCCCTGGCACCCGCCAGTACATCATGAAAAAACGCGGCGTCTTCAAGACCATGGTCTCCAGGCGGCAAAAATTCACCATCACCCCAGCCGCCGCCGAAGAGATCGATTTTCAGTTCGCCGGACTCAAGCCCTACCTGCGCGCCTGATCCTCCGCCGCCAGTCTCTTGTAGATGCCTCGGGCCTCGTCGAACTGCGCAAAAACGTGATCCTTCTCCTTCTGTGACCGCCACCACGGCCACTCCTCCGCCATCCCGCGCAGCTTCACAATCCACCGGTCAAAGTACTCGGCCGACTCGCGGTTCCGGATCTTCTCGCTCCCCTTGTACACGCGGATGCAGTTGGTGAGCGCCTGCGGATACTCGGCGTCCAGCCACGGATAGGCCGGCCCTTCCGCATACAGCGCATACCATGCGCTCTCCGTGACAGGAACCGTTTCGTCCAGCCCTCCCGCCGGAACATCCTTCCAACTCTTCCCATTCTTGTAAATGACAACCTTGCTCAACGGCGCAATAGAGTGGGCGCGCGCGTGTATGCGTATCGATCCGCTGCCCGGCACCTGCCCGCCCGCAACCTGATCGTTGATCTTGAAATCCAGCAGCGGCCCCGTCGACATGTACGTCCGGCCCGCACGCAGAGCTTCCAGCCAATCCTTCACGCTGTTCGCCGATTGCACGTAGGTCCGCACGCTCCCCACCAGCTTCGTGAAGTGAAGGTTGGTGATCGAATCCTCCCCGCCCGTGGGAGCCATACGCAGATCGTTGTTCCACGCATGGAACACCGGAATCAAGGAACCCCGGCCCGCCCCCGACCACTCCACTCCCTCGAATGTGCCCAGCGCCGCATCCACCGCGAAGCCCTTGGCCACCCCCAACTCCCCTGCCAGCGGATCGGTCTCCCCCGCGAACGCATGCACGTAGCCATTCACCGCGCCCTCCGCCCGCGCCTTGCGGAACATGTCCGTGTTGCTCGGATACAAACTCTCGATCCCCGTGCCTTCATATCCTGTGGTGAACGGGCTGATGAGATGATCCCGCAGCCCCAGCATGAACACATGCCCGTAAAACGGCGGCCGGTACTCCTCCCCGATATGTAGCTTCACCCGCGGATTGCCCGCGCTCGCCGGATGTTCCCCGCCCCCGTGCACAAAAAACTGCTGATCCAGAATCCGGTTGTCCTTGTTCGCCGCCAACCCCATCACCATGTCCAGACTCTCACCCTCCGCCATATGCAGCACGTTCGCCGGCGTGTTGTGCAGATTGCCGCCGTAGTTCATGTGCACATGCGTGGACCCGCTCCGCCATCCGGTCTTGTCGAAGCCCGCCAGCGGAGCCATCTTCAGCGTCAGCACCGTCGTCTCCCCGGCTTTCACCTGCGCCTGCGCCTGCGCCGGCACATACTCGAAACCCTTCACCGCCGTAATGCGCAACAATCCCGGCGGAACATCGTACAACTCCTGGCCCGTCGTATGGAACGAATGAATGCCGGACCTCCCCCGTCGCGCAAAGGACCGGGGCGACGCATAAAACTTGCCGTCACCGCTGAACAGATGAATGCGAGCCGGCGTCACCACCCCCTTCTCATCCACCACCCGCAAATCGAGCTTCCCCATCGGCCGCGACCAGTGCAGCTCGATGAACTCCACCGGCTTTCGCTTGCCGCCGTACGTCTCCAGCAACCATAGCCGCGGCAGCCCGCCTTCGTTCGAGATGTAGGTGATCCATTCCCCGTCCGGCGAAAAGCGCGCGTGAAATTCATCAAACTCGCCGAAGGTCAGCTTGTACGGCTGCCCTCCCTTCACCGGCAGCACGTACAGATGGTTGAACTGGTCCGCCGCCCCGGCCGTCGAGGAATAGAGGAATCGTTTCCCGTCCGGCGACACGTGCGGCCGCGTTCGGTACAGCGTCTGCTCCGCGTAAACCTTCACCGCCTCTTGCCCCCCATCCCGCCTCGCCGGCATCCGCCAGATATCGCCCGACCCCAGCGCCACTCCGCGGTTCGACACAAACAGCAGCTCCTTCGCGTCCGGCGTCCAGGCCGGTTGCGTGTGAAAATCCCACGCCCCAAAGTAGAGCCGCGTCCGCTCATACTTGTTGTCGCGCGTCAGCGGAATCTCCTCGCCGGACCACTGCCCGTTCGCGATCGCTCTCATGTAGATGTTGAAATATCCGGTCGGCTTCGTCGACACGTACGCCACGGATTTGCCGTCCGGCGAAAATACCGGGTCCAGGTAGATCTGCTCGTCGCTGGTCAGCGCATGCGTCTTGCCCGTCTCGACATTCAGGATCTCCAGTTGTATGGAGCGTGTATCATTGTCGGCCGTGTAAACGATCCACCTGCCGTCCGGCGACCAGTCAGGCGACGACAAATACTTCCCGTTCTGCGCGATCTCGCGCGCCACCCCCGTGGCCACTTCCACCTTCCACAACGACCCGTACATCCCGAACGCGATGTATTTTCCATCCGGAGACCAGCACGGAGCCCACGGCGTCGTCGATGGCGACGGCGGGAAGTAGTAATTGTGCATATACTGCCCGCCCTCGCGCGCAGCCGGGTACACAACCCCGTATCCGGTTTGCTGGCTCCACAGCGGGAGCGCGGCGGCAAACACAAAAGGAACTAATCTGCTCGATAGATTGGACCAGAGGGTTCTTCTTCGCGGCCAAGTTTCCATGGCTCCAATTGTGCCATTTGAAACCCCGCCATGCGACGCCGTATTCCATCCATCTCCGCCGCCGTCATCGGCTTCACCGTTTTCGCCACCGCCAGATTCCCGTCCACATGCCCGATCTGGTCGCAGCCCAGAATTGCCGTCGACACCGGCAGGGACCACACATACCGCAGGCATTCCTCCACCGTTGCCGCCTTCTCGCGCAGCACCGCCCCCGCTCCCAGCGTCTTCATCGCGATAATCCCCATGTTCTTCTTCTTCGCGATGGGCAGCGTCTCCTTTTCGAAACTCTTCTGCTTGTTGGCCCCGTCGGTGGCGCTGAGCGGCATCAGGATCGTATCGAAATCTTAGCTCGCACAGGGCCGGCGCGGCCCACTAACCCGCCAGAAACTCCTGCATTTTCCGCCGCGCCGAGCTACGTTGTGCGAGCGAGTTCCTCAAAAGAGTGACATCATCTTGTTATGGATCGCCGGTTCGGTGTGTCCGGTGAATCCGACAAACCGGATCTTGCCCTCCTTGCGCGCCTTCTCAATCATCTCCATCACCCCGCGTTTGCCAAAAATAAATTCAATGTCCGACTCGTTGATGACGTTGTGCACCTGGTACAGGTCGATGTAGTCGGTCTTGAAGTTCGCCAGGCTCTGATCCAGATCCAGTTGCGATTGCGTCGCATCCCGGTGCCGCGTCTTGGTGGAAAAAACCAGCTTCGTGCGCACGTCCTTGAGCGCCGCGCCAATGCGCGACTGGCTCAGCCCATACGCCCCCGCCGCCGCCGAATCAAAATAGTTCACTCCCATCTCGTAGCAGTGCCGGATCACCGCCGCCGCCGCTTTCGGATCCTCCATCGTCCCGGTGCGAGCCCCGCCCAGCCCCATGATGGAGACCCGCAAACCAGTCTTGCCCAGCGTGCGCTTGGGCACCTCCGCCGCTCCCAGCGCAGCCGGAGCCGCCAATCCCGTGGACGCCGCCACTTTCACAAAATCTCTTCTGCTGTTGGTCATAAGCTCGCACAGGGCCGGCGCGGCCCACCAGCCCGCCAGAAACTCGCGCATTTTCCGCCGCGCCGAGCTCCGTTGTGCGAGCTAGTTCCTCAAAAGATAGTTCTATCACAGCGCCTGCCCTCCGATTTGCTAACATCTCCTCTACATGCCGCCGCCCCCAACCGCCCCCGCGGAGATGACCGTCAAAGCCGTCGCCCTTGGCATCTTCCTCGCGTTCGTGTTCGGTTCCGCCAATGCCTACCTCGGCATGCGCGCCGGACAAACCGTCGCCGCCACCATCCCCGCCGCCGTCATCGCGATGGCCCTTTTCCGCCTCCCCTGGTGCAAAGGAACCTTGCAGGAACAAAACATCACTCGCACCGCCGCCAGCGTCGGCGAAGCCCTTGTCGCCGGAGCCATCTTCACCATCCCCGCCTTCACCATGATCGAAATGGACGGTACCCGCCTGTGGACCGATCTGCGAGCACACTACTGGGAAGCGACCCTCATCATGCTCACCGGCGGATTGATCGGTGTATTCTTCATCATCATCTTGCGCCGCCCCTTGTGCGTCGATGCCGGACTCCCGTGGCCGGAAAGCGTGGCCAGTGTCGAGATCGTCAAGGCCGGTGAAGCCAAAGGCGCATCCTCCCGCTACATCTTCGGAGCCATGGCCTTCGGCGGATTGCTACAGGTATTGAAAAGCAATCGCGGACTGCAAATCTTCCGCGAATACTCGGAAGGCTTCTGGCCCTTCCACAAATCCGTGGTCCGGCATTTCAACTTCGACAAGCACCCCATTGGCGAAGTCGCCCACGCCGGCGGCGTCGCCTGGACAACCCCCGCCCTCTCCCCCGCTCTGCTCGGCATCGGCTACATCATCGGACCCGAACTCGCCTCCATCAACGTCGCTGGCGGCGTCCTTGCCTGGTGGGTGCTGATCCCGCTGCTGCTCTTCTTTGACCCCGACCTTGGCCGCCGCCTCGGCGGTGGAGAAAACGCCGCGCCCGATCTGCTCGCCTACACGCTCTGGTACAACATCGTTCGTCCCATCGCCGTCGGCGCGATGCTCGTGGCCGCCTGCAATACTCTGCTCGGCATGCGCGACTCCATCACAAGATCGCTCAAAGGCGCCTTCATCGCAACAGGCGCGGCCTCTCACCTTGAAGCCACACAGGACAGAACTGAGCAGGACATTCCGGCCAAATGGGTGCTCGCCGCAACAATCCTCCTGCTGATTCCCATCACCGCCATCTACTATCACTTCACCGGAGACTGGACCACGGCCGCAGTTGCCGCCCTCGTGATGACCGTAGCCGGATTTCTCCTCTCCGTGGTAGGCGGATACCTCGTAGGCCTGGTGGGCAGTTCCAACCAGCCGGTCTCCGGACTTACCCTCGCTGCGCTCGTAATCGCCGCCCTGCTCATGCTGGTCTCCGGAGCCACCGGAAAGGCCGGCATGGCCGCCGTGCTAGGTGTCGCCGCCGTGGTTTGCTGCGCCTGTAGTGTGTCCGGTTCACTCATTCAGGATCTGAAAGCCGGCCACCTCTTGGGCGGAACTCCATGGAAGATGCAGGTAGTCGAAATCGTCACCGTAATCCTCCTCGCATTTTTCCTTCTCGCCCCCATCATCGCCCTCCACGAAGCCAACCTCGACACCGGAGGCATCGGAGGTCGAGCCCTGCCCGCCCCCCAAGCCGGCCTGATGGCCCAACTCACGCAAGGAATTGTTGGAGGCAAAATGGCCTGGGGCCTCCTCGGAATCGGAGCCGCTTTCGGCCTCGCCCTCATCCTCTGCGGAGCACGAGCCCCCATGCTCATCGCCGTAGGAATGTATCTCCCCTTCGACACGACATCCGCAATCTTCCTCGGAGGAGCCATCAAGTGGCTCCTCGATCGCCGCCTGGCAAAGAGAACCGCGGAAGAAAAACTGTCCGCCGAAGAAACAGGCACCCTACTGGCCAGCGGACTCATAGCCGGCGAAGCCATCATGGGAATCCTACTCGCCGTCGCCCTGGTAGCCGGGCTCCCCTCTCTCACCCACCTCCTGTTCGGCCTCGAAGTGGTCCCCTTCTACCCAGCCTGGGGAGGTTGGCTATCCCTGGCCGGATTCGCAAGTCTCGCCTGGACACTCCTGTACTTGCCGTCCAAAAACTAGGCGGGAGCCAAAACCTGCCTGGCTCTCAGCGCAACGCTTCCACTGGCGCATCGCTGCGTTTCGGGATTCGCCGAATGGCCTTGCCGATCTGTTGCCGGGCCAGGTCAAGCTCATAAGCGCTCTGCAGGTTCATCCAGAAATCGGCTGACATGCCGAAGTACTGTCCCAGTCGCAGCGCCGTGTCCGCCGTCAGATTCCGTTTGCCCGCCAGAATCTGGTAGAGACGGTTCGGCGGAACTTCGATAACGTCGGCCAACTTTTTGGCCGTGAGCCCGATCTCCTCCAACTCGTCTCCTAGAATTTCACCGGGATGAATGGGTGTGCGCGGCATCTTGTCCCCTTTCTCCTTTTCAGTGATAGCCAACAATCTCAACATGCGATGGTCCGAGGTCATCTTTCGCCCAACGAAAGCAAAGCCGCCACTGGTCATTGCTCCGAATGGAATACTGACCTTTGCGGTCGCCTCGCAAGGCCCCCAGACGGTTGGAGTTGAGCGCGGCCAGGTCGCCTAATGACTTGGCCGCATCGAGAATTCGCAAACGCTTCTCAGCCTGCTGCCGGAACGGATCCCACTGGCGAATCCTCTCCCCTCCCGCAAAACGCTTCGTCTCCTCGTCCTGGTAACTCCGGATCATCCAGTATGGCTACTAATATAGACGAGTGACGTCAAACGTACAACACTACGCCCCCAACTCCCGCCGCAATTCCTCCACCATCGCCTTCAGCCCCTCCACCTCCCCCTCCAACCGCGATACCCGATCCGCCAGTGAATCACTGCGCACCGCCGGCTCCGCCATAGGAGCATTCACATCCACCGGCCCCGCCAGCAGATGCATCCAACGCGGCTCCCGCATCCCCGCCTGCTTCGGAATCTGAATCACCATCCCCCGCCCGGCCAGCTTCGACAGACACCCTTCCACAGTTTCCAGATCTTCAAACGCATACAGCCGCTCCGTGCGCGTCTTCAACTCATTCACCGTCTGCGCCCCGCGCAGCATCATCACACACAGCACCGCCAACTCACGATTATTGACGTCCAACGTCTCCCAAGCCCGATGCCCATGCTTGGGAACCCGGTGCTCCCCACCGCTCAACACAGTAGCCAGATGCCGCGCCCGCAGGCGCTCCAGAGTTTGACTGATCACCGCCTCGTCATAGCTGGTAAGCGGTTCCCGATTATTCTTCTGATTGCACGCGTTCATCAACGCGTTCAGCGACATCGGGTAGTAATCCGGCGTCGTCATGTCCTTCTCAATCAACGCTCCTAACACACGAAGCTCTTCCGCTGTAAGAGGGGGATTCACCTGCGTTTGCCCTTCTTCACCGCCACCACCGAAAACTGTAGTTTCTTCTCCACCGAATCGATCCGGTCCAGCCGCACGCGAACCTGGTCCCCGATCTTGAACTGCCTTCTGCTGCGCTCTCCGATAATCCGGCGCGTATTCTCATGATACCGGTACCGGTCCCCTTCAATCGAATCGAGCGGCACCAGTCCCTCCACAAACAAATCCTCCAGCTCCACAAAGAATCCGAACTTCATCGTGTTGATGATCAGCGCCCCGAACTCATCGCCCACATGCGCCGCCATGAACTTCAGCTTCTTCCAGTTCACCAGCTCCCGCTCAGCCTCCGCCGCCACCCGCTCGCTCGTCGAGTTCTGCTCTGCTATCGCGCCCAACCGTGCCGCCTCATACGGCGGACTCGCATGATCCAGCAAGGCCCCCAGCAGCCGGTGCACCAGCAGATCCGGATACCGCCGGATCGGTGAGGTGAAATGCGTGTAGCAATCCGACGCCAGCGCAAAGTGACCGAGATTCTCAGCCTTATACCGCGCCTGCTTCAAGGACCGCAGCATCAGATAACTGAGAATCCGCTCCTCCGCCCGCCCCTCAATCTGCGACACCAGTTTCTGGTAATGGCGCGAAGTAATCTTGATATCCCCGGTAATCGTAATATCCTTGCTCGACTTACGCCCGTCCCGGTGCCGCGTCGTAATCGCGTGCCGCTTGGCCGGGATCGCCCCGATCCCCAGCGATACCCCGAACTGCACCGCGATCTCCTCAAATTCGGCCACTCGTTTGGAATCCGGAACCTCATGCACCCGGTAAATCATCGGTGACCCCGCCGCCTCTATATGCGACGCCACGCATTCATTGGCCGCCAGCATGAACTCCTCAATCAACCGGTGCGCATCGTTGCGCGGACTCCGCGTCACCCCCACCATCTCCCCAAACTCGTCAAACTCGATCAACGCTTCCGGCAAATCAAAATCGATCGACCCGCGCCTCGTCCGTTTCCGGTTCAATATTTGCGACAGCTTTCGCATCAGTTCGAACCGCTCCACCAGCCCCGCATACCGCTCCCGCAAAGCCGCATCCCCGGCCAGCAGCGCATGGACATCGGTATACGTCATCCGCTCCACGCTCCGGATCACCCCGCGCGTAAACCGCTGCGACACCACCTCCCCGCGCCGGTCCAATTCCAGGATCGCGCTCATCACCAACCGGTCCACCTTCGGCTTCAAGGAGCACAACTCCGTCGACAACTCCAGCGGAAGCATCGGCACCGCCCGATCCGGGAAATACACACTGTTCCCCCGCATCTGCGCCTCTTGGTCGATGTCGGACCCAGGCTTGATGTAGTAACTCACATCCGCGATGTGCACCTGCAGCGCGAAATTCCCGTTCGGCAGTGTCTCCACCCATACCGCATCATCAAAGTCGCGCGCCGTCTCCCCGTCAATCGTCACAATATCGAGCCCGCGAAAATCCTCGCGCCGCGCAATCTCCTCCTCCGGCACCTCCGTCCCGATCCCCTGCGCCTGCGCAATCACCTGCGGCGGAAACCGGTGCGGGATATGATGCTTCCGGATCATGATCTCCACGTCCACCCCGAAATCATCGGGTTTGCCCAGCACCTCGATCACACGCCCGACGCCGGACCCATCCTTATCCGGAAACTCCACTATCTCCACGTTGACAATCATCCCGTCCAAATCGGCCGGACTCTGTATGTTCAAAATCGGCGCCCCCACCCGGTCCACAGGCGGTGACGACTTCGGGATCGCCATCCCTTTCGGAATCTCAATCCACTGTTGAATCCGCCCGTCATGCGGCCGCACGAACATCCCGGCGCGCTTCACACGGAACTCGCCCACCACCGTCGTGTGCGCCCGTTCCAGCACCTTGACGATGTCCCCCTCGGCCCGCCCCGCCCCGCCGCGCCGCAGAATCCGCCCGGCCACCCGGTCCCCATGCATTCCCTTCGCCGCCGCCGCCGGAGGCAGAAAAATATCCCCATCCACGCCCGGCACCGGCGTATCCGGAATCAAGAATCCGAACCCGTCGCGATGCACGCTCAGCCGCCCGTGGATCAACTTTGGTGTTGGTTTCGGTTTAGGCACCAGTCTCCTTCCGCAGCCGGACCAGCCGCTGCTGCATCGACGTCAGCGCGCCGCGCTCCTGCCCAATCACATTCCTCATCTCGTAGGGATCCTTGCGAAGATTGTATAACTCATCCATCCCCTCAAGTTCCCGGTATTCTAGGTATTTCCACTCCCCGGTCCGCACCGCCTGATATCCCATCTTCTGGATCCGTGGAAACACCGTGTCCGAGTAATACTCGATCAAAAAATCCTCCCGGCGCGCCGGAAGCTTTTGCTCCACGCACAGATTCGCGATATCGATCGACAGCAGGAAATCCCGCGGCCGCGACCCCGCCCGGAACATCGCCGGATACCGCACCAGCATCGGTATCCGAATCGCTTCTTCATAAGCCAGCCTCCGCTCCGCATCCAACCCATGCTCGCCATAAAAATACCCGTGGTCGGACGTGAAAATCACCATCGTCTCGTCCAGCTTCGGCACAGCCGCCAGCAGCCGCCCCAGGCTCTCATCCACCGCCTTCATCATCCGCATACGGTTGAATATGGTTTCATCCGCAGTCACCGTTTGTGGGCCGAGTGGAGGCATGTCTCCGATTTTCCGCTCCAGTGCCGGTTTGCCCGCCGGCGGCTTGCCATAATTCGGGCGGCGGGGCAGCGTTTTTCCCGTATACAAGCTCCGGTGACGCTCCGCCGGAATGAAGCTGGAGGAATCCTCCTGACCCGGCGTCACGCTGCCATCGTCGCGCTGCACGATGTTCGGATGCACCGCTTTGTGCGCCAGGTACAAGCAAAACGGGCTGCTCCGCTTCCGCTGCAGGAAATCCACCGCATGATCGGTCAACAGATCCGTGATGTACCCCCGCGCTTGCACCGTCTTTCCATTCACATTCAACGGCGGATCGATGCACTGCCCCTGCCCTGGAAAACTCACCCAATGGTCGAACCCAGGCCGCGGAGAATCGTCGTTCCCCATATGCCACTTGCCCACAAACGAAGTCTCATATCCCGCATCATGCAGCCGCCTCGGCCAGGTCACTAACTGGTGGCTCTGCCGCACACGCGCCGTATTATCCGTGATCCCGTTCGTATGCGGATACTGCCCCGTCAGAAACGAGCCACGGCTCGGCGAACACAACGGCGTCACCGCAAACGCATTGAGAAACCGCGCCCCCTCCCGCGCCAGCCGGTCCGCGTTCGGCGTCGACGCAAACGGATGCCCGCAGCACCCCAACTCGTCAAAGCGCAGATCATCCACCAGCACAAAAATAATGTTTGGGCGGCGCGGCGTGGCGGCAGCGAGCGGCAGCGAGAGCAGATTCCGTCTAGTCATTCCTGGTTGAATTCCCGAGGCACGCCGGTCGATGGCAGACATGCACGATACCTTTGTGTCGTCCACAGCTCCGGATGCCAAAACTCGTGCACGGCCAGTGTTTCGGAGTCGCTGTTGTAGATCGCCCAATGATAGTTCTGTGGGGGCGATACATCGGTGTCGCGTCCAATCCGGACACAGCGCCCGCGGATCTCGTTGCAGGCGCATGCGTGCCAGTAACTCTCCGCCTCTTTCGCGTCCGGGCCGGGCAGATGCTCGCCGCATAACTCATTAAAAGTGTCGATGAACTTCCTGGCCTGCCCGGCGAGATCTTGATCGACCTTCCACACATAAACATATTTCTCCTCAATCCGCGGCATCATGGCTGAGCCCAACTCGACCAGTTGGTAAAGCACGACGGATTCTCTCAGCGCGGCGAGAACAACCGCATCCCCGGCCCGGGCGGCCAAGCCGGCCAGTGAAAAATCGTCAGTCGCCCTCGCGTAGGATCCTGCGGCGGCCACCAGGCCTTCGACGGTCCACACTGGCGCTGTCTCTTTCAGCGCTCTCGCTAGGGCGTCATATCCAGCAGGCAACAGTTTGCCCTGTTGTGAAGGGATGCCGTAGAGAGGAGAAGACGCGATGGCCAGCAGCCGCGTGAATTCTGGCAGAGCGGCCACGGACGGCGCGCGCTCCGCCGGGACTGTCTGAAGGGCCCGCATCAGCAGGAAGTATTCGGTGAGGCGTTTATTTTCAGTGTAGTAACCTTCCACAGGCACGGCGGCAGGCGATACAGCAAGCACCGTGGCCACCCGGCGCGCACATGTGAGCAGTTCATCCTCCTCGTGCCGCATCATGGCGCGGCGGTACATCTTATCCAGGCCCAATAGGAAGACCCGGTTATCTACGATACGTTCAATCGCGATAAGTTTTCGGAAGAGTTTCAGCATTGGTCCATCCAGTGATATTCTGTGTGTCTAATGGAGCTAAAAGCAATCCGGTTGGAAATCCCCGACGGCGGCAACATCATCGTCGGTCAGTCCCACTTTATCAAGACTGTCGAGGATATTCACGAAGCCATCGTAAATACCGTCCCGCAAATGAAGTTCGGAGTCGCCTTCAATGAAGCCTCCGGCCCCTGTCTCACCAGGGTCGGCGGCAATGACCCCGCCATGCGGGACAACGCCCAGCGCAACGCCGCCGCCATCGCCGCCGGACACACATTCGTCGTCTCCATGACCGGCGGATTTCCCATCAACGTCCTCGGCCGCATCAAAGACGTCCCGGAAGTTTGCGCCATCTTTTGCGCCACCGCCAACCCGCTCGAGGTCATCGTGGCCGAGACCGAACAAGGCCGCGGGATTCTCGGCGTCATCGACGGATCCTCGCCCACCGGCGTCGAATCCGAACAGGACGCCGAATGGCGTCACGGCTTCCTCCGCAAGATCGGCTACAAGCTGTGATCACCGGCGTCGAACAACTGGAGGAACTGCTCTCACGCCCAACAGCGGCCGACGTCGAAGCCATGCGCTCGCTCGGTGGAGATCTGCTTCTCCTCGGTGTCGGCGGCAAGATGGGTCCCAGCCTCGCTCTTCGCGCCCGCCGCGCCTCCAATGAGGCCGGCCTCAAGATCAAGGTCATTGGCGTTGCCCGCTTCACCACTCCCACCTCCCGCCAGCTTCTCGAATCCGGCGGCGTCGAAACCATCGCCGC
>ORMF010765302.1_pt1 | contig 15933 bp, 17 predicted proteins | sample 1779871 | NCBI WGS metagenome assembly ORMF01 (sample SAMEA104232316, study PRJEB22302) | groundwater metagenome | biome: forest; feature: aquifer; material: groundwater | place: USA | collected 2011-08-07 | depth 5.4 m
CGACGAGTGAAACAACAACTGTAACGATTTGAGTTTACATTTTGACCAAAAACAATAATGGCCCTCTGGTGCACATTTTTCCGCTACTGGTTTATTTCACAACGTATCAGAAAAGTGTAAACCTGATTCGGTACTATACAGAAGCCAGCCATTACCAAAAACTTTAAATATCAATACCGTTGCCAGCAGCCAAACCCAGAGGTGATGTCATGACAAACCGAATTATGCTAGGCATTGACAAGGAAAAATTCGACGATGATATTGGCGAAGGCGGCGACGATGAAGGCGATGACTTCGACGGCGCCGGCGGCGACGATGACGAGTGGTAGCCACTCGCCAAATTCTTTCTTTTTCTTCTTTATGACAAACCTTTTTAGAAACCCAAGTCGCTGCTGCGACTGGGCCCAATCGAGCTTGCCTCGATTTGGGAAAGGTTTTGACAAAGGTTTTTATACACTCTTTTTAATCGCGGATTTGTGAGCAATATGGGTGAAATCAAGAAAATACTTGCAACAGAAGACGGCAGAAGGTTTTACGTCCGCAGCCTCACCGATGACTTTCACACGCAGTTTGGCTTTGTCTCCAAGGCTGCCATTGCAAAGGCAAAGCCAGGCGATGCTGTAAAGACAAACACGGGCAAGGAATTCTTCGTAATGGAACCGTCATTCATTGACTTATATGGCAGGATAAAGCGCGCTCCTCAAATTATTCCACGCAAGGACATCGCCGCAATAATTGCAGAAACAGGGATAGGCAAAGGCAGCGTGGTCGTAGACGCCGGGACAGGCTCCGGCGCACTTGCGCTTTTCCTTGCAAACATTGCAAAGAAAGTTGTCACTTACGAAATTCGCGAGGATTTTGCCAAAGTTGCCGAGGAAAATATCAAGCTGCTGCAGCTGAAAAATGTGGTCTTGAAAAACAAGGATGTTTACAGCGGGATTGATGAGACTGGCGTTGACGTGGTATGCCTTGACCTGCCCGAGCCGTGGAAAGCTGTCGAGCCGGCAACAAAAGCCTTGAAAGTAGGCGGATTCATAGTGTCATACTCGCCATCAATACCCCAATCTGCTGATTTTGTCGCAGCCGCTGCAAAGGACAAGTCGCTGCTGCACGTGAAAACCATCGAAATCATAGAGCGGGAATGGGAGTTTGACCAGCGCATAATCAGGCCAAAATCGCAGCCAATCGGGCACTCCGGCTTTTTGACTTTTGTAAGGAAGATACGCGACTAAAGTTTTTGGGAAGAATAAGCCTCAATTGCCCGGTTTACACGTCCTTCAATAGGCACAAAGTATGTTTGCTCGATCTCTTCGGAAGGCATGAAAAATACATTAGGCCACTCTGAAGCCAACCTGTCCCGGTGAAAGTTTATTGCCATGTGAGCGACAAGGTAAGGCTGAAATCTATCAATTCCCGCAAGAAGCGAATCTAAACCTGCGAGGGTGACTAATTCCCTGTTGGCCTTAAACTCTTCTAATTTACTTCTTGCTTTTTCGGCAACCAAACTGTATTTCTCTGCGATTGGCTCATCAGAAGGTTGGTTAATTGCGTCAGCAAATCCACCAACGAAACCCAGATAGTTCATACTATTGAAAGAACGTTGAAATGATAAAACCGCAGCTGGGCTGTCCAACATTACAATGTAAGGGATATTTTCTGCAGTCTCTTGGACTTTTTCAGTTAGGCGATATAGCCCGGCTAAAATTTGCGCTATAAAATCATCAAGGGAAGCTGCAGGTGGCCGAAGCATGTATTCAATAGCAGAATTCAATTCTGCTTCTACTGAATCAAGAAAGTCGTCTAAGAAGACTCTGTATCCTCCCTTAAAATATTGCACAGCACGCTCAAGGCCTTGAACTGAAGCCAGTTGTGTTGATTCAATGACAGTGCCAAGGTGTTGTCCTATAATTGGATAGAGCTCGGCTACAAATTCAGCGGTATGTACAGGGATAAGTCCTTCGACATGATGCAGTAGCTCACGATCTGACTCGCTATAACCGCTATGTAATTCAAGGACGCCCATGCTCTGATGACGAAGTGCATGAAGCGATTCATGATAGCCAAAATCCAATTTTGCCTGCGGACCAAAGAGAATAGTCCGTCCATTGTAAAAAGCGCCAATACCTGCATCAAGCTTCATGGAAATAGCGTCTAACTCTGCCTGTTCAGTACCAGTTAAAGTCACAGTGCCTTCTAAACCTGTTAAAAGCGCTTTTGACTCATCTGGGTCTTCAAGCAGTGAACCCGAAGCTTGCAACTTAAAGAAGTCAGCAAGCCCTCCAGACGAACCACTGGCAAGCTTCCATATCAATCTCTTTTGCTTTTCGTAATCAGCAGGTGTTTTCTCTTCCGCCCTTTCCATCGGAGGAAGAGTATACACAATATCAGAGCGTATCATGTTAAGGACAGCTGCTACCGCTACGAAGAAGTCACCTGTTCTTTCTGATATATCATTAAATGAATCCTGTGGTAACAGGGAAAGGGTCATAGTCAGAAGAGGAGTAAATGCGCATATAAAAAGCAGATTGCCGATATGCAATATGCATGAAATTCATAAATAAACCTACGTTCTTTGGTGCATGCTTGATGGGTTGTCTTTGGCTAATATTTTGTATTTTGCCAGAGAATTTGGGACTACTGCGCCAATGCGACAACAGAGTGGCATAAAAGAGGCCGTAGGACTGATTGCGCCTCTTGGAGCTTATCCTCGGCATTGCGTGCCAAGTCGCAGCCGATAGAGCATTAAAGGTTCATAGAGTTTGGGAACTTTACTCATAATGTCATTCACTATAGAGAACTTTGATTTCTTTGCTGGGTGCATACCCCGCCCCTCCGGGGCGATATGATTTTCCCAGCAAAGATTAAAACAGCATCGGCAGAGCCGATGCGCAGTGGCGGCTTCGCCGCCTCTGAATCCCAACTATTATCAAAAATACCACACTGCTTGCGGTGGTTGGGATTTTTTAATATCCCTGTTATATAACAAAGTTATCTATATTCTTGATGCTTGTCTCAGGCCGAAAAAATCGAAAAATATATAAACTCCGTAACTTCTATAAGTTCTATGGCAACTACAATATCCATATCAAGTGATTTGAAGGAGAAAATAAGGAATCTTGGAAGAACTGGGGATTCTTACGAAGACGTGATTAGAAAAATGTATGAAATGACGCGGAGAAACTTACTGATGACGTATCTTTACGACTTATCAGATTCTGTCACTATTGATGAGGCCATAGCGGAAGCAAGAAAAAAATGGCAAAAGTCATCATAACTGCTCCTTTGAAGGAGGAAATATTCAAGAGGTTCAAAGCAGCATCTGAGAAGATATTTCTTCAAATGAAGTCATTAGAACATGACCTGCATAAAGGAAAAGCACTAGGCCATGTTGCGGGCACAGTCATCAAAGAGCTTAAGTACGAGAAGTACAGGTTTTACTTCATTACTGATGGACACGTCTTGAAATTTGGCACAGATGATGAGCTTGCTGCATTGTTGATTAAGTTTGTGCGCATGTCAGATAAGAAGAATCAGCAAAAGATCATTGATGAGATAAAGATGATTCTGAAGTCAATGGGCTTTGAAGCCTTGTGAGTCCTTTGGATTAATTAACGTCATTCTTCACAATCTCTCCTGGCAGGGTTGCCTTCCCAGGCCATATCTTCCTTCCGGGATAGATTGAAGTGTGTATCCCCAGCTTCGCGTTGTCGCCGATAATTGCGCCAAGCTTTTTCCTGCCGCTGTCAACAAGCTCGCCCCTCACTATTGACTTCACGTTTTCGCTGTCATGGCGGAGGTTGGCTATAATTGTCCCTGCGCCGAAATTCACGTTTTCCCCTATGACAGAATCGCCGCAGTAGCTCAAGTGCCCTATCGTGACATTGTTCATCAGTATCGAGTTTTTTACTTCGACTGCGTTCCCGACCTTGCAGCCATTTCCTATTGAAGTGCAGGGCCTTATGAAGCAGTTCGGTCCTATAATGCAGTTATCGCCAATTACAACCGGGCCCTCAATGTAAGCGCCGTTCCTTACTTGCGTGTTTTTACCAACAGCCACGAACCCTTTCAAGGTTGTATGCTTCTCTATCTCGGCTGTTGGTGCAACCTGAGGCTTGTTTTTTTCCATCTGCTTCAAGACTGCTTCGTTCGCGGCAAGAAGCGACCACGGGTATGTCATTGGCTGCCAGAATCCGGCTTCCTCAACTGCAACCTTTGAATTTCCTGCAAGCTCAGCAACCGCGTCAGTTATCTCGTAATCCCCGCGGCTGCTCTTCTTCAGCTTTCGCAGCAGCGGGAATATCGCTGCCGGGAGAACGTAAAGGGCCGTGTTGGCCAATCCGCTCCCGCCAGCGGCTGGCTTTTCAGCAATGCCTTTCAGAAAACCCTTCTCAGAAATTATCTTGCCAAAGCTGCTGACATCCTGGACTTTCCTTGCCAGGATGCAACTGTCGTGCCCTGCGCACTTTCTTATGTCACTGCTGCTATACATGTCATCTCCCATCATCACCAGGATTTTTTTTTCTTTAGCGACAAATTTCTCAGCCTGCAGGAGGGCGTGCCCTGTGCCAAGCTGCTCGGCCTGGAACGCGTACGCAATTTTTATTTTGCCTTTTTCGTTGCCGTAGTGGTTGCCAAATTTTGTAATAACCTGCTCAGAGCCGAAGCCAACAACAATCACAGCTTCGTCCACTGCTTTAGTGAGCAGCAGCTGCTGCAGGTTGTGCTCCAAAAGCGCCTTGTTTGCAACAGGAAGCATCACCTTTGACTTGCTGACTGTGAGTGGATGGAGCCTTGTTGATTTTCCCGCCGCCAATATTACCGCTTTCACTTTAGTTCAGCTCTTTTTTTGCAGCTGCCGCTATTTCTTCAGCCAGCTTTTTAATTTCGCGTTCACTGTTTCCTTCAAGCATTATCCTAAGCATATTCTGGGTCCCTGAGTAGCGTATTAGTGAGCGCCCCCTCAGCTGCTGTAAATTCTTTTCAGCGGAAGCGATTGCAGCTGATGTCAGCGGCAGCGTTCTGAGCTCTTTCTTCTCCGTTACTTCAACGTTTATTAAGACTTGCGGTTTTTTGGCGAATTCGGTTAGCTTTGAGAATGGCAAGCCAGACTCCTTTAGAAGTGTAAGCAGGTGAATTGCTGCAAGGACGCCATCCCCTGTGGTATTGTCTCCTATGATTATGTGCCCGGACTGCTCCCCGCCCAGGCTGAAGCCGTGTTTTTTCATCTCCTTATAGACATACTTGTCCCCGTTTTGCACTCTGATTGTTTTTACTCCAATCAGCGCAAGTTCATCATCAAATGCAGTGTTAGTGTACTCTGTAACAACAACAGAGTTCTTACTGAGTTTGCCCTTTCTCAGCATGCCCTTGGCAAGAGCAAGTATTATTGCGTCGCCATCAGCTACATTGCCTTTCTCATCAGCCATAATCAGCCTGTCAGAGTCTCCGTCAAAGGCTATGCCGCATGCCGCTTTTGCTGCAATGACTTCCTTTTGCAACTGCTGCGGATGCAGTGCGCCGCAGTCCTTGTTGATGTTGCTGCCGTCAGGCTTGTCGTTGATTAGTGTTGCAGCAGCGCCGAGGCTTGCAAATACGCCAGCAGCCTTGTATGCCGCGCCATTTGCAGCATCAATTATTATGCTTAACCCGTTAAGCTTGGGTTTTCCTGCAGAGTCAGCTATGAAGGAAAGATACTCTGCTTCTGCCTTTGCAAAGGCTTTCACAGTGCCTTTGCGGCTTCTTTCTGCCCTCATGCCAACATTGTCCTCGACAAATTCCTCTTCCTTTTCACTTAGCTTTTCACCGGCCTGCGTGAAGAACTTGATGCCGTTCTCATTCGATGGATTATGGCTTGCGGAAATCATTACCCCACCATCAGCTCTCAAATGCCTTGTAAGGTAGGCGACAGCCGCTGTCGGAAGCACTCCAAGCAGCTGGACGTCTACGCCAACATCAGTAAGCCCTGAAACAATTGCCTGCTCAATTGTGGCACATGACGCCCTTGTGTCTTTTCCTAAAACAACAGAAGGGTTCTTTTTCCCGTTGGCAGCCTTTTTAATTAAATTGGCAAAGCCTCCGGCGATTTTCTTTATGCTTTCAGAAGTAAGCGGCTCATCTCCAGGCTTTCCCCTTATGCCATCAGTTCCGAAAAGCCTGGTCACTTTAAGACTGACCTCACTTTTTCAAGGATAACGTTTCCAAGCGGTTTGCTGGCGCTGCCAATTATGCCGTTAGTGACTCTTGGGCTCCAGTCATTGCCGCTGAAATCAATTACTGTGCCGCCTGCCTCCCTTACGAGCAGGGTTGCCGCCGCATAGTCCCATGATGTGCTGCTCAGGTCAAAATATACGTCTGCCTGGCCAGCGGCAAGTTCGCACACTGCCAGGGCGCCGCTTCCCTTTACCCTGAGGCTTTTTCCACTCACCATCAGCTTCATTATCGCAAGGGCTTTCTCCCTTTCATCCAGCTCGTAGCCAAGGTCGCAGTAAATCATGGCCTGGTCAAAACCACCTGGGCTTGATACCGAGAGCCTCCTGCTGTTGAGGAAAGCCCCCCTGCCTTTTACTGCGCTGTAAAGCTCAGAAGTTGCGGGGTTGTATAGGACTCCGACGAGCAGCTCATCACCCTTCGCCAAAGCGATTGAAACGCAAAAATAGTTAACGCCGCGGCTGTAGTTTGTCGTGCCGTCAATCGGGTCAATGTACCAAGTGTATTCCCCCTCAGTTGGCTCGCTTTCCTCGCTAACAATGCCGTGGCCAGGAAATCTCTCATTCAGAAAGCGCTTTATGATGGAATCAGACTCCATGTCAGCGTTTGTAACAAGGTTCCTCGGGTTGCTTTTCTTCGTCGCAATCTCAAGCCCGGCTCCAAAGCGTTCCAGAACTGCCTTGCCGGCTTCCATTGCTGCTTTCAGTGCAGCATCTTCAGCTTCCGCAAGAAAATCTTTCATCGTGTGGCCTTATATCAGATTGCATAAATTTTCGTAAATTCTTACTGCAATCTGCTATTTAGCAATTCGCACAAAATTTTGATAATTAATGCGAATTGCTATTAATTTATCTGCTGCCCGAGCTTTGCCCAGTCATCAAGGAACTGCTTCAAGCCTGCGTCAGTAAGAGGATGCCTGAACAGCTGCTCAATTACCTTGAACGGGCACGTTGCAATGTCAGCCCCCACCATGGCCGCCTGCTTGACATGGTCGGGATGCCTCACTGATGCGAAAAGAATCTTTGTCTTGAAATCGTAGTTGTCGTAAATCTGCCTTATCTCCTCAACCAGCCCAACGCCGTCCTGCCCTATGTCATCCAGCCTCCCGACAAACGGGCTTATTATGTAAGCGCCGGCCTTTGCAGCAAGCAATGCCTGGTTGGCAGAAAAGCAAAGCGTGACGTTTGTCCTGATGCCATCTTTCGCAAGTGCCTTTACTGCTTTCAGCCCATCAGGCGTTAGTGGAACTTTGACTACAACGTTCTTGTGTATCTTAGCCAGGGCATGCGCCTCATGCATTATGTCATCGTACTTTGTGGCCACAACCTCGGCAGAGACGTCTCCGTGAACTATCTCGCATATCTCCTTCACCAGTGTCTTGAAGTCCTTCCCCTTGTCCTTCTCCTTGGACACAAGGCTGGGGTTTGTTGTAACTCCATCAAGGATTCCCCAGTCGTTAGCCTGCCGTATTTCGTCAATGTTTGCAGTATCAATGAAAATTTCCATTTTTGTCCCCTCCTTTCAATCGTGACTTAGCCAGCTGTTTTTATTGTTTGTCATTTACTTCAGGCTCACCAGAACAGAGCCTGCTACGATAAGCACTGCGCCAAGGGCAACCCTCCACGCGGCAGCAGTGTTTATTATTTAACAGTAACGCTTTTCGCCAGGTTCCTTGGATAATCAGGGTCGCAGCCCTTAAGCACGGCAAGGTGGTAAGCCAGAATCTGGACTGGGATTATGTTGACAATCGGGCTGGCATCTGCCGCGTCAGGCACCTTGACCCAGTAATCAAACACGTCGTGGTTGTCAGGCGAGATTCCGATTATGTAGCCTCCCCTTGCCTTGACTTCCATTGCATTGCTCAGGATATCCTGCTTCGTGCTGTCATTGGCAACAAGGACGATACAGGGCGTCCCGGTTTCAACCAGGGCAAGCGGGCCGTGCTTGAGCTCTCCCGCAGCAAAGCCCTGCGCGTGAATGTAGCAAGTCTCCTGGAGCTTTATTGCCGCTTCAAGCGCCATTGGGTAATTGATTCCCCTCCCTAATATGAAAACATCCCTCTTGTCCTGCAGCATTTCAGCGAGCTTCACTATGTGCTGCTCATACCTTGGGTTAAGCATGTCGTTGACAGCACTGGCTGTGTTCAGGAGCAGCAGCTTGCCTTCCTGAAGCTTCCCGGCTGCCGCGTAAGCAAGCAGTGTCAGGACTGCCAGCTGTGCGGTGGTTGCCTTGGTGCTGACAACCGCCTTCTCAGCGCCGGCGTTCACCATGAAAAAATCATCGCTTACCCGCATCATGGTTGAGCCAAAAACATTGAGCAGTGATATTATCTTCACGCCTTTTGCCTTTGCAATTTCAATGGCGTCAAGCACGTCGGCTGTTTCGCCGCTCTGCGACACGGCAACTATCAGTGTCTTAGGGGTCAGGTAATCCTGGTAATTCCCGAATTCCGAAGCAACTACAGAGTTGACGTGCTTGCCAGCTATCTTTGAAAAAAGGTACTCGCCAGCCATGCAAACCTTGCCTGCAGTCCCGCAGCCCACGAAAAACGTGCCATAGGCGCTTTTTATTGCCTCTGCCACAGCCTGTATCTTGGCATCGTCCTGGTTAACGGCTGCGGCTATGGTCTGTTTCTGCTCCATGATTTCCTTGATGAGAAAGTGGTCGTAGCCGTCTTTTCCAGCGGCCTTTGTGTGCCAGTGAATGCCAACAATCCTCTTTTCGAGCCTGCTTCCTGTTTCAAGGCTTAAAAAAGAAGCGCCCTTGCCGTCAATCACAACCATCTCCTTGTCGTCAAGGTACATGACCTTGTTGGTATGGTCAAGAAAAGCGGTTACATCAGACGCTATGAAAAACTCCCCGCTGCTGTTCTCATGCACGCCAACAATCAAGGGCGCGCCCTTCCTGGCTGCCACGAGCTGCCTTGTTCCTGAATGAATAGCAACGAATGCAGACCTTCCATTTATTTGGTTGGCCGCTTTCCTAACCGCCGTGGCAAAATCCATCTTTTCATGAGCCATAAAATGCTCGATTAAATGAGGTATTGCTTCTGTATCGGTTTCAGACTTAAACTTGTGAATCTCCCCATTACTGTTTAATTCACTGCGAAGCTGCTGGTAATTTTCAACTATCCCGTTGTGGACAACAGCTATAGTCCCTGAACAGTCCAAATGCGGGTGAGAGTTCTCTTTGGTAACACCGCCATGGGTGCTCCACCGGGTATGGGCGATTCCCATATTGCCTTCAAGTGTCAGAAAGTCCAGTTTTGCATTGGCCTCGTCAACTTTTCCCACATCTTTCTTTACAGAAATGGCATTCCCTGCGATAGTGGCTATTCCAACAGAATCGTATCCCCTGTACTCCAAAGCTTTGATTCCTTTCAGCAAAACTTCGCTTGCCTTTTTAGGTCCAATATAAGCTATTATCCCGCACATGAGCAATCACAACATTGTATAACCAATTGAATTGGTTATGTTAGAAATGCGCATATTTTTTTACACTAATCAGCGCATTTCTCTATAAGCTCAAGCTTAAGCCACAAAAAAATCAGGGCGGCACGCTTACCTGCTCTTTGAAGGTGTTGAGGCTCTAAGAAGCATTATTCACATGCCGCCCAATGCTAACAGCGTTAGATAGGCACATATAAAAGCATTCCTAAAAGCTTAATAAGACCACTATAAAAATATTTGTAGCATTTGCTGGCGGGCTGGTTCAAACAGGGCTCATCGATGCCCGCAGGTCAGTCCACATGACTGCAAGAATGATTATGGCTATGTAAGCCGCGACAGGAATAGTTTGCAGCAGGGCAGCTGGGACTGCTGCTGTCGCTTGCCGCAGCAGGAACACTCCAAAGTCCAGAATAATCGGAACCGCCAACGCGTACGTGGCTATCTTCGCAGCATCAAGGAATCCGGTATCCTTCTTGGTGAGCTTTACCAGCAGGTAGCACAGCAGCGTCGCTGCTATCGCAAGTGCGGCGTATTTAAGGGCCAGTGAGAAGTAAAGGAGCATGAGGAGGCCGGGCAGCATCACAACCATAACGGCGGATAGAATCCCTGCAGTGCTTCCCCTGTTCTTTGGGCTTGCAAGGTCAAATTCCTTGGTTGAGGCTTTAATGTCATTTACGCCAAGCATGTCGCAGGCTCCCTTGAAGAAAAAGCACAAAAGCGGCCTTGAGCGGATTTCAGCGGCAGTCACGACCACGTCGTAGCCTGCTGCTTCCTTGGCGCTTGCTGTTGTGTTCACAAAAATCCTTGCGTTGCCGAGCACGGCAACCTGCGTCTCTATAGGCTCTTTTGTTGCCAGTTCTGTGCTTATGGAAATCTTTGAGAACTTGCCAATAGCAGAGTATGCCTGGCTGTTCGCGCCTGCAATTTGAGCCAGCGTGACTGCTGCCGTGAGAATAGTGGCAATAAAAAGCAGGCATAGCACGCTGGCCATTGCCTGCTTGAGAGGCTGCTGAGTAACGCCGCGGTAAGACAGCGGGTTAAACGCCCTCACAACAGAAACGAGGAGCAGGGCTGCATTTTTTACTGTGCTGGCTGTTTGCTTTATCATTTTCTCATATTCTCACGGTGCAGGGAATGGCGATTCAGGGCAGGGTGGTGGCGGCCCTATGGTGTAAAGATAATCGAGAAATACGCTTGAGATGTTATACCGCTCGGCGTGGTAAGTATCAATTGCGAAATTGAAAAATTTATCGCCGTCGTCTTCGTCAGTCACGCAAGTAATATTCCTGAGGGCGCCTGTTGTTGCAGGAGTGCACCTGTTCGCCGGGCCGTAATAGCACCAGTCAACGTAAGGCTTCTCAACCTCGCCATTAACAGTGCTCATCACAACAGGGTTTATTAGGCTTTCAATGCCACAGCAGGGTGACCGCTCATCCCTGCCGTAAAACCTGTCCAGGAAGCTGGATGCGTTTTCATCATGCGCGTAAAGCCTCCACTCTACCTGGTGATAAAAAGTTGAAATGTTCCAGTTTGTCAGGTTAGTGGCGTTAAAGTAATTCGTGTAAACAACCCCGCCATCCTGTAAAGTCTTCATACTCTCAACGGCGTAAAGAGGATCCGGCAGGCCTTCTATGCTGAAAAACGCAGAGATATTTTGAGTGTTGTTAACCATCACATCCCCGGCAGCGACAGAATAATTTATCGTGAGGTTCACACCAACAATGAACGGCCCTGTCAGGTTATTCTGGTATACTGTGAAGTTCATGCTGTCATAGTTCATGCCAAACTTCACCTTCAGCCTGAAGGCGCTCAACGAGGCATTTTCAAGGTCAGCCAGCCTTTTGGTGATGTTCTTGTCCTTCATCAAATCGTTTCCCACGCAGTCATCCGCTCCTATATGCAAGCTCGGGTCGTCAACTTCCGAAAGCAGCGATGGATTGCAGGTGCCAGGAGGCAGGTCGCAGCACATAGTGCCGTTGATGATAATCTCCTTGAGCGTCTTGTTGAAAACAAGCTCAGCGTCAGGGCCTGTGAAATAGTCGCCCTTCTGGCGCATGTATTCTGACAGGGTGGCAAAAGCGCTGTAGGTTGCGATGGAAAGCGCCTGGGGAATGTAACTGTCCCTGATTTCCCTGGCCATGCTGTTAGCGGCGTCAGCCTTCTCCTGTGTGGCTGTAATCTGGTCAGTTAGCAAACTCTGCTGTGGGGTGCCGAATGTCAGGATAAGCACGGTTGTGATAAGCAGGGCTATTGAAGTGAAAAAAATGGCTTTCTTGCTGCGCACAAGGCGCAAATCCTGCACCGGCAGGATTGCGCAGTCGGCTGCTGCCGACTTGCGCAATTCCGCTTTGTACGATTTGCGCTTGGCAACCGGGCTAACTTGGCCAATCACTGCCATACTCTCACCTCGGCAATTGTTGGGCCGTAGACCTGGGCTGTCCTGTTAATCACGCCAAACATCAGCTTTTTCGAAGAAACAAGCACCCCGCTCGTGTTCTCGTTGGTAAGGCTCCTAACATAAATCTGTTCGCCATTAATAAGCACCTTGAAGCTGTATTGGGGCGGAATCAGGTTGTAAGTCACGTTCTTGATAAGCTCGGCTGCAAAATACTTTTCTCCAACCACATAGAACTCTGTTGCCTGCTGAAGCACAGTATTGTCTGTATTTGTGATTGTTTTGTTTTTTGTCAATATAATGCGCAAAGGGTTGTTTATCTGGCTGAGCTTGGCTGAAGACAAAGACTCGGCAAACCCTTTCGAGATTGATTCTGACTCGGCTGTGTAAGGCTTGGCTGTCCTTGCAGCCAATATTATGACGATTGCCACCACAACTATCATTACCCCTATGAATGCGTCAAGTGTGAGATACTGGGCCTTCTTGTTTTCCCATCCAGATTTTTCGCGTGGGCTTTGCAAATTGCTTCGCATATTAGTTGCCTATGATGATATTGTGTCATTGCAGGCCTTTCCGCTAATGTTGACAAGGGGGCTGCCAACTCCCACCCTGCCTCCGGCCGGCACTATATTGCCTTTTTCATCCTCAAAATAAACGCAGAAATCAGACTCCACGCCAAGAAGCGACTTAAGGTTGCTGTAGGTCAGCTTTATCATCTCGCCAAGCCTGTTCTCATCAACCTTGGTGCCCTGCACAAAGATTACGCTAAGGTTACCGCTTGCACTCAGGATCCCTGGCAGAGTCCCAGCCTCTGACTCAAGCCTTGCGGCGCGCCTGTCATTTGAAGCCGGCCCCAGAAGGTAAAACATAAGCATAGCTGCTAGGATGAAAATAACCACAGCTACAACTGCATCAATAGACCAAGTCTGGCCTTTTTTCATGCGCTTTATGCCTCTTTTTACCGAATTAACATATTATTGTAAACTGGCCATTTAAAACTTTATTGTTATGCCACTACCTGCAGCCAACTGCGGCAAACTCTAAAAACCTTGTTGTGGAAATAACCCCTGTCCTCAAAGCGTTACAGTAAGTAGTACCTCCGCAAAGTCTAACCGTAACTGAACCAGTTCCGCAGCCCGGTGAAGCAGTATAAAATTGCACGTTGCATGACCATTTCGGGCCTCCACATATAGTGGGGGTGCAAGGAGAAGCAACGACTTGACGTTTTGTTGCCGGCACTGGACCGCAGCCAGGGCAGGCGGCAACCCCAACCGCACAGTTATTTATGGAGTTAGTTAAAGTAGGCGGCATAGTTTGAGCGCCATCGCAGTTATAATCAAAACTGCCATCCCCGCGATCAACCGTGAAGAGTGCAAGTTGCCCGGGTTTTGCGTTCGCATTGAAGTCAAAGCAATCAGTGTAAAGCTTTGGGAGAGCATAACAAGTGCCTGTGAAGCCCAGTGCCTGGCTGAAATAGTTGTCATTGTCAGCGTCAGTGCCGCAAACCATGGAAATGCATTCGGCGTTGGCAGCACATGGCTCGCCAACATACTTGAGCAACGGCGGCAGAGGCGTGAATATGACTACGCCGTTCTCCTTCCTGATTGAATTCGGCCCTACCGAAACGCTGCCCAAAACATCCCTGGCAAGGACCTTGGTGATGTTTAGATGAGCTCTTCCGCTATCTGAAGAAACATAAAGCAAGGTAATGTTCACCTGGTCTCCGATTGATGAGGAGTTCATCATGCCAACTGAGTAAAGCTTGCCATTCAGAGTTGGCGGCAGTACGAACGCGTGGTAGTAGCCGTTTTCAGAGCCAAAAGCAGTCAGGGCTTCCTGCTCTATCACATTAGCAAGGTCAAGCAGCTGCGCTGTGAACCTGTCGTCAGTTGCATGCACGAGGTCATCAGTAACTGAAGCAAGCGTGATTATCAAAAAAAAAGTAAGGAACGTCACAAGCACAGCTGCCTCTGTCGCGGACTGCCCCTTTTTATGCGTTTGCATCAAGTTATAATTGCCCTGCTTGCTATTTAATAGTTTCGGCTCTGCTCTGTTAAGGCTTTCTCGCCATCAATTCGCCTGTTAACTGGTGGGTAAGCTCAGGGTTCATAGCCCAGCTGTAGAATACAGTGATGTTGTACCTGTTCTTGTCCCGCTTAGTCTCCCTGAATGAGCAGGCTGTGGCGGCACCTGCCGGGTCGCAAGCAGGCTCTGCAGTTGGCGTGTCAAGCACAAATTGTTGTGTCATGCTTCTCATGAAATCCATTGGATAGCCTGCTGCAGGCGTGTTGCAGCTGCACCCTAAACTGCCTGTGCCAAGTGCCGTTGAGGATGCGCTTAGCCCACTTACTACCATGTCCGAACCCGCGCCGTTAAGCAGCATAAGCGTGATGCTTTCTCCTCCAACTTGGTGGTCCACGCACGATGTGCTTATGGGGAATGTGCATTTTTCAGGAAGTGCTGATGATGGGTTAAGCACACCGAAATATGCCACTGCACCTATGGCTATGATAACCACTAATACGGCCCAGCCATAAGTCATTAAGAATTCCGTGGCCGCCTGGCCCTTCCTTAAAGCCATTAACTTTTCTAGCCTTTTTTTCATTCGCTATCAGCCACGTAGGTTCCAGATTCTTCCTTTAGAAGATGACTCAGCTGCACGGGATGCCGTTTACCATAGTATTATCGCTTCCAGTGCACCACTTATTACCGAGCTGAATGGCATGCCCGCTTTCGTCTTCAAAGTGAATCACAAAGTCACTTTCAACGCCTAACTCAGCCTTAATCTGGTTATAGTCCATGCTTGTAAAGTGGTCAAGCAACTGAGGGTCAACTGTATCCTTAACAATAAAGCCCACAGGGCTGCCAACCTTAAGCTCTGAAATCAGCTCATTAGCCACGCTTTCTGACACCAGCTCCTGCTCAATGCTATCCATCACGCCTGAATCAGGAACCTTCTGGTCTAACACACTGTCAAAAAGGAATAGCACCACAACCAGAAACACGAGGAAAATTACCACGGCACTCCGGTCATTTATGCGCCTAATGCTAGGGAGCAACCCCTTCTGAGAACTATGAGTGGCAGGCTTTGCTCCATTAACCGCCCTTTTGTTGACCTTAACAGACCGTTTCACTATTATCATTACCTCTTTTGCCAAGCACTTTGAAAATGCGGGTATAAATAAGTTTCGATGCCCAACAGCTTATTTAGCACTACACAACGCAGGGTATTTCTGAGTGAGTGCAAAACTGCGCAACGTCAGTGTCATCAACATCACAGTCCCCATCGTAATCAGCATTCATACAGACAGCATAGAAGCCTATACCGCCTCCAAGATGATTAAACCAGTCGTCCTGCCACGTTTTCTGCGGCCTGTACTTTGGCCTCCCCGGGATGTTGGCATTGCAATTGCCAATAAAGGTCCTATCAGGGGCGTTAACATGGCCGTCCACGTTAAAATCGTAAGTATCTGACCTCGGGCAGCGGCCGCCAAAGTTGATAAACACAAAGCTGGTAGTCTCGCCGCCTGACGGGCTTGGCACTTCATAAGCTTCAATATTAATCTGCTTTATGCCAGGGCTCACAGTGAGGGCATGAAGGCTGTTGTTAAACGAGCCATTAAGGTTCACACGAGAAAGGTAGGGAAAATCTGTCAAGAACTGTCCTGAGGTAGCTGTTATCAGCAGCGTTTGGGTGCCAGTTCCCCAATTCCCGATTATGGAAAGGTTCTGGACGCTTTTGGGCATCCTCGCCTCCAGCTGAGTCCTCGAAGGCGGCCCCTGGTAGTAAACCTTCTCGGCAGCACTCACAATATCCCTGCCTAGCCTGTCAAGCTGCGCCTTATCAATCTGGTCAGCAGAGCTCTGTGAATAACTGTAAAA
>ORMF010907605.1_pt1 | contig 15933 bp, 9 predicted proteins | sample 1779871 | NCBI WGS metagenome assembly ORMF01 (sample SAMEA104232316, study PRJEB22302) | groundwater metagenome | biome: forest; feature: aquifer; material: groundwater | place: USA | collected 2011-08-07 | depth 5.4 m
ACGAGATCATGTATCACCCGGCGACGAATGAGGCCGCGTTCGAGTGGGTCGAGCTTCACAATCAGATGGCGGTCGATATGGAACTCTCGGCTTGGTCGGTTGAGGGCGGGGGCCAATTTCAATTTCCCCAAGGCACAATCCTTCGCGGCGGAGCGCATCTGGTCGTCGCGCTCGACCCCGTCAGTCTGCAAGCCGCGACCGGCATCACGAATGTCGTCGGCCCCTTCATCGGCCGGCTCGCGAATGCAGGCGAGCGACTCGAGCTCCGCAACAACAACCGCCGCCTCATGGACGCGGTCGCCTACGGAGTGGAAGGCGACTGGCCGGTCGGCCCGGACGGGAGCGGAGTGTCGCTGACGAAGGCCGACCCGAACGCTGGCAGCGCCTCCGCGAGAAACTGGGTGGCGAGCGCGCAGATCGGCGGGACACCGGGCACACGGAACTTCCCCGCCGGCTCGTCCAGCGCAGCCGAACCGCTGCTTCGCTTCAACGAGGTCGCGGGGGCGAGCGACGCGCAGTTCTGGTTGGAGTTGATCAACGCGGGCGCGAGCGATCTGTCGCTGGCCGGCTGCGTTCTCGCTCTCGCCGGTGCGACGGACGCCGAGTACGTCTTCCCAGCCGGACCGCCGTTGCCCGTTCGTGGACGCGCGCTCATTGAACAGGCGCAACTGGGCGTCAAACCAAAGTCCGGCGATAGGCTGTTTCTCTTTTCGCCTGACCGGGCCGCTCTCCTCGACGCGGTCGTCGTGAAGAAGGCAATTCGCGGCCGACACCCCGAAGGCTCTGGCCGCTGGCTCGCTCCCAGCCAGCCGACACCGGGCAATCAAAACGCCTTCGCCTTCCACGACGAGATCGTCATCAACGAGATCATGTATCACCACCGCGCGGTGCCGGAGACGCCCGCGGTGTTTGACGACACTCTGCTCCTCCCGATCACGGCCACCTGGAAATATGACCAGTCCGGCAACGAACTCGGCACAGCGTGGCGCGAGCCGGAGTTCGACGACAACGCCTGGCCTAGCGGCCCGGCCCTGCTCTACGTGGAGGCCGCCGCCCTGCCCGCGCCGAAAAGCACGCCGCTCACGCTGGGCAGGACCACTTATTACTTCCGCACCGAGTTCGTTTTCGACGGCGACACGAACAACCTCACGCTCCAACTCCACCCCGTGATCGACGATGGCGCGGTCTTCTACCTGAACGGCGTCGAGGTCTATCGCTTCAACATGCCGGAGGGAACGGTCACGTACGACCTTTTCGCCGGCCCCGCCGTGTCCGACGCGACCTTCAACGGACCGTTCACGATCCCCACCAAGAATCTCCGGCTCGGGAAGAATGTCCTGGCGGTCGAGGTCCACCAAGCTTCCGCGGGCAGCACCGACATCGTCTTCGGCACCGAACTGCTGGCCCGCGTGCAGGTGTCGCCCGCGACATCGTATCAAGAATCGCCGGAGTCGTGGCTCGAGCTGTTCAATCGCAGCGATCACGCGGTCGATCTCACCGGCTGGCGGCTCGACGAAGGGATCGAATTCAGCTTCGACCCTGGCACGGCGATGCCCGCTGGCGGCTACCTGGTCGTCGCGAAGGACGCGCCCCTCCTGCGCGGGCTCTACCCGGACATCCCGATCGTCGGCAATTTCACCAACCGACTGTCGCACGGCAGCGACCTCCTCGTGCTCAAAGACGCGGCTGACAATCCCGCGGACGAGGTGCGCTACTTCGACGACAAGCCCTGGCCTGCCTACGCCGACGGCGACGGCTCCAGCTTCGAATTGCGCGACCCGCGCGCGGACAACTCCAAGCCCGAAGCCTGGGCCGCCAGCGACGAAGCCAGCCAGGCGCCGTGGAAATCCTACTCCTACCGCGGTCCCGCGACGCAGGTTATCGGCCCGACACGCTGGAATGAATTCGTCCTCGGCTTGCTCGACGCGGGCGAAGTGTTGCTCGACGACCTCAGCGCGATCGAATCGCCCGACACGCCGACGGCGCGCGAGGTCCTCCAAAACGGCTCGTTCGAGAATGGCGCTGCGTCCTGGCGCATCATCGGCAATCACAGCGGCAAAGTGCTCGCCGACGCCGACGATCCAGCGAATCACATCCTGCACCTCGTCGCGACCGGCGCGACGGAGCACATGCACAATCACGCCGAGACCACGCTCACGAACAACACCGCGATCGTCAACGGACGCGAGTACCGTATTTCCTTCCGCGCGAAATGGCTGGCTGGCGCGAATCAACTCCACACGCGGCTCTACTTCAATCGGCTCGCGCGCACGACGCTGCTCGACGTGCCAGCGCGCAACGGCACACCTGGCCGACGCAACTCGCGCTTCGAGGATAACATCGGGCCGACCTTCAGCGAGTTGCGGCACAGCCCCGTGGTCCCGGCGGCCAACCAGTCTGTGACCGTCTCAGTCCGCGTGTCCGATCCGGACGGCGTGGCGACGTGCACGCTGTGGTGGACGACGGCAGCCACGTCGTGGACGCAGACGGTGATGGCGCTCTCCGCGGAAGGCCGCTACTCCGGGACCATCGCGGGCCGGCCAGCTTCCACAGTGGTCCAGTTTCTCGTCGAAGCGAGCGATTCCCGTGGCGCGCTTGCGTCCTGCCCCGCGGGTGGTCAGGCGTCGCGCGCGCTTTACAAAGTCAACGACTCCCAGGCGAACCTGAGCAAGCTTCACAACTTGCGCATCGTCATGCTGCCCGCCGAGGCCAACGCGCTGCACGCCGTCACCAACGTCATGAGCAACGGCGCGCGACCGGCGACGGTGATCTATGACGAGCGCGAAGTGTTCTACGACATAGGCGTTCACCTGCAAGCCAGCGAGCGCGGACGCGCCCAGGAATCGCGCGTCGGCTTCACGATTCAGTTCCCGGCGGATCACTTGTTTCGCGGTGTGCACGACTCCGTGACGATCGACCGGTCGGGTGGCTACTCCGGTCGCGGGGGGCGCCAGGATGAGATTGTCCTGCGGCACATCATGAACCAGGCGGGTGGCCTGCCGGACCTGTACAACGATCTCGCGCGGGTGATCTTTCCGCGCGCGCTGGAGGGACTGCAGGCCGGACCCGGCCTGTTGATGATGGCCAAAAACAATGACGAGTTTCTCGACGACTCCTACGCGAACGGCAGCGACGGCACGCTGTTCAAATTGGAGTTGGTTTATTTCCCGACGACTACTGTCGGCGGCAATCCGCAGAATCCGAAGTTGCCCGAACCCGACGATGTCCTCGGCACGGACCTCCAAGACCTTGGCGACGACAAGGAAGTGTATCGCTGGAATTTCCTGATCGAGAACAACCGCGCCCGCGACGACTACGGCCCGCTGATCGGACTGTGCAAGGCGTTCGGTCTTTCCGGCGCGGCGCTCGACGCACGGTCGCGCGAGTTGATGGATGTCGATCAGTGGCTGCGCGTGTTCGCGTTGAAGTCGCTCAGCGGCGATGCCGATACGTATGCCTTCGGCTACCCGCACAACCAAATGATCTACGTGCGGCCCGCGGACGGCAAGGCGCTGACGTTCCCGTGGGACATGGATTTCTCGTGGACGCGCGGGGCGACCGACTCGCTCATCCCCGGCGCGAACGTCGCGAAGATCATTTCACTGCCGGCGAACTTGCATTCGTTCTACGGTCACTTGCTCGACCTTCTGAACACGAGCTTCAACACCGCCTACCTGTCCCGCTGGACGACGCATTACGCTGGTCTCGCCGGCCAGAACTACAGCGGCGTGCTCAGTTTCATCGGGCAGCGGGCGACCTCGGCCCGGAACCAGTTGCCGAAGCAAGTGCCCTTCGCGATCACCACCAGCAACGGCCAGGACTTCATGGTGAACACTCCCTCGACGACGATCAGCGGCAGCGGTTGGATCGACGTGAAGGAAATCCTGCTGGCGGGAAGCGAGGCGCCGCTCGCGCTCTCGTGGAGAAACGCGACGAACTGGCAGGCGACGGTCCCGCTCATCCTCGGTACGAACCAGCTTCAGTTTTTGGCGTACGGCTTCCGGGGTGAGCTCGTGGCGTCGAACACGGTGATCGTGACTTCGACTGCCGTTGGCGGCGGCGTGGACAGCGACGGCGACGGGATGCCGGACGTGTGGGAACGCGGTCACGCCTTGGACGTGCAACGGCCCGACGCGAACGAAGACCCCGACGGAGATGGTCGGACGAACGCGCAGGAGTATCTCGCCGGCACCGATCCGCAGGGCGCGCGCAGCCACCTCCGATTGTTCACCGCTCCGGCCAGCGCCGCGGGCGTCACGCTCCGTTTCACTGCCGTCGCCGGGCGCTCCTACTCCGTGCAACAGCGCGCGGAAGTGAACAACGGGCCTTGGCAGGGCGTGGCGAGTTTTCCGGCCGAGGCAAAGGACCGCTTGATCGAGTGGACCGACGGAGCGTTGCCCGCTCAGCAATTCTATCGCCTCGTGACGCCATTGGTCCCGTAGTCGTAGCGGCCATCCGGAGTGATTGGCTTGCCTGCCTTGCAGCCATCCTGCCGGCCAGGCGAAGCTGCCTCCACGCGCGCGCCAGCGTTTGGACTGCGTGCGCTTGCGCGCCGCTTTCGCCTCACTGCGGGAGAGCGACCGCCAAGGCGCCAGTCAACCGGACGCACTCCAGACGCTTCGCGCCGGTCGAAGGCGGCTGGGGCGTTTTCAAAGCCAGCTTCCTGCCGCAGGACGGCGGGACCTGCCGCGTCGCCATCACCTCCGACAAGTATGGCCGCAAGCTGGAGACTGACCTCGTCGTCGCGCAACCGCAGCGCGAGAAGCAAGGCCAGCCGATCAATCTCGAAGTCCTCCGCGAGATCGCCAGCATCACCCACGGCGCTCTCGCTGGCTCCGAGGACCTCGAAAAAATCATCCAGCAAATCTCGCTGCTCCCGGAGCCAAGGCCGATCGAGAAACGCATCCGCCTCTGGTCCGATCCGCGCTGGGGCGGCGTCTTGCTGGCATTGCTGGCGGTCTATTGGACGGGACGAAAGCTCGCGGGGATGGTGTGACTTCACTCGTCGTCGGTTTGCTTCTGCTGGTGAGCCGATTTGCTGGGCCGGAAAAGGACGCCGAATCGTTGCCAGCGTTGCCCTCGTGAGCGGCGAGGCTTGAATGGAAAACATCGGCGTCCGGCGCCGGCAAATCCAATTCGCCGACGACGAGGGGTGGCTCCGCCGACAGCGGAGCCAATTCAGAAGCACCGGGCCGCCCGGTCGCGGGCCGGTCTGAGGTCAAAGGCCGGCTGCTCGATAGAACCTCCTGGATGGAGACACTGGCCCGGAATCTTGGAAGCTGACGAGGCCGGTGTCGGAGGCTTGGTTGGTGGACACGGGGACCCACGTTCGCAAGTCCTCTGACGCTTCCACGACAACCACCGAACGGGGCAAGCATCTCAATAGCAATTTGGCTGGAGCGTTCGCAACCACGGTGGGCAGCCCCAATACCGGCTCCTCGAAAGAGGCATTGAATTCGACGGCTCCGCCTGTACCACCGTAACCATCGACAGCAATGCGATAAGCCGTTCCGGCGGTGACCGGGAAAACCAGTCTGCTGTTTCGCTTGAAGTTCGCGCCGTCGTCGTCTGCCGCGACGAGCGTGAGTGCGCCCACGCTCGCGCCGGTATAGACTGCCAGAATCGTGTCGATCTCACTGCCGATTGTGTCAACGACTGCATGCCCGTTGAACGGGACGGTCCAGGCAAACCAGATGGATTTGCCGCCGGCGTTCCCAGCGTGTTCAGGTTCGTCCGGTTCTTTGGTGGCGAACTGGCTGTTCGCAAAGAACCGACCGCCCAGAGCCGGTAACGGTTGAGCGAGCGAGAACGAATCGTTTGCTGGATACACGACCAGTTTCGCCGTCCTGCTTGTGACGCTGCCGAATGAGTTCTCGACCACCATGGAATAGTTGCCTTGGTTGGCCGTCGCCACTCCGGCTAAGGTGAGGCGTGATGCCTTCGCGCCACTAATGCCTCCTCCGTCCGCCAATGGGATGCCGTCCTTTCGCCACTGATAACTCAGCGGGCCGGGACCTGCGGCTTCGACTTCAAACGTCACTTGGCTTCCCTCGCTCGCCGCCTGATCCTGAGATTGTGCGACAATGACGGGCCTACCATCAACGATCAAAGCCACGGCGTCGCTGCTGGCGCTGCCGGCCGCGTTGCGAACAGAGACAGCATAGGCCCCAGCGTCCGAAGGCTGCGAGTTGGTGATGAGGAGCGTCACATTTGTGGCTCCGGCGAGGTCCTCGCCATTCTTGCGCCACTGGTAGAACAGCGGAATCGTCCCGGTAGCCTTCGCTGTGAAACTGACATCTGTGCCGCGTGCAACCTCGCGCTTTCGAGGTTGCGTGACTATGCTGGGCGAGACGGGCGCCTCGATGTTCCCGTTCAACCGTGCGATTCCAGGCCGGGCGACGCCGCCAACCGCTTTGAACGGTCCTCCGATGATGACGCTCCCCTCCGGTTGGATTGCCAAAGACTGCACTCCCCACAGTCCACTGCTGGTTTCAAAACTGGTGTCCAGAGAGCCGTCTGCATTGAGCCTCGCAAGGCCTACGCGAGTTACGTCGTTGAATTTGGTGAACGTGCCTCCGACCACTATCTTGCCGTCGGCTTGGTAGCCGATTGTGAGGATGTCCCCGTCGGCACCGAGGAGGGGATCGAAATCCGCGTCAACAGACCCGTCCGGGTTCAACCGGGCAATGCGAGTGCGTGGCGCTAGGTTGACTGTGGAAAATGAGCCTGCGATGAGGATCTTTCCGTCGGGTTGGAGTGCCACAGTTCTGACTGCATCATCTGCACCCCAGCCAGGATCGAACCCAGAATCCGGCGAACCATCTGGGTTCAGTCGTGCGATTCCGCTTCGCTGCGCTCCAGCGATGCTAGCGAAGTCGCCTCCGACGACGATCTTTCTGTCAGGTTGTATAGCCAGCGCATATACGCGGAAGTTTGCGCCGTCTCCGACGGCGAACGTGTTGTCCAACGATCCGTCAGGATTGAGTCGGGCAATAGCTCGTCGTTTAACGTTGTTGATGTTCGTGAATGATCCACCGATCACGATCTTTGCGTCAGGCTGAACCGCGATAGCCGCCACGCTACCAAGTGGCAATGCGCCGGGACTTACTGCGAAAGTCCGATCCAACTCGCCGGTCGCCTTCAAGCGCGCAACGGAATATCGGTCAGTCGTGTCAGCCGGGAATGGATAGCGCGATAACGCGACAAGCGGCCTTCCATCCGGCTGCAATGTGACAAAGGTAGCGTTCGGGGCGTAAGGGTGAAAGCTGCTATCGAACAAGCCGCCTGGGTCGAACTTCGTCACGCTGTAGCTATCTGGCTGATCGACGACGTTCCAGTTACCGGCGGCGAAAACTACTCCGTCAGCACGTCGGAAGACAGAAAAAGCCTGGCCGGTGACGTTCGCTCCAGGGTCGAAAGTGAGGTCGAGTGTCCCCGGCTGGGCAAGTCCCATCGAGGGCAGGAGCACATGCGCCATAGAGCAGCAGAAAATCCAAGAGCGCAAGTTGCGTAACGATCTCTGCCTTTTCGCAGCCAGTAATTCAAAAGTTGGATGCGTCCGCATATTGGTCGCCTTTCGTTCGGAAATCGCTGAAGCCATTTTCAAATCTTCCCTGTGTCCTACACCAATCCCCGAGATCCAGCCAGCAGACTCTCGCTCTGCAACCCGGCCTGCTGCGCCGGGTCGCCGCCGAGATTCGCGAGAGGCAGGATTCTGGCGCGTGGCACCTCTTTGCCTCCGACTTGTCCGAGTAATCGTCTGTTCAAGTCGCGCGATTATCACACGCCTCACCTACGGTGTCAGTGCCCGATAAAACCGGTGGTCAAAATCCAGGGTCGCCGGTTCCTCGAAATCGACGCTGGCGCCGCTGAGCGTTTTCGTCGCGATGTCCGTCCAGTGCACCAGGTCCGTGGAAGCTTGGATGACCACGCTCTGCCCATCGCCCCCGTTCAAACGAAAGGTGAACCGCCCATTGGCTGCCAGCCTTGCCTGGTCCAAGTTCACAGGACGATTGTCAGGTTGGACCTGGAACAGCGAGCGTCCGATGATTACCCACCAATGGCCGTCCTGCCAGAAAATCCGGCCCAAGCCCGAATTGATGTCGATGGGCATCGCTCCCGACCGGCTCAAGAAGCGGCGGCCATGCCGGAACATTACCTCGCTATTCGGCGCCAGCGCCTCGATGCGGCTGGAGTCGCCGAAGAAGGTGATCTGAGTCTCGGTGCCGGTCGGCGAACGTGTCCACACCTGCAACTGGCCGCCGGTGCCGAGCCGCGTGAATGCGACCCAGCCGTTGTTGACTTGATAATCCGAGCCGGGACCAGGTTCAAGAGGGCGCAATTCCAGAGGTGTCAGCATCGTCTCGCCGCTGCCGTCGTGTAAGGCCAGGCCAAACCGCTGCGCTCCGCAACAGGGGTCATGCTTCCGGTAGATTACGTTGATTCCATCCGTGAGCACGTAGGAGTTCCAGAGCGCCGTATCCGCCGTCAACTGAGCGGTCTTCCCGTCTCGGTAACGGTAGATGTCGAAGTCGCCGCCCCAGTAAACCACGTCTCCATTCGCCGCCACGTCATTCTTCCAATTGCCGGCAGAGGTCGAAACAGTCGTGTTCGCACCCGTAGCCAAGTCTCGCAAAATCAGGGTTCCGCCCATGCTCCAGATGGCAAAATTGCCGTTGGCGACCAACGAGGCCGACGAATTGGGGAAGCCCAATTCGACTAGCACATCGCTCCGTCGCTCGTACACCAAGGCCGTCAGAACGTCGCCCCTTTGTTCGACGAAGATCGCTCCTTCGGGAGTCAAGTAGCCGTATCGAGGCCATCGGCCAGGCTCGTTCATCGCCACGGTGTCTTGGCCGGTAGCTCGCTGGCGAATCTTCAGAATACCGCGGTCACTGGTGGATTGCAGCCAAAGTATGCGATCCGGCTGCACATCCCAAATCGAGGCGGGCACGCTCGCGGCCTCGCTGAGCCGAATACTCGACTCCACATAAATCGGAATGTCCGCGATGGTCCGTTGGCCAGCCGAATCCACCGCCTCAAAATGCAAAGTGGTTGCGCTTCCCTCGAACCTCGACAGCGAAACGACCTGATCAATGCTGTCCCGCGCGTTGGCAACTACGGCTCCGCCCGCACTCACGCTGAGGGAGCAGCCCACAGGATCGTCGTCAGTACAACCGGCAGCGATGTGCACTTGCGGTCGCGCAACGGTTTCGGCCAAAGGAGCCGTCACGGTCAGGACCGGCTTCCGGTCGTAAACGAACGTCCTTTGGGCTTGCGCCGAGTTATTGAGGAAATCCGAAGCCTCGACGGTGAGCATTTTCGGTCCCCTGGTCAGTCCCACCAGCGAAAGAGTATTCGTCCAGCCCGGCCAAGTCCCGAACCTGTCGGAGTAGGCGGTGGGGGAAAACACCAAGCTGGCTTGCCGATCTTCCACCCGGGCAACGACGCTCCGAATTTCGAACGTGGAACTGACCGTCACAACCGCCCAGAGATCATCGCCCACCAAAGCCGCTGCTGCCGGCTGGATGATGCTGATGTTGATGTTGGCCGGCTGCGCTTCAACTCTCGGACCGAACGCGAGACATCCGAACACGAGGGTCGCTGGGAGAAGACCCTTGAGGGCGAAAGATCCTTCGCGCGTGCTCATTTTGTGAATCCCCATTGAGTGCGGTTCCAGCCCGCATCTCACTCCCTGCGTCGATGAGAGTCAAGCGTGAGGTTTTCGCGCGCCTGACCGACCGGCCTGCGCGGAAGTTGGTTTGACGACAGTTTTGCTGGTCTGTAGCTTGAATTCGTCATGCCTGAGTTTGTGCAATTCTTCCGCTTGTTCGTGGGAGCGCCTTCCGACGTGACCAACGAGCACAGCATCATCCGCGGGTTGGTCGAGGAATGGAACCGGGACCATGGCCCGGCGATGCGCGCGCGCCTCGAGTTCATGAACTGGCGCACTCACACCTATCCCGCCGCGGGAGACCGTCCGCAAGCCCTCGTCAACGAACAAGCGGTTGATCGGAGCGACATCGTGGCGGGGCTGTTCCGCTCCCGTTTTGGTTCGCCCACCGGCGTGGCCGATTCGGGGACGGAGGAGGAAATCCGACGGGGGATCAGGCAGCGCAAGGAGGTGATGGTGTATTTCGCCAGCCTGCCGAAGCCGAAACAGCGCCGGGGCCGTGGGGAACTGGCGCGTATCGAAGCGTTCAAACGGAAATACGGCGAGCACGCGCTCTACCACGTCTATACCGACGACGCGGCGTTCGAGGCCGCGTTCCGGCAGCACCTGGCCGCCACGATGAACAAGCTGTTGGAAAAGTATCCGTCTCCAGTAAAATAGAGCCATGAAAGCGAAGAACTCGCTCACGAACTTGGGCAGCATCACCGCCGGCGGGAACATCCATGTCGGCGACCAGACCACCATTCGCGTCGGCAAAGGGAGCCGGCGCCCCGCGTATTACCCGCCTGGCTGCATTGGTGCGGACCTCGCCAAACGGAATTACGTGAGGTACCTGGTCGAGCGATACCACGAGCATCGGGAAGCCGACGTGCGGTTCGGCCGCACGGACCGGTTCCACTATTCGGTCATCTTCAAGAACATCGAAGCCGCGTTCAAAGCCCCGACCTACTTCATCCCGGAGGCACGCTTCGAGGAACTGGCAGACTACCTCCAAGGCCGCATCGACAACACCATCCTCGGGCGTGTGAACGCGAAACGAGGCATCTCCAATTACGAGTCATTCGACGAGTACGTCATGCAGCACATGGCCGCGCCGGTAGCCGCATCGAAATCGGAACACTCATCCTGAATCCAGCGCCGCGACTCGCGCGGACTTCGGTTGAGACTTGAAGTCCTGAATCCCGGCACGGTTTGGGCATGACCGGCCAAAACAAGTTGCCTGACGTTCTCGCGCAGCACGCGCAAGTGATGAGCGGCGCTTGGGTCTTCAAAGGTGCGCGCGCCGGTGCACACGTTGTTCGATCACCTCGATCCTGGCGGCACGCTCGAAGAATTCCTCGAATGGCACGACAGCGTGCCCCTCGAACAATTGGAGGCCGCCGAAGAATTTTGCGCCGCAACACCGGTTTGAGAATTCTGTTCCGTTAGCACTTCCCCGAACTTTGCCAGGCGTCCCTCTCCGGCCACGAGGTGAGTCGCGCGTTTCAACTCGGCTGGCAGATCGCCAAACCTCCGTGGTGCGTCTGCTCGTCCTGACGTTGACTTGCTGGACGGCTTTGGTAGTTGTCGCCCACAGATGCAAAGACGAACTGCGTGGGGTGGGGCGACGCTCGTTGAAATTGCTTGTGTGGCCTTGACCTTCCTCGCTGCCGCGTCGGCCCAGGCCGCGTGGGTTTGGATCGAGGGCGAAACGCCCACCGTCAACCGGATGAATCGTCATCCGTGGTGGTATGATCGAGTGCAGCGCGACCAGTTCTCCGGCGGCGACTTCATTTCCAACTTCAACAAGGACAAAGCAGGCGAGGCGGAGTATCGCTTCAAGGCCCCGCAGCCCGGTGACTACGAGTTCTGGGTGCGTGCCAATCCGCTCGCCGCGAAACTCTCCTACGAACTCAACGGCGGCGCGGAGACGCCCATTGACCTGAATCGCGAAAAGCGCGGTGAGCTGAACGTCGCGGAGGACGGCCAGCCGGACCTACGTTTCATCGCCTGGAGCAAGGCCGGCAAGGTCACGCTGCGCGCGGGCGAAAACACCGTCCGCTTTCGCATGACGAGCGAGAACAACCACCACGGGTACCTCGATTGTTTCGTGTTCAGCACGGAGCCGTTTCAGCCGCGCGGCGTTCTGAAGCCCGACCAGATTGCAGCGGACGCGACGCGGCAAGCCCCAGGGGAGCAAGGCTGGTTCGCGTTCGATCCGAAGGACGATCCGTTCGCGGACAACAGCGCGATCGATCTGCGATTTCTCAACGAGAAGTCGGCTGGCGAACACGGTTGCATCGGCGTGAAGGACGGTGACTTCATTCGCACCGGCGACCACCAGGCCGTCCGTTTCTGGGCGGTGAACGGTCCACCGCAGGACCTCACGGGTGAGGCGCTGCGCCGGTGCGCGCGCCTGCTGGCCAAGTACGGCGTGAACCTGGTGCGCATCCACAGCGGTTGCTTCGACAAGGATGGCGAAGTGGACCCAGCCAAGGTGAGGCACGCGATGGAAATCGTCGAGGCCATGAGGGCTGAAGGCGTCTATTCGCACTTCTCGATTTACTTCCCGCTCTGGCTCACGCCCAAGCCCGGCACACCGTGGCTCCGCGGTTACGACGGCAAGAAGCACCCGTTCGCCGCGCTGTTTTTCAACCCGGATTTCCAGGCGCAGTATCGCAAGTGGTGGACCGCGCTGCTCACAACGCCCAGTCCCCGCACAGGCAAGCGGCTCATCGACGAGCCCGCCGTGGCCGGCCTCGAAATGCAGAACGAAGACTCGTTCTTTTTCTGGACCTTCGCCGAGAACAACCTGCCGGACGAGCAGTGGCGAATCCTGGAGCAGATGTTCGGCGATTGGCTCGTGAAGAAATACGGCTCGCTCGATGCCGCGTTCGCGAAGTGGGAGGGCTTGAGAGTGAAACGCGACGCGCCTGCTGATGGCCGCGTCGGCTTTCGCCCGCTCTGGAACATTTTCAATGAGAAGAAGGCGCGCGACCAGGACACCGCGCAGTTCCTCCTCGAAGTGCAGACGAAGTTTTATGCGGAAACTTACGCCTTCTTGCGCCGGCTCGGTTTCAAAGGTCCAATCACCGCCTCGAACTGGGCCACGGCCAGCCCGGAAGTCTTCGGCCCGCTGGAGAAACTGAGCTACACCGTCGGCGATTTCATCGACCGCCACGGCTATTTCTCCTGCAACCACAAAGGGCCGAACGCGGAGTGGTCCATCCGCGAAGGCCACACTTACAGCGACCGCAGCGGCCTGTGCTTCGAGGCCGAAGATTTGGCGAAGCCGAAGCAGTTCGTGCATCCCGCGATGGACCCGCACTACGACGGGAAGCCCTCGATGATTTCCGAGACGACGTGGAACCGGCCCAACCGGTTTCGCTCCGAAGCGCCGCTCTACTTCGCCGTCTATGGCGCGCTCCAGCACAGCGACGCCATCGTCCACTTCGCGCTCGACGGCGCGCGTTGGGAAGTCAAACCGCGTTTCTTCATGCAGCCGTGGACGCTGATGACGCCCGCGATGATGGGCCAATTCCCCGCCGCGGCGCTCATCTTCCGGCGCGGCCTCGTCGCGCCCGGCGGCGTGCTCGCCACGGTCAACCTCAACAAGCATGACCTCCTTCAACTCAAAGGCACGCCCTTGCCGCAGGACGCCGCCCTTGACGAACTCCGTCTCCGCGAAGTGCCGCAGGGCTCTGAGATGAAGCCCGGCCAGCGCCTCGATCCACTTCTGCATTATGCTGGCCGTGCTGAAGTGAAGTTTACCGATGGCCCAAGCTCGGTCGAGCTGACCGACCTCAAGGGCTTGATCGACCACGCACGGCAGACCGTGACCAGCACCACCCGCGAACTGAAACTCGATTACGGCAAAGGCGTGCTCACGATCAATGCCGCCCGCGCCCAAGGCGTGAGCGGCGTTTTGAAAACTGTGGGAACTGTCGAGACGCAAGACCTCACCGTCATGTCTCCGCTCGAACTCGGCCACATCGTTGCCGTCTCGCTCGACGACCTGCCGCTCGCCACATCGAGTCGAGTCCTGCTGCAAGTCATGTCTGAGGAAATGCCCTCCGGCTTTTCGACCGAGCCGGTCGCTACAGCCGTGAAACGCATCACCCATATCGGCGCCGACCCTTGGCTGGTGAAGGAGTTGACGGGGACCGTGAAGTTCAAGCGGACCGACGCCGCTCAACTCAAGGTCACGGCGCTCGACTTCAACGGTTATCCAGCCGCCGCGGTCGGCACCGCGCAAGAAATCAGACTTCAGCCGGCCACGATGTACTATCTCATCAGCCGGTGACAGGCGCATCCCCAAGTTGTCGGTGCCAGTACCATCCCGCCGGAAACTGGAACGCCGGTTTCATCCGGCAGCGCACTCGGCTGACAACCGCCCTGCCGGATGAATCCGGCGTTCCGCTCTGGTTGCGACCGACCACTTAGGAATGGGCCTGACTACCAGTCGTCGTCGATTTCGCTTTTGACACCTTCGCTCAGCGCTGACATCGTGACCGCCATGAGAAAGCTGATCGGTAGCTTCATGGTCGGATTGAGCGTTGTTGTCACTTGGGCGGCGGAGCCAGTGCCCGATTTCAAGCTGCTGGATGTGAACCCGAACTCCCTCCGCCAAGGCGCGATGGTTTCGCCCCGGGATTACGGCTTGCAGGTTTCCGGTTACTATTTCGGCGCGGCGAGCTGAAGTTACTGTCGTGCCCAGTTTGGGTACTTGAATCAGATCCAGGCGGAGTTGAAGGCGGCGAATCCCGACTTCAACACCGAGTTGCTGGGCGTGAACTGGGATTCCCAGCCGTCCTTCAACGCCCAGATGACCAGCGGACGCACTTTGCCCTGGCTGCAAGACACCCTCGCTGTTCCCGTGAAGACCAGTTGGGGCGCCACTTACCGCGACGTGCGCATCCTTGATCCGCAGAACCGGCTGCACGCCGTGTACAATTTGACCATTCACGACCTGGCGGTCGAAGCCAACCGCAACGACTTGAAGGCACTCTTTCTCTCTGCCGCGAAACTCACGGACACCGACCTCGACCGTCTGCCGGACGACTGGGAGTTGAAGTGTTTCGGAAATCTCGCGGCCAAGCCCGCCGAGGACTTCGACCACGACGGCAGCGACAACTTCAGTGAACTCGCGTTCGGCACGGACCCGACGAAAGCCGCGTCGCACGTCGCGGTGCACACGCAGATGAGTGGCGTCGCCTCGCAGCGCGTGATGCGCATGAGCTTTCGGCGGCGCGCGGGCTCGGTGCTGGACTACGCCCTCGAAGCGTCGTCCGATCTGGCCCACTGGTCCGCCAACTCCCCTCAAGTCACGGAAGCGAACTCGCCGCGAAATCTCTTCGATGGCTCCGGGACGGTCGAGGTGCTCTACGAAACGCCGGCCACAGCCGCGCCGCAAGGCTTCCTCCGCGTGCGTGCGGCGGCCAAGCCTTGACGAGCGGACGGCTGCGAGAACCGAGCGGTGAGTTGCGAAAGGCAGGTGCGCACCCTTGGTCCTTGAGCCGGAGCGCCGATCTCCGATCCGGCGCGATCCATCCGAGGCTCAACGCGCCGGGTCGGAGACCGGCGCTCCGCCGTGCCCCATGTTCTCAATACCTGCTTGACAGGCCAGGACGGCTGACTCACCCACGGGCCGATTCGCTTCGCGCTGTCCAAGACCGCGGGCCAAGGAGCACCTCACACCCGCCGGCGATGCTCCACCGAATTTCTTTGGACGCGACGCAGGCGGGCGGGCATGGTATAGGCAGAGCCGTTGGGACGAATGAATGAATGGCGCAGATGACAAACAGAATTCGGTGAGCCTGCCCGAGGGGCTGCGCCAGCAATTCGCCGAGTTGGAGCGGCGGTTGTGGCGGGTCGAATCCGCGCAGGCGGCGGGCTGCGCGGGGATCGGTCTCGCCGTGTCGTATCTGGCGCTGTTCGTCTCGGACCGAATTTGGGATTCGCCGGTGGGAGTGCGGCTCGGGATCGCCTCGGCCAGTGTGGCCCTCCTGGCGGGGACGCTCTTGTGGTGGACGAAGCGGTGGATTTTCCAGCGGCGAAATCTGCGCGCGCTCTCAGTCTTGGTGCAGGAGAAGTACCGCCGGCTGGGGGACCGGCTGGGCGGCCTCGGCGCAGGTCTGGGGAAAGGCCCCCCGAATTTTGCCCTGATGACCCCCCCCGCCAATCGTGACTTGCACGAACCGCACACCGGCTTCGCACAACCGCCGCGCCAAGAGGCACGCCCGGGCGTTCTTGTCGGTCGCCTTCTCGCCGACTCCGTATAG
>ORMF011810719.1_pt1 | contig 15933 bp, 13 predicted proteins | sample 1779871 | NCBI WGS metagenome assembly ORMF01 (sample SAMEA104232316, study PRJEB22302) | groundwater metagenome | biome: forest; feature: aquifer; material: groundwater | place: USA | collected 2011-08-07 | depth 5.4 m
AACGTAACAAAAACCTGTATAAATCGACCACCTGTCCATATCGACCGATGACCACTTTAATACAATAAAATGAAAATTTTCAATACATTTTTTACCTGTGAAATCGACCACCTGAGTAGTATAGTGACGGCCGGTTCACGCGCCTCTACAGGGGGGGGGGGGGGGGGGGGGGGGGCGCCCGGGGGGGGGCGCGACCGCCCCAGCCGCTTCACGACCTCGTGATCGCGCGGCAGCCAGACCCATGTGTAGCGCAGCGAGATCGCCTCGAGACCATAGGCGCGGGCGTAGTTCTCGACGAGGACCTCCCCGAGCAGCTTGCTGGCGCCGTAGGCCTCGTGCGGCCAGCACGGGTGCGCCTCGTCGATGGGCAGGTAGAGTGGCTGGAGCTCCACCGAGTGGATCCCGAACCCGGTGCACGACTCGCTGCCCCCGTAGACGATACGCCGGATGCCGTTCCTGCGAACCGCCTCGAGCACATTGAAGGTCGCGGGGACGTTGTTCGAGAAAAGGCGATCGGCTGGGGCCATCGATGGGTTGGGAATCGCCGCCAGGTGAATGACTGCGTCACAGCCGCGCACGGTGCAGATGGTGTGCTCGAGGCTCGTGAGGTCGCACTGGACGAACGGGAGCATGCGATGGCGCTCGCATGGCGCCTGCCGATCGACGATCACCGGCTCGATGTGGTTCGCGAGCAGCTCGTCGACCAGATACGCGCCGATGGCTCCCGATCCGCCCGTGATGAGGACTCTCAAGGCTTCGCTCGCGTCATCGCCGCCAAGGCACATCATAGGCTCCGCTCTCGTGAGCGTAAAGCCCGTGCCAAGGCTACACCGATACGTTATCATGGACACTTCCAGGACATGCACGCGCCGAGCACGACACCCGTCTTCATCCTGTGCGGCGGCTTGGGCACGCGCATCAAGGAGGAGACGGGGTTTCGCCCGAAGCCGATGGTTCCGATCGGGGATCACCCGATTCTCTGGCACATCATGCAGTGGTACTCGCACCACGGCTTCAATCGATTCGTCCTCTGCGCGGGGTTTCGCAGTCACGTCATCAAATCTTATTTTCTCGACTACGCCTCCATGAACAGCGATTTCACGATCGACGTGAAGACGAACCAGGTCACCGTACATTCGATCGATCACGAGCAGCGCTGGAGCGTGACCGTCGCCGACACGGGTGTTCCGACCATGACGGGCGCTCGCATCGCCCGCGCGGCCGAGAAATACCTCGGCGACGCCCCCAACTTCGCAGTCACCTACGGGGACGGGCTCACGGACGCAGATCTCGCGGCAGAGCTCGCGTTCCACGTCGGGCACGGCGGGGTGGGGACGGTGCTCGGTGTCAATCCGCCGTCGCGCTTCGGGGAGCTCAAGCTCGCGGGTGACCGTGTTGTCGAGTTCGAGGAAAAGCCGGAATTCCGCGACAAATGGATCAACGGTGGCTACTTCTTCTTTTCACGCCGGGTTCTGTCGTATCTGTCGGCCGCGGAGGGTTGTGTGCTCGAGCGTGAGCCGCTTGCACGCTTGGCGGACGAGGGCCTGTTGCACGTCTTCCGTCATCCGGGCTTCTGGGGCTGCATGGATACACAGCGCGACCGGGACAAGCTCAACGAGATGTGGACCCGTGGCGAAGCGCCCTGGAAACCCTGACGGCGGGAGCCGCGGCATGACCGTGACAGGGCGCCTGCTCCTTCCGTTGCGCGCGATCGATGCGCCGTTCCGGCGGCTCTGGGGGAAGCTGACGGACCATCCCGACCTCGTCGTCGACGCCCTCCTGCGCGCGACGGAGATCCTCATCCTGAGCCGCGCATACGCAGACGCCGATCGCCTGCGTGCGGCGCTCCGCATCCTGCGAGAGCAGCTCGGAGAAGGCTTCTTTCGCGCGGAGGAGCTCCTTCGGGTGATGAGCCTCGACGAGCAGTATCGCGCGACGCTCCCCGTGAACCCGGAGACGTCGATCGCCTATGCGCAGCTCATCTGCGAGCTCTTGCCGTGGAGGCCGGTGGTCAGCCTCGTGATCCCGGTCGAGTCGGCGACCGGCTGGCTGGACCCGCTCCTCGCATCGTGTCGCGCGCAGGTGTACCCGCACTGGGAGGTCTTGCTCGCGCCAACGGGAGCGCCGCCGGCGGTGCCCCCGGACGATCCCAGGGTTCGGCTGTTGCCTGCGGTCGAGACCCGCGGCGAGGCCGTCGCGGCCGCGCTGCGCGCCGCCAGCGGACACTTCGTGGCCGTTCTCCAGCCCGGCGTGTTGGCGCCAGACGCGCTCTTCGAGGCCGTCCGCGCCGTGCAGTCCGCCCGCGACACGGACCTCGTCTACACGGACGAGGATCGCCTCGACGAGCACGGCGCCCGCGGCGAGCCGTTCCTCAAGCCGGACTGGTCGCCCGAGCTGTTGCTGGCGACGATGTACACGGGGGGCCTTTCCGTCCTGCGCCGGGAGCGGGTCGAAGAGCTCGGTGGACCGCATGCGGAGCTCGGACACGCCGTGGAGTACGACCTCCAGCTCAGGCTCGCCGAGCAGCGCGCCAGCGTCGTCCACGTGCAACGCGTTCTCTTCACCGCCGTCGGCCCGCTGCCGAGCTCCCCTCGATTCGCCGACGCCATCGCGGCCGCCCTGGCGCGGCGGGGCCTCCGCGGCACGGTCTCGCCGCTCCCGCGGCCCGCCGCCTATCGCGTGCGGTACGAGCTCGCGGAGCGGCCACCGGTCAGCATCGTGATGTCAACGGCCGGCAAGATGCACCTCCTCGCGCCGTGCCTGGACAGCATCCTCAAACGTTCGACCTATCCAAACTACCGGATCCTCCTCATCGACAACTCGACCAGCACCGAGGTCGCGGCCCTGCACGCATCACTGGCGCGCCAGTGCGATCGCATCCGCTACACCGAGAGCGGCTTCCGGGGGAGGCCATTCAACTTCTCGGCCATTCAGAACCGGGGCGTCCGCGCAGTCGACGCCCCTTTCCTCGTGCTCCTCAACGACGACACCAAGGTCATCGAACCCGGCTGGATCGAGGCGATGCTCGAGCATGCGCAGCGCCCATCCGTCGGCGCTACCGGCGTGAAGCTGCTCTATGCCAACGGCACGCTCCAGCATGCAGGCTACGTCACCTCGCTCAACAACGGCGGCGGTGGCCACGCATGCCGCCGCATGCCGGGCGACTGGTCCCACCGCACTGCCCTGGTGGACCTCGTGCATGAGTGTGCGGCCGTCACGTTCGCGTGCGCGATGGTGCGTCGCGCGGTCTACGACGAGATCGGAGGATTCGACGAGCTCAGGCTGCCGGTCCTCTTCAATGACATCGATTTCTGTCTGCGCGCGCGAGAGCGCGGGTATCAAGTGCTCTACACGCCGCACGCGCTGCTCTACCACCTCGAGTCGGCGAGCAGGACCCTCCACTTCGGCCCGGGCGAGCTCGAGTACATGAAGCGACGATGGGGCGGCCTACTGAGCATCGACCCGTTCTATCCGCCCGCCCTCCGCCAGACGGGCGACGAGTTCAGCTTCATGTCGACCAACCTCGACCGGCGGATTACGTGAGCGCCGGCCGTCCAATGCGCGTGTTCGTGACGGGACACCGAGGATACATCGGCGCCCACCTGACGCCGCTCCTCCGCGCGGCTGGCCACTGGGTGACAGGGTGCGATCTGGATCTCTTCGAAGGCTGCGAGTGGGGCGTGGTCGAGCCGCCGGACCGTGAGCTCCGCCGCGATGTGCGGATGGTGTCGCCGGACGACCTCTCCGGTCACGATTGCGTGATGCACCTCGCGGCGATCTCCAACGATCCGATGGGCGCGCTCGATCCGGCCGTCACGTACTCCGTCAACCGGGACGGCTCGATCAACCTCGCTGGGGCGGCCAAGGCGGCCGGCGTCCCTCGCTTCCTGTTCGCGTCGAGCTGCGCGATGTACGGCCAGGCTGGCCGGCTCGACGTGGAGGAGTCCGCGCCGCTCTGCCCGGTCTCCGCGTACGCCGAGTCAAAGGTCGCTGCCGAGGGGGCGATTTGCGCCCTCGCCGACGACGCCTTCTCCCCGGTCTTCCTCCGAAACGCCACGGCCTTCGGGCTCTCGCCGATGTTCCGGCTGGACCTCGTGGCCAACAACCTCCTCGCGTGTGCGATCGCGCGCGGCGACATCCGCGTGACGAGCGACGGTACGCCCTGGCGCCCGCTCATCCATTGTCGGGACATCGCGCGTGCGTTCGTCGCGATTCTCGAGACCCCGCGGGAGCTCACGCACAACTTGCCGATCAACATCGGCGCGGACGCCCAGAATTATCAGGTCAAGGACGTGGCCGCGGTCGTGCGCGGGCTCGTGCCGGACGCGCAGGTCGTGTTCACCGGTGAGACGGGCCCGGATCCCCGCAACTATCGCGTGAGCTTCGCCCGGTTGCGCGCGCTCCTGCCGCGCTTCACGCTCTCGCAGGACCTCGCGTCCGGCCTGCGCGAGCTGCACGAAGCGATGCTGGCGCGGGGCTTCGGCCGGGCCGACTTCGACGGACCGAAGTACGTGCGACTCCGCACGCTGCAAGGGCGGCTCGATCGCCTGGGCGGCCCCGCTCAGCCGCGCTGAGGCGCGTCCCCCGCGGGCGCACGTCCCAGGCGGCCCGCTAGCCCATGCGTCGTTCCGACGACGCACGCGAGGACCTTGCCCGCACGGTCCGAGGGCTCGTGCAGGGCACCTGCGACGAAGCGCAGCATCACTCGCAGACGCCAGGGCACCGCGACGAGCTGCCATGGGAACCGCGCGAGACGTGTCTCCAGGAATGTGGCATTGCGGGTGATGTAATAGAGGCGCAATGGGCTATATTCGCGTAGCCGGATGGGTCTCCGCCGCAGCATCGAGCGCGCAGGCCGCGCCGCGCCGATCCGGTGGATCATCCGGGCCGCTGGCACGACCACCACCCGGAGGCCTGCGCGGCGCACCTTCATGCAGAACTCGTGATCGACCGAATCGATGAAGAAATCGAGGCGCGGCGAGGGGACGCCTCTCGTCGCTGCCAGATCGACGACGGCGCCCGACGTGATGACGACGTCGCAGTCATACGGGGCCGATCCGGAGCCCGCGACGTGTGCGAACCGAAAGTTCTCGAAGCGCTGGCCGTGGTCGGGCACGCCATCGGGTTCGAGGAGCGGCAGGCAGGACGCGATCCCGATAGGACGCGCTCCCCGCGACCGCTCGGCCACGAGGTAGTGCTCGAGGTGGTGGAGCGCGTCCGGGGCGGGGACGCTGTCCTGGTCGAAGGTCCAGAGCAGATCGCCTCGCCGGCAGCGGGCACGGTCGAGTGCGAAGGTCGTCGCGCCGGCGGTGCCGAGGTTCTCGGGGAAGTGGTGGTACTCGATCTCGAAGTGCGCAACGCGTGCCGCCTCCCTCGCGAGCCGGCCCTGGAGCGTCGGTGTCCTCGAGTTGTCCACGACGAGCAGGACATCGATGGGCCTCGTCTGCGCGGCCAGGGCCTCGATGAGCTTGAGCACCGCGTCGTCGTCGTTGTACGCGGTGACCGCTGCGATCACGCGCGCAGAGCCCGCCACCACTTCACCGTGTCAAGGATGCCCGCGGGCAGCGGACGGTCAGGCACCTCGCCGAGGGCAGCGCGCAGTCGTCGGGTATCGCCGAAGGACACGGGGGGCTCGCTTTCAGGGGACGGGCGCTCGCCCCAGCCCACGAGGTCGGGGCGTCCTATGGCCGCGGCTACCTCCTCCACGATTGTCTTGACGAGCGTCGCGTGCCCCGAGGCCACGTTCACCGCGCCGCTCGTCTCGCACTCCAGCAGGCCCGCCAGGGAACGCGCGGCGTCGTCCACGTGCAGGTAGTCGCGCGCGTGGGAGCCGTCGCTGCAAGGGAAGCGGCGCCCGGCGAGCAGGCTCGAGGCTAACCCCGAGACGAGCCGTCCCGGCCTCTCTCCGGGGCCGTAGAGGAAGAAGAGCCGGGCCCAGCAGACGGACAGCGCTCCGCGCTCGCCGAGAGAGGTGATCACGCGCCGGACGGCGTCCTTCGCGATCGCGTAGGGAGAGCGGGGCGCGATGGGCGTCTCGTCCTCCACGCAGGCGCCGCCGATCCAGGCGTACTCCGCGCACGTCCCCGCGGCCACGACGCGGCGGCCGCCCACCGTCGCGAACGCGTGCACGAGCTGCAGGCTCGCCGCCGCCCACGCCACGTTGTCGACCGAATCGCAGTATCTCCTCGGTGTGACGTCCCACGCGAGATGGACCAGGTGGCTTGGCGCGATCTCGGCGAGCACGGGCGTGATCGGCGTGGGGCCGAGGAGGTCGACGTGATGCCAGCGCACGCCCGGGGGCCGTGCACGGGGCGGATCGGACGACAGCGCGTGCACCTCCCAACCGCTTGAGAGTAGGGCTCGCGTCACGGGCGCGCCCACGAAGCCGCTCGCGCCCGTGATCACGACCCGCTTCACGTCGTGTAGTCCGGGTGGTTGCGATCGCGATCAGACAGCGTCGGGCGGTGCGGAAACGGCCACCGGATGCCGAACGCGGAATCGTCCCAGCGCACGCCGCGAGCTGATCCAGGAACGTAGTAGGCTGAGATCTGGTAGAGCACGTCCACGTCGTCCGCGAGCGTCTGGAAGCCGTGCGCGACGCCGGGGGGCACATAGAGCGCCTGCTGGCTGGTTTCGCCGAGCTCCACGCCGAGCCAGCGCCGATGCGTTGGGGAGTCCGGACGGAGATCGACCACCACGTCGAAGATGCGGCCTCGCACGCAGCGGACGAGCTTGTGCTCCTCGTGCGGGGCCGCCTGGAAGTGCAAGCCGCGGATGGTCTCACGGCAGGTCGTCCTGGAGAGGCTGCATTGTGCGAAGTCGCCACAGAGCCCGTTCGCAGTGAACTCCTGCCGGCAGAAGGTGCGGGCGAAGAAGCCTCGCTCGTCGGTGTGTGGGTCGCTCTCGACGAGCATCACCCCCGGCAGATCGGTCGGCGTGAACCTCATGGGATGATGACCGCCAGCTCGGGCAACGGGACCACGAATCGGCCTCCCCAGGCGGCGATCCCGGCTAGCTGGCGCGTGATCTCGTCCCGCAGGTTCCAGGGCAGGATGAGCACGAAATCGGGGCGTTCGTGCTCGATCCGCTCCGGAGCGGAGATCGGGATCCGGCTGCCGGGCAGGAAGCGCCCCTGCTTGCCGGGGTTCCGGTCCACGGTGAACGGGATCAGGTCGGTGCCGATGCCGCAGAAGTTGAGGAGCGTGTTTCCCTTGGCCGGCGCCCCGTAGCCCGCGACGCGCTTGCCGTTGCGCGTCGCGTCCGCGAGGAACCCCAGCAGCCCCTCCTTGACGCTCTCGACCCGCGCGTCGAATCCTTCGTAGCCGGCCGCCGCGTGCAACCCTGCGGCGCGCTCGGTGCGCAGAACGGCGTCGACGGCGGGCGAACGTGGCCCGCCTGCGCCCTCATGGCGCGCCGTCACGCGCAGCGAGCCCCCGTGCGTCGCGAGCTGCTCGACGTCCACGATCGCGAGGCCGTGCCGGCCGAAGAGGACCTCGAGCGCGAGCAGCGAGTAGTAGTAGTAGTGCTCGTGGTAGATGGTGTCGAACTCGACGCCCTCGATCAGCCGCAGCAGGTGCGGGACCTCGATCGAGAGCGCGCCGTCGTCAGAGAGCAACAGGGCCAGTCCGGCGACGAAGTCGTTCACCTCGGGCACGTGGGCCAGCACGTTGTTTGCCACGACGAGCCTCGGACGTACGCCCTCGGCGACCAAGGAGGCCGCGAGCCGGCGGTCGAAGAACTCGACGCGCGTCGGGATACCCTGCTCGGTCGCGGCCGCGGCGACGTTGGCTGCGGGCTCGATGCCGAGCACCCTCACGCCGCGGGCGCGGAAGTGCTGCAGGAGGTAGCCATCGTTGCTCGCGATCTCCAGCACCAGGCCGCCGGCTTCGAGACCGAAGCGCGGGACCGCGCCCTCGGCGAACGCCTCGGCGTGACGGAGCCAGTCCGCCGAGAACGACGAGAAGTACGCGTAGTCAGAGAAGATGGCGCGCGGATCGACCACCTCGTCGAGCTGCACGAGGTGACAGCTGCGACAGACGACGGCCCGAAGCGGCCAGACGGCTTCCGGTCTGTCGAGGCTGGCGTCGTCGAGGAACGAGTTCGCGGGGGGTGACGTGCCGAGGTCCACGAAGACCCCCACATCTGAGGCCCCGCACCCTCGGCAATGAAAGTCTGCGCGACTGGTCATCGATTGCTCCGCCCCCCGAGGTCTTCTCCGAGGAAGCTGAACTCCTCGCTCGATCGTCGCATTGCAGGCGGGTAGTAGGGATCCCGCGCGAGCACCAAGCCCCAGCGGCGACGGACGTAGTCCTGCTCTCCGGGGGCCGCGTGGATGGTCCGAGTGGCGGACTCGTAATGGTGCAGCCGCGCATGGGGCGTGTAGAGGACCCTGTAGCCGTGCTCAGCTGCCCGCAGGCAGAAGTCGGCATCGTTGTACGCCACGGGCAGGCGCACCTCGTCGAGGCCGCCGAGCTCCAGGTAGAGCTCTCGGCGGACCATCGCGCACGCGAACGTGACCGCCGAGCACTCGTGGACCACGTCGACGAGCGCGGTGCGATGCGTCCACGCGTCCGGCATCCCCTTGTACGCGTGCCCGAAGGAGCCGCCGCTCAGCGATCCGACCACGCCGGCGTGCTGGATCGAGCTGTCCGCGTAGAGGAGCTTGGCTCCGACGACACCGATCTGGGGGCGCTGAGCGTGCTCGATCATCGCCTCGATCCACGCGGGCTCGATGACCGAGGTGTCGTCATTGAGAAGGACGATCAGGGGCGCGTCGATGCTCCGGATCGCGCGATTGTGAATGGCAGGGTAGTTGAAGGGCTGACCGCGGAACCCGCTGTCCCGACGGTGGACCCTACGCGTTCTCGTGCACAGCGCCTCGCAGTACGCCGCCACGTCGCCTGTGGTCGAATCGTCTACCACCACGATCTGGAGGTCAGGGTAGGTCGAGCGCGCGAGGATACTCTCGATGCATTGCTGGTAGAGTTGCTTGCTGCCGGCGGTGGCGATCACGATGCTCACGGAGGGCCGCTCGCAGAGCTCGTAGCGAACACGCCAGGCGCCAGGCCGGGTCGCCGGAGCGACCATCGCCGGCGTCTTGCGGCGCGCGAGCGCTCGCGCCAGCGCCGGTGCGACGTCCTTGACTGGCCCCGACCCCAGCGCCGAGTAGAGCACGCGCGGGACGTGCGTCACTCGCGCGCCTACCTCCGCTAGCCGCAGGACGGCGTCGTGCTCGGCGGCCACGTCGAGCTCTTCCGCGAAGCCGCCCAGCTCGCGCAGCCGCTGTGTCCGGAAGAACGCGAGGCGCCCGGTGTACGGCAGAGACAGGAGCAGCTCGGGCGACCAGTCGGGCTTGAGGAAGGGATCGCCGCGTCGGCCGTCGGCACCGAGGACGTCCTCGTCGGTGTAGACGAGGTCCGTCTCCCGCTCGGTCTGCACCGCGCGCACCAGCTCGAAGCCGGCCTCGGCGGCGAGCACGCAAGGACCATCGAGGATCGCGAGCCAGCCGCCGCGCGCCTCGGCAAGCGCCGCGCCGAGCGCCCCCCCGACGGTGGCCGAGGGCGCTAGCGCCCGCACCCGCGCGTCTGCGTGGCCGGTGCTGAGCCCCTCGATCGCGACCGGGCAGACGATCGCTTCCCAGCTCGGATACACTTGGTCGGCCATCGACTTGAGGACGCCCGGCAGCCACCCGGCGTCACGACACGGCAGCACGAACGAGAGCGGCGGCCTCCAGGGCAGTCGCTGGCAGAGGCTGCGCGCGTACTCTGTCGACCAACGTCCGCCCGATGCGAGGGCGAGGTGGATCCGGTACTGCTCGTCGAGATCGAGCACGCGCAGCAACTCCTCGGAGCGGAGCCCGCCTCTTGCGAGTTGCCGGCCCAGGATCGCGAGCGCCTTCGTCCTTCGTTCAGGGTGCGTCAGCGAGCCGGTCCGCAGCAGGATATCGAGCGACTCGAGCAACCCGCCGATCACCGCGACCGGATGGTCGGCGAGCTTGCGCAAGAGAGTACGAGCGGACCCGATGCCGCTGGATCGTGTCAAGCGCCCCTCGCGGGACCGCACAACGAGTCTGTCACACCAGGTCTCGCGGGTAGCTCGCTCCATAGGCGCCCGCATAGACGCGATCCCAGGAGAAATTCGCGGCAAGAGCGCGTGCGACGACTCCGTCGCCGCCGAGCGAGGCCGGCTCGAGCCAGGCGCGCTCCACCGCTGCCGCGAGCGCCCCCGCGTCTCCCGACGAGACCGCGACGCACGGGCCCGCGTGCCCAGCGAGCGCACCGAGCCCCCCTACGTTCGACGCGATGACGGGCCTGCCCGCGGCCATTGCCTCCAGGGCGACCATGCCGAAGGGCTCGGGCCAGAGGGACGGCACGATGACGGTGTGGCAGTCGGCCAGCGCCGTGCGTAGCTGCTCCGGGGATAGCCAGCCGAGGGGGCGCTCCCAAGGCTTGGCGTCGGGCACGCTGGCGGTGAAGGCGAGCTCCACCGGCACGCCACGATCGCGGGCCAGCGCCACTGCGGCACGCGCGACCGCGAGGCCCTTGGCCGGATCGTCGAGCCGGCCAGGCACCAGCAGGCGGAGCGGAGGCATGGGGGGGGGCGGCGGCACGCTGGCCCAGAATTCGAGGTCCACCCCGCCGGGGACGATGTCCACCTGGCGCGCGAAAGGCCGCACCAGGCGCGCGATGTCCTCATTGTAAACAAGCACGCGCTCGGCGGCGCCGAGAGCCCGGCGCACCACGTCGCGGTAGCCGGGCGTGAACGCGCGGGCCATGAGGTACTCGTGCAGGAAGGTCGGGCTCGGATAGCTCGCGAGGTACTGGGCGGAGCAGCCGATGCAGGTGAGTGCTGCGCGCAAGCCTCCGCCGAGTGGGTCCACCTCGCAGACCTTGCCGTTCCGGTAGTAGATGCCGTGCGCCTTGGTGCACAGGCCTTCATATGCGTACAGGCGAATGATTGGCCGCAGGTGCGCGAAGGGCTCGACCAGGTAGGGCTTGAGGTACCAGCCGTCGCCCAGCAGGAGGCGCTCGATGCCGAGGGCCTCGAATCGCGCCTGCAGGCGTCGGATCAGGTGGCCGGGAGTGAACCGCAGCGCATCGATCTCGATGGGCTCGATGCGGAAGCCCAGGTCCTCGTCCACGCGACCGCGGTCGAAGAACTTCGTGCGCGCGAGGGGGCCGCGGAGCCGGATGCCGGGCACGAGCGAATCGATTCGCGGGACGAAGAGGGTCACCTCGTGGTCGCGGGCGAGGCGCCGGAGCATCTCGCGCAGGTCGATGCGCGCGCCCCCGATTGGGGGCCAGTAGAAGATCAGGTCGACGACTGCGATGCGCAAGGCAGGAGGGGCGGCTATCCGATGCGGACGAGCTCACGGTCGTAGTAGACGCAGCCGCGGCACAGTGGCGGGCGCTCGCTGCTCTTGAGGTCGTGGCGGAAGCGCTGGAAGTCGCGACTGTTCCAGATCTGGTGCAATGGCTCCTCCAAGACGTTCCCGAACGTCACCGCGCCGTCGAAGCCGTTCCAGTTGCAGGGCGTGACCTTGCCCTTGGCGGTGATGAACGAATAGAACCACGGGATGTCGCAGGTCCGCTTGTTGGTCCCGGTCGACGCCCAGCGGTAGACCTCGACGCCCGTCTCCTTGCAGGCCTGCGCGGTTGCGCGGAGCGCGACCTGGAAGACCTCCTTGTTGCCCTCGAGCTCCGAGGTCCCATTCAGGGCTCTCGTGACCTGCTGGACGTTCCAGTCGAACAGGTCCTGCACCATGATCTTGCGGACGCGCAGCTCTTTGGCCAGATGCACGAGGCCGGGGAGCTCGTGGATGTTCTCGCTGGTGCCCGAGAACCAGATGGTCAGCTCGATCGGCGCCTGCCGGCGCTCGACCTCGGCGATGAGGCGCTTGGCGCCCTCGAGACATTTCTCGAAGATCGCCCCGGTCCGGTACTTCTCGAACATCGCCTTCGTCGAGCCGTCCATCGAGAGGTTGACGTAGTCCGGCATGGCGTCCACGACCTCGCGCACCACGTGATCACGAAGCAGCGTCAGGTTCGTGAAGAAGCCCGTGTAGATGCTGCGGCGGCGGCACTCCCGGAGCATCGGCAGGAAATCGTGGTTGAGCAGGGGCTCGCCGATGCCGTAGAGGTTGACCTTGGTGACCTTCGGGGCCTGGTCGAGGATGTTCTTGAACTGCTCGATGGTGAGGTCGTCGCCGCCGTTGCCAGCCGCGCGCACGCACGTGAAGCACTTGAGGTTGCACCGGTTGGTCACCTCGACGTGCAGGAAGCTCGGCATGAGCGGCACGAAATCGGGCTGAAGCTCCTTGACCGCCCAGGCCGCGCCCAAACGCGCCAGACCGCCCACTCCCTGGGTGCCCACGACGCGTCGTGCGAGCGTCAGGTTTTCGCGGAGGTACATGTGCGATCGCTCCTTGCCCGAGGCCTCAGTCCGTCCCGACGGAGCGCTCAACCGCGACGGTAAGAACCTTCATCATGGCCATCGTACCATGCGCCGCTCGCCTGCGGCATCGGCCGTCGCGAGCGGTCCTGGGTCGGCGACAGTGGTGCGATGTGTGACAAGAGCGCCGGGTGTTTGGGTCCCCGGTGCGGGTTTCGGCGGCACGGATTGACGCGTATACTTGGGTAACATGTTGGCGTCTAGCAAGGTCGTCGTGGCGAACGCGGCGGGCAAGACCGACTCCGGCCGGTGGATCATCCACTTTCCGAGCCGGTGGTCGTACACGATGGCCGCCCGCACCGTGAAGTACACGTTCTACCCTTACGAGCTGGCCTACCTGTCCAGCCTCCTCAAGCGCGACACAACGCACCGCGTGCGCTTCATGGACGGCAATCTGCGCGGGTGGGACGCGGACGAGTACATCCGTCGCATGAGCGAGGAGCGACCGGATTACCTGATCATGGAGACGGCAACGGTCACCTATCCGATCGACCTCCGGATCGGGCTCGAGATGAAGCGGCGGTTCGGGACCAAGCTGATCTTCACCGGGCAGCACGCGACCGCAGTGCCGGACCGGCTGCTCGCCGACGGCGTCGATCACGTCTGCATCGGCGAGTTCGAGTACACGGTGCGCGACCTCCTGCGCGGCGCGGATCCTGCGACCCTGCGCGGCCTTCATCCGAACGGCTACGGAGAGCTGGTCGACGTCAACGACCTGCCGTTCCCCGAGGACGACGACGTGCCACGGGTCGACTACACCGAGCCCCCGATCGAGTGCTGCGACTACAACGACTTCGAGGTCTTCGCATCGCGGGGGTGCCCGCTGTCGTGCACGTTCTGTGTGTCGGGCGGCGGCAACACTTACTACTCCAAGAAGAACTGGAGGACCCGGAACGTCGCGAACATCATCGCCGAGATTCAGTACCTCAAGAGCCGATATCCGCGCATACGTGGCGTGTTCTTCGACGAGGAGATGCACAACGTCAAGAAGTCGTTCGTGCTCGAGCTGTGCGAGGCGATCCGGGACGCCGGGCTCGCGGACATCCGCTACAAGGCGATGTGCGGCTACTGGTCGCTGGACGAGGAGCAGCTCCACGCCATGAAGGCCGCCGGCTACTACAAGCTGAGGGTCGGCATCGAGTCCGTCAGCCCGGAGACTCTCGCGGGGATCAAGAAGAAGATCGACCATGACCGGCTCTACCAGGTGCTGGTCTGGGCGAAGCAGGCCGACCTCCGGATGTACGGCACCTTCATGTTCGGGGCACCGGGCTCGACTCGTGAGTCCGACGAGCGCACCGTGGCGACCATCCGGGAGTACGCGCGGCAGGGTCTCCTCTACGACCTCCAGATCGCGATGTCGACGCCGCAGCCCGGTACGCCCTTCTACCAGCAGGCGGAGGCCGAGGGCTGGTTGCGCACCACCGAAATGAGCGCATTCGATGGGGCGCTCAGCTCGCCGCTCAGCTATCCGCACTATTCGGGTGACGAGATCGAGGCCGTCTATCGCAAGGCACACGACGTGGCCGAGGACATCCTCATCCGGCGCCGCCTGAAGGACCGCGGGTTCGTACCCGCCCTGGCGCGCAGCGTCCGTCTGCGAGGGCCGGCGGAGACCATGCGCATCGGCGGGAGCTTCCTGGCCCGCCAGGGCGCTGAGCTCCTGCGCCGCCTGCGGACCGAGACCTAGCCGCGTTGCAGGTCGTCCGTAATCGCGCGCAGGTAACCCTCATTGTAGCGCTGCTTGCAGCGATACAGCATGTACGCACGGCTCTGCTTGCCGAGCGGCGAGGCCAGCGCACGGAGCAAGCCGGCGCGAACCCACGCCGCCGCGTGTAGCCCGACGCGCGCCGCCTTCCTGGGCGTCGACCAGCTCCCGAGGATGCCGAACGCTTGGTAGTCTGCGTACCCTTGGCCGTAGGCCTTCTTCAGGAAGTACTGTTCTGTCGATCGGTCAGGCGTGATCCTGTGCGTCAGCCACGCGGCCGGCGAGTAGTAGAGGTGCCCGCCCGCCTTCATCACGCGGTAGCCGAGCTCCATGTCATCGCGCGCCGATAGCCTCCCATGGGCCGCGCTGTAGCCGAGGTCTTCGCAGAAGCCACCGACTCGCTCGAGCCACTCCCGCTGGAACGACATGTTGGCGCCAAATGGCGCTGCCGGGAACTCGAAGGGGACGATGCGGGGTCCTAGATCCAGCGCGACCCAGTAGGCCTCCTCGACCTTGCCGAGCCACGGCGGGCGGCCGGCGTCCCATTGCAGGACGATGCGGCCGCCGAACCCGGCCGCGTCCGGCCGCTCGGCATACGCGGCCTCCAGCGCTCGCAGGTAGTCGCCCGGGACGTGCACATCGTCGTCGATGAACACGAGGATGCGGCCGACCGATGCCGCGATGCCGGTGTTGCGGGCGCGGGTATGCCCCGGCCTGGGCTCGACCAGGCTCCGGAAATGGGCGCAACGCTCGGTGTACGCGCGAATCACCGCAGTCGTGCCGTCGGTCGATCCGTTGTCGACCACGATGACCTCGTGGCGGTGGACCGGATAGTCCAGCCGCGCGATCGTGCCGAGGGAATCGTCGAGCAGCGCAGCTCGGTTCAGGCTGCAGATGACGAGGGAGAAGAGAGGGGCCGGGGGCATCGTCGGCTTGGTCACCTTTGGCTGGCCGCCTCGAGAAGCGAAGATATACTACACGGCCTCGTGAGAGTCTTGATCACAGGAGCGAGCGGGCTGATCGGCCGCGGGATCACCGAAAGCCTCAGGTCCACGCACGAGGTCATGGTCTTGAGCCGCGCCCGAGGGCGCAGCGTTCCTTCGGGCGCCCAGGCGCGTGAGGGAGACATCCTGGATCCTGCGGCACTGCGCGCTGCGATGCAGGGTGCCGCGGCAGTGATTCACTGCGCAGGTGCGACCGAGGCCACCGTGGGCGTCGAGCGGATGGTCGAGACCAACCACATCGGCACGAGAAACGTGGTGCGTGCCGCACTCGATGCAGGCGTGCGGCGGTTCGTGCACGCGAGCTCGTCGGTCACGGTTGGAGGTCCAGGCGACGGCGAGGTCTACGACGAAGACGACGTGTTCGCCTGGGGCTACCTCCAGAACGTGTACCACGACAGCAAGCGAGCCGCCGAGGACGAGGTTCTCGCCGCCGTGCGCGACGGGCTCGACGCCGTCATCCTCAACCCGGTGCAGGTTTGCGCCTCGGGCGACTCCGAGCGCAAGAACTTGCGCCTCGTGCGCCAGGTGGCCGAGCGGGGGGGATGGATCTACCCGGTGGGCGGCATCAGCGTCACCTGCCTGGGCCCTGTCGTGGATGCGTTCATCGCGGCGCTCGAGCACGGCGAGCGCGGGACCCGCTATCTGCTGGCGGGGCCGAACCTGACCTACGGTGAGCTCCTCGCGGCGATCGCTCGCAAGGCCGGAACGCGCCCACCGAGGGTCCCGATCGGACGCCGGAGCGCGCTCGCGATCGAGCTCGGCAGCCGGCTTGCG
>ORMF011227590.1_pt1 | contig 15932 bp, 9 predicted proteins | sample 1779871 | NCBI WGS metagenome assembly ORMF01 (sample SAMEA104232316, study PRJEB22302) | groundwater metagenome | biome: forest; feature: aquifer; material: groundwater | place: USA | collected 2011-08-07 | depth 5.4 m
GTTCCATCATTCAGCTTTTGTGCTAGCGATTCAGTAAATCCCGGCGGCATGTGTTGCACAATAATAATCGGACAGGGCAAGCAGGCATCCAATTGCGGGACTAATTGATCCAACGCTTCCGGCCCGCCGGTTGAAATACCGATAACACACAAATCAAATTTATCTTTTTTAATTTTATTGGTTTGCAACACCGCTGTTAAGGAAGCCGAGGGCAGCGCTGTACTTTGCTGTTGGCGACCGAGCGAAGCGTACTTTTTAGTTTGAATAAGATGAATAAAAGGCTGTAAATATCTAACCAATTCGCTAATACTTTGCTCTTCGTTGGTCGTGTTTGGTTTGGCTATAAAATCTAAGGCGCCTATTTGTAAAGAGCGCAAGGTTTGTTTAGCGTTATTCATATTAAAACTACTAATCATAATGGCTTCCACAGCCGGATAGTCCTGCTTAAATTGCTGTAAGGTGGCAACGCCATCCATTTCCGGCATAACCATATCCAATAACACCAGATCCGGTTGTAACGTGGCTATTTTTCTTAAGGCAATTTGTCCTGAAGCAGCTGTGCCTATGCACTCGGCATCGGGTATCTTATCGATGACTGCCGACAAAATTTGTCTGTAAGTAATGCTGTCATCAACTATTAGAATTTTAACTTCATCGCTCATATTTTAATATTATTTGGGCTATGCAAACCGCAAATAAAGCATTTTGTATCATTACCATCTCTGTCGAAAAATTATCATGAATCTAGCCCTGCTCTATGCAGGCAATTCATAAACTAAAACCCAGAAAGATAAAAAACAAAATACCTGAATTTACATTTAAAATCTATATTCGTTTAAGCAAAGAATCTAAGGCTAGAATAATAATAAATTGATTGTTTTGTTGAATTAATCCTGCAATAAATTCTTTCTTTTCCACGCCAATATTAGGTAAAGGAGGCAGAATATCTTTATCTTCGACATTCAAGGTTTCACCCATTTTATCGACTAAAAGCGCTAAGGGATCGTTGGTAGCGAAGTCCGAATCAAAGGCTTTACGACTGAGCTTACTAAGACGGTTAAGCTCAATTTTAGTCTTAAGAATGATTAATACTCTTTCTTCCGGAGTCTTAGCCGATTTCTGTTCCAGGAAATATTGCGGATCCATTACTGTAAGAATTTGTCCGCGCAAATTCATAACACCGCAAAGATGCTTCGGAGCTTCAGGGATGGGGCTTAATTCCATGAGTCGACAAATTTCTTTTAATAAAAAAATATCAAGTGCATAGCGTTCATACCCCAAATAAAAACTAATAAATTGCCGCACTATTTTTCCTTATAAATACTTGGACAAGGTTCTTAACAGTAACTCTTTATCCAACTTAACTAACCAGTCGGTAAATCCGGCTTTTTTTCCATCCACGATAGCTTGTGCATCATTCAATGTGGTTAAAGCAATCACCGGCAATTGACTCCAGCGCGAATTAGCACGAATATTTTTCAGCATTTCTCGGCCATCCATAAATGGCATTTCAATATCGCTTAAAACCAAATCAAAATATTGGCTGTTCAAAATATTCAAGCCTTCACGACCATTAGTAGCCGTAGTGACTTGATAGCCGGCAGCAACGATGCATTCCTTAATCACTTTCAAAAAAAACGGGGTATCTTCAACTACCAAAATATGCTTTTCTTTTGCTTTTTCTAAATTAACCACTAATTTTTCAACGCTGCTTGGCTCCCCCACTTGCATAATACCGTGTAAATCTAACATGAGAGTTATTTTTCCAGCCAAAATCATTGAGCCCAAAATTCCTGGCGTTTTAATCGCAGCATTTTCCAATTTAATCACGGTGTTTCTGGTATCTATTACTTTATTAATTAATAAAGCGACAGGAACTCGCGAATATTTGGGAATAATAATATTTGCATTTTCCTGATAATGATCCGGTTTTTGTATCGACAAACAATTTTCCAATCGCAATAACCGGACTTGCTCGCCACGATATTCTATATATTCATCGCCGGCAATATTCTGAATTTGCCGAATATCTAATGAATCAATGCGCTGTATCCAGGATAAGGCCAAAGCAAAATGTTCGTCAGTATTATTATCAAATATTAATAGTGATTGCGACTCTTGTTCAACCATACGTTGGGTAAGGGTGCACATAATTTTCTGTATCTGGGAATAAGCCAATTGATTACTCTGAATAAAACCTTGAACGTCAATAATCATAGCAATAGCGCCATCACCTAAGATACTGATTCCGGAAAAATTTTTAATCTGTTTAAAGTACTCCGGCATAGGTTTAACGACAATTTCTTCACTACCCACGATTTGGTCGACTATCACTGCTACCCGGTTAGTATCGGATTTAATAATGAGTATATATAGGGGTTTATCGTTGATTAAAGGATCAACGTAGCGGGATTGATCTGTGATATGTAAACTTTCTGCCAGTGATATTAAGGGTAGGTGCTCTCCTCGCAGGCTCAACATCCGCTGGTTCTGCACTTCGCCAACTCTAGCCGCATAATCGTCTGCCTCTAACAACACCATTTCTTCTAAGTTGTTTTGCGGAAAAGCAAACCGGCAATTGTTAACACGGACAATCAACGCGGAAATAATCGCCATGGTGAGCGGCAAAGTCATGGTGATGCTTGTCCATTTGCCTAGCTCGGAATTAATATCTATGGCGCCTCCACACGCTTCGATATTTGTTCTTACTACATCCATACCTATGCCGCGCCCGGAAACAGCCGATACTGTTTCAGCGGTTGAAAACCCAGGAGTAAAAACCAAATTAATTTTCTCCTTAAAGCTCATTTTATCAACAGCTTCGGCGCTTACGATATTTTTCTGCACGGCTTTTGCAGCAATAAATTCAGGATCCAATCCAGCACCATCATCCCTGAATTGAATAACAACCTGCCCGCTTTCATGAAAAGCTTTTTGTAGCAGGGTGCCACTAGCGGGTTTGTTGCGTTTAAGACGCTCTTCCGGCATTTCTATACCGTGATCAGCCATATTCCTAATAATATGGGTCACAGGGTCGATTAATGATTCAATAATAGTCTTATCCAACTCAACATCAGCACCTTCAGTGACTAAATTCAGATTTTTGCCTAAATCTTTTTCAAGCTGGCGTATCAAGCGTGGGAATTTATTAAAGATAACGCCAACGGGTTGCATGCGCGTACTCATAATTTCTTCCTGCAACTCGCTGGTAATGCGGCTAAAATCATGTAATATCACTTTTAAACCAGATGCTTGCGAAACTAAAGGCTCAGTCACTCTAAAAATCTGATTACGAACCAAGACTAATTCCCCTACTAAATCAATCAACTTATTAAGTCTTTTCACATGAACGCGTATAGTTTCCTCAGCTTCCTGTCCAAGCGCTGCAAATTCAGTAATACCTTCGTCGTGTATGGGTGGTTTTTCTGCCTCAATCTTGACTGTCCTCGTCGGACTAGAGGCAACAGTTGCCACATGAGAAAAACTTGTTTTAGCAGTGGTAATTTCTATGAATTCTTCAGGATTTCCTGATTTTATGAGCGCCTGTAATCGCAGGCAAAGCGGATTAATGTCGATATTATTATCGTCCCGATACTGCGCTATCAATTGCACCAAACAATCGTATGCATCCAATAATGTTTCCAGATAAACACCTTCAAGCATGAGTTTAGCGGATTTTGCCAAGCCTAAAATATCTTCCATGATATGCGTTAACTTCGCGATCTTTGTAAGCTCTAAAAAAAAGCCGGCACCGCCCTTTATAGTATGAACATGACGAAATAGCTCATTGAGCTGATGCATATCGCCAGGATGAGCTTCTAAAAACAGTAAACATCGCTCAATCTGGGGTACACATTCACTTGCTTCTTCAATAAAACTGGCGATCAAATCATCATCTAATTCCCTCTCCATTGAAAAAACATCTTGCGGGTCTGTTTGTTGACTGCTTTCAAACGACGGCAAAGGAATGGGGTTTACAACAATGACTTCAGCTTCGTTTTTAGGCTGTTCCGGGCATGCCAAAAAATCATCAAGCAAACGACAAAGATCTTTAACATCAATATTGTCAGCATGTTGCGGATCATTAATCATAATCACCAAGCGATCATTACTCGCCAGCAATGTATCAATGTGCTTGGTTGTTAATAGCAACTTATTGGAGCGTGCCAGTGATAACAGGCTCTCCATGCTATGAGCTAAAGCACCAATTGCGGTTAAGCCCAAAAAGCCGGCGCCGCCCTTAATAGTATGAACGCCGCGAAACAACTGGTTAAGCGTGACTTGATCGTTGGGGTTGCTTTCAAGTGCAAGTAAACTTGCCTCATTAATAGGAAGATGCTCGCGAGCTTCCTCAATAAACGCATCAATTAAGTCATCACTATCTTCCATGTGGATAAACTCCTAGTAAATACCTTTTGAATTCAATAGGGAGCCATATTGTTTATCTGTTTTTAAAATGTGATCAACTAACCAATCCTTTAAAAACCCTAAAATACTTTCAGCAATTTCCATCACATCTTGAGTTTTTAATTGGCTTTGATAAGAAGCGACCTTATTAACAAAGGCTTCATGTATGGTTTTATGCTGGGATAATTCAGGCCAATTATGCTCTTCCAGTAATTTTTCTTCGTAACCAAAATGAAATACCGTGTAATCCACTAAATAATTAACGATATCCTCCATGGTTTCCTTACCTATTTTATTTTTTAACCCGTAATCCAGGCGGTTAATAAGCTCAACCAGAATACTGTGCTGCCTGTCTATTTCTTTAACGCCCACACTGTAAGTTGCCAAATCCCAAGTAATTAGGGGAATATTATCGTTTTGTGAGCTGGTAATAGCTGTTTCGGAACGACTGATTTGCGGCATCAAAGTAGTTGCATTTTCGCTGTTACGCTGATCAAAAGTGCCGCTTCTTTCATCGATCTGTCCTTTTAAGTTAAAAGAATTTACGCACAAAACTAAGCGCTGCGCCATGCTGGAAAGTTCACCTGCATTTTCATGGCTTACTTTAATTTCTTGGGTCATTTTTCCCAAGGTTGAACGAATCGAGTGAATGTTACTATTGACTTTTTTAATACTGGTTGATACTTCAGTACTGGATCGGGCTGCTTCCTTGACGCCTGCCGCCGCTTCTTCCAAGGCTCTGGCCGAACTTCTCGATGCTTGTGACGCCTCGGCAGCTGAACGGGTAATCTCTTTCAAACCTTTGGTTGCTTCTTGTAAATTTAATACCGATTCTTTACTCGCATTTGCAATACCATCAACTGCTTCGGTAATGGTATCGGCTGATGAGCTTTGCTGTTCTACTGACAAATCAATCGCTTGATTAATTTGTGCAACTTGATTGATAACGGTATTAACCGCCTGAGTATGAGTAAGTGCTTCTGCTGCATAATTTTGTATTTGTTCTATTTGGTCGGCAATTTCATTATTAGCTTCGGCGGTTTGCTGAGCCAGATCTTTAATTTCTCCTGCCACCACCGCAAATCCTTTACCAGCCTCGCCCGCGCTCGCCGCCTCTATAGTGGCGTTGAGTGCCAACATATTGGTTTGACCGGCAATACGATCAATTAACTTGACCACCCGCCCTATTTTCTTGGCGGTTTCGCTAAGTTGATTCATGGTCATTAGAGTTTCTTGCGCACTTGCGGTTGCATCAGCTGAAATACGCATCGCATTTTGAGCATTTTTGGCAATTTCCGACATTGAAACCGACATTTTTTCCGCAGAATTAGCGACTGTGTTAATGTCTTGTGAAATACGGTCAAAACTGTGATTAATGCCTACCATGTTGGTTGAAGCTTCTTCAGCACTGGCGGCTACAGTATTAATATTGGTGCTTAACTGATAAACCGAGGTACTAACCGAACTGACATTACCTGAAGCCTCTTCAATTGAAACCGCCATTGCATTGGCATTAAAAGCAATATGTTCCGACGAGGTTGCTGTTAAAGCTAAACGGCATTCAACATCGTTAGCACTTTCTGCAATGACGGCAGAAGACTTTTTAAGCTTACCGGAAGCATTGGTAACGTCACAGGCTGCTTGGCTAACTCGTTTGATTATGGCAGAAATCTTATCAACAAATGCATTAAAAACATCCGCAATTTGACCTGTTTCCCCACTACTATCAGATACTAGGCGTTTATCAAAATCACCCTTTATAATTTCTTCTGTGGTAACAACTAATTTACTAATGGATTGGTTAACCGAATGGAAATCCTGATTGATTTTTTGGGCAAGAAAAAATGCCGCAGGCATGACGACAACCATAGTGAGTAGCGCAGCTTGCAGAAACCGAGGCAAATCCGAGGGTGAAGTACCTACTAATGCCATAATAATAATGGCTAAAGCCAGCACTGCTAAATTAAAACTTATTATTATTATGAAAAGATTTTTTTCGTTTTTTGTGCGCATAACTGTTCCAATTTTTAGTTTAAGACAACTTGATTCCTGCCATTGCTCTTTGCTTCGTAAAGCAGTTTATCAGCCTTACTTAGAGCAATCTCTAAATTTTTTTCAAAGGTGGTACGCACACCAATACTAACAGTAATTTTTAATGGTGTTTGATCCTGCAAAACAATGATGTCTTGCTCGACTTTACTGCGTAAACGTTCAAATGCAACCGATGCTTCATCGTTACTGACATTAGGCAGTAAAAAGCAAAATTCTTCCCCTCCCATTCGCGCCACTAAATCATTGGGTCGAAAACTTGAAGCCAAAAGCTCGCCCATTCTTTTCAGTACGATGTCACCAACATCATGACCGTAGGTATCATTAACGGATTTAAAAAAATCAATATCAATTATGCCTACGGCGATGTTTTTTTGAGCTTTTGTGGCGCGATTAAACATTTTTTCTCCTACCTCAAAAAAATGTCGCCGGTTATAAAGCCCTGTCAAATAGTCTCGTGTAGCAATATATTTCAACTCCCTTATGTGCTCCAATAACTCCATATTCTGATTAACACGACAAAAAAACTCTTCTTCTAAAAAAGGTTTAGTAATAAAATCACTGCCGCCAATCTTTAAAAAACGCGCCGATAACAAATTATTACCATAAGTAGACATTCCTATAATAGCTAGATCCTTTTTATTATAAATATTCCTAATATTTTTTGTTAGCTCAAGACCATCCATTTTGGGCATATTAAAATCAGTAATAATAAGTCTTATATCACTATTATTATTTAACTGCTCTAATGCTTGCTCGCCATTTTCAGCTTCTAATACAATAAAACGATGCGTTTTTAATAACCTTACTATATACTTTCTTGCGACTTTTGAATCATCAACAACTAAAGTTTTGATGGATGTATTCTTATTCATTTGCTTAATTAATGAAACTATATATTCAATACTTGAAGGCTCTTCTTTAAGCACATAGTCGACAATCCCTTTTGACATCATAATATTTCTTAATTCATCTTCAAATTTACCTGTAAAAACTATTGCCGGAATACCTTGAGCAAGCACATAATCAATGACTTCTCCATCTGGCGCATCGGGCAAATTTAAATCAAGTAAGCTGGCGAAAAAAGTGTATTTTTTGGATTCAATTAAATCAACTAATTCAGCATAACTTTCTGCTATTACCACCTCGAAATCGGTACCTTCTTTAATATTGATACTAAGAATATGCGTAAACATTTTACTATCTTCCACTATCAATATAGTTTTTTTAGAGGTGTATATTACTTCATTAGCCATCACTAATTCTCTTGTGTAATATTTTAAAGTTTATGAATTTAAGAAAATGAGCAATCATTAATAGTTGTTAAATTATTAATCGGTATAAAACAGCAAAACTCTGTAATTCATTAGTCGTCCTATGCCTTAATCATCATGGATAACATTTGCAGCTCGTTGCTGAAAGCTCTCAAATATTTTCCAACGCAGTATTGGCACATCTTCCACAAGATAACCGGGGATTTGCACAACCACTGTCTCTTCTAGTGCATGTAAGTTAAACAGACTGGGAACGTTGAGAACGGCCCCTTCTTCACCGAAAAAATCATTCTGTCTCAGAATATCTACTTCTTTGCTGCCTCTTGTGCGCTCAAGAAGTCCGGAACGAATTATATTGATAACCTCTACATCACCTCCGTCAATAACTTGACCAGAGTAAAAACGCCTATCTGTCGCGCCATCAATGATACGTCCAAGAACTGCAACCGGCAAGCCTTCGCTAAACAGGCTTGTCATATTGAGAAAGTTACACATATCAGCAACTCGACGCACACGGCCTAACAGGCCGTTACGCCGTAAAACTTCCGCGTAAAGTAGAGTTGGTAGCTTTAACACTCGCACGAAAGAGGATGCCCGGTAAGTGTATAGGGAAGCGCTATTGTTCAGCATGGCATCATCCCCAATCAGCGATCCCGCCGACAGACTGCCGAAAAAGTTATCGCGGGTGCGTATCTTCTCCACCCGACCACTTAACAGCAACAATACTTCCAGCGGCGTCTCGCCTTCCTTGAGAAAAATGGCACCGGGATTAATATCCATAATAGGATGATTAATTAACATCCTCAGATCGTGGAACGATACGCCTGGAAGATTGGCCTCCAGGTAGCCAAAAGCATTGCGGCGCAAGCCCTCAGACACCCCCGCCACCAACACGTCAACCGTACCGAATGAAGCGCTGGAACCGATCTCTTTTTCTTCCGGAGTTAACTCAGTGGCACGATGGGCAAGCAGGATACGAGCGGAAGTATCTTCCCGAAAATCTTTTGCATCTCCGTGAATCATGCCCCCCCCGATGTCAATCTTTTTCAGATCGTACGGAGCTAAATAGGCAGCACGGGTTCGTTCAAATGCTTGCTGGCTCAGCCCCGGCATCTCTTGCTGGTCGGTTACCATGCCTTTGAGAACGCTCAAGGACACAATATCCGCGAAATGGGCGTAGGTGCGATATCCTTCGGCCCACAAGGTTCGGAATACAAAGATATTGGTCTCAACAGGATGCGGTGAAAAAATCGGCATGATTTCCAATCCATTGACATCGTTCCACTTATCAAAGACGAGATCCTGAACATCAAAGAAATTATCGAATTGTCCTTCCATACCTATCAATGCGGCCAGTTTTCTTGCGACTGAAGCACGCACCAACGGTGTTGAAAAATATCGAATACGCCGACCGGCACGCATCAGCGCGGTAAGCCCGGCAAAATGATCGTCGTGCGCATGGGTATGAAAAATACCGTCCACCTGATCGATGCCGATACCCAAAGCAGCCAGAGTATTGACCAGATGTGGGCCGGCATCAATCAAATAGATACTGCCCTGATAGGTAATGATGCTCGACATACTGGGTCGATTGACGTCCCAACCATCGCCCTCACCCGAATGAATGACGGCGAAATACTCTGGATTAAACCTGCGAAAACCCAGCGGATAAGCACATTCGTAGGTAACGTCAGCCTGAAGATTGAGGTCGACTGTCACCGTCTCACCACCATAAGAAAACTCAAAAACATTAGCCCGTAATCGACGCAGGCTTACGCCATCCGCAATCTTCACCGTATCGTCACCGACGATACAGGAGTCGATAAAATCGCTGGTCGGACGGATACACCCAAAGGCGAATTTCAGCTTTAAGCGCATCATCTCGGCGGCATGTTCCTCAGAGACACCCGCCTGAACAATTTCCTCGCGTGACACCAGCCCGTAATTCCCCCGGTAGATATAGCGCATCTGCGACTCGACCTGTTCAGCCGAACCGATCAGCAAAGGTTTACGTCCTGTGTTGTTTGGATGTCCAGGCAGAATCAACCCCTGCCTGTAGAGCATCTGCAAAACAGGGAACTCGGCAAGATTGGCAAACTCTCCGTTCTGTAACAAAATATCCGAAAGCAGGATAGCGTTGGGGCCAGTCTCGCAGGCAACGCCCTTAACCTCTTGAGGCAGAATCAGCCCGCGCTTGATTAGATGTTTAACTGCTTCCGCCGGGCATCCACATAATACACGTAGATTGGCTTCAGGAACTTCTACCCACTGAATCCCATGCGCAACATCAATTTTGTGAATTCCCATTTATCACCTCTTGTATTAACTCTCTGGAGTGCCATCAGTTTAATGTCCAATCTTTTTGCAAGCCTTCTGAATGACATCGTAAACTTTTTTATCATCGAACGGTTTCAACACATACCCCTTTGCGCCTGCTTTCAGCGCATTAAGTACCATTTTTTCCTGCCCATGCGAGGTAACCACAATAATCTTCGCGTCAGGGAACTCACTCACAATGGCCCGTGTAGCATCAATTCCATCCATAACCGGCATTGTGATATCCATAGTTACCAGATCAGGCAAACAGGCTCTATAGGCATCTACAGCTTCTTCCCCTGTTGAAGCCGTGCGCACAACCCTAAACCCTAGCTCACCCAGCAACTTACTGAGTAGCTTGACAATAATCGGAGAATCATCGACTACCAAAATATCCAAAGAACCCATCATTCACACCCTCACTTTATGCAATTAAGTTTTATCCACTTTTCCCAGAAGACGGATATTCATGCGCCCCGTTGGTGTATTCAGGGCTTGTGTACGTAATATCGCATCTTTCATATGCCGAATCGAATTTACCCGGTCAAGAATAACGGGGGGCGTCATGGCTATACCCTGTTGATCCAGCTTCTGTAAATCTATCGTCCAGTGACCCAGAATAGTATTCACAACTTCCCCAGCCGCTGCCTCCCGATACATCTCGACCTCGTCGGGCTGGATGCAAAAACCTTCTGTCACTCGCTCATAAAGGGCGTTGATCAAATCATCCTGAAAACTGAAGGCGACCAACAAATTGACCACCCCTCCGGTCATAGCAATGATCACAGTCATATCGAATAGGTTAAACGAATCCAGATCGCTATCATCCACGCTGATTCCAAACTCTCCATCAAAGTAAGCGATGGTTCTTTTTTTCAGAGACTGCATGATATTAGCAATTAGCTTTTCATCGAATATTACTGCAGCATTTTGCATTGAAATTTCCTGTTAAAAAATATAGGAATACACATGAAATAACTCAAATAACTTGATCGTCCTATCCCCCCTCCCCAACCCTTACAAGTATTGCGAGCAAGTAAACTGTCCTGAATAATAGCACATAAACTGTACGATTTTATGATGCCGGCGAGGATTGGAAATGAGACGGACGAAATGGCTACAGGAGACATTAAAATGAGGTTTAAAAAGCATATAGGGGATGGCAACAGAAGCGATTATCGCAAGAGGAAGCAGCGCGACTCCTTGGCATCTGTGAGAGGATACTTCGGCAGCATATCGACCGTTACGAAGAGGCAGGCTTAGAAGTTTCACCTTATTTCTTCGTTGGCATTGCCAAAAAAATACGAATAATCGACGATTTTTAATGTTTTTTCTTTTTTGATGTCTTTTACAGCAATTATTTCTTCGCTAAGATTACCAAAAAAATGCCAAAAATCGACGGTTTTTAATGCTTTTGGTTTTCTAATGATTTTTACCACAATATTTACTAAAAGATGACGAGTCTCTTTTATTGCTAATCCGATACCGACAGCTATTAAGAATAAAATGATAACGGTAGTATATCTTGATAAAGGCGTGTACTCTGATGGCGTTGTTCCTATAGACAATGAAGGAATCGCATTTGCATTATTCGGTGCATCATTTATGTTTTTTTCAGGTAAATTATTTTTTATGATTATTCTATTTTCGATTTCATCCATAACAGGATTAATTGATTTACGACTACTATCCTGCGCACCAATCACTTTATTATTAATCTTATTATATTCAAGCAACAATGGAAAAGACGCATACACTGATGGCGCTTCACCTATAGTAGACAACAAAGGTATCACGCTTACAATGTCTAACACATTCCTATTGCCGTTAATATTATTTTTTTCAGCTACATTATCTTTCGGTGTCGTTTTATTTTTATTTTTGTCAAAAACATGATTGATTAAATATGAATTTTTTGATGACTCACGACTGGTAACCTTTGCTTTAATCACTTTTTTATTTCCCTGATTAGGGTGCTCTGCATGACTCGCTTTCAATCCAGGAAGCGGTAATTGTTGTTTAGTTAATGTGGACGAAATAACAATGGTTTTTTCTAATTCGGGCAATTTTTCAGAATCATTGAGCTTAGCAATGAGCTTATCGTAGTCTGACTTAGTATCTAATTGCCAGTTTTTGTCACGCTTTAATGAAGCCACGATTTTCCTTGAATGCTCAAGATCGTTTATCTCAAACCAATATTTTGCTAACTTAATAAGCAGATTGGGATTATTGCCCACTTTGGATTCTATTGCATTTAAACGCGCGATTGCTTGTTGTTTATCGTGCTTTGCTAAGTTATCTACTAAACCAAACTGGTAATCCAACCATATTTTCTGCTGACTTTCAATGATACTAGGCGAGCGCTGGGCTGCGTCAATTTTGTCCATTTCATCCAAGGCCTCAAGCAACTTATTTTGTTTAACCAAATAAAGAGCAGCGGCGAAATATCCATCTGAAGAGGGCTTGGCATTGGCTAAAAATCGACCAATAAATCGATCCGCATCGACTTCCCTATTGAGTTGATTCAAAATATTAGCAATGCGATAAGTCAGCCAGGGGTTTTGTGTGTTTAAAAAAATCGCCTCATCAATCTTTTTATTAGCTTTTTTAAGATCGTGATTATTCAATGCAGCTTCCGAAGCACTCACAAATAAACTAATTTTTGTGACTAAATCGTCCTCTACGACTTTGTTTTGATGCTCTGAAGTATTTTTCGGCTGCACAATATCAGCTTGCAGCCGCGAGGTAATCAGCGTAAAAAGAATACCTAGCGATAAAATAATGAATTTGTTATTACACATTTAGCGCGTCAAAAAACTGTATTTATTTATCGGATTTCACAAAAATACTGTATAAAAAGCATGAGCAGCTTTAAGCACATCGGTGAAAATTGAAATTTAAAATAATTCACGTGACAGTTTACACCAATAAGCAAAGATCTCACATACTACGCAAATAGCCCCCACTTTCCACGTCTATTTCCATACTCAAGAAAGACTTAATTTACAAAAAAAACAACAACATGGCTATTATTACTGATCTTTTTTATCATTCTTTACCTGCAAAACTGGTAAGTTCCCCACGCTTTACTGATAATCCCAGAAAAATGCACCCATCACTGCATACCGGACATTGATTGATTTTTTGTTTTGATAGATAAAACCATACCAACTACCTCTTTGCTAAAGATGCTATAAATATTCATTAATTCAAGGTGTTAACCCTGTGCACTCCAGACAAAATATCAATCCTCACCCATTCAAAAATATAGATCAGTTACTCTGTCTGTGATGCTAGAGAGCCAACCGAAAGACCAAAATCAACTCAATATACCTCCATCGGTTTATTGCTCCCAATGTAATTCTGATGCAGTTATGCCTAAATCAGGCCTATGCCTAAACTGTGGACACACAACAGAATTGGATTATCAAAATAGTGTGCAGCTTAGTAATCTATTAAGTGAAACTGCTTTCGGGCAAACGGCTATTAAAGAACAACAAGACCCCTCGATTACAGAAACTACCTCAACCGAACCTGCCTTATTTTCAACTCATTGTTATTACTGCAATAATGATGCAATCATGCCCAAATCAGGACTATGCCTAGCCTGTGGCAAAGTAACAGCATTTTATAATCAAGATAGTGAGTTGTCTGGCGAAACTGTTGTTGGGCAAACAGCGATTGAAGAGCAACAAAACATACTGGTTGTCGAAACAACTATAGCTGACTCTACGCTTCCTGTTGGATACGATAACCAGACGGAAGTGTCGCTGTTTGCAAATGCCGATATCACATTAGACTCAATAGAAACTCACCAAACGCTAGCAATTGTAAGTGATTCTGTTGCTGTGACAGATGATAGCCAAGCGGCAACTTTATTGTCTGAGAATGCCGACAACATATCAGATTCGAATGAAGATCAGCGAACGCTAGAGATTATAAATGAGCCTGTTGCTGTTGAATACAATAGCGGGACGGACTCAACAGAGAAAAAAAATAGCACCTCGAATATTGAGCAAGCTGTTCCCGAATCTAAAGAAAAAACAAATACTGATAAGGTTTTAAATGCAACGGCTTTTAAAACATTTAAAGTCACTGGCCAATGTACCAGTTATAGTGATAGTGGTTTGACTAAGCTTTCTGAATCCGAAAATCCCTTTTTGCTGCATAAAGGCGATAACGCAAAATCAGATATCATTGAGTTTTGTGAGGGCGTATTTGATCAGTTAAAAGAAAGATTTTTCTTCAAAAAAAGCCATTATAAACCATTAGATATATTGCCCGCAGGTAGTCTTGTTGAGGAAAATATTTCAATGGATGTCGCGCAAAATCTCTTTCCAATCAGAAATTACGACAATGAAAAACTTTTAGCTTTTACATCCGACCTTAAATCTGAAGTTTTTCCTAAACAAACCACCTTGTTCCATCTCGGTGATAAAACTGACTCAGCCCTATATTTGTTAAAAGGTACTGTTTCTTTATCGGATGAGAATAGGAAGACTTCTGACGTAGTATCTGGAACTGAAAAAACAAAATTTCCACTCACAAGCGGTCCAATACATACAAAAACAGCTATAACTAAAACTGATGTGAGTGTTTTGCGCGTATCACAAAAAATCATGTCCAGAAAATATGCACCTTTATCGCCATTTTCAACATTGGTGATTCCAAATGAATTAACTAAAAATCATCTGATGTCCAGTTTTTTTCATCACTATAATCATGAAGAGCTTAATATACCCTCGTTGCCGGATGTTGCGGTTAAATTACGCAACGCCATGCAGAACAATGCCAGTGCTGCCGAAATTGTAAAAATCATTCAACTGGATCCAGTCATTTCAGGCAAGCTTATGGGCTTGGCCAACAGCCCTCTTTATGTAAGCGTAGCTCCTGTAAAAAACTGCCTTGAAGCGGTAAACCGTATTGGTTTAAATGGCACTCGCAACTTCGTCATTAGTTTAAGCCTCAGTCGAATCTTCAAAAACTGCTCACCTCTTATACTAAAATACGCCGATAAAATCTGGAAACAAAGTATAACTATTTCTAAGCTCAGTTATATTTTGGCTGCTGTCACAAAACAAATTAATCCAGAAAAGGCACTACTTGCTGGGCTCGTCTGCGACATAGGTGCTATACCTTTCTTAAGTTTTGCTGCCAATCTTCCTAAAGACTATTGCGCTGAATCAGATATTGAACTTATTTTGCCTTATGTCAAAGGTCCGATAGGATACAAGGTTTTGAACGATTGGGGATTTTCTGAGGAATTCCTTAAAATACCGCTCGATTCTGAAAATTGGCATCAAAACAGCAGTGATAAGCTTAATCTAACCGACATAGTTGTAATTTCACGGTTTCATAGCAAAATAGGACAGCCAAACAAACCTAGATTGCCCGCTCTCGCCTCTATTCCTGCGACCGGCAAGTTTAAAAAAACTACACTTTCTCCCGATCTTTCATTATACATACTGCATAAAGCCAAGCAGCAAGTTAATGATGTTATGAAAGTATTTACCAGCTAACAGTAATCAATAATCTTACCTTCTACATAAAAAATCATCATGTCAGCTTATTTTGGACTAACCGATACTCCAATCACCGATGCCACCGAAGAATATTTGGGACTTGGTCATTACGTAGAAGCACTCGATAATTTCATTCTCACTTGTCAAACACCACTAACCATTTCCATGCAGGGGAATTGGGGTACCGGTAAAACCAGCATGATGAATCTGGTACGGGAAAACCTGAAAAATAAACAGGGTACTGACAAAGTAGCAACCTTCTGGTTCAATGCTTGGCAATTTTCACAGTTTTCCATGCAGGACGATATTGCCATCTCCTTGCTATCCACTTTGCTGGATCAGCTCAGCAAGAATCCCGACACCA
>ORMF010555675.1_pt1 | contig 15930 bp, 8 predicted proteins | sample 1779871 | NCBI WGS metagenome assembly ORMF01 (sample SAMEA104232316, study PRJEB22302) | groundwater metagenome | biome: forest; feature: aquifer; material: groundwater | place: USA | collected 2011-08-07 | depth 5.4 m
CGCAAACTGGCTTTTCATATCATAAGCCTGACAAAGAACCATGTGCCCCAGGTACCAGTTCTTATCCAATTCGATTGTTTTGCCAAGCTGTGCGATGGCTTGATCGTGTTGCCGTGCGTAGTCGTAATTAGTTCCCAACTCCAGGTTGACAACCAACGCTAACGGATCGAGCTCGACCGCTCGTTTGCCTTCCGCGATGGCCTCGTCGAATCGCTGCATCACCACCAAATTGTCCGCGTACCATTGATGGGCCGTTGCATAATTTGGGTTCAATTCAATGGCGCGTTGAAATTCCCGGTTTGATTCCGGCAGGTTCCGATCGTAGGTAAAGAGCGCATGAGCCAGCGCTGTATGCGCTTCGGCGAGTGTCTCATCAAGCTGCAATGCTTTCGTGGCGGCCGCTTTGGCTTTGGGCATCGAGTCCGCGGGAGTGCCGGCGGAATACTCAGGAAGCAAAACGTAAGCTAAAGCCAGTCCCGCATAGGCCTGCCCGTAGTTCGGATCCTTCGAGATTGCCTGATTGTAGTAATCGACGGATGTCTTCAGCGCCTCGGCTGTTCGCTTGTTCCAGTAGAACAAGCCTTTCAAGTAGAGTTGATAGGCTTCCGGATTCGAGGTGTAGTTCTTAGCGAGCTTCTGCTCTTCAACACCCGACAGTTTGGTTTTGAGTTTGATGGAAACGTCCCGAGCAATGTCACTCTGCAACGAAACCAGGTCGACCTGTTTGCGAGTGTACTGATCGCTCCAAATGACGTTTTCCGTCTGCGCATCGACCAGCTCCAGCGTCAGTGTCAACTGATCGCCGCGCTGTGCGATTCGTCCGTTGAGCACTGCCTGGACATTCAGGTCTTTGCCGATTTTTTGAGGGCTTGCCTCTGTGCCTTTGTATCGAAACACGGATGAACGCGCCTTCACGTTGAGATTCGGCAATTGCGACAGGCTGCTGATCAGCGTGTCCGTCATTCCGTCCGAGAGATATTCGAGATCAGCATTGCCGCTCTGGTTGACGAAGGGCATCACCGCAATTGATTTGATCTGAGCCGTAGTCGTGCGCGTGCGTAGGTAGAAACCGACTGCGGTAACGCCGCCAATCAACAAAATCAGGGCAAGTGCGGCGACCGCGAACTTGTGGTTTTTGATTTCACTCACAATGTATTCGGCAGAAGATGCGTGCGACAGGCTTGCCTGGGCAGTCGGCATGGCTCCCGAACCAGTGGCCAGCGCACTCTGGCCGCTGCTCGTCGAAAGAGCAGAGCGCAACTCAGGTGAGACGGTGCGATCAATCTCGGCGTCGACTTCCAGCTTGCGTTTTAAGGCGCGGAGATCGATCAATAAATCTTTCACCGTCTGATATCGCTCTTCTCGATCCTTCGTCAGTGCCTTCGTGACGATCCGTTCCAACTCGGTCGGTACAGTTGGCGCAAAGCGCGTCAAGGGCGCAGCGTCTTTTTGCAGAATTAGTGAAATCGTTTCGGTCGGAGTTTCGCCCGGAAAAGGCACGCGACCGGAAACCATCTCGTAGAGCACGGCGCCCAGACTCCAGATGTCGCTGCGGACATCGACGTGAACTCCCTTGGCCTGTTCCGGTGACATGTAATTCGCCGTGCCCATAACTGTGCCGGCGCCGGTGTTCACCATCGCTTTCGTTGGCGCTTCTCCGTCCGTGGTTGAGCCCAGCGGTTCGGTAAGTTTCGCCAAACCGAAATCAAGCACTTTGAGGTAGCCGTCGCGGCGCACCATGATGTTCTCTGGCTTGATGTCGCGATGAATGATACCGGCGGCGTGGGCGGCAGCTAATGCGCTCGCGGTCTGAATTGCGATCTCTAAAATCTCGGTAAGCTTCAGCGGCGATTGCGTGTGGTGACGAAGCGTCTCGCCATCGATAAATTCCGTGGCAATGAAGCGAGTGCTCTCGACTGTCCCAATTTCGTGAATTGTCAGAATGTGCGGATGATTCAAAGCGGAAGCGGCTTTCGCTTCTTGAACAAACCTTTGCAAACGTTGCGGATCGGAGGCGAGATTATGGGGAAGAATCTTAATCGCCACTGTACGATCCAGTTCGATGTCCTGCGCCAGATACACCTCACCCATTCCGCCCTCGCCGATCTTGGAGACGATGCGGTAGTGCGACAGTGTGGTGTTGGCTTCGAGTTCTCTATTCATCTTGTTCAACTTCACGGTGAAAACCCAACTTTTTTCAACAACTCCTGAAAACGCGGATCAGAGCGCAAGGGGTCAAGCTGCGGTTCGACCTTGAACCAGACAACGGATGAAATGCGGTTCTCGTAAGCCTTGTTCAGTTCGGCAAATGCCTTGTCTTTCTCGCCGAGGCCCACATATGCCTTTGCGAACGTCCAGTTATTGTTACTGTCCCTTAACGGTGAGTTTTCTGCGACCAGCAAGCGCAGAAATCCGGGCCAACCCTCTTTGGCAAAGGTCGCGCGAATCAGTGTGCCGTTTTGCGGCTGCCCGATGAGGTCGAAGAATTTCGCCCGTTCTTCGACCGCGTTCGCGTAGTCGCCTCTGAACCAATAGACCTCCGAGAGCGTGCGGTGCGCTCGCGCAAAACCGGGATCCAATTCAACCGTCTTTTTAAGCTGCGCGAGCGCCTCGTCAAATCTCCGGGCGTTGTAAAGGAGCCTTCCGTACTCCCAGTTGATGGGCAGTGAAAGCGGTTCAATCTCTAACGCCCGCCGATACTCAGCCGCTGCCTCGTCATACCTGCCGACGTAGCTGAGCATTTCGCCGTACCATTGATGTGCCATTGCATAGTTGGGATTAAGTTCGATGGCTCTCTTTAACTCGAGTTCCGCCCCGGCAAAATCATAATTGTATTGAGACGACACATACCCGAGCGTGGCGTGCGGCTCAGCCAGACTGTCATCCAGCGACAAGGCTCGGCGGGCGAAGTCACGCGCTTTCGGGATCGCCTCGGTCGGCGGCATAAAGCCAAAGCTGGAAAGCAGCGCGTAGCTGTCAGCAAGACCTACGTAAGCTAGAGCATAGTTCGTGTCGAGCGCGATTGCCTGATTGTAATACTCGACCGCTTTTCGAAACTCCTTCTCCTCGCGCTTGTTCCAGTAGAAACGTCCTTGCAGATAAAGTCTGTATGCTTCCGGGTTTGTCGTATAAGTCTTTGCCAATTTCTGCTCGTCCGCTCCTGAAAGTTTCGCTTTGAGTTTGCCCGACACATCACGGGCGATCTCGCTTTGCAGCGAAACAAGATCGGATTGTTTGCGGTCGTATTGCTCGCTCCAAATCACGTCTTGAGTTTTCGTATTGACCAGTTCGAGATTCAACTTCAAATCGTCGCCGCGTTGGACGACTCTGCCAAGCAAAACTGCCTGCACATTTAATTCTTCACCAATTTTCTTAGGCGAAGTTTCCTTGCCCTTGTAGTAAAAAACGGTGCTTCTCGATTTGACCGCCAAGTTCGGCAGTTGCGACAAACTTTTGATCAGCGTTTCCGTCATCCCGTCCGAAAGATACTCTACGTCCGCATTACCGCTTTCATTGACAAACGGCATCACGGCGATCGAACTGATCTGCTTTGTGCTGCCGCCTCTGGAGACAAACGCGAAGTAGCCGACGGTCGAGATTACTCCGACCAGCAAGACCCCAATTATCGCCGTGACAAGTTGGTGGCTCCTTGCCTGCGTAACCGCGTATTCAAGACTCGAAGACGAGGTCGTCAGACTATGCGTTGCCACGGCCTGTCCGCTGCTCGTCGCCGCAACCGATCCGGAAGCATAAACCTGTGTCTGATTTTCAATAGCTGATTCTGTTGTGGCTGCGCGATTCGGAATGATCGAACGCTCAAGCTCGCCCTGGATGTCCAGATCTCTCCTTAGGTTCTTGAGATCTATCAGCAGGTCATGCGCACTTTGGTACCGCATGTCCACATCCTTAGTCATAGACTTGCGGACGATGCGCTGCAGTTCAGCCGGGACGTTAGTCAGCAGCTGCGGTTCTTTTTCGAGGATCGAGACAATCGTGTGATTGATGGTTTCGCCGGTGAAGGGAACTCGGCCCGAAAGCATTTCATACAAGACGACTCCCAGACTCCAGATATCCGTTCGCGCATCCGTCGTGGTCCCGCGAGCTTGCTCGGGTGACATATAAGAAACCGTTCCCATCACCATGCCGGGAGTGGTATTGACCTGGACCCGCGTTGCATCTTCGCTCCCCGCCGAACCGGGCGCTACCGGTTCTGACAATTTCGCCAAACCGAAGTCCAGCACCTTCGCATAGCCATCTTTGCGCAGCATGATGTTCTCAGGCTTGATGTCGCGATGAATAATGCCGGCCTGATGCGCTGCAGAGAGCGCTTCCGATACCTGCACGCCGATCTTCAGGATCTGATTTAGCTGAAGTGATTCCTTATTCGAGAGATGCTCACGCAGGGTCTTGCCATCGATCAACTCGGTGGCGATATAGTTTTTGCCGTCTATCTCACCGATCTCATAAACGGTCAGAATGTTCGGGTGATTCAGGGCCGAAGCTGCCTTGGCTTCCCGGATAAAGCGGCCCAACTTGTCCGCGTCCTTGCTGAACTCTTCGTGCAGGAATTTGATTGCCACTTTGCGGTCGAGTTTGGTGTCCTGCGCCAGATACACTTCGCTCATGCAGCCCGCCCCGATCTTCGAGACGATCGAGTAATGGCTCAGACGTGTACCGGGGTGAATCGTCATTTCTTCAACTCTGGTTCGCAAAAGCAAAAGTATCAGGACATGCCGTGCTCGCGCGGGAGTGGCGACGCCGGACCTTCAGGCATCGCCATGAGTTGTTGCTCCGGCACCCCGCTGCGGTACAGTGCCAGCAAACTCTTCGGATCAATTTCTACTCCGGCGGGATTCGCGGCGAAGGCGTCAGTCCGCATATAGGCGTTAGCCTCTTCGACCGTACCGCAGTCGACCTGAAACTCCATTCGATTGCCGTCGGGATCCTGGTAGTAAAGCGATACTGTGATTCCATGATGAATGCGCCAGTACGGGGTCACACCAATTTCTTTGAGACGCTCGTACGTAGCGAGCAAGTCACCCAGGTTGGCGTAGGTGTACGCCACGTGATTTACACCGGCGTTGTCCCGGGCCTCGGTCGCAACGCTGTCAGGAGTAAGCACTGACAAATTGGCGAACGCGAAACGATGATGTTCGTCGTCATAGGTAAGAAAGGCGAACGCCGGGTTCTGATAGACCACTTTCGCTTCGAAGATTCTCTGATACCAGTCAATCATTTCATCAAAGCGTCGTGTGCTATAGACGACGTGTGCAAATTTTGAAGGTCTTGCCATGTGTTGATTCCTGTGCGCCGGGATAAACCGGCAGGTTGTATTGAATGAAAGTTTCAAACGTTAAAGGTTTAGCCAACCATAGCGGCCCCGAGTCATGCGTCGCGGGGAGTAATCCACGAGGCGAAGCGTTGACAGGGGAAAGTGCAGGCTGGGTATTGAGCCGCGAAATGAACTTGGTCCGGGATGCCGACTCTGTAGGAGTAAGGGGAAGGCCACAACCAACGCGCCGCTTTGGCAAGGCACGGAGGTATCCCGCGAGGTCAGAGACCCCAAGCATGCATGGAAGCAACCTGCGCGAGAACCGGGAGATCCTGCGACCACCCAATCCCGAAGCGTCGGGATTGGGTCGCATCGTGAAGTCCAAGGACGCACGACGATGATGAACGGTCGCAGGAAGTCGGACAGCTGCGTAGTACCGGCGAAGTCTGCGAACAAACTGACGCCTTTGGTCAGCGCGGAGCAGATGGAGGGAAGGCAGCTGGTCAAAGGGAATGCGGGCGCGTGCAGCAGGTCCCGGACTCAGCGCCGGATATGGCCTGCCAGTGGCACTAACCTGTGTACGATTGGTGTTCATGCTAATCGTCATCACCTGAGACAGGAGCCGGATGCGTTAGTAGCGCTCGTCCGGATCTGCGGAGGGGGTGTGCAGCAATGCGCATCCCTACTCCGACTTCGGGTTAAGTCATGAGCCTGGGCCGCCGCCTGGAGCTCTGACGCGTGGACATTCACTCCGGAAATCGCATTCGCCGGACGGCGCTGAGGCTTGTCGGACTTGCTCAAAGCAAAACATCGAGGACTGTCACTTTTATTCGGTTCGGCCAGTCGCGGCTCGACGAGTTTAGCGAGCCCAAAATCCAGAATCTTTGCGTGGCCATCGCGCGTGATCATGATGTTGTCCGGTTTGAGATCGCGATGCACGATGCCCGCGGCATGAGCTTTCGCCAGTCCTTCGGCGATGTGTTGCAGGTAACGCAACAGTTTTCGGAACTCGGTTTGTTCGCTATGAATCTTCTCGCGGAGAGTCATGCCTTCGACAAACTCCATGGCGATGAAGTTCGTACCGCCACTCTCACCGATTTCGTAAATGTGTGCGATGTTCGGATGATTGAGCGCCGCGGCGGCCGTCGCCTCTTGCTTAAAGCGGCGCATTCGATCATGGTTAGCAGCCATCTCCACAGGCAGAGTCTTCAAAGCGACTTTGCGATGGAGCCTCGAATCTTCCGCCAGGTACACCTCGCCCATTCCGCCTTCGCCGATTTTCGAGACGATGCGGTACTGCGAGATGCTGGTATCTGGCGATAGGTCTTGCATTAAAATTGGAATCACTGCGGCAGGCTAACGCGCCGCTCTAGTTCCTGAAAGCGTGGGTCGGACCGCAGGTTGTCGAATCTTGGGTCGGTCTTTAGACGCGGAAGAAATTGATCATGTTCCTTGTCTGCCTTATTCAGCCACGCGAAGGCCTGCTCCTTGTCACCCAACGCAGCATATATCGAGGCGGTCATCGCCGGAGATACATATTCTCGTTTCGACAACTGCTGCAATTCAGCGATTCCTCTTTGCGCTTCCTCGCGTTTCCCCGATGCGGCATTGGCATGGGCCAACGCCGTGATTGCAATAGGCTTTCCGCTGGAGAGTTCTCTTACCTTCTGAAACTCGGCAATAGCCTCGTTGTACCTGCCTTTCTGTTCATAGCCGAGACCGAGACGATGGTGTGCAATCATGAAGTTTGGATCCAAGTCAATCGTCTTGCGTAGTTCCTCAATCCCTTGATCTTCCTGGCGGTTGATAACAAGTACCCAACCGAAACACATATTTGCCGGAAGCGAGAGGGGATCGAGATCTCGCGCTCGCCTGGCCTCGGTCACCGCTTCGTCAGGCCGACCAGCCCACGCCAGGAACAGAGCATACCATTGATGGGCCAGCACATAATTTGGGTTGAGTTCAATCGCGCGCTTGAACTCGCGTTCTGCCGTCGTCCAGTCGCGATCATAGTGATACGCGATGTGAGCGAGCGAGACGTGAGCCTCCGCCAATGCACTGTCGATCGCAATCGCTTTCAGTGCCGCAGCCTTACCTTTCGGCAGCGTGTCGCCTGGTGGAAGTGTTCCACCGGCATCCTGCGCCCCCTGGAGAATGTAACTGTCTGCCAGGCCGCTATAGGCCAGTGCGAAATTTGGATCCTTTTCGACCGCTTGATTAAAGTACTCGATTGATTTCTTTAAACCCTCTTCGGTGCGCTTGGCCCAGTAGAAACGGCCCTTCCAGTAAAGTTGGTAGGCTTCGTTGCTTTCCGTATAGTGTTTGCTTATTGCCTTGTTGTCAGGAGCTACCTGTAGTCGAAGTCTATCTACAATCTCGCTGGCCATCTCCCGCTGTGTCGCCATCAACTCCGAGGTCTTACGATCGTAACGTTCGCCCCACAGCAGTCTGTTATAGCGCACGTCGACCAGCTCCGCGCTGATGTTGAGATTGTCCCCACGTTGGGTAATGCGACCCGAGAGCACCGCATTTACACCCAGTTCGCGACCCACCTTAAATGGATCAGTCTCTTTTCCCTTGTAGCGGAAAACGACACTGCGCGGACTCACCTTCAGATTAGGTAACTGTGACAGACGATAAATCAGGCTCTCGGTCAAACCATCGGCCAGATACTCCGTATCGGGATCGCTGCTGCTGTTATCGAGCGGCAGTACGGCGATCGACTCAATTGCCACCTCGGAATTGCGCGCGTGCTGGTAGTAAGCGAAGAGGGCGCCCGCGCCAATCAGTATCACGACCGCGAGGCCCACAAATAGTTTGTGCTGTTTGAGTCCCTGAACCACGTACTCAGCACTCGAGACTGCTGGCGAGATCGACCTGCTTCCGGCGGCAGTGGACTGGACCCTTGTGCCGCTGGACGTGGTTTCACTGTGCCCTGAAGGCGGCACAGTGGTTTCAAAGTCGGCGCCTGCGTCCAACTCGCGCCGCAATTCCTTCAACTCAATCGCCACGTCTTTGATTGCCTGGGACCGCTCCTCAGGATCCTTAGCCAGACAGCGACGGATGATGCGCTGCAAATCCGGCGGCGCGGACGGATTAAGATCTTTGATCTGGGGCGCCGGTTGATAGATCAAACTGTGCAATGACTTGACGACCGAGTCGCCTTCAAACGGCTTGTGTCCGGTAGCAGCTTCAAACAGGATGCAGCCGAAAGAAAAAATGTCTGAACGCTGATCGATCTGATTTGTCTTGCCCTGCGCCTGCTCAGGCGACATATAACCGACAGTGCCCATAATCACGCCGGGTGTTGAATGCTGTTGCATGATCGCTGTCGCGGCGTCTCCAGCGCCCTCATCTGGAACACTGTCAGCCAGGCGCGGTTCAATTAGTTTCGCCAAGCCAAAGTCCAGGATCTTCGCATGGCCCTCACGCGTGATCATGATGTTGTCGGGTTTAAGATCGCGATGCACGATGCCGGCGGCATGAGCCTTTGCGAGTCCTTCGGCCACGTGTTGCAGGTAGCGCAAGAGCGTCCTGATTTCGGTTCGCTCGCGATGAATCTTCTCGCGTAGCGTCAGGCCCTCTACATACTCCATCGCGATGAAGTTTATGCCTTCGCTTTCTCCAATCTCATAAACGTGAGCAATGTTTGGATGATTGAGCGCTGCCGCCGCCTTCGCTTCACGAACAAAGCGCTCCATCCGATCGCGATTTGAGGCGAGATCAGCGGGAAGAATCTTCAGCGCGACCTTGCGATCGAGCTTGGTGTCCTGCGCGAGATACACCTCGCCCATTCCACCCGCTCCGATTTTCGAGACGATGCGGTAGTGCGAGAGTGTTGTGTTGACGCCCAGCGGTTCGCTCATTATTTGTGGCTCATATACTCATGCTTTCAGGCCCTCTTACAACATTGCGCCATCGATCTTCCAGCGGATGAAGTCCTGGCGGCAAGATCGCGCGTCCCTCACAAAGTAATGCTCCAGCCCGGAAGGCCCAAATGACTGACTATCTCGAGGAACCGGGGATCTTCGCGGAGTCCAGCGTAGTCTGGCCAGGTGCGCGCGAGCATTACAAACAACGGATCTTTGTCGTCGAGTGCTTGCTGCGCGTACGCAATCGCTCGATCCATTTCTCCCACGGCGGCGGCCGCGGGCGCCAGCATCGACGGCTGAATATATTCGCGCTCGCTACGCGCTTCCAATTCACGGTAGGCGGCGCGCGCGCTGTCAGGTTTCTCCCACGACGCGTAGATCGACACCAGCGACATGAGGGCCCAACTGTGACGTCCGGAGATGGCCAGTGCCCGCTCGGCCATCGCAGCGGCCTCTTCATATTGAGCGTTGCAAGCCAGGGCGGCAGCCAAGCTCCAATGTGCCAGATACGAATTAGGATCGAGTTCGACTCCCTTTCGGCCATGTTCCACGGCGTGTGACAGGCGACCGCTGCTAACGTCTGAGAAGGCGAGGATGACATTCGCGTAGGCGGACAATGGGTCGACCTGAAGGAGTCGCAAAAGCTCATTGCGGGCTTCCCGATCCCGTCCGGCGATCCATTGCAGAAAGAACAGCCCATACCAGGCCCGCGCCTGGGGATAGTTGAGGTTGAGTTCGAGCGCCCGCTGGAACTCCCTTTCCGCGAGTGCGAAGTCTAGGTCGTAAAGCAAAGCGGCGCACGCGAGGGCGCTGTGCGCCTCGGCGAGATCCGGCTCCAATTGGAGTGCTCGTCGCGCCGCCTCCAGCGCGCGAGGCATTACCTCGCGGGCCAGCCCGAATCCCGAATACGCAGATGTCGTGTATCCGTCTGCCAAACCGGCCCAGGCCTGGGCGTACTCGCTATCGAGAGACACTGCCTCTGTGAAGCAGTCGATCGCCTTGGGAATGCTGAGCCCTCGCTGGTACAGCAAGGCCCGTCCTTTCAGATAGGCCTGGTAAGCTGCAGAGTCTTTCGTATGATGTCGCTTGAGCACCGCCTCTTTTGCGTCGCCCAACAGTTTCAATTTCAGCGCATCGACGACCGCCAGAGTGATTTCGTCCTGGACGTCGAAAATATCTTTCATCTCGCGGTCGTAGCGCTCTGACCAGAGATGATAACCATCCGTCGTGTTAATGAGCTGAACGGTAATGCGTAGCCGATTGCCCGATTTTCTGACGCTGCCTTCCAGGACACTGTTGACGTGCAGGGCGCGGCCGATTTCGTCCACGTTAACGTTCCTGGCTTTGAACGAGAATGAAGAAGTCCGAGCGGCGACTTTCAAGTTTTCGATCTTCGCGAGCGCGTTGAGCAGTTCTTCGGCCAGGCCATCGCAGAAGTATTCGTTCTCCGGGTCGGTGCTCATATTCGCGAATGGCAGCACGGCGATAGAAGGCGTAACGCGGAGCCGTCCCGTAGTGAACTCTTCGCTCGGCCGGGAAGCGGGAAGATTCATCGTGGCTGACTCGGACTCAGAGGCCGCAACGAGTAGTGTCCCATCGAGGCGACAGAACTTCAGCGTCTCGTTTGCTTCAACGCGATTACATTGGGGGCAGCGTTTCATAGTAAAAAATTCAATGTCTGTTTAGAGGCGGGCTACTGCCCGCCATCATCTTTCAAAAATATCGAACAGGCGGGCGGTAGCCCGCCTCTAAACATAAACACGTAAATCATTATGGCAGACCGATGCGCTTGACGAGTTCAGCAAAGCGCGGGTCGTCGCGCAGCGGGTTAAGCCGCGGATCGACTCTCGCAAGGACCAGATCAATACTCCGCTCGTCGTACGCTTTATCCAACGTCACTTGTCCGCAGATTAAGCAGATTACGCCGATTAGGCTGAAAGATCAGAAGGTTAAATCTGTGCATCGGTGTAATCTGTGGATACTCATTCTGGAAATCGCATGCGCCGTATCAGCTCGTTAAGGCGCGGGTCGTCGCGCAAGGGATCAAGACGCGGATCGATTTTGATATACAGAAGCAGGTACTCGCGGTTGTCCAGGGCTTTATCCAGTTCCGCGAAGGTTTTGTCCTTCTCACCCAGTTGCACCAGGAACGTTGCGGCGATGAAAGGTGACACACCTATCGGCCGCGGGGTTCCCGTCATCTCCTTCAAGTATCCTTGCCAACCTCGCGCTGCGAAACTCTCCCGTGCCAACTTCGCAGTTTGTGGTCTACCTGACAAGTCCTGATATTTGGCATATGACTCGACGCTCTCGGTATACTTGCCGGTCAGTTGGTACAAACCTGAAAGGCTAAGGTGCGTCGTGGGGAAAGCAGGATCCAATTCGAGTGTTTTCTTAAGCTGCGCCAGGGCTTCGTCATAACGTTTGCTGCTAAACAGGGCATCACCGTAGAGCCGGTTAATAACAATTGAGAGAGGCTCAATCTCCAATGCGCGACGGATTTCGGCCATGCCTTCTTCATGCCTGCCGATCCGATTGAGCATTACGCCGAGGTTCTGATGGGCCAGGGCGTAATTCGGATTAAGTTCTATCACTCGCCTGTACTGGCGCTCTGCTCCAGCGTAATCATAGTCATAAAGGACCAGAACAAATCCGAGGGCATTGTGCGATTCGGCCAAATTGTCGTCCATGGAAAGGGCTTTAAGCGCTGCTTCTCTCGCTTTCGGCAACGCCTCTTGTGCCGGTGCGCCGCCGTAGTAGGCAAGCAACGCATAACCATCAGAAAGTCCGGCGTAACCGAGCGCGTAATTCGGATCTTTTTCTATCGCCTTTTGAAAGTACTCGATTGATTTTTGAATTGTCTGCGGAGTGCGTTTGTTCCAAAAGAATCGGCCTTGTAAATAGAGTTGGTAGGCTTCGGCGTTTTGCGTATAATTCTTTGCAACCTTCTGCTCCTCCGCTCCCGATAACCTCGTCTTTAGTTTGCTCAACACATCCCGCCCAATCTCATTTTGTAGTGAGACCAGGTCAGCTTGTTTTCGATTGTATTGCTCGCCCCAAAGCTGATTTCCGGTTCGCGTCTCTACCAGGGAGAGATAGAGCGTTAAATCATCACCGCGTTCCAACACTCGTCCGTTCAAGATGGCCTGAACGTTTAGTTCCTTGCCGACCGTTTGCGGATCGACTTCTTTGCCTTTGTAGCGAAACACTGAACTACGCGCCTTGACTGAAAGGTTGGGCAACTGGGAGAGACTGTTGATGAGCGTCTCGGCCATGCCGTCGGACAGGTATTCGACGTCAGGGTTGCTGCTGCCATTGATGAATGGCATGACCGCGATTGATTCAATCGGCGCGTTGTTTTTCGAGCGTGACCAACGCGACCAATAAATGCCGCCGGCGAGCAACGAAACGACGATAATTGCGGCCATAGCTACGAGCGCTTTTCGTCGTGTGGGTTTGCTTAGCTCGCGTGTTTTACGTTGAGTGTCGCTTGAGGGAAGGACGGTAGTTGGTCCCGTGGAGCGGTTGATTTCGGGAGCAGTCGAAGTGTGCGGCAGAAGGCTGGTATTGATCTCGCTCGACACTGGACCGGCGCCCAACTTTGCGGTAGCGGCATCGCTACTGAACGAAACAGAATCACTGATCAGAGCCATGCCATCGGCACGGCAGAAGACCAGCGCTTCGTCAGACTCGACGCGGTTACATTGGGGGCAGCGTTTCATTTTTCGGGATGCGGCTACCTGTCGCCGCTATTATCCTCGTGTCTCGTTAGCTCAATCGCGCGACTGTCCTTCATTTTGGAAAATTCATCTTTCGCAACAAATCCGTATAGCGCGGATCGGATCGCAAAGGGTCCATCTGCGGCTCAATCTTAAGCCAGCACAAACTCGAAAGTCGGACCTCATAAGCCTTGTTTAATTCCGCAAACGCTTTGTCTTTGTCGCCAAGATCCACATATGCTTTGGCCAATACCCAGTTATTGTTAATGTCCTTAAGCGCGGAGTTTTCCGCGGTCACCAATCGCAGGAAGCCGAGCCAGCCATCTCTTGAAAAGGTTGCTCGAACCAGCGCAGCGTTTTGAGTCTGCCCCATCAGGTCCAAAACTTTCGCTCTTTCTTCGACCGCGTTCGCATAGTCGCCTTTGACCCGATAGACCTCAGCCAGAGTACGATGCGCCCGCGCAAAACCAGGATCCAGCTCGATCGTTTTCTTATGCTGCGCGATCGATTCGTCATACCTGCGACTCATGTAAAGGAACCTCCCAAAATCCCAGTTGATGGGAAGTGACAGCGGTTCCAACTCTAAAGCGCGACGATACTCAGGGGCTGCTTCGTCGAACCTGCCGGCATTGAGGAGCATTTCACCAAACCACTGATGTGCGGTCGCATAGTTGGGATTCAGTTCGATCGCCCGCCTGAATTCAGGTTCTGCCGCGGCAAAATCATAGTCGTATGTGAGTGAAAGGTAAGCGAGCGTCGTGTGCGGTTCCGCCATGCTGCCGTCCAACAATAAGGCTCGGTTGGCGAATTCGCGCGCTCTTGGCACCCCTTCGGCTGGCGGCATAAAGCCAAAGGTGGAAAGCAATGCGTAACTGTCGGCCAGACCTGCGTAAGCCAGAGCATATTTTGGATCGAGCGCGATTGCCTGACTGAAATATTCGACCGCTTTTCGAAAATCCTTCTCTTCGCGTTTGTTCCAGTAGAAACGTCCTTGCAGATAGAGTCTGTAAGCCTCGGGGTTCGTCGTGTAAGTCTTGGCCAATTTCTGTTCGTCGGTTCCCGAAAGCTTTGTCTTGAGTTTGCTGGAAACATCGCGCGCAATCTCATTCTGAAGCGATATCAAGTCGGACGATTTACGGTCGTATTGATCCGTCCAAACTACGTTCTCAGTTTGGGCGTCGATGAGTTCGAGGTTGAGCAATAACTGGTCGCCGCGTTGAATCACTCTGCCGTTCAGGAGAGCTTGAACGCCCAGTTCTTTGCCAATGGTCCTCGCGTCAGTGTCCTTTCCCTTGTATCGAAAGACCGACGAGCGCGCCTTCACGTTCAGATTGGGAAGTTGCGACAGACTCTTGATGAGCGTTTCGGTCATTCCGTCCGACAGATAATCCAGATCAGCGTTGCCACTGGCATTGACGAACGGCATCACCGCGATTGATTGAATCGATCTTCCGCTGTTCCTTGATCTATAGGAATCAACCACGATGGCAGCGGCAGCCGCGACGACCGCGGTGAGGATCACAGCGGCTGCGATTACAGTTTTTCGACGCTTAGGTTTGGTTAGTTCACTGGTAGTGCTCGACGGCGGCTGCGCTGGAAGCACAGTCGTTGGCGCAGTCGCGCGGTTCATGTTTGCATCGGTCGGTTGGGGCAGGATGCCGGTCGCGGTTTCGTTGGCGACCGAACCGGAGCCGAGCTTAACAGTGCCCGCTTCTTGATCGATCGAATCGCTGATGAGCGCCGTACCATCAGCGCGACAGAAAGCGAGCGCATCATCAGTCTCAAGGCGATTGCATTGGGGACACCGTTTCATTTTGGAGTGCGGCGGCTCGACGCCGCTTTTTTAAGCCGTTCTAATTATGAAGAGTATTGTTCGAGATGAAAAACGATCATCTATGCTGACCAAAAAAAGGCTAACAAAGCGGCGTCAAGTCGCCGCACTCCAAAATTACTGTTGCAAACCGATGCGCTTGACGAGATCACCAAATCGCCGATCATCGCGTAGAGGATCCAGGAATGGATCGACTTTCAATCGTTGTAGAAACCAGTCGCGGGCTTGATATGCCTTTTCGAGTTCGGCAAACGCCTTGTCTTTTTCGCCGAGCGCGGCATAAGTAATGGCTTCCCAGTAATGCGATACGGTCTTCGTTTTTTCGATTTCGTTCAGTTTAGCCAGCACCGCCGCGGCTTCCTGCCGACGACCGGACCTTGCGTATGCGTATCCCAATGCCGCATAGAGGGCGCCATTCGTCTGAGAAGCTTTCTCTGAGATCGCCAACGACTCGGCATATTTGCCATTCACGTCCAGCGTATGGCACATCCAATTTTGACCGGTAATCAACGTCGGATCCATTTCGTAGGTCTTTCGCGCCTGGTCGAGGGCTCGACCATATTGCCGTGCGTAGATATAAATCCCTGCGAAATTTGCCCCCTGGACCAGCGATAGCGGTTCCAACGCCATCGCGCGGCTCATCTCCGCGATAGCCTCGTCGTGACGTCCCATTGGACTCAGGTAAACCCACGCGTAACGGTAGTGGGTGATCGCCAAATTCGGGTCGAGCTCAAGCGAACGTTTGAATTCGCTCTCGGACTTTGCCCAATCCCAATCGTAAGTTGCTGCGATCATCCCCGCCACGGTATGCGCTTCGGGAAGGTCCGGATCGATCTCCAGAGCTTTTGCGATCGCCGCTTTCGCAAGCGGCATTGCGTCTTTCGACTCCATGTACGGATAAGAAGGCATGACGGCCCACGACTCGCCGACGCCGGTGTAGGCCAAAGCAAAATTGGGATCAAGCTTTATTGCTTGCTGAAATAGGTCGATACTCCGTCGAATGTCCGCGTCCGATCGACGCGCAAAATAGAATCGGCCCTTCAAGTAGAGTTGATAGGCATCGTTATTATCGGTGTATCTTTTGATGATTCCTTTGGTTTCGCTCCCGGCAAGTCTTAACTGCAATTTCTGAGCTATCGTCGCCGCAATCTCACGCTGAGTCGCCAGCAAATCAGACATCTTCCGCTCATACTGCTCGCCCCACAGTGACTTGTTGTTTTTCGTATCAACCAGCTC